>Ga0070670_100002615_pt1 | contig 14885 bp, 12 predicted proteins | sample KBSS63metaG_FD_64665 | JGI IMG/M metagenome (GOLD analysis project Ga0070670, IMG submission 64665) | Switchgrass rhizosphere microbial communities from Kellogg Biological Station, Michigan, USA - KBS S6-3 metaG | ecosystem: Host-associated > Plants > Roots > Rhizosphere > Soil ... | reverse complement strand
CACTACCTGCGCGGGCGATTGGCGGGCCTCGAGATGATCAGCTACACGTCCGGCCCCAAGCTAGGCGATGCTGAGGCCGGACTCGTCGCCACGTTGTTTAGTGTGCGCACGTCGATTGTCTCCGGTGGAATTTTATGTGTAGTTGGCTCGGCGCTTATTTCCCTGCTGATTCCTGAGTTCATCAGTTACCACGCTGCCGCCGGCATCGAACAAAAAGAGTTGGAAGAAGCGACGCGGGAAACTGAGACCAAGAACCTGCTGGTTGAATAAGCGGCTCGGGTCTAACGCAGTTCCTGGTTCAGAATATTCGCCAGCCGAGCGCCGGCCAGGGCGACGCGTTTTTTCGCGAGCGCGCGGGCGGTGTTCCGATAGCTGCTGGTTATTACAAATGGCCCGGTGCCCAGGCCGATCGGCGGAGACATGTAAGTAGTGGCTTGGGCGGCGTTGAAGCTTTCCGTGATCCAATCCGAAACGTCGAGGTTATTGGCATCGGCGGGCGAAGCTGGCGGCGCGCTCTGCCCGACCATGATCGCAGCCGCAGGGCTCGAACTCGTTCCCAACAGGCCGTCCCAGAATGCATGCAATTTTTGCGTCGTCTGGCCGTCGCGTACCTTTACAAAATTACCACCCGCATCGCCGTGAATCAGTGCATGGGTGAAGCGGGAAGTGCAATGCAGCGGTTGATGGACGTCGCCCAGGACGTGCATTAGCCACACCAGGTCATACGACTTCAGCTTATCCGGACTATTGGACGCCAGCACGGTGCGGAACGCGGCAATCATAGTTTCGGCATTGGGTATTGGTGGGTCTTCGAGCGCGGTGCCGTCTGGGGAAAACGGCCTGTCGATGAAGTGCCAATACTTGTGCATCGCCGTATCTGAGTAGCCGATGTTCCGGTCTGCCGTGCCGTCAGTGGGTGGGGTATCTCCGTTGTTTGGTCCGTCGGCATGATGTAGACCGTCGCTCTTGATCTTGTCGGGCCAGGTAGCCGCCAGCATGAAGAGCATCATTCGCCTTCTCGCGGCGGAGGTGCCGGCTGGAATCATTGAGTTGAAGATGCTGAATCTGGGGTTCAGACGGACCAGCGCATCGACGCGCGCGCGGGCCTGCGGAGTCAGTCTCTGGTAGGCCACAAACGCGACGGCCATGTGACCAGTATCACTCCAGCCGTAGGAAGGTACGCTGACAACCAGGACGAGCAGTAAAGCCACAATGCAAATTCGGGAATTTGTTTTCATTTTGAAGCCTCCACTACGAAATGAGAAAATTTAGAAAAATATTTCAGCGGAAACTACGAGCTGAAATTTTTGGCGTGCGCTGATCTGTCAGCGCTTTGGTCTTGGGCGACCTGCCGCCCGGGTTTTTTGGTAATTCAAGTCGAAGCGTTCACGACAGGTCGTGAACGAATAAAGCGCTGACAGGTCAGCGCGCTCCAAAAATCATGAAAAAGTTTTTGAAGTTGTTGCTGATCCTGATCGCCGTCGCGACGATAGCGTTTACCGTCTTCTGGTTTAGCCATCCTTACGATCTTTCCTTCGAGGAACTTCGCGCCGGCGTCCCTCATCAAGACTACAGCAGGTTCGCCGAGGTCGACGGCGTGCGTATTCATTATCAGGACAAAGGAAATGGCATGCCGCTGGTCCTGATTCACGGTTATACCTCGTCGGTCTACTCGTGGAAAGACGTTTTCGAGCCACTCTCGCAAAACTTCAGAGTGATCGCCGTCGATCTCAAGGGCTTTGGGTTCTCAGGGAAACCTGACGGCGATTACAGCCGGCGGGCGCAGGCAGTGCTCGTTTCGCACCTGCTCGAACAACTCCACATCGAGCATGCGTGGATTTGCGGTAACTCGATGGGAGGCGAAGTGGCACTCAACCTGGCGCTCGTAAATCCCGGGCAAGTGTCAGGGCTGATCTTGATCGACAGCAACGGCGTCCAGGTTAAGGGCAGCGGCTCGCTCGCGCCGTCGTATCTGCTAATCCCGGGCGTTGGCCGCATTTTAACCGCGCTGGCGCTCAGGTCAGATAAACTTGTGCGCCAGGGTTTGGAGAAGAGCTTTTACGACGACACGAAGGTGACTGGCGATCGAGTCGCCGCTTACTATCGTCCACTGCAAACGCGCAGCGGACAACTGGCGGCGTTACGCGCGCGTACGCAGGCGGGACAGTATCCCGTAGAACCCGAACTCGGCAAAATATTTGTGCCAACCTTGATTTTGTGGGGGGCGCAGGATGAACTCATCCCGGTTGAGGCAGGGCACAAACTAAACTCGCTGATCAGGAATTCAAGACTGGTGATCTTCGATAACTGCGGACATGTGCTGCAGGAAGAAATGCCGGCTCGCGCCGTGGAAGAAATTAATAAATTTATACACGCAGCTCGCGGCAGCGGATAGCTTTTGTGGAGTGCGCTGACGTGAGCAACCCAGCGCGGCCGCAGCGCCGGGGGACCCGCCTGTCAGCGCTTTAGGTCATGGGCGACAAGTTGCGGAATGAGGTCAGTACCACCACGCGGTAGCGGGTGGATTGCGGATTTCGGATTTTTTGCGATTGCCGATTGCCTTTACGCCACCCCGCTACCGCGTGGTGGTACTGACCTCACGACTTTGCATTGTGTACAAATGCCCGCAGTTAGGCCATGAAAAGAACCGCACCAAATGCTGCCAAGAAAAGACGCGAGCCTTTTCCGTTTGTCCTTGAAGAGCTCGAGCCCATTCGTCCCACCATCAAACCCATGTTCGGCATGACCTCGATCTATCTCGGCGATAAGTTGCTCTGCTCGCTGCGCGATAGCGTCAAGCAACCGAACACCAACGGCATCTGGTTGTACACCACGGCGGAACACATCGACAGTCTGGCCCGGGAGTTTCCTGGTCTATCCAAACGACAGTTATGGCGCTCACGCTCAAACGAGAAAGCCTGGATCGTCTTAGGTTCCCGTCTCGAGAATTTTGAAGAGTACGCCTTCAAGGCCTGCGAGCTGATGCTGCGAGGGGATCAGCGCATCGGCAGAATAAGCGACAAAAACAAAGGCGAGCCGACATTGCGCCGGCCCGCCCGCTAAGGATGTGTTTGTTGTCAGTGGTCAGTAGTGAGTCGTAATTCTGCCTACTGTATTCTGACTACTGCCTACTGTATTTCAGAATTTGTCGAGTCTGATGGTCATGAAACGCAGCACTCGCTCGTCACGCTTATAAGCTACCTCCAGGGATTTTACGGTATTGGGCGTGCACTTGAACTCGAACAGATGGTAGTAACCGGTTGACTTCCCTGATCCTAAGTTTCCTTCCTTAGTAGCGTCTGCCTCAAGATGGTTAGCCATTTTCAGGACCCTCGCAGACGGTTGTTGCCCCCAACTCTCTTCGTGAATAATCGTCGCCGCCTCGTCCTTTAGAATCTTGCGGAACTTACCCACCGCTTCCTTGGCCTGATCTTCGGACAAAACGGGCGTTAGGATCATGATGCTTTCGTATTGGTACATGCGATTTCTCTTGAATAGTCTCCGGAGGCGGTGCTCCTGACGGTCGGGCTACTGCGCCGATCCATGGGTTGCGTTTAAGGGGTTGTCTTCTTCGCTTCGGTGTCGTCTCGCTTGCGCACGTAAATCTCACCACGCGGAACCAGTCCCGCTTTGTTCGCCAGCGTGTACACCGCGGAATCAACCAAATCTTTACTGTCGAGACGAAAACTGGTGACGCCCGAAACGCGCGTGTCGGGATCGCTGTACTGCAAAGTCAGGTAACGCACCTTGGTCTTGATCAACCCCAAAGGCCAACCGAAGTAAGGAACGTTCTGGGCCACGGTCGCCGCACTGGGGCGTCGTTTTTGCGTGTCTGAAAAGACCGAGTTCACCGCATTGTAAGGGATGAAGAACAGATCTTTCTGATCCTTGCGGAACAGCAAACGTTGATTCGTATCGTCGAAGCTGAGCGTGCCTTCCATGGTTTTGCTGTAACCAAAAATACCGCCCTCATACTTCGCTTTCATTGTCTGCGGCGCCGTGGGCGGCACAGCCTGAGTCGCATTCGTCGGTTCGCTTTTTTCAACCGGCCGCGGCCGCTGCGCGAAAACTGTCGCTGCCAAAATCACCGTTAACAAAAGTAATCCAGTAAACTTCATCTTAACCTCCAGCGATCTTTCTTACTGTAAAGCAAACTGTTAGTTTGCGAGTGCAGCTTCAAATTCAACCTGAGCTGAAACGCACATAGTTTGCCGGTGCGAATTACTTTGCAAACGGCCGAACGCGCTCAGCGGATTCTTTAAAGTCCGAATCACTCGGCGCGAGGGCCAAACCTTTTTCATATGCGGCCAACGCTTTTGCATATTGCTTAGTCACTTCGTAAGCGTAGCCAAGCTCGCGGTAAACATTCACATCGTCCGGCGACTTCTGCGCCGCCGTTTGCAGCGCCGCGATGGCCTTGGGGAAATTCTTCGCGCGCGACTGGGCAATCCCCAGCAGATAGAAAGTCACACCCTTGGCGTCAGGCTGCAGCGTTGCTTTTTCCAGGGCAGTTGCTGCGCGCACATACTGTTCGGAACCGATGAGTGCCTGGCCGAAAAGAGTGATCGCTTCGGCGTCAGTCCTGACTTTTATCAAGCCTTCGCCGGCCCGCACCGCACCCAGGTAGTCAGCCGATGCTTTTGTCGGATCGTCGGCGTGGAGCGCGGCGCGACGCAGATAGGCGGACGTTAACAACGTCCAGGCAGACGCGAGGCGCGGATCGTTTACCGTCGCGCGATTGAGCGCCGAAATGGAGCCGTCGAGATCGTTCTTGGCGAGCGCGATCTGGCCCAGGTAGAACAGCGAGAGAGTGTCTTTGGGATTTGCCTTAACCGCGGCGCTGAAAGTTTTTTCCGCGTCGAGCGGTTTGCCGGTTTTGTACTCGGCGAGGCCACGGTAGTAAAGCAGCGAAGGATCGGGCACAGCACCGGGGCGCGTGGTGGCGGCTACCAGCAACGGCAAAGCGCGATCGAATTTCTCAACCAGGATGTATGCCTGGGCCAACGCGTCAGCAGTGTTTGGATCCTCGCGCTTCGCCACCTGCTGAAGATCCAAAGCCTTCTGCAAATCCTCAGTCGCCAGCCCATACTGCTTCAGACTCAACTCAGCAAAGCCGGCTATTTTCCATGCTTCGGAGTCGTTGGGAAACTGCGCCGCGATCTGTTTAGCTTCGGCGGCAGCGGCGGCGAACTGTTTTTGTTGCAGCAGCTGATAAGCGTGGGTGGTGTCGCCGGCGCTGATCGTGTTGACGACGGGTTTCACCGGCTGCACGTCGATCAGGGGCCGGTTCGAATTGTTTCTGGCGGTCGGGCTGGGAGTTGGTTCCGGCCGCAGCAAAGGTTCTTCGGCAGGTTTTGCCGGGGGCTGCGACTTGACGCGGCGCGGGCGGCTGGACTGACCGGCAACAATTCCGCCGAGAATCAGCAGGCACAAAACTAACGTCAGCAGGCGATAAATAGATCTTTTACTCATAGAAAATTCTTCCGGGGAGAGATTAATTCGAGGTGAATAGAGCGCTCCGAAAGACAATGTTTCGGATGCAGCCCTCACGGCTTTAGTTTGCCCGGGTTAGCCTCCTCGGAGCAAAAGACTACTAACTAACCGCCCAAAAGAACAGGGCACGGCATGCCGTGCCCCTAAGAATGAGTATTGAATCGCGATCCGGGGGGTGCGCGCTGCGCGCTTACCCCCGGCTACTCTCTCTCACCGCCTCCGCGGTGAGGACGGTGAATTTAGAAGTTCAGTTTCAAGCCAAACTGAAACTGCCGCGGGTCGAACGACGCGGTGGGACGGCTGTAGTAACGTCCGTTGCCGGCGCGTTGCGCGAAGCTGTTCACGTCGCTGAATAGCGGCGACGCGGAAGCTTCGTTGAAGCGATTGAACATGTTGAAGCCTTCCGCGATCAGGTCCAACCTTACGCGCTCGCCGAAGCGCACCGCGCGCGAAACGCGAAGGTCGAGCGACGCGAACTTATGCGTGATGCCCATGTTGCGTCCCAAACTCCCATTCGAAAAGAACGGCGGCAACACCAGTACGCCGTCAGAGCGAACGCTCGGCCGGTCGTTGGAGCTTTGCTGATCGCCGTTGGTGTCAACGCCGGTGATGATGTTGAAAGGACGTCCGGTACCAACTTCAAGAATTGGCGCAATCGTAAAGTCAGCCAGGAAGCGATGGAGTCCGTCGCCGCTGCGCCAATCCACCGGCGAAGTCACGATGGCGCTGAAAACGTAGCGCAGCCGCTGATCGAAAAGTGAATCGGCGCGGTCGGCGCGCAGGTTACGGTTGTCCTGCGGCTTGAGCAGGGTCTGCAAGTCGGAAGAATCATCGATCGAGTGGGCCCAGGTGAACGACGCGAGAAACTGGAAGTTGTTCGCAAAGCGTCGCTTCAAATCCACGTTCAGGGCATGGTAGGTCGAATTGCCTTCCGAGAGCTGCGAACTCACGTCGCCGAACGGAGAAATCACACCCGGCGTGCGCAGTGTGTTGTTGGCGGCGAGCAGCGCATTGAAGGTTGCCGGCGAAAGCCCGGTCAGCGCACGCACGAAGAAGTAGTTTGGCGCGTTGGGCCGGAAGAAGTTAGCCGCGATGGGCGAAACGATGCCCTGTCCGGCTGCGTTCCGGCCAAGTATGCCGGGAATCACGACAGTGAAGCCAAGCGGGCAAGCCGCGCTCGGCGCGCAGTTCGATGTGGGCAACGAGAAGAATTGAGCTGACGTGGGATCGGGAGGCGCCACGCTAAAGAAGCGGCGGAAATTTTCGATCAGCAGATCGTTGCGCATCAGGTTGATGTCGCGCGGGTGCGGCAAGTGATGCGCGCCGACGAAGATGTAGCTCGCCGACACCGACATGTCTTTGTAGATCTGGCGCTCGACGGCAAAGTTAGCCTGCGTCGCATAGGCGTATTCAAACTTCTTGTCGGGGAAAAGCGTGAACGGCAGAATCGTGCCGAAGCCCGGGAACGTCTGGTCGTTGAAACGCTGGCGACCAAACTGATACTGCGCGCTCGAGGCAGCGCCCGGTGTGCAGTTCACCCCGGGGACGGCGCCCGGGAAATTACAAACGACCACGGTGCCCTGGAAAATCTGCGCCGCATTTAGAAATGTTGTCGGGGCCGGATTGTTGAAGGTCAACGTCGCCTGCTGCTGTTGCGCGGCATCGGCGATGTCGGAGTTGAAGGCGATGGCGAGCAGCGGGTGATCGTAGAAGAGACCGAGCGCGCCGCGAACAACTGTCTTGCCGTCGTTGCCGATATCCCACGCCGCTGCTAATCGCGGGGCCCAGTTGTTCTTGTCACGCGGAAAACCCTGCTGCACGTTAAGCGCGTCCTGCGCTGCTAAAAGGTCAGCTTGCGAAAGCACAATGCCGGAGAGCGGATCGGTGAAGGACGTAGCCGGGGGAATTGTTTGCGTTAGTTCGTAGTCGTAACGGATGCCGTAATTCAGCGTCAGGTTCGGTCTGATCTTCCACGAGTCCTGCGCGAAGAAAGCCATCGGGCGATTACTGATCTGGCTGACCGGGTTGCCGAAACCCTGAACATAAACCGATGGAATGCCCAGACCGTACGACTGCACCGGCGTGAAGTTAGGCGGCGTTTGTCCGTTCGGAGCGGTCGGCAGCGTGGGCGCGAGGGTCCGCGCGGAAAACTCACCGAAGTTAAAGAGTCCGGCAAAGTTCAGCTCGAAGATCGCCTTGGGAATTCGCACGAACGCGAAGTCGCCGCCAAATTTGAAACTGTGGTTTCCGGCGACGACGCTGAGATTGTCGGTCCATTCGTAGCGAGTCTCGGTGCGAATTACGGGCGAGAACAGTTCGCGTCCGATGAACGCCGTGCCGGTGATATTGAAGGCTACTGCTTCACCGTTTTGCGAGCTGAAGGTGGCGCGCCGCTCGCCAAAATTGAATCGCGCTTCGTTAACCATGTTGCCGGAAAGCGTCGAAGTCAAACTCGCAACGAGCGACATGTCGCGCAACTTTTGAATGCCGGTGCGCGAGAAGTCGTTCTGGCCCAGCGACTGGTTTTGCGATTCCACCTGAATGCCGGTTAGCCGGCTCGGGTTGTAACCGCCGCGCAAACTAAACTGATGGTCCTTGGTGACCATGTGGTCGATGCGGATCGAGTTGAAGGTGGTTCGATCCACGATCGGAAAAATTCGCTGCAGATTGTTCAACGGCCGGAACGCGATGGGCAGTCCGTTTGTTCCCGTAGTCCCGATTGGGACGGGGGCGCCGGTTAACAAGAAGCGGCTGCCGATTGTTTGTCCGGCAGGAATCGCCCCGCCCGCGCTCAGCAGTGGATTGGTGCCCGTCAGTCCGGTCGTGCCGCCGCTCGAAGCGAGATAGGCATAGTTAACGGCAGCGCCAATTGCCGCGGCGTTGCCGGTGCCAAGCAAACTGTTGATGTAAGAGACCTGTTGCGGCGTCAGATTGCGGAACGTTTGCACGCCGAGGCCGGTGATAGGAATCTGGACCACGCCGTCGAGTCCCTGGGCCACGTTGCTGGTGAAGAAACCCGACTCATCGCGGCGGCGTTGTTCAAACGCAAAGAAGAAAAAAGTGCGGTCGCGATCCAATGGACCACCGAGCGTGACGCCGTATTGAGTGCGCCGGAAGTCCGGCTTGGCGATCGGCGCAAACGGATTGCGCGCCTGGAAGCTTTTGTCTCTCAGAAACCCGAAAACGTTTCCGTGAAAGTCGTTGGTGCCGCTCTTGGTAACCACGTTGACGATGCCGCCGGAAGATCGGCCAAACTCCGGCGCGAAAGAATTCGTCACCACCTGAAACTCCTGGACCGCCTCCTGCGACACGGTTGAGCGTGAAGCGTTGACTGAGTTATCGGTGTTGTCGGCGCCGTCAACCTGCACGAGATTTGAACGGCCGCGCTGGCCGCCAAAGTTCAAGCCGGTGGTCGGGGCTGGTCCAATCGGGCGACCGTTGTCGCGCCCGACGGTCGAAGTGGTCAAGGCGAACGCGAGATAGTTGCGTTCGTTGATCGGCAGGTTCTCGATGCGCTGCTGGTCGACGGTGGTAGCCACGGCCGTTTTCGAAGTTTCGACCAGCTCGGTGTTGGCGCCGGTAATCGTTACTATTTCAGACACCTGGCCCACTTCGAGAGCGACATCCAGATCCGCGCGCTGGCCAACCGTCAGGGTCACTGCCGGCAACACAACCTTCTTGAAGTTTGCCGCCTCAACCGCGACTTCATAGTCGCCCGGCGTGAGGTTCACAATTAGATAAGAGCCGTCGCTGTTTGTTGTGGTCGTCTTGCTGACGTTCGTGGCCGCATTGCGAGCGGTGACAGTCGCGCCACTCACCAACGCGCCACTTTGATCGCGTACCACGCCTTGCAGGTCAGCGGCATTCGATTGAGTCTGGGCCGTTGCGACGATCGAGCCGGGAAGCCCACCAGCCAAGGTGACGAGCAAGAGAGCTGCGAATCGAAGGGAAGGCTTAAGCCACTGCGTTGGGGACGCAAACATCATTGTTTCTCCTTAGTAAGTTTAGGGACTCTGACGACCAGGTAAGAACCGCTATCTACTGATAATTATCTCGCGACGATTCTCAGAACGGTGAACGACTACGAAAATTCGGTTTATCCACGGCAACCCGGGAACGCGTTCGGTCCGCCTTTGCAAATCTACCAGCTTGAGAAAGGCGCCGGGGAGTAATTGAATAACGCTCCGCCTTTTTACTCCAAAAGCAGGCCGGTGGCAAGCGTTTCTATCTTTATGGTGATGTGCTGATTTGTAAAGCAAACTGTTGGTTTGCGATGGGGAATGGCATTCAACGCGCGCGGGTCGACAAATTCAGAACGGGGAGCGGTAGCGACCTGGTTCCACTTTGATAAGAACTTTTTAACGATCGGAACGAGGCCTACCTAGTCATTCATTCCACGTCATACCAGGTCGCTACCGCTCCCCGTTCTGAATTTGTTGACCCACGCCTGTTGCGTGGATGCCGACTTGGGCATTACTCGACTGCCGCGTGGCGCGAGCGAGGCGGCGACGCAATCGGGCGCTGGTTCGGAACAGAAGGATCGCAGCAGCATCGAGATGCGGAACAAAAGCAGCGCGGCGCAGCAGCCCGGCGACTCGCAGACGCGAATCAAACTTCCGGGCGTAAGCGGCGCGGTAGTCGTTCGCAAGTGCGGCCAGTCCACCACCTTCGCGCAGCGCTGCAAGGTTTTTGAGAATTTCGCCGGCCGCAAGCTCGCCGCTTTCGAGGGCCATCAACATGCCGCTGCCGGTGAAGGGATCGATGAACGATGCCGCGTCGCCTATCGCCAACAAACCGGGCGCAGGCGCCAATTGTCCGCGTCCAAAAGTTTCAAGGGAAACACTGAGCCACGGCGTGCAGGGTTTTGCTGCGGCGAGCGTCTCGGCGGCGCGCGCATTCTTCATCAACACTTCTCGCATCACGAGGTCAGGATTTGAGTGGCAACGTCGCACGTCCTTTGCCGCGACGATGAAGCAAAGATTACTGACACCGCCTTCCACTGCGCTCAAGCCGCCATAGCCGCCGCGGTAAAAATAAATCTCACATGCGCCGCTTGCGGGTTGTGCGTTCTGCAAATGTACTTTGAAAGCAACCAGCGAATTTTTGCCTCGACCAGCGCGCGATGGTTCTAACTGACGCGCGAGCGAACGTGCGCGTCCAGTTGCATCGATCGTGACGAAAGCTTTGTAACCCAGATTCGCGCCGCCGTGTTTGACGCTGACGCCGCGCACCACTTCGCCTTCGCAAAGCAAACGAGCGGCGTGCGTCTCTTCCGCAACTACCACTCCGGCTCGCCTGGCGCGGTTGAGGAGCTGATGATCCATTTCGCTGCGGCTTAGGCCGAGCGCCTGAGTGCCGGCTTTGAACCATTCACTGGGCACTTCGACACCGCCGCCGCGTCCGGAATAAAAAACCGTGCGCGAAACGGAAGTGCCGCCCACCGTCGTCATTTGATCAATGACGCCGAGACGTCGGAAATGGTCCAGGCATTCGGGAGAAATAAACTCGCCGCATAGTTTTTGACGCGGAAACTTTTTTTCTTCGATTAGCAACACGCGCGCGCCCGCTTCAGTCAGATAAATCGCGGCGCTGGCGCCGGCCGGACCGCCCCCCGCAATCGCCACATCGAAGATGTTTGCAGACTCCATATTCATAAGGCCGCTCTTACTGGGACCGCGGGCGTCTCGCCCGCCTCAAGCAACAAGTTCACTCAATCGCGGTTGAACCTGAGACTAATTCAACGCGGCATTCAACGAACGGCGGACGAGACGCCCGCGATCCCAGTAAGAACTTGCTTCAAGCCGCGAGCACGAGTCGATACGGAAAATGCCGCTCGACGCGCGCCTCATCGAGTCCCGCGCGTCGCGCCAGGCTTAACAACTCTTCCGGCCTGAAGCTGCGCCGGATCGAGAGCGCCCCATCTTCGCGTATTAGTCGATTGCGCAAGAACAACCGACCGATGGTGGTGTAGAAAAAGTACGCCACCGGATGCCGATGCAGATCGATAACAAAAATTCCGCGCGATGATACTCGTTGCAGCTCGCGCAAAATTTTTATCACGTCTTGATCGCGAAAGTGATGCGTGAACAGCGAACACATCGCGAAATCAAATTGCTTATCCGCAAACGGAAGACTAAACGCGTCGGCGCGAATCGCATTGATTTCAGGAAACGCGCTGCGGCGTTCGGCAATTGCCCCGGCTGAACGCGCGTTGAGTTCGACGCCGATCAGCGTTGTCTGGCTGCCGCGTTCTCTTGACCACTCGGCGACAGCCTGCAATAACTCACCCGATCCGGCGCCAACATCGACGAGCGAAAAGTTCGTCAGATTAAGTTTCTCGATCGTCCGGAGCAGCGAATGGCGCAAAGCGCGGGTGTCGCCTAGCCAGCGATTGACGCGCTGCAGTTCGACGATGCAGCCCTCGTACTCGTCGGCGGTGTAGTCACCTTTATCGAGATGCTCAAGCTCCAGGCTGCGCTCGCGAAACTGATCGAACATGGTGGCTCATGATACCCGTTTTGGAGTGCGCTGACAGTTCAGCGCACTCCAAATAGATCGGCTCGATTTGTCGCGAGCTTTGAACTCTGGAATGATTGAGCTATGCAACCCCAGCCAGATCCGGTTCGCGAATTGTTCTTCGACGCGGCGCACGTCGGCGAAGCTCGCGAGCCCAGATTCGTGGGACGAGGCGCATCATTTGAATGCGGGGCCGTGGTTCGCGTTTCCCTTCACCTTGATGACGCACAGCGGATCGTCGAAGCAAAATTCAAAGCCGCCGGATGTTCGGTGCTGGTAGCCTCAACCTCGTTGTTGATAGATCAGGTGCTTGGAAAAACTACTGCTGAAGCCGCGGCAGTTTGCCAAACTCCACTGCAGTTAAGGTCCGGCGAATTGCCCGCGGAAAGGATCGAATGCACGCAGCTCGCTTGCCAAGCGCTCATAGAAGCAATTCGCAGCTACAGCGACGCGGCTCGCGATGAATGGGAAGGCGACGAAGCGCTGATATGCACCTGCTTCTGTGTTTCAGAGCGGACGATTGAACGTGAGATTCAAATGCGCAAGCTGCACACGATTGCCGAAGTCACCGCAGCGTGTAGCGCCGGCGGCGGCTGCCGATCGTGCTACCCTTTGATCGAGGACATTCTCGCGGGAGTAAATCGTGAATCGTAAATAGAAACGCGCGAGGCAGTGCCTTTCGGATAGCGATTTCGGTCTTAACTATTTACGATTCACGATTTACGATTTACTGTCTTGCAATGATCTACCTTGATAACAACGCTACTACACGCGTCGCGCCGGAAGTTTTCAGCGCGATGCAACCTTACTTAACCGAACTCTACGGAAATCCTTCGTCAGCCCACGGCCTCGGACGCCAGATGAAGTCTGCCGTAGAGCGTGCGCGCGAGCAGGTCGCTCAGCTAATCGGCGCGGCGCAGTCGAGCGAGATTGTTTTCACTTCCTGCGGCTCCGAATCAGACAACTGGGCCATCGGTGGATTCCTCGAGCAAAACCCGACGCGCCGTCACATCGTTACGACGCGCGTTGAGCATGAAGCGGTGCGCAACCTTTGTGAGCACCTGGAGCAAATCGGTTGCGAAGTAACCTGGCTGGATGTGGACGAGCGCGGCGAACTGAATCTCGACGACCTGCGCCGAGCTTTGCGACGCGACACGGGAATCGTTTCCATCATGATGGCGAACAACGAAACCGGTGTGCTGTTTCCAATTGCGGAGATCGGTAAGATCATACGCGAAAATTCGGACGCGGTCTTTCATGTCGACGGCGTACAAGCTGTCGGCAAGGTGCCGATCAATCTTAAGGAAATGGAAGTCGACCTGTTCGCCTTGTCTGGACATAAGCTGCACGCGCCGCAAGGCGTCGGAGTGCTTTATGTTCGTGATGGCGTGAAGCTGCCGCCCTTCATCATCGGCGGGCATCAGGAAAATGGTCGGCGCGGCGGGACCTCGGCGGTGCCGAACATTGTCGGACTGGGCGCCGCCTGCGAACTAGCGAAGAATTTTTCTGGTCACGAAACGATTGAGAACCTGCGCGACAAATTAGAGACGACGATACTGCGCCAGATTCCCAACGCGCGTGTTAACGGTACTACGGATCCGGGGAAGCGCTTGCCAAACACATCAAACATTTCTTTCGAGTATGTTGAAGGTGAGAACATCCTGGTCCATCTCGATCGCGCGGGCGTTTGCGTTTCCACCGGCTCGGCTTGTCATTCGACTACCAAACAGTCATCGCCGACCCTGCGCGCCATGAATGTGCCTTACACCGCCGCGCAGGGTTCCATTCGATTCTCGCTCGGCCGTTACAATACCGAGGAAGAGATCGACCGTGTGCTCGAAGTGTTGCCGCCCATCATCGAGAAGCTGGTGGAGATGTCGCCTTACGACAAGGAACTCAAGGCGCTCAGAATGTCACGGTCATGACTTTGCAGCGAAAGAGCGGGGGCAAGGCAGAGTTCCAGCCCGTTTAGAGGCGGGCACCGCCCGCCGTCTCAACGCGCGAATCAAAGGACTTTCTGATCGGGAATTGAACCGGCGGGCGGTGCCCGCCTCAAACTCATCAGCCCTTGGCCTCTGCATTGCTTGATGCTTTAGTCGTTCCGGCTTTACTGGTAGAATTTGTTTTGTATTTCGAACGTCTCCGCTATTACTCCACCGCTCGGAGCAAGTAACCGATGTCAGCTGAACATCCAGCCGCTGAGGACACGCCCGCCGTAGTTATCGCTACAACTGAGTCGCGCAAGGCTCGGGAAGACAAAGTGACTTCGATGGAGACCGACGATTACGTCTGCATTACGCCAGCTACGCCGCTGTCTGAGGCGATCGAAACGATGAAACAGGACGAGGGCGGTTGTGCGATTGTTTGCGCAGAAGATGGGTCAGTGGTGGGTATTTTTACTGAAAGAGACCTGTTAACAAAAATCGTGGGACAGGATGCGGACATGGCCGCTCCGGTCCGCAACTGGATGTCCCCGGTGGTTGCGACGCTGACGCCGGACTCAACCATCGGAGCTGCCGTCGGCATCATGAATGAAAAGGGCTATCGAAATATTCCGCTGGTAAAAAACGGCAAACTGGTAGGGTCGATTTCGGTCTTCGATGTAATTAGTTACCTGGCTGAAAGCTATCCCAAAACCACCATGAATTTGCCGCCAAATCCGGATCAGGTGATGGATAGCACCGACGGCGGGTGAAACCGGTAAATAGTGAATCGTAAATCGTAAATAGTCAGGACGCTTTTTCTATTCACGATTTACGATTGACGATTTACTTCCCGGTTGGAAAGGACCTTCGCTAAATACCAATGAGCACTATTATCGAACCCCCGGTAGAACACACGGAAAAAAATCTCGAAGAAGTTGAAACCGTAACCAT
>Ga0070670_100002614_pt1 | contig 14885 bp, 14 predicted proteins | sample KBSS63metaG_FD_64665 | JGI IMG/M metagenome (GOLD analysis project Ga0070670, IMG submission 64665) | Switchgrass rhizosphere microbial communities from Kellogg Biological Station, Michigan, USA - KBS S6-3 metaG | ecosystem: Host-associated > Plants > Roots > Rhizosphere > Soil ... | reverse complement strand
TTTCTCGCCGAAGGCAGCATCGAGGCCGCGCGCACGCAGCTCGAAACCAACTATTTCGGACCCTTGCGCACGAGCCTCGCCTTTGCCCCGGTGCTGGCCGCGAATGGCGGCGGCGCCATCCTGAACGTACTCTCGATCGCAAGCTGGATCAGTACGCCGTTGCTGGCGGTGTACGGTTCGACCAAGTCGGCGGCGTGGTCGCTCACCAACGGTCTGCGTCACGAGCTGCGCGCCCAACGCACGCAGGTGCTCGGAATGCACATGGGGTTTGTGGACACCGACCTCACCCGCGGCATCGACCTTGCGAAGTCGACGCCGGAGGCTGTCGTGCACGAGGCGCTCGATGCGCTCGAACGTGGTGACGAGGAAGTGCTTGCGGACGACATCACGCGGCAGGTAAAGCCGGGGTTGTCCGCACAGCCGCCTGTGTACCTGCAGATGCTCCAACGCTGATTACCTCGCAAGGAAGCTTCCTATGAGCACTACCCTGTCGATGTCGGATACGCGGAGCGCCCATTCCGGAGTGGCAACGCGCACGCGGCAAATGCTGCACGCGCCGTTGTTGCCGACCCTCCTTCGACTCGCCACGCCGAACGTCATCGGGCTTTTCGCGACGACGATCGTGATCGGTTACGACGGGTTCATCCTCGGGAGGCTAGGCCCCGACGCGCTGGCCGGCATCGCGTTGGTGTTCCCGTTGTCGATGCTGATGTTGCAAATGTCGGCCGGCGGCCTTGGTGGCGCAGCGACCGCCGCCGTCGCGCGGGCCTTGGGCGCTGGACGCCGCGACGACGCGAGCCGTCTCGCGCAGCACGCGCTTCTGCTTGCGTTTGCCATGGCGGGACTGTTCATGTTGGGCGTTCTCGGGTTCGGACGCGCGGCGTTCGCCGCGATGGGCGGCCGCGACGCGGCGCTCGACGCCGCGCTTGCCTACTCGAACGTCCTGTTCACGGGCGCGGTCGTGATCTGCTCGACCAACGTGCTGGCTGCCGTGGTGCGCGGCGCGGGCAACATGCTGCTTCCCTCGGTCATGCTCCTGGCCACCGCGCTCATTCATCTCGTGCTGTGTCCATCGCTGGTGTTCGGCTGGGGGCCGATCGGCGGTCTCGGTATCGCGGGCGCCGCCGCCAGCACGCTGATAGCCAACGCCGTCGCGGCGATCGTAATGGTCGCTCACCTGCTACGTCGCAACGGCGTGGTGCAGTTGCAACGGTCGCCTTGGCGGCTTCGCATGAATCTCCTGCGCGACATCCTTCGAGTCGGCGTACCGGCGTCGCTGAGCCCGATTATCAGCAACGCGTCGATCGTGGTCGCAACCGCGGTAGTCGGCAGTTACGGCGTCGCTGCGCTAGCCGGGTTCGGTGTCGCGGCACGGCTCGAATACATCCTGGTGCCGATCGCATTCGGATTCGGAACGGCGCTCACGACAATGGTCGCCACCAACATGGGGGCCGGTCAGCCGGCTCGCGCGCTGCGCGTGACGTGGATCGGCGGAGCGGTGGTAGCCGCGATCACCGGTGCCATTGGCGCAACGGCGGCGATCGCACCGTCGCTTTGGATGAATCTGTTCACCGCCGACATCGACGTGCGCAATTTTGGCGCGACTTATCTCAACATCGTCGGCGGCTTCTACGGCCTGTTCGGGCTGGGGCTCGCGCTGTTCTTCGCATCGCAGGGCGCGGCGCGCATGCTCTGGCCTCTGGTTGGCAGCACTGCACGCTTGGTCATCGTCGCGGTCGGCGGCTGGGTCTGCGTCTCCCTGCTGTCCACGTCGGCGAACGGTTACTTCGTCGTTGTCGCGCTGAGCTTCGCCGTATACGCAATCACGATCGCGGCAGGCATCTGGCGCGGCCGGTGGACGAACTAATGCGTCGCGTTGATGCCTGTTTGGATATGCCAATTATTTGACGGCCGGCCAATACGCGAGCGCCGACGTGGGTCGGCTGCCATGGAGGCAAATTCTTGGTCCAGCGTAAGCGGAACTGACGCGGCATGTTGCGGTTAAGAATGCACGTCTTCACAGCGCCATCACCGAAGGCGACAGTTTCGGCATTCAGGACTCAGACATCGCCACGCCGCCTAGGCTTCACCGTGAGTGTTAAGCCGAAGGGCGCGACCTTCGGGGTCTTCAGGCTGATAGAAGCCGTGGTCGCCCGCAAACGCGCCCTTAATCTCAAGCCACGCATCAGCCTCATGTCTCGAGATCGACGCCCACTTATGGACCGAACCTACATTGATGCGGGCGCCGTCTATGCCGGTAGGCAACGATGTTGGCTGTGACCCATCTGTTTGGATCAACACCCCACACATCCAGACCTTCGACAGCACCGGCTGCAGCGACCTGCTCCACGCACGTGTCGCAACATTCTCCGATCCAGTATCCTCAAATCCCGCAGTCAGAACTCTCACTGTCACTACGGGAGGTAGCAGGTCTACAAAGAGCTGACGCGCGTCCGCAATGATGGAGTCGTTGTACTGCAACCCAATCTGCGCGCCCGCGCGATACTGCGCGCGATAGCCATTCTCACCGTTGAAGAACCAGTCGAAAACTTTCGAGCCTACCCAAAATTGAGCAACGGCTCGCGATTCTTGAGGGTTATCCGATCTTCGCTCCGCAGCCAGCCTCGCCGTCCCGCGAACCAGCGCTGCCGTCAGCGCCTTCACCAGCAAGGTACGCAAAGAGCTGGCTGACGGTGGTTGCAGTAGAAGAGCACGGCGCTCGCGATCGGTATTCGCGACTTCCGACACGTCCCACACTCGGTTCGCATCCACGGTGTTCGTGGCGTCTGAATACAGAGCCCATACTCTAGTCGATTGCGTGGCGCATGGCGCGAGAGAAGCGCTTACTAAGACCAGGAGACATGTCCACAACCCGCACGCCTGGTATTACCATCCATGCTGACGGACGCCGATTCATCGACAGCGCCATCTCGGTGTTCGGATCAGCTTACACGTCGGCGCCCTTACACAGGACCAAGCGGAGCAACGAGAGGTGCTCGGACCTGTCGCCGAGAATCCGGCGACGCCATGACAGCCAGCGATCGCGCGGGGAAGCGCGCGACAGTGCGGCGTCGCCCGGATGGGCGGGAGTATTGGATCAGTCAACCAACGTTATGACCGAACGGTCGCACCACTCCACGATTCTCGCCGCCCTATGGATGACTGGCTGGTTGGCCGCCATGGTTACGATCGCATTGGCGGCGCGTGAGGCCGGCAAAGTGCTGCATGTATTTCAGATCATGGAAATCCGCTCACTTCTCGGCATCGTGATGTTCCTACCGATGATCGCGACGGCCGGTGGTCTGCGCGCGATGCGAACCGGTCGTTTCGGTCTCCACTTCAGCCGCAATGCCGTTCACTATGGGGCGCAGTTCCTCTGGTTTTTCGCGATAACGATGATTCCGATCGCGGAAGTCGTCGCAATCGAGTTCACGGGTCCGGTCTGGGTCGCGCTTCTGGCGGTTGTATTCTTGGGTGAAAGGATGACCGCCACGCGGGTCGCGTCGGTTGTCTTAGGGGTTGTCGGCGTCTTGATCGTCGTCCGGCCGGGGCTTGACCACGTTGACGTCGGGCAGGTCGTCGCCCTCGTGGCCGCTATCGGCTTCGCCGGCTCGATCATCCTCGTCAAGTCCCTTACTCGGACCGAAAGCGTCGTGTCGATCATCTTCTGGATGTTGATCATTCAATCGGTGATCGGCGCGATCCCTGCGGCGATGCTGTGGCAGACCCCGCCGATGACAGTCTGGCCGTGGCTCGCCGTGATCGCCGTTTGCGGCACCTATTCACATTTCTGCATGGCGCACGCGCTGCGTCATGCCGACGCTACGACCGTCGTGCCGCTCGATTTCCTTCGCGTCCCATTTACCGCGCTTGCGGCGTGGCTGGTCTTCTCCGAGCGTTTCGACATCTTCACCGTCATTGGCGCCGCGGTCATTCTTGGCGGCAATCTGCTCAACCTCAAGCGCGGTGCGTCGCCGCTTCCCGCGCAAAAGCAGCCGGATGCATCGCTCCGCCAAATGCCCGACTAGGCGACGGCCCGTCTCAAAATACCCGGTACACCCAGGCTCAGCGGCCCGCATATGTAAGCTCCGCCGCGACAACGAAATAGGATGCCGTCCGACTTCTTTGCACACGCATAACCCCTAGCCTAGTCCAGGAAAGCTGGCGTCGTCGCGTCATTCGGCAGACGCCGCACTATGTCGGAACAATAGAAGGCTGGAGGCTATCGTGTTCAAAAACTCTGCGACATACGGCATCGCGCTCGCAATCCTCGCCGCTTCAGGCTGTGCATCGTATCCTCCGCGTGACCCCGCGCTGGACGATGCGCGATTGTCGCTGGATGCAGCGCGACGCAATCCTCAGGTTGCGCTTTATGCACCCACGGAGCTCGATCAAGCGACGGCGACACTCCGCCAAGCCGACGAACTTACGGCAAGCGGTGGCCGTTATAACGAGGCACATCAGCTCGCCCTGCTTGCGATACAGCGTGCGGCGGCGGCGCAGGACGTGGCGCGGCTTCGGAGCGAGCAGGCAGCGCTCGCCGCGCAGCGCACGGCAACGGATGCGCGTATCCGTGCCGATGTAACTCAGCAACAGGCCGCGGCGGCACAGGTACAGGCGGCGGACGCGCAACGCCGGGCCGAAGACGCGCAGCGCCTCGCGGCTGCCACGCCGGCCGCTTATGACTATCGTCGCCAACAAGGCGAGCCGTTGTACGAGGCGCCGGTGACCTCGGTGCGTGCCGTAGTCGGGCCACCGGAGCAACGCTGCTGGGTCGAGCGTCAGGTCGTGGACACCGGCTCGGCCGGTATCAATGTCCCGGGCGCTGTGGTGGGAGGCGTCGTCGGCGGCATCCTGGGCCATCAGATCGGCAGCGGCCGCGGGCGAGACGTGGCGACTGGCATCGGCGCAGCCACGGGCGCCGTAGTGGGGGCGAATGTAGGTGCGCCGGGCGCCGTTTATACGCAGGATGTGCAGCGCTGTGCAAACGTGTCCTCGGCTGGACGGCTCGACTACTGGGACGTCACGTACAACTTCCGTGGCTACGAGCATCGTGTACAGACGACGAGCCCGCCGGGCGCAACCATCTTGGTTAACGCGCAGGGCGAACCCCGTATCTGACGACACGCGCGTACTCGGCCGGTATCAAACTTCGCCGTAGCGCCGCTCATGGCCGCTACCGGACGCACTGCCCGTGGCTCGTAGTCTGCGCTCTGAGCTCGAGAGTCCTGGCCACGAGCTAGGAGCCACGCGTCGATCGACTGCTTGTGAGTCATTGCCGCCGTTGAGGTTCGCGCTGGCAAAGACGCAACGTCGCAATACCGGTCATCGGCTGCTGAACAGACGGCACCCGGGCAGAAACGATCGTTGATCGGCGCGCTGTAACGCGGGTGCCTGCCCCGAGAATGCAGCCGTTATGCGGGCTGACGATCCCCTACTTGGCCGTTCGTTCCGATCGTAGTGAGAACGAACTTCGCTCGCCAAAGCATCGATGAGTATCAACGACGCGCCGATTAGGCGCAGCTCGTCACCTACTTCTTGAGCGCCGATAGTTGCCTGGTGTCGTAGCGGCTTCTCAATTCCGCAATGTGGTTCGGATCCGGGTGCCTGGCTGCGCCGACCAACTTTGCGAGTTCTTCGAAGTAGTGCTCGTGCCCCGGCGGCGACACCGTCATGAGCATGCTCGCCGGACTGCCGCCTGCGTTACCGATGTTGTGCGGCACACCGGGCGGAATGAATGCGTATGTTCCGGGCCCAGCCTTCACGTGTTCTTCTCCAATTTGCCATTCGCACTCACCCTCCAGGACATAGAACGTTTCTTCCTGGATCTCATGAACGTGCAAACCCGTCGAGAAGCCAGGCGCCACGGTCCAATGGAACATAGAAGTATGCTTAGTCCTTTCACCGGTGACGAGGAATACTAACGGCAGTCCTGCCAGGCTGACCGCTTCGGCTTGCCCGGCCCTGCGAATAACTGCCCGTGTGCTCATTGTTGCGCCTCCTCAATTTCGTGAGCGAAAATAACGAGGTCAGGATGAACCCGACCCGCGCGAAAGTCGTTAAGCCGCGATTAAACAGTTGCTAAAGATTCTTGCATGGGAAGCACTACCGGCCGCCAATGTCGACGACATTTCAATTTGGGCCATTCCGCCTTGACGTCGATGCCGGAATCCTTTTCTGCGGCTCCGAACCTGCCGCGCTCGGTCAGCGCGCCGTTGCGGTCCTCGGCGTACTGCTTGAACGCGCGGGCGCTCCAGTCTCCAAGGAAGTCCTGATCAAGTCCGCCTGGGCGGGACTAGCCGTCGAGGATAACAACCTCACTGTTCAGATCGCAGCATTGCGCCGGGTGTTGGAGAATGCACATGGTGCACGCTGGATCGAAACGATGCCCCGCCGCGGCTACCGGTACGTCGGTCCGCCGGTCGCCACGCAAGATCCGCGTGCCGATGCCCCCTCGACACCGGCTTTGACGCTGCCGGAACAGCCGTCGATTGCCGTGCTCTCCTTCGCGAATCTTAGCGGGGATCCGACGCAGGACTATTTCGCGGACGGTGTCGTTGATGACATCACCACGAGTCTCTCTCGCGTCAAGTGGCTGTTCGTTATCGCGCGCAACTCGACATTGACTTACAAGGGCCGGGCGGTCGACTTGAAGCGAGTGGGCACCGAGCTCGGTGTTCGCTATCTCCTGGAAGGTACCGTTCGCAAAGCCGAAGACCGTATACGGATCACCGTCCAACTGATCATAGCGGCTACGGGAGCACAGGTTTGGGCCGAGCGTTATGACTACAACATGGGCGACATTTTCGCCCTTCAGGACGAAGTGGCGATGTCGGTCGTGGGCGCGATCGAACCCAGCTTGCGGCAGGCCGAAGTAGAGCGCGTAACACGCAAGCGTCCTGAGAGTCTGGGTGCCTACGACCTCGCCTTGCGCGCATTACCGGATGTCTACGGCGTGATGCCGGCGACGGTTACGAAAGCACTGGTCCTGCTCGATCGCGCACTGGCCCTCGAACCCACTTACGCCACGGCGCACGGTTATGCTGCGATGTGCCATCACAGCCTATTCCTGCGCGATGGATTCCAGGAGCAGAACCGAGTTGCCTCGATTCGTCACGCTCACGCAGCGATACTCCATGGTAAGGACGACGCGGTTGCGCTGACGTTCGCTGGATTCTCTCTCGGAATGGATGCGCATGATCGTGCTGCCGCGTTCGCTGCCTTCGATGCCGCTCTGGATCTCAGTCCGTCTTTGGCCCTGGCCAACATTCTTGGCGCGGCAGTGCTCTCTTGGGCCGGAGAAGCGCCGCGTACGATCGACTGGGCGCAGCGCGCATTACGACTCAGCCCGTTCGACCCCTGGAAGTTCATCGCCTATCGCAGCCTGGCACTCGCGCACTTCCTCATGGCGCGCTACGACCTAGCTGCCGAGGCCGCGCGTAGAGCCGTGCAGTTCAATCCCGGGTTCGGGAGTTCATACATGCTGCTGGCTGCTCCACTCGTGAAGTTGGGCCGGCACGAAGAAGCTGGAGTTGCCGTGGCACGCCTGATCGAGCGGGAGCCGTCCTTTCGCTTATCGGGGCAGCTCAAAGGCGTGGATTGCGCGCCAGCGCTTGCCGACGCTCTCGTCGATGCTCTTGCCGGAACCGGCATACCGGAATAGCAGTAGCGCATTGCCCGCACCTGACCCGGCTTCTCGATCCGATGACATACTTTGCCATCCGCTTAGGGCTACCCGTTGCAGCTAAAGGACGGCTTCGGGTCGTTCGCGCCGGTTGCATGCGCAGCGGACAACGGCTGCAACCCGGCCCTTCAGGTTTCGCGGCCCTCGGACTCACGATTCCGAAGGAAAACGTGCAGCCAGTACAAGCTTCATTGCCTCCTTGGTCCTGGGAACTGTCGCACTGGTCGCGATGGCACAGGCACAGGTTGTCGAACGGCCTTCGTACTGGCCGCGCCTCAAAGGCCCGTTCACGTTCAGCGAGCGGTATTCGGACGTTCCGTGGCACCAGAAGCTCGGCAACGCGATGCACGGGTCGAAGATGCAATCTCAACCGCGACGCGCCGCCTCGATCGCAGCGATGTCGATTTTCTTCATCTGCATCATTGCATCGAACGCGCGCTTTGCGGATGCGGGATCGGGATCGGTGATCGCGTTCGTCAGGGCGATCGGCGTAATCTGCCAGGACAATCCCCATTTGTCCTTGCACCAGCCGCACGCGCTTTCCTGGCCGCCGTTGCCGACGATCGCGTTCCAGTAGCGATCCGTTTCGGCTTGGTCAGCGGTTGCGACCTGAAACGAGAACGCTTCGCTGTGCCTAAAGGCAGGACCGCCGTTGAGCCCAAGGCACGGAACGCCCATCACGCTAAACTCGACGGTCAGCACGTCCCCCTTCTTCCCCGACGGAAAATCTCCCGGTGCGCGGTACACCGCGCCGACGGACGAATCGGGAAAGGTCTTGGCGTAAAACCGCGCCGCGTCCTCGGCGTCGCGGTCGTACCAAAGGCAAATCGTGTTCTTTGCTGGCTTCACCATGTCACTTCTCCATCGAGACGAGTCACCCGAGGCCGGAGTCAACGAAGTGCTCGCAATCCAAGAGCATTGGCTCGGCCAACTTACAACAGAATTCGTACCGTTCCGGAGCGGTTTCACTGTCCTTCGCGCAGGCGAGATACCTCCAAAGCGCCTCATGACAAATCGCGCGCGCGTTCTATTTCTTCTCCAGGAGCAGCGTCGCCTCCTTGCGCAATATTGGAAGAAGGTGTTTCGCTGCCTTCGCCAGGAGCCAAGGCAACGACACTTCGATGCGCAGCGCGTCCTCCAGCACTTCGATACTCGCCGCCGCAGTTTGGCCAAGCGCACGCATCCGGAAGTGCAACGTATCTCCTTCCCAAGTCTCCTGCTCCATCGCGATCGTCGGTCCGAGTTGCCCGTTGGTGCGGGCGAAGCCTTCTTTAAGACGGCGGACCGCCTCGCCCTTCCCGAGACGATGGCCGACGATGACTGTGACGGTATCACTCACTGAAGCAGCTGCGCTGCGTGGACGTGCATCCGGCTATTATGATCGAATCGCGATTCGTGGCAGCGCTAAAGGCATGGCGGGGTCGCGTGCGTTATCGAACGACCGCCTCAAGTATTGTCCCCGTGTGGCTGCCTTTGGCCCGCCAGGAGTCTTCCATTTTGACTAGCGAACGATGACCATCACCATTACCGCCTTTGAACGGTCACCCGATGGCGGCAAGGGGTTGGCGCGTGATACGCGCGTTCGCTGGGCGCTGGAAGAAGTGGGCCAACCTTACAAGGTTCGTCTTGTTTCGTTCAGGGCGATGAAGGAACCCGCGCATCTGGCCCTTCATCCTTTCGGCCAGATTCCTACCTATGAGGAAGGCGATCTCGCCCTGTTCGAGACAGGGGCGATCGTGTTCCATATCGCCGAGCGCCATGCCGGCCTGTTGCCGGACGAGGCGAATGACCGGGCGCGCGCGATCACATGGATGTTTGCCGCGCTTAACACGGTGGAGCCGCCGGTCCTTGAACTCGGAACCGCCAGACTCCTGGAGGGCGACAAGCCCTGGTCCACCCAGCGTATGCCTCTGGTCGAGGATCGCGTCCGCGGCCGGCTGGGCCAACTTTCCAATCGCCTGGGCGATGCCGACTGGCTCGATGGTGCGTTTAGCGCGGGCGATCTGTTGATGGTGTCGGTGCTGCTCAGGTTGAAATCATCGGGCATTCTGGACGACTACCCGAAGCTGGCCGCCTATGTCGCCCGCGGCGAAGCGCGCCCTGCCTACAAACGGGCCTTCGACGCTCAATTGGCGGTTTACACCGGCAAGCCACCGACCGGCTGATTGAGGTCCATCCTGAGCTCGAATTCATGAATCTCGGAATGGTACGAGGCCGTCCAGATTTGCGGGACTTTCCCCGCCGCGATGAGTTCACTCAGGCGATTGATATGGCCGCGGTTGTCTGCGGTGCGAGGATGTCGCCGCGGCCGGTGGAGACTAGCGCCACGGCGATTCCTTCGAGTTTCCGCGCTATCATCTCGTGCAGTGGTGTTGCTTAACGGCGATTCCATGACCGCCAACCAATTTGGGAGGCTTCGATGCGCCGTACGATCCTCGCGTTCGCGCTGGCCGGTGCGGCCGGCACCTTCATCGCCGCTCCCGCATCCGCGGTGACGTGTTACCGCCTACTCGATCGCAACGACAATGTCGTCTACCAGGATATCTATCCGCCGGTGGACCTGAGCGATGACGGCGTCGCCGAACGCAAAGTCCTGCGATCCCGCGGCGAGCACCTGATCGCGATGGAGGCCGATCGCTGTCCGATGCTGCAGTTCCTGATGGGGGACGCCGGTGGGCAGCGTCTCGATTTCGACCAGATCTCGGAGGGTACGGTGCCCCGCGCCGCCAAGGTACCGCCCAAAGACGCGAGCCGGGGCACGGCGCCTTCCAAGCGTGCAGCCTCCGCGACGTCGGCGCCCGCCAAGCCCGCTTCGTCCGCCAAGCCGGTGGAAAAACGGGAAGCCACGCAGAATTGATGGGGTCGCGGTGAAGACTCCGGAGCGTGGCCGGCGCTGCGCTAGACAAAGTAAGGTCAGTCTCGACTCTCGATGATGGCGGCGCGGTTGGATGCGCGACTACTTGCGGACGATTGAGAACGCCGGGGCCGCAGCCTCGTCGATGTCGTCTTGACGTTCACCGATCGTGCGGTTGCCACCCCGCGCCATTTCGCGGCGTTCGTCACGAAGGCGCGGTGCGTTCGACGAAGGCAAGGCGCGGGCGAAAACCCTCCGCGAGGGCCAATTGACTAGCCTCTGCGCGGGCCCGGTCGAGTTTGGTTAGGCAAGGGGATGAGCGGCGGAACGATCTGACTCTGGCCCTGAACCGGACCGAACCGGCGGTGATGGTTCTTGCCGCGGACCGCGATGACGGCCGGAGCATAGAAGCCCGGCCACCCGCCGAAGCCGCAGTCGCCCCACGAGTAACCGCAACCCATGTCGCCCTGTCCATACGCGGGCGCAGGCGCCGCGACCACGTTGACGATGTAGGTCGGAGGCGGAGCCGAGTATGGCATCGGGGGCGGAGGCATGAAGGCCACCGGCGGAGGCGCGTCGCGCCGCTCGAGCTCCGCCTGGAGCTGCTGCACGCGCTCGGCCAGCGCGCGCACTTCGGCCTGGCGCCTGGCTTCCATCGCGGCCGCCTCGCGCGCGGGGTCCTTCGGCGGATCGCGAGTCACACTCGTGACGCGAGCGCCTTCCGGAGGAGGAAGGTTGCTGACGTTCACGTTCCCCGACTTGTCGGTCCAGGTAAAGATGTCCGCGTGCGCCGCCGGCACGCTCACTGCGGCGGCGACCGCCAGCAATACGCTTGCAAAACAGGGATTCCGCATCGTCGTGTTCCTGCACGAGGTGGAAACATTGTAGGCCGTCGCGGTCGACCTCGCCACCTCCCCGGCAAAGGCAAAAGCAATATCGTGTCGATTGTCTGCCCTGAAGCGGGAACTGGGTCCGGCCATCACGAAAGACAAATCATGATTTCCCGATGGAATGTTTCGCTTTCTCTGCTGTTGCTGCTGCTGACCTCAGACAATTGTTGCGGAAGATCGTGCCGAACGACGGCGCGATCACGCAGCGGCAACCGAATCGGCGTACCTCCCACACGGCCGCCTCGCTGGACGATCCGCTGCCGAGAATTCAGGGCTAAGGACTCAGCGTTCGCCTGACCGCCGCAAGAAACGACGGATCCGGCCGCCCCCCTACCTGCTCGGTGCGCGCGACCACACGCCCATCCGCGTCCAGGAGCACGAGTACGGTCGTGTGGTTGAACTCGCCGTCGGCGAGCGCACGATAGCGGATGCCGAGCAACCCCGCGATCGCGCCCACGTCCAGCGGATCGGGTCGGACAAGTGTCCAGCGTGCGGGGTCGATATCGCGTTCCCGCTGCATGCGCGCAAGCACCTGCGGCGTGTCGCGCTTGGGGTCGAGGCTGATGAGCGTTACCCCGAGCCGCGCGCGCTCGTCGGCGCTCAAGCTCTGCTCGATCACCTTGCCGCTTTCGACGATCATGGGGCAGACGAATTTGCACGACGTGTAGAACATCGAGACGAGCTGCGGCTGCCCGCGCTTGCTGCTCCATGCAAAGCGGTGCGACTGCGCGTCGGTGAACTGCGCGGCCAGGTGGTAGACCGAATCGCGCGGCAACGGAATCGGCGTCGGTGCCGCCCCCACCGCGCTTGCGGCCACGATGATCGAAAACAGCACCAGCGATATGCGCTTCATCGGCCCTGCCGCGCGCAGCGGAATCCCAGCACCATCGTGGTGTCGCTACCGGCAAGCGACGACAGCATCGCGACGCGCATCAGCACGGCGTAGTTCTCGCGATCGAGTGTCGAGAGCGCACCCGCACCGCAAAATCGGCTGCGCTCGGGGTCGTCCTGGGTGCGGTTATCGGAAGCGACCAGCAGCGCCGAGTAGTCCTCAGTCCACTCCCATACGACACCGTGCATGTCCTGGACGCCGTAGGCGTTCGGCGCTTGCGCTCCAGCCCGCGGAAGCGGGCGCGACGCGGGACGCGCGTACCAGCCTAGAATTCGCTCACGCCAGGCGGCATCGCTGCGGGCATCGCGACGCGTATCGTCCGCGGCAGCGACGTACTCCCATTCGAGCCACCGCGGCAAGCGCGCGCCCTGAGCCTTGCAGTAGGCGGACGCTGCGAACCAGCTGACGCGCGTAACCGGTTGCGCACCCTGCTCGCCCGGAGCGAGCTGCCCCGGCGCCGGCCAATGCGCGAGATAGTCGGAGCCGGCGAAGACCGACGCGATCCGGTCGCGTCGCCACTGCGGGTGCGCGTTGACGAAGGCGAGAAATTCCGCGTTGGTCACCGGCCTTCTCATGATCTCGAACGGCGCAATGCGCACTGCGCCAAGCGCGTCTTCGTACTTGAGCGCGGTGGTGAAATCACCGCCGGGAATGCGAACGTAGCTGTTCGTGAGTCCCGCTGTTGCGATCAACGGGAACAGCAGGCACCCAACGGCAAGCGCGCGCATCGCGCTCAATGTTGCGCCACCGCGGCAGGCGCCGCTTCCGTGCGGCGCTTGGCGACCTGCTCTTTCGTGACGCGGCCGCCGGGATTACCCCAGCTGTTGAGCACATAGGTCGCGATGTTCGCGGCCTCGTCGTCGGTGAGCTGACTCATCGGCGGCATCACCGAGTTGTAGGCCTGTCCATTCACCGTGACCGGCCCGGACAGCCCGCGCAGCACGACGTCAGCGATGCGCATCGGGTCCTTTGCGAAGTAGTCCGACTTCGCGAGCGGGGGAAACACGCCCGGCAGCCCCTGGCCGGTTGCCTGGTGGCACGTCGAGCAGGTACCCGTGAATAGCGCCTGGCCCGCCTTGATCTGTTCGTCGACGGTCAGTGCGCCGGCCTTCGCGGAACTGGCAGCAGTCGCGACGGCGGCGAGGTTCGGCAACGCACGGTCGCCAAGGTACATCTCGTCGACTTCCTTGCCGGAATAGGTCTCCTTCACGTCAGGACCATCGGCCTTGAGGATTGCAAGCGCGCCTTTGTTGAACGCGCGGAAGATGCTGTGGTCGACCAGCACGTAGCTGCCGGGCACCTCCATGTGAAACTCCATCATCGCGGCGCCGCCGGCGGGAATCAGCGTCGTCTGCACGTTCTCCTGGAAATGCGTGCCGCCCTCGTACCAGACCTTGTCGAAGATCTCGCCGATGACGTGAAAGCTCGACACGAGGTTCGGTCCGCCGTTGCCGACGTAAAGGCGCACGCTCTCGCCGGTCTTCGCGACGAGCGCCTTGTCGCCGGTCAACGCGCCTTCGCTGCCGTTGAACAGCACGTAGGTCGGCTTCTCGTCGATCGCCTTTTCCATGTTGAACGGCTGCAGGCCCTTCTCGCGGTATTTGCCGGTCGTGTAGAAGTCGCCCTGCATCACGTAGTACTCGCGGTCGACCTTCGGCAATCCCTGCGGCGGCTCGATCAGGATGAGCCCGTACATGCCGTTGGCCACGTGCATGCCGACCGGCGCGGTCGCGCAGTGATAGACGTATAGCCCTGCGTTGAGCGCCTTGAACGTGAAACGCGAGGCATGACCCGGCGCTGTGAAGCTTGACGCCGCGCCGCCGCCCGGGCCCGTCACGCCGTGCAGGTCGATGTTGTGCGGCATCTTCGAGTCCGGTGCGTTCTTCAGGTGGAACTCCACGGTGTCGCCCTGCCGCACGCGAATGAAGCTGCCGGGAACGGTGCCACCGAACGTCCAGAACATGTAGGTGACACCCTCGGAGATCGGCATCTCCTTCTCGATCACTTCGAGCTCGACGATCACCTTTGCAGGCTTCGTCCGGCCCGTGGCCGGGGGCACGAGCGGCGGGCTCGTCAGCACGGCCTTGACCGGCTCGCCCTGCGGCGGACCGAAATCCCCGCCTTTCGAGCCGCCGGTCGTCGCCGGTACGGCGGCATTGGGTGGCGCCGCGGCAGCGGCCGCAGGACGATCCGTGCGATCGCAGCCCGCGAGCGCGATGAGGCTTGAAAGCACCAGTAACCCTACGAGGCGTTGCATGACGTTCCCTTGTCTGTGTGTCGCACGCGTGCGCGAGAGTGCAACAGTGCGCCGGCGCGGCACCGAAGCAAATGACCTGCGTCAAGCAAATACGACAATCACGCGTGCCAGGACGAAAGCCACCCGAGGGGATGATGGGCGCGCGCGATGCCGATCATGGTCGCGTACACGCAGAGCGCGGCGGCGAACGCGAAAACGCGCCCCCGCGGTGTTTGGGCACGCTTGAGCGCGAAGGTACCGAGGGCCACGTAGACGACCAGCAACGCGATCTTGGGCCCGAGCCAGTGGTTCGCGAACATCGCCCCGGG
>Ga0070670_100002610_pt1 | contig 14900 bp, 16 predicted proteins | sample KBSS63metaG_FD_64665 | JGI IMG/M metagenome (GOLD analysis project Ga0070670, IMG submission 64665) | Switchgrass rhizosphere microbial communities from Kellogg Biological Station, Michigan, USA - KBS S6-3 metaG | ecosystem: Host-associated > Plants > Roots > Rhizosphere > Soil ... | reverse complement strand
CTCGTCTTCGGCGCCAACCCGTTTGCCGGCGTCACCATCTCGGCGGAGGATCTGCGGCTGGCGTGCGAGGCGCAGGCGAAGAGCCACCTGCTCCACCTGCGGCAGGGGTACCTGCAGACCGGCGGCCGGCTGCCCGCGGTGGCGCGGCTCGTGGCGCAGAGCGCGCCGGCCTTTGCCGCGCTGCTGCGGAACGTGGGGCGTCTCAACGGCGTTCAGACATCCGACCGGATGGAAGCCACGCGGCAGGGCGCCTCGGCGGCGCGCCTGTCGCTCGACACCGTCGATGCCATCCTGGCGCTCGAGTCGCCCAGCGCACTTCCCGCGTCCGACCCGGCACGGCTGTTCCCGGACTATCTGGCGGCCGTGGAACGCCTGGCGGCGGTCGTGGATCAATGGCGCGCGTCCTGAGGGCAGCGCGCGCGGCGGCGCTCGCCCTCGCGCTGGTGTGCGCCGGGCTGGGCGTCGCCGCGGCGCAGCCGGCCCCGCCACCGCTCACCCAGCCGGTCAACGACTTCGCGCACGTCGTCGATCCGGAGAGCGCTCGTACGATCGATGCTGTCATCCGCTCGTTGCAGCGCGCGTCCGGCGACGTCGTCGTCGTGGCCACGGTGGACACGTTCCAGCCCTACGCCACCATCGATGAGTACGCCGTGAAGATGTTCCAGAACGGCGGCCGCGGCATCGGCGAGAAGGGACGCGACAACGGCCTGCTCATCGTGGTGGCGGTGAACGACCGTCGGGTGAAGGTGGAAGTCGGCTACGAGCTCGAACAGTTCATCACCGACGGTTTCGCCGGCCAGACACGCGACGAAGATCTGCTGCCGGCATTCCGTCAGGGCAACTATGGCCCCGGACTGGCGGCCGGCGTGCAGCGCATCGTGGGCCGCATCGCGCAGGGACGCAACGTGTCGCTGCAGGACCTGCCGCAGCAACCGGGTCCCGTGCGCCGGCGCCGCGCGAGCGGCGGCGGCGCGGTGTTCTGGCTGTTCATCGCTTTCATCGTGATTCGCGCGCTCGTCAGCGGCATCGGGCGCAACTCGCGGCGCGGGCCTCCGTGGGGCGGGTCCGGCTGGGGCGGCTGGAGCAGCGGCGTGGGGCCATTCATCGGTAGCCGCGGCGGCTTCGGCGGGGGCTTCGGCGGCGGATTTGGCGGCGGCGGTGGCGGATTTGGCGGCTTTGGTGGCGGGCGCAGCGGCGGCGGCGGCGCCAGTGGTGGCTGGTAAGAAGTCTGCATTGAGACGCTTGGAGGCAGAGACGGCAATGAAGAGACTGCAAACCGCATTGGCAACCCTGCTGCTGACGGCGGGAGCCGTAGCGGCCTCGGGCTGTTCCTACAACACCTTCGTCAGCCAGGAAGAAAGCATCAAGACGCAGTGGGCGCAGGTGGAGAACCAGCTCCAGCGCCGCAACGACCTGATTCCCAACCTTGTGGAAACGACCAAGGGCATCGCCCAGCAGGAGCGCGACGTCTTCGGCCAGATTGCGGAGTCGCGCGCCAAGCTGGCGGGGGCGCAGACGCCCGAGCAGCGCATCCAGGCTGCCAACGAGCAGACCACCGCGCTGGCGCGGCTGCTGGTGGTGGTGGAGAACTACCCGGACCTCAAGTCGAACGCGCAATTCAGCCGGCTGATGGACGAGCTCGCCGGCACCGAGAACCGCATCGCGGTGGAGCGGATGCGGTATAACGAGCGCGTGCAGGAGTACAACACGCAGCGCCGGCGCTTCCCGTCGAACGTGACGGCCAGCATCTTCGGCTTCAAGGAGCACCCGCTCTTCAACGCACCGCCCGAAGCCGAAAAGCTGCCGCGCGTGAACTTCCAACGGCCGTCGTAAGCAGTGAACCGGCGTGACGCCGGTTTGCCAGAGAAGGAGCCGGATGCCGCTCGTCGATCACCTGCTACCCGAGTTCGACCACGAGATGGCGACCACGCGCAAGCTGCTCGAACGCGTGCCCGACGATCGCCTGTCGTGGAAGCCGCACGCCAAGTCGTACTCGCTGGGGCAGCTCGCGCAGCATGTCGCGAACATCCCCTACTGGGGGCAGCTCACGCTGGAGCAGTCGGATCTCGACCTGATGGCGTATCCCCCATTGGCGGAACTGGGCAGCCGCGCCGCCATCCTGCAGCTGTTCGAGGACCGGGTGGCGGGGACACGCAAGGCGCTCCTCGGCAAGACCGACGGCGAGCTGATGGCGCCCTGGTCGCTGAAGCGCGGCGACGAGAAGATGTTCACGATGCCGAAGGCAACGGTGTGGCGCTCGTTCGTGATGAACCATCTCGTGCACCATCGCGGTCAGTTGAGCGTCTACCTGCGCCAGCAGGACGTGCCGCTGCCGTCGATGTATGGTCCGAGCGCTGACGAACAGTCCTAAGGCGGTATCTGCCGGCCAGCCCTTCGGGCTGGCGGCGGCGCTGGCGGTATTCGTCGTGCTCGCCACGGCGAACGGCGGCATGTACCGCTACGGTGTGTCGGACCAGGCCTTCTACATTCCCGTCGTCACCCGCGCGCTCGATCCCGCCGCCTTCCCGCGCGACGCCGCCCTCATCGACGCGCAGGGCCAGCTGATGCTCTCGGACGAGGCGCTGGCGCTGCTGGTGCGCACGACCGGCGCGTCGCTCGATGCGCTGTTCCTCGGGGGATATCTCCTCTCGCTCGTCCTCATCTTCGCCGGCCTCGCCGGCATCGGCCGACGGCTCTACGCCAATCCCTGGACGACGTTGGCGCTGGCAGCCGCTTTCACGCTGCGCCACCACATCACGCGCACCAGCGCCAATACCTTCGAGCCCTACTTCCATCCACGCATGCTCGCCTTCGGCGTCGGCCTGCTCGCCGTGGCGGCGTTTCTCCACCGCCGCCCGTGGCTTGCCGTGGCCCTCGTGGCGGTGAGCGCGGCCGTCCACACCACGACCGCGATGTGGTTCGCGGTGCTCGTGGGCGTGGCGCTGGTCGTGACCGAGCGGTGGTGGCGGCGCATCGCCATCCCCGCGGCGCTCATCGGCGCGGCGGTCGCGGCGTGGGCGGTGCTGGCCGGCCCCATGCGCGGGCGCCTGGTGGTGATGGACGCCATCTGGCTGCAGGCGGTGGCCTCGAAGGATTCGCTCTTCGCCACCGAGTGGCCGTTCTCGGCCTGGGCCGTCAACCTCGGCACGCTCGGCCTGTTGTGGATCGCCTACCGGTTCCGCAGCGGGCGCGGCCAGACCGGCGCCGAAGAGCGCGGGCTGGTGTGGGGGGCCACGGCGCTCGTGGCGCTGTTCCTGATCACCCTGCCGGCGGTGGCGGCTCACGTCGCCTTCCCCGTGCAGCTGCAGATCTCGCGCGTGTTCTGGCTGGTCGACCTGGTAGCCACTGTGGTCATCGTCGGCGCGGTGGCCGAGGCTGCCTGGCTCGGGAGCCGCTGGCGGCCGGCGCTGGCGGCGTGCCTGGTGGCGCTGGCTGCCGGGCGCGGCGGCTACATTCTGTTCGTCGAGCACCCGGAGCGACCGCTCTTCCGTTTCCACCTGGAGGACTCGCCCTGGAACGACGCGATGCGGTTCGTGGCCACGCTGCCGAAAGACGCCCTCGTGCTGGCCGACTCGGGACACGCCTGGCGCTACGGGACGAGCGTCCGGGTGAGCGCGGGGCGCGACGTGTTCCTCGAAGAGACCAAGGACTCCGCCGTGGCCATCTACTCGCGCGACGTCGCGGTGCGCGTGGTGGAGCGCATTCGCGCCCTCGGGGACTTCTCCACGCGCACACCCGAAGACATCGTGCGACTGGGCGAACAGTACGGCGTGACCCACGTCGCCACCGAAGGACACCTGCCCCTGCCTCCCGTGTTCGAGAACACGCGGTTCCGCGTCTACGCCCTCCCGCCACCCATCCGGCTGGCAGGAGCCGCAGCGGCGCGGTAAGCTGATCTGACGCGTGTCCTTCGTTCCCGCTGAATACCGCCCGCGCTTCACCGGCGGCCACTGGCAGACGCTGTTTGCCTGGGCCCGCCGCCGCGACCTGCCCGGCCTGCCCGACCCGGTAGCCCGCTATTTCGACACCGCCGCGGACGCCCGCGTGCTCGCCCATTGCCACTGGCAGCCGGAGCCGCGCACCCGCCCCACGATCGTGCTGCTCCACGGCCTCGAGGGGTCCAGCACCGTCCACTACATGCGCGGCATGGCCGACAAAGCGTGGGCCGAGGGCTGGAACGTGGTCCGCCTCAACCAGCGCAACTGCGGCGGCACCGAGGCGCTCTCGCGCGGCCTGTATCACTCGGGGCTGACGCACGACCCGCTCTTCGTGATCCGCGAACTGATCGCCGAAGACGGGCTGCCCGCCCTCGCGGTGGCCGGCTATTCGCTCGGCGGCAACGTGGCGCTGAAGCTCGCCGGCGAGCTGGGCGCCGACGCTCCGCCGCAGCTGACCTCCGTCTGCGCGGTGTCGCCGACGATGGACCTCTCGGTGTGCGTCCACGCCCTGGAGCGGCGCGCCAACTATCCCTATCAGTGGAATTTCGTGCGCAACTTGAAGGCGCGCATGCGGCGCAAGGCGGCGCTCTTTCCCGACGAATTCTCGGTGGAGCCGCTGGCGCGCATCTGGACGGTGCGCCAGTTCGACGAGGCCTACACGGCGCCGTACTACGGCTTCAAGGACGCCACCGACTACTACCACCGGGCCAGCGCGATGCGCGGCATCGACCGCATCAGCGTGCCGACGCTGATTCTCACCGCCGAGAACGACCCGTTCGTACCGCCGGCCCCGTTCCGCGATTCCGCGCTGAGCGCCAATCCCGCCATCACCACCGTGATCACCCGCGAGGGTGGGCACTGCGCCTTCGTCGAGCCTTCCGACGGCAGCTACGACGGCTACTGGGCCGAGCGCGAGGTGGTCAGGTTTGCAACGGCGGCAGTGCCCGCCCGAAGGGCGGACCGTCAGACGCTGTGAGGTGCGCCAGCAACGCCTTCCCGAACTCCGGACCTTTCCCGGCTTCTTCGTGCTTGAAATACACGTAGACGTCCTCGCAGCGCCCGTCCAGCCCCTTCACCACGCGGGCCCACTTCTTGATGTCGTCGGGCGTGTAGCCCTCGTCCCGCAGCCGGAAGTAGGCGTAGGGCGCGGTGATCTCGACCGGCGCTGACAGCTTCTCGCTGTCGGCGACGCACAGCGCCAGACCGCGCGCGCGCAGCCGGGACCACACGTCGTCGTCGAACCACGACGGATGCCGGAACTCGAACGCCGCGCACACCTTGGGGGGAAAGGTGTCGAGGAAGGCGTCGAAGAGCGCGAGATCCTTCTTGAGATTCGGCGGCAGCTGAAACAGCAGCGCCCCCAGCTTGGGGCCGAGCATCGCGGCGGTTTCGAGAAACTGCCGCACCGCATCGGCGCAGTCCTTCAGGCGGCGATCGTGGGTGATGCGCTTGGGTGCTTTGAGCGTCAGCTTGAAGCGCTCGGGCGTGGCGGCGCTCCATCCGTTCACGATCTTCTCGTTGGGCGCGCGGTAGAACGTGTAGTTGATCTCGACAGTCTGGAAGCGCTCGGCGTAGTAGGGCAGCATCTTCGCCGCCGGCAGCTTTTCAGGATAGAAGCTCCCCTTCCACTCCGGATAGTTGTAGCCGGAAGTGCCCACCCAGACGTTCATCGCAACAGTATGCCTCGAGCCTCGGATCTGCATCGATCGCTCGGTCCGCCTCTCCACCATGAACGGGCGCCGGTCGGGCTACTATTCGTAACGCACCTCTTTGAGGGCAGGCGGAGAAGAAGATGTACGTCCCTGCATCGTTCGCGGTCTCAGATGAGAAGACTCTGGAGTCGTTCCTCGAGAGATACGACTTCGCGACGCTGACCAGCTCGTCGTCGGCAGGATTGGTGTCGTCGCACATCCCCCTCATGCTTCGCCGTTCCGCGGGGAGGGCGGTCCTCATTGGCCACGTCGCCCGCGCCAACAGCCAGTGGCAGCAGTTTGATGGCGAAGCGGAGGCGCTCGCCATCTTTCACGGGCCGCATGCGTATGTCTCACCCACGTGGTACGCGACATCGCCTGCGGTCCCTACGTGGAACTACGCGGCCGTTCACGTGTATGGGAAGCCACGCGCAAGAGCAGAGGGCGACTTCACGGCTACCGCTCTTCGAGACCTCGTTGGGAGACACGAGGGCTCTCGGGCGAAGCCGTGGCGTCCTGAAGACCTGGCGGGAGATCTCTTCGAGAAGCTGGCCAGAGCCGTGGTCGCCTTCGAGATGCCAATCGATAGGATCGAAGGACAGTTCAAGCTCGGCCAGAACCGCTCTCACGACGATCGCGTTGGCATGCTCCAAGGGCTCGATGCTGAGAAGTCCGCCGACGCCGGGGCCCTCGCCGCCTTCATCAGAGAGATCCTCAGGAGCGACGGGAGCGTCCAACATTGACCGTCTGGTGTCGAGCGATGGCGCCTGACCACTGCGACGATCGCGATCTGTGGACGGTCGTGGCTGGGCGACGATTTCGCGGTTCTGATGGAAGCCGCCATGGAGGCGAATAGAAATCTCACCTCGATCCGGCCGTCCTTCATCGTGAAGGACCTGCAGGCCTCGATCACCTACTACCGCGAGCGCCTCGGCTTTCAGCTGGATTTCCAAGGTCCAGACGAGGGCCCGTTCTGGGCGGGAATGAGCCGGGAGGGGATCGGCATCATGCTGAAGGCGGTCGCGCCCGACGTGCTGCCCTGTCCCAACCACACTCGGCACGAATGGGCCCCTCCGGACGCGCACATCTACAGCACGGACCCCGATGCGCTCTTCGACGAGTTCAGCCGGCGCGGTGCGTCGTTCGTCAAGACGTTGTCGTTCATCGAGGACGGCCTGTGGGGCTTCGCGGTCACCGATGCCGACGGGTATGTCCTTGTCTTCTTTCGCCTCCGCAACGACCGGCTAGATGCAGAAGGCTAAAGGCAGGCGCACCTGAAGGTGCGCCTCTACGCCTGCCGCGCCCAGCGCAGCAGCGTGGCGAAGTTCGGCGGCTTGCCGTACATCAGCAGCCCGACGCGGAAGATCTTCGCGGCCATCCAGGTGGCGAAGCACGCGGCGGCCAGGCCGATGCCGATGGTGATCCACACCTGCCACCAGGGCGGCGGCGAGCTGGAGGCCATCCGGATCATCATCGCCAGCGTGTTCACCGGCGGAATGAAGCTCAAGGCGATGGCGAAGGTGGAGTTCGGCTCGCGCGCCACCGGCGCGGCCAGCAGCCACGGCACCATCAGGACCAGCATCACCGGCGTCACGAGCGCCTGCGCCTCGCGCATCTCGTTCACCGCGGCGCCAATGGCGCCGAACGCCGAGGCATAAAAGAAGTAGGTGATGAGGAAGAAGATCACCAGGTAGAGGATCAGCCAGGGATCGAGCAGGCCGATCATCGCAAACGACGTCAGCATCAGGACGCCGATGCCGACGTAGATCGCGAGCACGAGCAGGCTCACCGCCATCTGGCCGAGCACCTTGCCCGCCATGAGTTCGAGCGGCGACACCGCCGACAGCAGCACCTCGATGACGCGGCTCGATTTCTCTTCGACGGTGGACGTCATGAGCGTCTGCGCCCCGATCATCACGCCGAAGACCAGCAGCCCGGCGAACACGAAGGGCACGAACCGGTTGAACCCGACCGAGGTCTGCCGCTCCACCGGACCGACCGTGATCGACGGTAGCCTCGGCACCGCCGTCATCGCCTCGACCTCCGCGACGTCGAGCTGACGGGCCGCCAGCCGCGCCGTGACGATGCCGTCGCGCAGGGCGTCGCGCACCTCGTTCTCGATGCGCTCGCCGGTGTTGGGCGGCACGAAGAGGTCGTAGCTGCCGTAGGCCTTCTGCCCCGGCGCGCGCACGACCGCGTTCGGCTTCACGACCACGAGGGCCAGCGGACGGAGGTCGCCCGCGGGGGGCGCCGTCAGCCAGCGTTTTTCCTCGGCCAGGTCGGCTCCGGCTGATCGTTCGACGAGATGCAGTTCCGGCGCCGGCCCCGTGAGGCGAGTGGGGTCCGGTTGGCCGTTGCGCAGGGCCTCGCCGCCGTCGGCGTTGCCCGCCACCGCGTCGAGGGCCCGGTTCAAGGTTCGGGTCCGCCGGGCCTCGATGGCGGACGGCGAGATCGCATCGCGCAGCGCGGGCGCCACGCGCCCCGTCGGATCGATGATCGCCACCTCCCCGCGCACACGGTCGCGGGCGCTCGCCGTCATGAGCCGCGGCAGAGCGGCGAACAGAACGGCAAACATGACAGGCATGATCAGCAGCCCGATCACGAAGCCCTTGTTGGTGACCGCGGCCATGAATTCCCGGCCGGCGACGAGCGTGATCTTTCTGGGACTCATGCGCGAGCCTCCTGCGCGGTACCCGCCTGCAGGCGGCTCCGCAGCGCGGCCGCGGCTTCGTCGAGGCCACCGCCTCCCGCGACGATGCGGATGAACACGTCCTCGAGGCGCAGGCGCGCGATCTCGATGCGCGCCGGCGGCACGACCGCGGCGATCCGCGCCACCGCCAGGCTCGGCTCGGCGCCCTCGACCAGCGTGATGGTGTAGCCGCCGCCCGGCTCGGCCTCGAGGCGCGACACGTCGGGCATGGCGGCAATCCCCGCCACCTCGGCCTCCGCGCGCAGCGGCTCGAACAGGATCCGGCGCGGGTCGAACTGCCGGCGCAGCCCCGCCATCGGCTGGTCGAGCACCTTACGCCCTTCGTGAATCATGAACACGTGGTCGCACATCTCTTCGGCGTAGGCCATGATGTGCGTCGAGAGCAGGATGGTGGCGCCGCGCGCGTGGGCGCGCTGCACCTGCTCGCGCAGCAGGCGCACGCTCACCGGATCGAGGCCGCTGAACGGCTCGTCGAGAATCAGCAGTTCCGGTTCGTGGAGGACGGCGCCCACGAACTGCACCCGCTGCAGCATGCCCTTCGACAGCTCGTCGCAGGGCGTGCGCTCGGTGCCGCGCAGACCGACCCGCTCGAGCAGATCGGGTACGCGCGCGTCCGCGGTCTCGCGCGAGACGCCTTTGAGCTGGGCGAGATATGTGAGGAACGCGCCGACCCGCATCTTGCGGTAGACACCCCGCTCTTCCGGCAGGTAGCCGATGCGATCCTTGGCTTCGAGCGCCGACGCGCGCCCGAGCACCGACAGGGTGCCGCTATCGGGAAACAGGATCGACATGATCATGCGGATGCAGGTGGTCTTGCCGGCTCCGCTGGGGCCGATGACGCCGTAGACGGCGCCGCGCGGCACCGTCAGGCTCACGCCGTCGACGGCCACGTGGGCGCCGAAGGTCTTGCGGACGTCCCGCAGCTCGATTGCGTTCATCGCGAGTCTCCGCCTCCGAACTTTCGGGCTCCGCCTCGCGAAGCCAGTATTCAATTGCCCGCGCTACGCGCGGGCGGATCGTCACCGCCTCGAGGCTGCTTATATCACGCGTGCTACAGTGAGCTGATGCGTCGTCTGTGCGCCGCGCTCGTGCTGCTGGCGGCCGCCTCGGCCTGCCGCAGTGGACCACCGCCGCGCGAATTCGAGATCGTCGGGCAGATTCAGGCCATCGCTCCGGACAAGGGCGAGGTGACGATCAAGCACCAGGACATCAAGGGATTCATGCCGGGCATGACGATGCCGTTCAAGGCGGCCGCCGGCGTGCTCGACGGGCGCCGGCCCGGCGATCTGGTGACGGGCACGCTGGTCGTCGGCGAGGTGGACGTGCACATCTCGAAGCTCACGGTCACCGGGCATCGCGAGCTCGACCCCGCCACGGTGCTGCCGTCCGACGGCTCGGCGATTATTCAACCCGGCGACCTGGTAAAGGACGGGGCGCTGATCGATCAGGACGGCAAGGCGCGGCGCCTGTCGGACTGGCGCGGTCACCGGCTGGCGCTCACGTTCGTCTATACGCGGTGCCCGCTACCCGAGTTCTGTCCGTTGATGAACCAGCACTTCCGCACCGTCCAGAGCACCCTGGCGAAGACCCCCGCGCTCGCCGACGTGCGGCTCCTCAGCGTCACGCTCGATCCCGCCTACGACACGCCTCAGGTGCTCAAGCCGTTTGCCACCGGTGCCGGCGCGGATCCGGCGCGCTGGACGTTCCTGACGGGAGAACCGGCCGAGGCCGCGCGCTTCATGGAGCAGTTCGGCATCCTGGTGGAGCACGACCCGTCCAACGAAGTGCAGATCGTCCACAATCTCCGCACCGCCGTCATCGGCGCCGACTTCCGCCTCAAGACCGTCCACACGGGCAACCGCTGGCTGCCCGACGAACTCGTTGCCGACCTCGCCGCGACTCCCGCTCCCGCGAACTGATCCGGCGGTGGCGCCGGCCATGCCCTTCACCGCCGCCGAGCGGCGCGTGATCGCGCGCCTGCGGACGCCGGCCGCCGTGCAGCACTGGTTGAACCACCTGCCGTACAACACCGAAGCCGGCGGCGAGACGCTGCGCAGCTTTCGCGGGGTCGTGCGCACGGGGCGCGCCCACTGCCTCGAGGCGGCGCTCTCGGCCGCCACGATCCTCGAGCAGCACGGCTACCCGCCGCTCGTCCTCAGCTTCGAATCGATCGACCTGCTCGATCACGTGATCTTCGTATACCGCACGGCGACGGGCTGGGGCTCGGTGGCGCGCTCGCGCGACCCGGGGCTGCACGGCCGTAAGCCGCTCTTTGCCACGCCGCGCGCGCTCGCGCTCAGCTACTACGAGGGGTACATCGACTTTACCGGCCGCGTGAAAGCCTACGCCGTGGTGGATCTGCGGGTGCTGGGCCACTACGACTGGCGGCTGTCGTCGAAGAACGTGTGGAGGGTGGAGCAGCTGCTGCTCGACTGGCCGCACCGCAAGATTGCGTCGTCGGACGCGCGCGCCGACCGGATGCGCGCACGCTATCGCGCCTTCCGCGAGGCCCATGGTTACAAGCCGTGGCGCTACTACACGGGGCGCGAACGCTGGTCTCCGCTCCCGCCCGAGTTCGCGAGGCGCGGATAGTTTTCGTACGCACGCCGGAGCGGGTCTGAAGACCCGCAACTACATGCGTCGTCAGTCGTAGTCGAAGCCGCGCGTCGGACGGCTGACCGGCTCTTTCTCCGCTTCCTTCAGCGCCTCTTCGAAGCGCTTCGACAAGGCATCGCCACGAGTCTTTTCGTTTTGGAACGACTGCTCGAACAGCGCCTCGCGGCGGGCCGCTTCGGCGGCCAGGATCCTCTGCGCGTCGGACAGTTCCGGCTTGTCGCCCCGCTCCGGCTCCTGGTGCGACACGATGCGCCCGAGATTCGTGTCCACGACGAGCACGGAGTTGCAGCACGGGCAGGTCAGCTCCAGCTCGCTCTTCAGCTTCGCCATGACGCTATTCTAGTGTGGTCCGAATGTCCGAGCCGCGCCGCAAGACGCTCCGCGTCGCCACCTACAACATCCACCGCTGCCGGGGCCTCGACGGCCGGACGAGCGCGGCCCGGATTGCCGACGTGATCCGGACGGTGGACGCCGATATCGTGGCCCTGCAGGAGGTGGTTGGCGCCGGCCCGAACTCGGGCGGCCACGCCGAAGAGCTCGGTGCGCTGCTCGGCATGGGATGGGTGATGGCACCCGCGCGCCACCTGCGAGGGAGCCTGTTCGGCAACGTGGTGCTGAGCCGTTTCCCGATCCGGTCGCACCTGCAGCACGACCTCACGTGGAAGACCTGCGAGGCGCGCAACTGCCAGCGCGTGGACATCGCGGTGGGCGACCACACGCTGCATCTCTACAACGTGCATCTGGGAACGGCGTTCCTCGAACGCCACCACCAGGCCGAGCGCCTGGCGGCCATCGTGCACGACCGGCGGGTGGGCACGCCGAAGGTGGTGCTCGGCGACTTCAACGAGTGGCTGCGCGGCCGGGCGACGACGCTTCTCAGCGAACGGCTGCAGAGCGTCGACCTGCGGAAGCACCTTCGGCGGCGACGCACGTACCCGGGCGTGTTCCCGGTCCTGCACCTCGATCACATCTATTACGAGGGGCGTGTGGATGTAGTGAAAGTGGAGATGCCGCGAACGCGGCTGGCACTGCTCGCGTCGGACCACCTGCCGCTCGTCGCCGAGCTGAAGGTGGAGTTTTAGTTTTCTTCCTCGCCGAAGCCTTCTTCCTCGAACGGCAGGAAGCGCGTGGGCGGACGCAGGGCTTCGCGGTAGTCGAACAGCGGCAGGTTGGTTACGTGCAGGCTGATCGCACACCCCGGGGCCTTCGCGTCCACGACCACCGTGACGGGGCTGCCCTCGACGCCCTCGCGGAAGCCGACTCGGCATCCACATGCCAGGCGCGCGTGCGTAAATCCCTTCAGCATTCTCGAATCATATCGAGCCTCGCCGAGGATTGAAAGGACAAACGGCTGACCCCTAGAGGAGGGCCTTGATTTCGCGCTCGAACTGGGCCTTGGAGGCGATTCCCGAGTGCTTCTTGGCGATCGTGCCGTCGCGCGCAATGATGACCGACACGGGGATGCCGAAGAGCGGGCCGAAGGCCTCCTGCACGTCCTCGCGTCCGTTGCCGACCAGCAGGCGGTAGTTGATCTTGTATTGCGCCGCGTAAGGCTTCATCTTCTCGACCGTATCGTCCACGGAGAAGCCGAGCACGACCAGATCGTCGCCGTACTGCTGCTGCAGTTCGACGAGCGACGGGATCTCGGCCTTGCAGGGGCCGCACCATGTGGCCCAGAAGTTCAGCAGGATGACCTTGCCCTTGAACGAGGCCAGCTTCACCTCGGCTCCATTCATGTCCTTCAGCGTGAAGTGGAGCGGCGCGGGCGTCCCGGTGGCTTTGGCGTCGTCGGGCTCCCCGGGATATTCGGTGACGCTGCCGGCGGTCCCCGTTTCCTCCTGGTGGTCCCCGATGCCGGGGGCCAGCCAGATGAGACCGAGCGCCACGGCCACGGCACCCATGGCCAGCCACATCGAGCGGCGGGTCGGCCGTCCTTCGGCGGTCTCGCCCTCGACCGGCTCGCCTGCCAGCGGTTCGCCCTCTGACGGCGGGCCGTCGGGCGCGGGGGTCTCACTCATGACTTCAGTATACGGCTGGAGACACAGCTTTCGTTGCGCGGAGGACACTCGCGGGCCAGCAACGCACGCAGGCGACGAATTGCCATGAATCCAGTCACGATCTCATCGGTACGCCCTTTGCTCGGGCAGGTGCCGTCGCGTTGCCGCGCGCCTTTGGCGGGTCCAGGGGGTCGCAGTAAGATTCCGAGCATACGCTGGCGACCGCCTCCGCGATTCGCGCGGTCGGCTGGCAGCGCCTGGTCCCACGACCACGCAGGGTCTCGACCACCTTGCAAGGAGAAGGTCACATGAACCGCACACGGTGCGGGACGCTGCTCCGGCTGGCTGTCATGGCGCTCGTCATGACGGTGGCCGCGTCACCCGGCCCAGCGCACGCCCAGACCCCCTACGTGCCGTACTTCGGCAAGAACCAGATCCGGTACGACAACTTCAAGTGGATGACGTACGAGACGGATCACTTCACCATCTACTTCTATCCGGAAATCCAGCCGCACCTCGAGCGGATGGCTGGCTACGCCGAGAGCGCCTACCAGCACATCAGCACCGAGCTCAAATACGACCTCGGGCCGGAGAAGGTGGCGCTCATCCTGTTCCAGACCAGCAGCGAGTTCCAGCAGCAGAACGTCATCCCCGGCGCGGCGCAGGAAGGGGTCGGCGCGTTTGCCGAGCCGACGCGGAAGCGGATTCTGATGCCGATGGACGAACCGCCGGATCTGCTCTACCGGCTGATCGTCCACGAGCTGACCCACCAGTTCGAGTTCGAGATCATCCCGACGTCGCTCATGCGCCGCAACGTGCCCCTGTGGGTGAACGAAGGGCTCTCCGACTACATGACCGGCTTCTGGCGGCCGCTCGACCTGATGTCGGTGCGCGACGCCGCCGTCACCGACATCGTGCCGAAGATGTCGAAGCTCGATGAGTACGGCGGCTTCAGCAGCCCCCGCATGATCTACAACCTGGGTCACGCGGTCTTCGAGTTCATGGAGTTCAAGTGGGGCAAGGAGGGATTGCGGCAATACCTGTTCGCGCTCCGCAAGTCGGTGATCGGCGGCGGCGAGAACGCCTACCAGGAGGCGTTCAAGATCGAGCCCGAAGACTTCGACCAGCAGTTCGAGAAGTACTTGAAGGATCGCTTCAAGCCGTTCCGTGACAAGGAGCGGCCGTCGGATTACGGGCGCAACCTCGCGCCCAACCCGGAGAAGAGCTCCTTCACCAACGCGCTCTCGGCCGAGCCGTCGCCGTCGGGCGATCTGATCGCGGTGGTCACCGGCAACCGCAAGGATCAGGAGGCCGACATCGTGCTGGTGTCGGGCAAGGATGGCAGCGTCATCCGCAACCTGACGAAAGGGTTCGACCAGTCCAACGGCTACGAGTTCCTCATCACGCCCGGCGGACGCTGGAACACGGTGCCCTGGCTGTCGTGGGCGCCTTCGGGCGATCGGCTCGGCTACTTCGTGCGCACCGAGAAATCGCGCACGCTCATCCTGCAGAACGTCGTCACCCGCAAGATCGAAGACAAGTACGACATGCGGACGCTCGACGAACCGGAGTCGCCGGACATTTCGCCCGACGGCCGGCGGGTGGTCTTCGCCGCGCTCGAAGGCGGCGTCGGCGACATCTTCATGCTCGATCTGCAGACGCGCATGATTACCAACCTGACCAAGGACGACTTCGGCGATGCCGGCCCGACCTGGTCCCCCGACGGCAAGTACATCGTCTACGTGGCGCGCGTCAGCGGCAACGAGAAGCTGTTCCGCCTCGACATCGACACTGGCAAGAAAACACAGCTCACTTTCGGCACCCACGACGACTCGGCGGCGCAGTTCGTGGACCAGGACACGCTGGTGTTCTCCTCCACCGCCACCAACCCGACGCAGCCGATCGATCCCGAGGTGGCGCGCAACGGCAACATCTACAACGTGTGGAC
>Ga0070670_100002606_pt1 | contig 14902 bp, 9 predicted proteins | sample KBSS63metaG_FD_64665 | JGI IMG/M metagenome (GOLD analysis project Ga0070670, IMG submission 64665) | Switchgrass rhizosphere microbial communities from Kellogg Biological Station, Michigan, USA - KBS S6-3 metaG | ecosystem: Host-associated > Plants > Roots > Rhizosphere > Soil ... | reverse complement strand
ACGTGGCCCAACAGCGCCATGAAGGCTGAGGGGTTCTTCCTGGCCTGTTCAGCGAGCCACGCCTGGCCGCCAGCATCGGAGAGCGCCCCTAGGATGACATCCTTCAACGCCGTCGTGATCTTGTTCCGTGTGCCGGCCCGCCTGCCGCCGGATCATGTGTGATCGAGATGCGCAATGTGCTCGATGAGGTACTGGCCGATCTGAAGCACATCTCTGTCGCCAAGCAGCCGGCGGTCGCCCTTGCGAGTCTTGTCGCCGCCCAAACGCACTCGATCATGCGCACCCGCAAGGAACTCTCCGTTTAGCCTCAGCGAGTACCGCCCGTAGTCGTGGACCTCGTGGGTCAGCGTGCTGAGGCACCAGTGAACCTCAAAGTGCCGCTTCGTCATCAACGCGTCGAACAGTCGAACGAAGGCGTACGGCGGCGTGGAACCGAAGACCACGGGGGCTTCACCCAGGGGCACAGAGAATTGCCCAGCGTCGCCGACACGCACGATTGCCGCGCCGTGAATAGGATCGTCGGTGTAGAACTGCTGATGAAGATGACCGTGTCCCCGACAGCTCGGGCAGACCACGTAGCTATCGCCACTTTCCAGTATGCCCATACCCTTGCAACGAACACAGTTGCCGACCCACCCCTTGCCTCCGCACGGGCAACAGGTGCGTCCGGAGTATGTAGGCCAGCCGTTCGAATAGCTTGATGTACTGAAGAATCCGCGGCCCTTGCAATCAGAACAGTTACCGACTCGCCCGGTACCGTGGCATCTTCCGCAGCGCGTCGCCCCGTCGGACGTGGTGCTGACCAGCCCCGTGCAGTCGCCGCATGGAATCTGGTGCTGCGACACCACTTCCGTGCCGTGCTCGGCAATCGATCCTTTCCGCATTTACTCGCTATTGGTGGCTTGTCGGGCTACCGAGTCTGAGATTGCGCCGCGTGGCGGCCTTTTACTTGCAACGCGCTGTACGTGGAGCGCGTTTCGACCTATCCCGGGAGCGCACGGATCTCTGAGCTCCCGCAACCTGACGGGCGGAATGCTAACACTGGGAGCCGGCCTGAGCCAGCGACCCCGGCCAAGGCCCTTACCTCAGCGCCCTACGTTCCGCCCACCGCCTCGCCGACGCCTCCCGCCGACGCTCATGTGCTCGCCATCCGGCTGGCCGTACGCCATGTCCCGGCGCGTGCTGAGGCCGCCCAGCCAGCGGGTCAAACAGGCCGCGAAACGCTCTACCGAGCGCGAGAGTTGGCGTCGGCGCGGAGCTGCACGACAGAACCGACTCCGGCATACTGATATTTGTCGCCGAAGATCTGCTTGACCGCCGAGAACGTGTGCTCACCGCTGCAGTGGCCAGGTGCGATCCTCTCAACCTTGTAGGTATCGTGTAGAGCAGCCACGACCTTTTCGATCACAGCGTCCTGCGCGGCAACAAGGTGAAATCCGCCGGCGACAAAGCGAATACGAGGATTGATCGCGGCCGCCTCGGCGACAATCGCCTCGATGCCCGGGTGCGAGCAGCCGACGATCAACACGATGCCCTCAGGTGTGTTTATCGCCAATGACAGCTCCTTGAGTTCTTTGGTACCAGGGGCATCGGAAATCTGCGCGATCAGCGTAACGCCTGGTGCAACGTCGGTCGTCTTGTCGATCAACAGGATGTTCGCCTTGGGCCAAGCGGCGCCGAACCTCAGCACCTCGGGCGGCTTGCCATCGTAGTAGCGCATGTCCTGGGGCAGAGACTCGTCCTTGCGGTAGAAGCTACCTGGCAGTGAGGCGCCATAGACTCCGAAGCCTTCCTGAGGCGCATAGATCTTCACTCTGGGATTCTTGCGCAGGAGGTACGTCATGCCGCCCATATGGTCGCCATGACGATGCGACATGACCACGAAATCGAGCTTCCCGAGGTCGACGCCGGCTGCTTTGACGTTCTGCGCGAAAACATCCGGGTTGTTGCCAGTGTCGAACAGAATGCGCCGTCCGCCGATTTCGACGAGCGCTGCAAAGCCCCAGTCCTTCTTCATCGCCGTGACCTTGCTGAAAGCGTCGTACAGGACAGTGATCTGCTCCTTCGATGCCGTACCACTATCGCCCCCGCCGCGGTCGTCTGATACGCCGGCGCCGATCACCGATGACACGCACAGCAGGACTATCAGGGGCAGCACGAAGGCGCTGATCGATCGCCGCCAAGGATTACCTTTCATCGGTTCGTTCCAGCTCGCTTGCTCCGACAATCGTCGGACGTGATGTGACAGCCGATGCCCCGGACCCGGCCGGGCGCGCAAACGGCCCTTGAGAGATCTTGGACCTCGAGTAGCGTTCGACGAACACCGCCTTGCGGTAGTTCCACTCGTCCGTCACGCTGGCTGACGTGAGCGCCTACGCGGCCGCGCGGTGGCCGGCGGTCGCCGCCCAGCCTCTGGTTGTCAGTATCTCTGAGTGCCAGCCCCTGGCTTCCAGCTCGCGGCGCCTCTCATTCGCTGCGGACTCGAGTTTCTCTCACGACGTGAACATCTGGCTGACTCGCAATTCGCCGTTCCACTCGTAGCGCAACTCCAGGCCAACGCCGTCGATGGGACGCACGCGCGCCTCTGCGACGTGGCCAGCCTTCACGAGTCGCCAGAGGGGCTTTGCGGACGTGACTGGCGGCTCTTTCGCCACGAGCTGATCACAATCCTGTAATCACCGACGAACTAGTCATCCATGGCGGCGACTTATCGACGGTGTCACATCGATGGGTCTTGCGCGTGTGAACCGCCTCTGCTATAAGCCCGCGGTACATACATCACTCCGGAGGACGGGATGACCATCAGGGTTCGCCACTTCGTGCTGCTGTTATTTACGCTCGCCATCAGCTCTGCAACCGTAAAGGCCAACACGATCACCCTCAATTACGACTTTTCGGCCTCGGGGTTTCCGAGCGGTGCGCCCGTAGACCCAGTCACTGGTTCCTTCTCAGTGACATTCGACGACACTGCCAACATCACCGACGAGACGTCAGGGATTGTCGTGTCGAATCTGAACATCCAGCTCGATTCCGCTCCGTCGTTCACCTACGTAAAAGCGCCGAACGTCTTGTACATTGGCGGCCTCGAAGGGGGCGCATTCGGATTATTCCTACCTGGGTCTAACGACTTCTTGATGGTAATTGGCAGCCCGACGTCGTCGCCGAATCTTTCCCTTTTCTTCTACCAAACTTCAGCCTCTGATACGACGTTTCGGACGTCTGAAGCGGATTTGACTCCGGCGGTGCCCGAGCCCGCCACTCTGTCTCTGCTCGGCCTTGGCCTGGCGGGTGCAGGCGTGCGCCGCTGGCGGCAGCGCAAGGCGTAAGGCAACGGCATCGTGTGTAGTGAGCAGGGCCGCAGCGATGCGGCCCTTGCTCTGTACGCCCCTTACCTTAAGGCCCTACGCTCCGCCCATCGCTTCGCAGACGCCTCCCGCCGACGCTCACGCGCCAGACTCGTCGCGGCCTCGCCCCAAGTCCCGAGGTAGGCGGATAACCCTCTCCGCTTGTAGTCAGCCATTCTCGACCTGTACGTAAGCCCCCAGCATCGTCGGCAGGCGTGCCCCGCATAAGACCGGGGGAGGTAGATCCTCGTCACGCGCCCCGAGCACCTAGGACATGCGACACTCCTGTCTCCGCGAAGCCCGGACGGAGCCTCGAACGAACGGTTAGTGTGTCAGATAGTGTGTCAGGAACGCTGAAACGCGCCGTCTGTCCGGCGGGATGTCAGGTTTTGTCAGGTTTTTCTGGTGAGCCCGCTCGGAGTCGAACCGAGAACCAACAGATTAAGAGTCTGCTGCTCTGCCAATTGAGCTACGGGCCCACTCTTGAGTGCGAAGTGGGAAGTGCTAAGTGGCGGCCACCGACGAGAACCTCGTGGCCGTTCGCGCCGAACTTGCGAGGCGCAACGTGTCGGGGTCCTGCCGGGCCGCCTTGCGCCCTGCGGGCGCGGTGGCGCGCCCGGCAGGACTCGAACCTGCGACCTACGGATTCGAAGTCCGGCGCTCTATCCAACTGAGCTACGGGCGCACGAACGAGCAGTATAACGGGAAGGCGCTATGCAAGGGAAGAGCCGGGACCTGTAATAGCGTACTGACCCGTGACGGTCACTACGCGCCTGGTCAGCCCGCGACACTCCGATGCCACGCGCCTGCTCGCGCTTCTCACCGAGGAGATCCGGCAGATGTACGCCGACCGCGGGGAAGACGGCAGCGGCGGTTTCGAGATTGAGGACGCTGAACAGCCCGGCAGCGCCTTCATCGTCGCGTACGTCGATGACCAGGCGATCGGCTGCGGCGCGCTGCGACGGCATGACCCGGCGGCCGGCGAAGTGAAACGGATGTTCGTGTTGCCCGAGTATCGAGGCCGCGGCATCGCCATGACTATCCTGGCCGCCATCGAGCAGGAAGCCGTGCGGGCAGGCTATCGTGTGATGCGACTTGAAACCGGCGACCGCCAGCCGAACGCCGTTCGCGTCTACGAACGCGCTGGCTATCGCCGGTCGGCCCCGTACGGCGTCTACGTGAACTGGGTCGGCAGTCTTTGCTTCATCAAGGATCTGGACACGCCGTCCTAGGTTGCCGGCCGACTCCCAGCCGCCCAACACACCTATCGATCCGTGACCCGACTGTCGGCTGACTACGAGCCCTGGCCGGGCTTTTCGACCTCGAACTGGCACCCGCACGCCGGGCACTCCAGTGTGAGCGTGTTATCGCCGCGCTCGACGACGGTGGAGTCGGGCTCCTCGCACTCGGGACAGGGCGGAATCACAAGCCGGTTCCGGCGCAGGTCGCCGGGCATTGGACGCCCGCCGGGCGGTTCGGACATGCGGGCGGAAGTCTACCGCAAGTGCTTCGTGACGTGTCGCAGGTCGGGCGGCTTCGCCTTGAAGAGCAGCCTCCAGAGATCGCCGACCTCCTTCAGCCGCGCCGGGAGTGTGGCGATCGTGAAGTCGCGCCGATCGACGCCGCGATGCACCTCGTCCCAGGTGAGCGGCGCGGAGGCGCCGGCGTACTCGCTGGCGCGAGCGCTGTAGGCGCACGCCAGCGTCTTGCCCTCGATGTTCTGCAGGTAATCGACGTAGACCTTCGCGCCGCGCTTGCTCACGGTACGCTCGACGGTGGCCACTTTCGGATGCTTCGTCGCCACCATCGTCGCCACGATCTGCGCCCAGATGCGGCCGGCCTCGTATGGGGTGTTCTTCGGCATCGGCACGTAGACGTGCAGGCCGTCGGCGCCTGACGTCTTCGGGAAGCCCACGGCGCCCACGCGCTCGAGCTCGTCGTGTACCCAGCGCGCGACGTCGAGCACGGTGTCGAACGAAGTGCCCGGCATCGGGTCCAGGTCGAGCGCGACGTGATCGACCATCTGCAACGAGTCCACGCGTGAGAACCACGGGTCCATCGAGATGGCAGCCAGCTGCGCGAGGTAGAGCAGTGTCTTCAGCGAGCCGCCCACCAGCCGGCTCGGCACGTCGTCGTCGGGCAGGCTGATCGACCGGATGCCCGCAGGAATCTTCTCGGGCGCGCGATGCTGATAGAACGCGTCGCTCCCGACGCCGTTGGGGAATCGCTTCATCACCAGCGGCCGGTCGGCGACGACGGGCAGGATGTACGGGGAAACGCGCACGTAATAGCGAAGCAGATCGCCCTTCGTATGCGGGCCGTCGGGCCAGAACACCTTCTCCAGGTTGCCGACGTCGAGCGACTCGCCGTCCGGCAGCACGATCGGGCCCTTCTTCCGCCGCTTCTCGAGATCGGTCAGCTGATCGACGACGAGCTGCAAATCTTTCGGCAGCAGTGGAGGGGTACCGTGCTCGCCCCCCTTGCCCTTGCCCGCTCCGCTCGAACCGGCGCGCCGATTGGCCGAACTAAAGTTCGGCCCTACGACCGTCTTGCCCCCGCCGCGCGAGCGAAGCGAGCGCCCTTCCGCGGGGCCGGAGGCCGAGCGGCTCCGCGTCCCCCCTCGCGCGGAGCGAGCGCCGCCCGCGTCAGCGTCCCCCGGGCGAGGCGCGGCCCCTTCGAGCCGTTGCATTGCCCTCGGGCTGTACTGAGGCCCTTCCTCGCGTCGTACGCTCTTCGGCTTCACGTCGTCTCGCAGACCCAGGTAAGTCGGATGTCGGAGACGCCCCTCGTCGGTCCACTCGGTGAACTTCACCTGCGCGACCAGCCGCGGCTTCACCCAGTGCGGCGTCTCGTTGGTTCCCGGCGGCGGCTCGTCGAATGGACAGCGCGAGGTCTCGAGCGGCTTGAGCGCGCGCATCAGGCGATCGAGCTCTGCCTCGTTGAAACCGCTGCCGACGTGAGCGACGTAGTGAAGCCTGGCGTCCTCATCGTACACGCCCAGCAGCAGCGCGCCGAGGTTGCTGCGGGTGCCTCGAGGCTCGGTCCACCCGCCGACGACGAACTCCTGCTCTCGAATGAGCTTGAGCTTGATCCAGTCGGTGGTCCGCTTGCCGCTGAGGTACTTCGACGAGGCGCGCTTGGCAATCAAGCCTTCCCAGCCTTCGGCGATCGCTTCGCGGTAGAGCTCGCGGCCGTCGTGTGCCACCTGCTTCGACAGGCGGAGCAGCGGGGATCCGGCCTTGCCGAAGACGCGCTCGAGCGCGGCACGACGTGCTACCAGCGTCATGTGTCGCAGGTCGTGAGGGCCGTCGCGCAGCAGGTCGAACGCGATGAACGCCGACGGCGTGTCCTCGGCCGCACCCACGGATTTGCGGTGCAGGCGCCCCTGCAGGTTCTGGAACCCGATCGGCCGCCCGCGCGGGTCGAGCGCGACGATTTCGCCGTCGATGACAGTCGGCTGGCGCAGCTTCAGCGCGAAACGCCCCAGCGCCCGGGCGATGGAAGGGAACTGCGATGTCTTGTCGTTGCCGAGACGCGAGTAGAGACGGACCTCCGGCGCCGGGTGCCCCGGCGTCACCAGGGCAATCGTGCGGATGCCATCGTACTTCGGCTCGTAGACGAACTCGGCGTTCGCGAGCGACACGTCGACCGTGGAGGCCAGCATGGGCTGGACCGCACGGTCGCCGTCGCGCCAGGTGGAGGGAGCCGGAGTAGGACTCAAGGCGGCAAGTGTAGCGGGCCTGAAGGCCCGCCGCCACGTCGTGCCGGCTTGGAGCTAGAGTCCGCGGAGCTCCTGCTCGGCAAGCAGCCAGTCGGCCAGCGGGTCGCCGGGACCGCCGCGCTCGATGGCGATGAAGTACGCGCGGGTGGCGATGGCTTCGTGGCTCAGTTCCGTGTGAGCGGCGCTGGCGTCGGTCGCTTCGCTGATCGCGGGCGCCGTCGTCACCTTGCGGCGGCTGCGCGTGGTCTTCGGAGTAGAAAGATCATCCGCGGCGATCTTCCGCTTGCGCGGCGCCGGGGTCGGGGTCTCGGACTCGGACTTGGTCTTGCGGGTGCTCATCAGGTCTCCTGCTACAGGTTGGGGACGAAAATGCCTGTCCCTGCTATCGATTGTAGCAAACCCGATATGACGATCCTGCGTGGTCCGACCACGGCGCCGAGCCGTTCGCCCCCGGACTCCCACCTGTCAGGATCCGTACCGATCGTTGGCCCAGGGTTCCGCGGTGTTCGAGTAGCCCCGCACCTCCCAGAACCCCTTCTGGTTACGGGCGAGCACGTCGATTCGCCGGATCCACTTGGTGCCCTTCCATGCGTACAGCTTGGGGGTAATCATGCGTACCGGGCCCCCGTGTTCGCGGGGCAGTGGCTTGTCCTCCCAGGTGTGCACGAGGAGCACATCTTCTTCCACCGCGCGCGCGAGCGGGAGGTTTGTCGTGTAGGGAATGCTGGTCCCGGGCATGTGGTCGGAGCCGGTGCAGAGGACGAAGTGCCCGTCCTCCTTCGGCACGACCAGCTCGGCGATCGTGCGGAAGCGGACGCCCTTCCAGTGGTTGTTGAACCGACTCCAGGTGGTCACGCAGTGGAAGTCGCTGACGTCTTCCACCTGCGGCAGCGCCTGGAAGTCGCTCCACGAAAGCGTCACCGGATTCTCGACGAGACCGCCCACCTCGAGCTGCCAGCGATCGAGCGGCACGTCCGGCAAGTCGCCCAGGTCGAGCACGGGCCAGTTGCGCACTTCGTGCTGGCCGACGGGCAAGATTGGCATCCCGTGACGATTCTTCGGACCGCTGCCCATCACCGGCTGCGTGGCCGGATCGACGTCGACGCTTTCCTTGTGGAGTTCCTTTTGCCGTTCGATGTACTTCAGACGGCGTTCGACGAGATCATTCATTGCGATCAACCTCAACTGACGCTGCGGCCCGGCTGGCCGAACTGAAGTTCGGCACTACGACTGCTCGCGCCTCCGCGCCTCAGCGCCCCCGGGGTCCGGCCTCTTCGGCAGCCACCAGCTCGTGGAAGCGCTTCTCGCTTCGCTGTACCGTGTCGGCGAAGCCTTTCGGGTCGATGAACGGGTTGGGCGTGGCGCCGGCCAATTGTCGCTGACGCTTCCCGTCCAGGTCGAAGAAGCCCGCGTGCGCGCCGAGGAACACATCGGGACGCATCGCGCCGAGCAGGCGGAACGATCGCTCGTAGTCGGCGCGGATCCCCGAGTACGACGGATTGTGCACCAGGCGCGTCCCCGGGTTGACCGTCGTGCTCCCCGCGAAGACGACGGCATAGGTGAGCCCGTTGTCGCGGACGGTCGTCGACCAGGTCGTGCAACCCTTCGTGTGGCCTGGCGTGTGATGGGCGTACATCACCTGGTCACCTAAAGTGACCATCTCGCCATCCTTCAATACGCGCGCTACTTTCACCGGATCGAAGGGCGACGTGTCTCCGAAGAGGTAGTCGCCGCGGCCGCCGTGCTCGACCAACTCGGCGTCGCCCGACATCACCATCACCTGGCCGCCGCTTCCTGCCGCAAGCGCGGCCAGCGTCCCCACGTGATCGAAGTGCGCCTGTGTCGTCAGCAGGACCTTGATGTCGGTCAGCTTGAAGCCGGCCTTCTCGATCGCCGCTTCGATGACGGGCGTGGATTGCGGCAGGCCGCCGTCGATCAGCAGGTGTCCGGCCGGGGTCGTAATCAAGTACACCCCCAGCTCGATCGTCCCGACGTAGTAGATGTTGCCGATGACGCGGAACGGCTCGTACGGCCGGTTCCAGTCGTTCTCCTGAGCCACTGTCTTCTGTTCCGCGCGCGACGGCGTCCCCCACAGCCCGGCGGCCAGCGCCAGCAGGCAGACGATGGACCTCAGCGAAACGGCACGTTTGCCTCGCGCGCGGCTCATCCGTCAATTATAAAGTTCGTTCTATGATCGGTGGGTGAGCGAAGGCGAACAGCCCGACCAGCCGCGCCGATCGGGCTGGCTTCGACGCCTGCGCCGCCTGATCGCGGCGCTGGCGCTGGCCATCGTCGCGCTCCTGCTCGTCCTGCACCTGCCGTTCGTACAGCGGGCGCTGATCGACCTCGGCATCGCCCGCCTCAGCGGCCCAATCGGTGCCCGCATCACGTATCGCGAAGTCAGCTTCAATCTGTTGTCCGGCCGCATCGAGCTCGACGGGTTCAGCCTGGGCGCGGATGGCGCTCCAGCCCTGGTCGCCGCCGATCACGTGGTCGTGCGATTCCCGTGGGAGGCGCTGCGCGGCCGGCTCGACGGCCTGGACGTCACGCTCGACTTTGCCAGGGTGACGCTCGTCCAGCAGGGCGGCAAGTGGACGACGATCCCGGCGCGGTGGCTGCAGCCGAGCGTCGGGCCCGGCGCGCCGCGGCCGTTGCCCGCATTTGCGGCCATCCGCCTGCACAACGTGAGCGTGCGCTACGAGGACACCGACGCGCACTTCATCGCCGACACCACGGGCCTCTCGCTCGATCTCACTCCGGACGGCTCCGGCGAGCGCGGCAGCCTTGCCGGCGGCATCGCGCCCGGCGCCGTGACGAAGATCAACCTGGAGCCGCGCGGCACGACGCTGCGGATTCTCGGCGGGCGCGCTCGATTCTCTCCACACGGCGCGGGCGTCGACGGTCTGAGGATCGAGGCGCCGGAAGGCAGCGTCTCGTCGGACGTGCGCTTCGTCTTTCGTGGCGACGAGCGCTTTCAGTTGAAGACGGCCGGGACGCTGCGCGGCGAGTCACTCGGCGCGTGGCTCGAGCCGCTCGAGGCGCTGCGCGGCAATCTCCACGCCGAGTTCGCGATGCCGGCCGCCGGCGGCGCGCCTGCCTTCGCCGACGTGAAGGTGACCGCGAAGGATCTCGTCTGGCGCGATCTTCCCGTCAATGACCTGGCCGCGCAGGGGGCGCTCGATGTCCGCGGCATCACGCTGAACTCGACCGCCGTGCGGATCGGATCCGGAGTGGCGGAGGGGAACGGACGGCTCGCGTGGGCGAACTCCGCGGAGAGCCGCGCAACGCTCTCGTGGAGGGATGTCGACGCCGGCCGCGCGTGGAGCACGCTGTTGTCCTCGAGCAAAGGCGCGGTGTGGGTCGCACCTGGATCGGTGGTGAGCGGGCGGTTCGAGGGGCGCTGGGTCGGCTGGCACGCCGCCGCGCTGAGTGGCCGTGCGCGAACCACGTGGCGTCCGCGCGCCTCCGGCCTCGCGCGCGGCGAGCACCTCTGGCTCGACGGAACGATTGACGCGACGTTCGCGAACGGGCCCTGGACGATCGCCGTGGATGCGAGGGCGGATGGCGCGCTCGGCCTCAACGGCACGGTGCGCACCCGCGGCAGCACACGCGACTTCGCGGACTGGCCGCTCGATGGCCAGCTCACTCTCACGGGATCGACCGCGCCCGTGGTGCACGACGCCTTCCGCCTCGTGGACCTCGATTTCGACGCCGAGCTTCGCGACTCGACGGGAGAGTTGAGCGGCGAGGTGTTGCTCTCCCGGACGTTCGGCACGACGCAAGCCGCCATCACCGTGCAGTCCACGCTGGCCTGGCCCGACCAGCCCGAAGTGACGCTGCACGCGCGCGCCACGGTGGACCCCGACGCGCTGTCGGTGGACGAATGGCGCGCGGAGTCCGGCCCGGCCACGGCGACCGCGAACGCGCGGATCGACTTCAACCGCGACACGGTCGAAGCCTCATTCGGCGGTGATCACGTTGCCGTCGAAGCGTGGACACGGCGATTCGGCCTTGGTGAGCCGGCAACCGGCCTGGTCGCGGTCGACGGTCAGGTCACCGGGCCGCTTTCGAAGGCCGCAATCGACGCGCGCGTGCATGGCGGCCCCATCCTCGCCGCGGGACAGACGTTCACGACGGTCGAGTCGCGGGTGCGCTTCGCCGACAGCGTCCTCACGATAGAGGACGGCAAGCTCCTCGCGCGCGACGGCGGCGATCTCGCGCTGCACGGCAGCTGGTCCTCGAAGAGCGACGTCGTCGACGGCGCCGCGTCGGCGCATGCCCTCAGGCTCTCGGTCGCGTCGCCGATGAAGGCCGGAGCGGCCGGGATGTCGGTGAACACGCTGTCGGCCGTGGTGGACGCCGACGTGCAGGTGACGGGCACTGCCGCATCGCCGATCGTCAGCGCCACCTCGAGCACGCCGGCGCTCTATCTCGACGATCGATCGCTCGGCCCGCTGACGGCCGTCGTCACGACGCTGCTCGGGCGCGCGCAGGTGAGCCTGAAGGCGCCCGATCTCGGCGCCTCGCTCGAGAGCGTCGTCGAGCTGGCGGGCGCCAGGCGATTCGACGTCGAGCTCGCCGTGCACACCGCCGACTCGCCGCTCGGCTCGCACGTCGAGGCGCTCGACGTCGACGTCGGCGCCATGGATCTGGTGGCTCACGCGAGCGGCGCCCTCACGGAGCCTGCGCTGTCGTCGTTCGACGTCGCGGTCTCGAAGCTCGACGCCACCGTTGGCGGCCTCGCCGTCACCGTGTCGTCGGGCGCGCATGCCTCCTGGCAGCCCGGGCATCTCGCCGTCCAGGGCCTCGCCGTCTCGACCGGCGCTTCGCGGCTCACAGTCGACGGCGAGATTGACGGGACGCCCGCTCACCAGCTGATCATGAGCGTTGACGGCCGGCTCGACGACTTCCGGCCGCTGGTCGCGCAGGCGCTTCCCAAGGGGTACGACACGCTCGTGATGGCGGGCCCGATCTCGGGCGTCGTCAGGGCGAGCGGCGCACTGGACCTCCCGACCGTCGAGGGCAGCCTGCAAGTCACCGACGCCGAGATCGGCGACGGCGTCCATCCGTCGGCGACCGGCGTGACGCTCCGCGCGACGATCGATCGCGAGAAGTTGAGCATCGAGGTGGCCGAAGCGCACTGGCAGGGCGCTCATCTGGCCGTCGACGGCACGGTGCCGTCACGCTTCCTGCACGTCCGCGGCGGGCCGCGCGGCGGCGCGGCCAGCCTGAAGGGGCACCTCGACAACGTGACGATCAAGGTGCTGGCGCCGTTCGTCGACGCCGAGGAGCTGCAGGCCACTGATTTCAACCTGAACGCCCAGTACACGATCACGGCGACCGAGCCCACCCTGGACGCCCTGGCTGCCGACGTCCGGGTTACGGAGGCCACGCTCAAGTCGCGCGAACTCGGCGTCGCGCAGCAGGCGCCGGGGCATATCACGCTCCGGAACCGCGTGCTCACGCTGGACCCGTGGACGATCATCGCGCCGTGGTCTACGAGCACCCGCGTCACGCTCAGCGCGTCGGCCCACCTGACCGACACGCCGACGCTCGACGCCAGAGTGGACGGCAACCTCGACCTGCGCGCGCTCGGGCTGGTGTTCGGCACTTACCGGCCTTCGGGCATGGCAGCTATCAAGGCCACGATCACCGGACCACTCGGATCGCCCGACGTCGAAGGCACCGCGACCGTGCGCGATGGCCAGTTGATCGTCCGCAATCCGCGGCTGGTCTTCGACGGCGTGCAGGGCACCATCAACTTCACCCGGGATCAGATTGCGCTCGAGGGCGTTCACGGTACCGTGAACGGCGGCTCGCTGGAGGCCGGCGGCTCGATGAAACGCCCCGGCCAGGGCCAGCCGACCGGCGCGCTGACCGCCACGATTCGGAGCGCGCTGTTCGATGTGCCGCGCGGCTTCCGCAGCATGGTGGACGCCGACCTCCGGTTGACCGGCCGCCCGCAGGACACGCGCTTCACGCTCGGCGGCACGGTGACGATCGTCGAAGCCGCGTACCGCCAGTCGCTCATCGTCACGGGCGGACTCCTGTCGCTGTTCCAGTCGAAGGACACCGTCGTGCCCACGGGGCCCACGCCGAGACGCACCGGGCCGCCGCTGGTGACGCTCGACCTCCGCATCCTGTCCGACGACTCGATCTCGATCGACACCAGCTACGGGCAGGTTTCCTTCGGCACGAACCTGCGCGTGCTGGGCACGCCGGCGAATCCGCGGCTGCTGGGCCAGGCCGACATCGCGCCGGGCGGACAGCTGTTCTTCGGCGGCCACACCTACCAGATCGAGTCGGGGCGCCTGGAGTTCCGCGATCCCACCAGCCTCATCCCGAACGTGCACCTGGTGGCGCAAACCGTGGTCAGCGGCTACGTCATCACGATGCGGGTCGAGACGACCGACGGCCGCACCGAGACCACGCTCTCCTCCGATCCGCCGCTGGCAGACGACGACATCGCGTCGCTCATCGTTTCTGGCCAGAAGAACACGAACCTGTCGGCCGGCGACCTGGTGACACAGCAGCTTGCGGGCGCAATCTCCGGTGAGATCACGACGGCCGTCGGCCGCGCGATCGGCTTCGACAGCGTGCGCCTCGAGACAGGCAACCCCGGCGACGTCGCCTTCGATCCCTCGGTCATCTCCGTCGATTCGAACCCGACGCAGCGGATCACGTTCACCAAGAAAATCCTGCCCACCCTCGAGGTCATCGTCTCGCAGAACCTGCGCGACAGCGGGCAGATCACATGGATCGTCGGCTGGCAGCCCGTGCCGCGCTTCGAGCTGCGGTTCGTCCAGCTCGACGACCTGGATCGCTCGTACGAAATCCGGCACGACGTTTCCTTCGGTGGCGGCACCTCCGCGCGCGCCGCCAGGCGCCGTGTGCCCGAGACCGTACGCGACGTCTACGTGGCCGTTTTCGGCGACGTGTCCGAGGAGGACGTGCGCGCGAAGCTGCGGATCACCGAAGGGCGGAAATTCGACTTCTACAAGTGGCAGCAGGATCGTGACCGCCTGCAGGAGCTGTTCATCGAGCGCGGCTACTACGAAGCGCACATCACCGCGCGGCGCGATCCGTCCACGCCGCCGCCGAAGCCAACCTCGTCCACGCCCGTCGATCTCGGGTACACGATCGACGCCGGCGGCCGTACAGCGCTCGAGATCACCGGCATCACGATCCCCGACTCGCTCCGCGAGGCGCTCGTGCAGGCTTGGGCGGACACACCGATCGACGCGCTGCTCGCCGACGAATTCGACGGGCTGCTCAAACCGTGGCTCGCGAAGGACGGGTACCTGCAGGCGTCCGTCTCTACGGCCATCAGCGTGGCGGGCGGCCTCAAGACCGCCACGATCACCGTGACGCCAGGCACGCGGACGACCGACCGCGTCGTGGCCTTCGCGGGCAACGCCGCCATCAAGTCGAAGACGCTCGACCGTGCGCTCACGGACGCCGGCATGCGCGATCGGATGTGGAGCGCGCCGACCGACGTGCAGGCCGTCGTCATCTCGGCGTACCACGACCTCGGCTATCTCGGCGTGAAGGTGACGGTCGGATCGCCGCGCTTCACGGGCAACCGTGCCGAGCTGCCCGTCGAGATCGTCGAGGGCGGCGTCTACCGCGTCGGCACGGTGAAGGTGGTGGATGGCAGCGCAACGCCTCCAGAAGGGGTGGACCTGACCCCACCGGTGGAAGCCGGCGCGGTGCTGACCGACGGGCTCGTCGCGCAGACGGCGCGGCAGCTTCAACAGCGCTACCGGCTCGCCGGGTATCGCGCCACGCGTGTGGCGTCGGAGAGTGCGCCGCGCCAGGACCCGACGACCGTCGACCT
>Ga0070670_100002605_pt1 | contig 14907 bp, 9 predicted proteins | sample KBSS63metaG_FD_64665 | JGI IMG/M metagenome (GOLD analysis project Ga0070670, IMG submission 64665) | Switchgrass rhizosphere microbial communities from Kellogg Biological Station, Michigan, USA - KBS S6-3 metaG | ecosystem: Host-associated > Plants > Roots > Rhizosphere > Soil ... | reverse complement strand
GTCGACATCTCGTCCGGGCTGGCGCCAGGCAGGCTCAGCGCGACGCTGACGGTGGCCGGATCCGCTTTGGGAAAAAGGTCGACGCCGAGGCTTCGGAACGAGAACGTCCCGAGCACCACGAGCGACATGACGAGCATCGTGGCGAATACCGGGCGACGAACACAAAGATCAGAGAGCACGGCAATACTCCGAGGGGGTTACTGGGCAACGGTCGTTAAGACGACCGTTGCCCAGTATAAGCGAGGGCATAGGGACCCGTAGCGCGCTGCTTTAGCAGCGCGTCAGAGTCGGAGACAGCTAATGGCGATGGCTCTCAGGCATTCCGAGCCGACGGATGGTGTCCCTCTCGAAGTCGAACTCGATCAGCACGACCGGCTCGCGCCCGACCACCCAGCCGTCATGCCCTGGCTCGATGGCGACGATCTGCGGAGCTTTGTGCTCGACGATGCAGCCGTCGGCATATTCGATATGGATCTCGCCGCTGACGAGAAACCCGACGTGCGCATGCATGCAGAGGTCGGTGCCGACGGTTGGCTTCATGTCGACTGACCAGCGGAATCCAGGCGGGTACACCATGCGCTTGACGCGAGCCTCGCCGGCGCGGCCGACCTCGAGACGCACATGGCCGACCTCGCGAAGCTCCGCACCCTTGACAGGTGCGAGCGACGGCTTGGCGCTCTTGGGTCGTGCTTTAGGTCGTGCCGCCGCAGCCTTGCCGCGAGCGAGTTTCCTCTGGGCGGTCTTTCGAGCCGACACCTTCTTGGATTGCTTCTTTGTCATGTGACCTCACGTCAACCGGCGCGCGCCGATGCTAACACGCCTGCGATCGTCATGCATCGATCGGCGACAGGATGTACCGCGAATGGTTCCGGTGCGAGGCCATACACCTCGTGCATCGCATGCGACACACGATTCTTCATTGTGATCGCGAACGACTCGAATCGGCGCGCTAACTGACTGCGACGTTTCTCGCATTCCTGCCAAGCGGCTCGACTTCGAGCGATCGACGCGCGGTCCGGGACGTTAGTTCTGTTTCCGGTTCGGCACGTTCGCGGCCTCACCCGCACGGGCGTTTCCCCGTGACCGGCGCGGTTCGCGCCGCTTCTTGTTGGTTCAGGCGACGCGGCGCTAAAGCGCCGCGCTACATCTCTCTCAATGCCACCAGCGGATCCATCCGCGCGGCACGGCGCGCAGGGAGGTAGCAGGCGGCGAACGCGACAGCCGCGAGGATGACGGCCGATCCCACGAGCGTGATCGGATCGCGTGCACCGACATTGAAGAGCAGAGTTGCCAGGAGCTTGGTCAGCCAGAGCGCGCCCGCAAAACCGAGGGCGAGCCCGACAAGCGTCAGCGTCATGCCGTTCGCGATCACCATACGCAACAACGTCCCGCCGGTGGCTCCCAGTGCCGCCCGCAGGCCGATTTCATGCGTTCTCTGTGCAACCGTGTAAGAGATGACGCCATATATCCCGATTGCGGATAGCAGCAGCGCCAGCGCGGCGAACACTGCGAGCAGCGTGGTGCGGAGCCGCGTGGATGATGCAGACGTCGCTTTGATCTCGTCGAGCGTTCGGACATCGCTGACGACCTGATCGCGATCGATTTCGTGCACCGCCTGGATGATCGACTTCGAGAGCGATGCGGGCTCCACCGCCGAGCGCACGACGACGTTGACGAAGGGTGACGGCCCTTGTTCACTCGGAACGTAGACGCCAGGGCGCACGGTCCCGTCGAGTGAGCTCGTACGTTCATCAGCAATCACGCCGACGATCTCCCACGGAATCTCAGGTCCGAGCTGCGGTTTGCCTGGAATGATTTCCTGAATCAGCAAGTGTTGACCGATGGGGTCCTGATTTTCGAAGAATCGTTTCGCCATCGACGTGTTGATGACCGCCACTGGTGGAGCGCCTTTGACGTCCCGATCGGTCAATCCCCTGCCTTTGGTGATCTGGATGCCCAGCACTTTGAAGTAGTTGGGGTCGACGTTCTTGAAACCACATGCCTGCCGGTTCGCTCGATCCACCTGGTCCCGACCGGCGATGAGGAACGGCATGCCGTTGCTGAAGCCCTCGAACGGCAGCCCATTGCCCGATGCGGCGCCCATCACGCCGGGCACGGCATTGATTCGCGTCACCATCTGTCGTACATAGGCGCTGAGCTGCGCCGGGTCCTCGAAACGGTCGCCCGCGATCGGCAGTCTCAACGTCAGCACGTTGGTGGGATTGAAGCCCAGCTCGACGTCCATCATCCGGAAGAAGCTGCGCACGAGCAGGCCGCCGCTCGTGAGCAGGATGAAAGCCAGAGCGACCTCGATCACGATCAGGGCGTTGCGCAGACGGCGTCGCCCACTGTCGCCCGCGGCACCGCGTCCGCCCTCCTTCATTGCTCCAGCAAGGTCAGGTTTGGTGGCGCTCAGCGCTGGCGCCAGCCCGAATACAACCCCGGTAAGGACTGCGAGCGCGAACGTGAAAGCGAGAACCCGGAGATCCATTTCGACGTTGATGGCCGACGGCAGATAGAAAGGCGGCAGCATGTATTTCAGCCAGATCATGAGACCGTAGCCGAGGCCGATGCCAAGGACGCCACCGATGGTCGCCAGCAGGACATTCTCCGTGAGGAACTGGCGAATCAGTCGCCCGCGTCCTGCACCGAGCGCGGCCCTGACGGCGACCTCTCGTTCGCGTGAGGTGCCTCGAGCGAGCACGAGGTTGGCGACGTTCGCGCAACCGATCAAGAGCAGCATCCCGACGGCGGCGAGCAGGACGTAAAGCGACGTTTGTAGCTGCTGGCCGACGACGATGTCGATGTAGCGGAGCGTCGAAACGCCCCAGCCCTTGTTCGAGTCGGGATAGTCGGTGGCAATGCGCGCGCCGATGGCATCGAGCTCGCTGCGCGCCTGTTCAAAGGTGGCGGTCGGTTTCAGCCGGCCGACGATGGACAGCCAGTGAAAGTTCCTCGTCCGCTCTGAAGTGCTGAACGCCAGAGGGCGCCAGAGCTGGTTGAACGCGCGGTCGAACGGGCTGTTGGCCGGCATCACGCCAATCACCGTGTAGGGTTCGGCGTTGAGCGTGATCGCTTTACCGACGATGCCAGGGTCGCTTCCGAACTGTGTCGCCCACAGCCGATGGCTCAGCACGATGACGTGTTCCTTACCCGGCGTGTCCTCATCCGGTGCGAACGTGCGGCCGAGAAGCGGTGCGACCCGGAACACTTCGAAGTATCCGGCCGACACGCGTCCTGCGCGCAGCAGCACGGGATCACCCTGCCCCGTCATCGTCAGGGATCCGCCGGTTGACGCCACCATCGCTTCGAACGACGTGCTCTGCTTCTGCCAGTCGAGGAAATTCAGCGCCGACACGACGTTGTTGCCACCACCGGGCGGCTTTTCCCAGATCTGGAGGATGCGTTCGGGCTCGGCGTACGGCAGCGGTTTAAGCATCGCCGCGTCGACGAAGCTGAAGATGGCGCTGTTGGCACCGATGCCAAGCGCGAGCGTCAGAATCGCGACAGCCGCAAATGCCGGCGCCTTGAGAAGGGTACGGACTCCGTACCGGAGGTCCTGAACAGACTCGTCAAACACACGTCCTCCCCCGAGATCAGTGACGGCTTAGACGGGGGCGTTGTCGGAAAGGTTGGTTCCTTTTCGTCATCCCTCCGCTCGTCCCTGGCGTATCCTTCCGTGCATGACCCGTCTCACCTACGCCGCCTTTCTTCTGGTGCCATCGATCCTCGCAACCCAGGCCCAGACGCCGGCTCCGATTGACCGGGAATACACGCTGGAGTCAACGATGCTGGGGTACCGCGGCGTCGGAGGCGACATCGATGGCATCCGCAATCCGCCACTCTGGGCCCGCTCCGGCGAGAACGTCCGCATCAACATCGTCAACGGCGAGTTGATGGTGCACGACGTGACGCTCGAGAAGCACAACGTGCGCACCGCGCAGATCCTCGACAAAGGGGCGACGTCGAGCGTGACGTTCAAGGCGAAGGAGTCAGACGCTTACTTCTGTTCTGTTCCGGGACATCGTGCGGCCGGTATGGAGGGACGGTTCGAAGTATCCGACCAGCCGATCGTGCAGTCGGTCGGGGTCGTGCCGACCGTCAACGGCCGTGCGCTCAACCTCGATTTCGAGACCGGAACCCTGGACAACTGGACTGCGACCGGCGACGCGTTTGCGCTGGTGAAAGAAGACACCGAAAGGAAGGAGCAGCGCACAGCCGTGGCCGGCGCGTACTGGGTCAGCAGCGGCTTGAACGGCAACGCGCGCCGGGGCACGTTGTCGTCCGTGCCGTTTCGAGTGACACACCCGTACGCGAGTTTTCTCGTCTCGGGCGGGGCGTTTGCGAGCACGCGCGTGGAGCTTGTCCTGGCAGCCGACAACACGGTCATCTACACGATCTCGGGCGCCGATCAAACCGCGTTTCGACCAGCAGTCGTGGATCTGCGCCAGTACGCGGACAAAGACATCTTCATCCGTCTGGTCGATGACGAGACGGGTGCACCGACGGCGGCGTATCTGAGAGAGAGTCCGTGGGCGCACATCAACTTCGACGACTTCCGCTTTCACGAGAAGCGACCCTTTTTCGCCAATGAGATCGTGCCATCCGAAATGAGCACGATGCCGCCGATGGACGTGCTCCCCTACGCGGGGCTCTCGGGTATCGAGGCCGCGAAAGCGATGACCCTTCCGCCTGGATTTTCGGTGGCGCTCGCCGCCGCGGAGCCGGACATCGAGAAGCCAATCGCGTTTACCCTCGACGATCGCGGACGGTTGTGGGTGGCCGAAGCGCATACCTATCCGGTGCGCGCGTCAGAGGGCGAGGGCCGCGATCGCATTCTGATATTCGAGGACACCGATGGCGACGGGCGTCTCGACAGCCGGAAGGTCTTCATCGAGCATCTGAACCTGGTCAGCGGAATCGAAGTCGGATTTGGCGGGGTGTGGGTTGGCGCGGCCCCCAATCTCCTGTTCATTCCAATCGCGCCCGGCACCGATCAGCCTGCGGGACCGCCGCAGGTCATGTTGGACGGCTGGGGATACGAGGACACACACGAAACGCTCAATACGTTCACGTGGGGTCCCGACGGCTGGCTGTACGGAACGCACGGGGTCTTCACGCAATCGAATGTCGGCAGGCCCGGCGCGCCGGATTCCGAACGCGTCAAACTGAATGCGGGAGTCTGGCGATTCCATCCGGCCACGCACGCCTTCGAGGTATTCGCCGAAGGCACCAGCAACCCGTGGGGACTGGACTTCAACGATTACGGCCACGCCTTCGTGACGGCATGCGTCATCGAGCATCTCTACCAAGTCGTGCAGGGCGGCCGATACAAGCGTCAGGCTGGCCAGCACGTCAATCCAAACATCTACGACGACATCAAGACGGTCGCGGATCACGTGCACTGGGTCGGCAACAAAGGACCGCATGCGGGCAACAGCCGGTCGGATGCCGCCGGGGGCGGCCATGCCCACGCGGGCGCGATGATCTATCTCGGCGGCGACAACTGGCCGAAGGAGTACCGTGACGCGATCTTCATGAACAACATCCACGGTGCGCGCGCAAACATGGATCGGCTCGCGCGGCAAGGCTCCGGATATGCCGCGGCGCATGGCCCCGACTTCCTGAAGGCCAACGATTCATGGAGTCAGATGCTCAACTTCCGCTATGGGCCTGACGGATCCGTCCACGTAATTGATTGGTACGACAAGAACCAGTGCCACAGCAGCAACCCCGAAGTCCACGACAAGACGCTCGGACGCATCTTCAAGATCAGCCACGTCAACGACAAGTGGGTGAAAGTCGACCTGGCGAAGATGACGTCAGACGAGCTGGTGGATCTTCAGCTGCAACACAATGATTGGTACGTTCGGCACGCGCGAAGGCTTCTTCAGGAACGCGGATCCGATCCCCGTGTGCACGAGCGCTTGAAGCGAATGCTACGCGACAACCCGGACGTCACCAGGAAGCTTCGCGCCCTGTGGGCACTTCACGTGACACATGGCTTGTCTGAGCGCGACCTTCAGGGACTCCTGAGCCACGAGAGCGAGTACGTCCGCAGCTGGGCCGTCTATCTGCTGGTCGAGGGTAAGAACCCCTCCGACGGCACGCTCAAACTGTTTGCGAAGATGGCGCGTGAGGATACGTCGCCTCTCGTCCGCCTGTATCTGGCCAGTGCCCTGCAGCGAACGCCGCCAGCAAAACGCTGGGATGTGCTGAGCGGCCTCGTCGCGCACGCCGAAGACGCATCCGATCAGAACCTGCCGCTGATGGTCTGGTATGCGGCCGAACCAGTGGTCGAGCTCGACATGCCGCGGGCGTTGACGATGGCTGAAGGGTCAAAGCTGCCGCGATTGTTTCCCTTCACCGTTCGCCGTGTCGCGGCGGTCGGGACTCAGGATGCACTGAAGACGTTGACCGACAGGCTGGGTCGGGCGACCGACGCCGCGTCGAGACGGGAGCTCGCGAGCGGAATCGATCGGATTGTCGGAAGCGGAAAGTAATTGCTGATTGGATGATCAATCAACGATCAACAATCAGCAATCTATTTGACGGTGACGGCGGTGCCGTCGGTGAGGGTGTCGACGTCAGCGACCACCACTCGCTCTCCCGCCTTCACGCCAGTCATCACCTCGATGCGGTCTCCCATGCGTTCGCCGACGCCGAGTTCACGGATGCCGAGCTTGCCCCCGTCGACGACGAACACACGATTCACGCCGTAGCGATACTGCAGCGCCGAATACGGAACCGTCAGGACCGTATCGACCTTACCGCTCTCGATATGCACGCGCGCGAATGTTCCGGGCTTGAGCACCGCATCGGCGTTCGGCACGAGCGCCTCAAATGCGAATGCGCGCGTCGCAGTGTTCACCGCCGGGCTGATTCTGGAAACCTTGCCCGTGAACTTTCGGTCCTGATAGGCATCGACGTTCAAGTCAACCGCCTGGCCTGCATTGATCCAGGGGGCCATCTTCTCGGGGATCTCGGCCGTCACCTTCAGCGGATTGAGACGCACCACGGCCATGACCGGCATCTGTGTCTTGACCAGCTCGCCAAGATTGACCAGCCGCTTCTGCACGAACCCATCGAACGGCGCGCGGATCTCGGTATCGCGGAGTTGCCGGGCGGCCAGCTTCATCGCCGCTTCCGATGCTTGTATCCCGGCGCGCAGGTTCTTGGCGTTCTGGATTGCGGAGTTGTAGATTGCATGCTTCGACTGCAGGGCCGCTTTCGCGTCATCCAGCGCCTGCTGAGAAATCAGTGTCCGTTTGAACAGCTCGGTCGCTCGATCGTAGGCCTGCGTCGCCTGGACGAGATCCGCGTTCGCGCGCCGGGCGTCGGGCGTGTCTTCGAGCTCAGGCAGGTGTTCAGGATCGGGTGCGCCGTACTGGGCCAGGGTCCGCGCCAGCGCGGCCTGCTGTTGCGCATACGTGTATTGCTGCTTTTCGTTATCGAGCTGGATGAGCAGCTGCCCCGCCGTGACGCGATCGCCAAGATCGGCAAGAATGGAGCTGACCTTCCCATCGGCTTCCGACGAGATCGTCACCTCGTCGACCGCCGCGAGAGTGCCGACGACGTCGACGGCGCGGCGGATGGAGTCCTGACGAACGGTTTCGGTCTGGACGGCCTTCGCGGCGTTTTCGCGGCTGCTCGCCTGCGCCGTCTCGGTTTTGGAGCAGCCCGTGACCGACAGCCCGATCACCGCCGCCAGCGCGAATGGATACACCTGTTTCATGACGTTATCGGAACGAGAACGCAAACAAAGAACGAATAAATCAGAGTATACGATGGGTGTGATGAGCCTTGCACATCTGACCCTGCCGACCCGGGAAGTGGAGAGGACCGCCAGGTTCTTTGAGGCAACGCTGGGCTACCCCCGGCTTCCCGTGCCGACCAACTCGCCGGTGGAACTCGTGTGGCTGGATCTCGGCCGTGGCCAGGAGATGCATGTCTTCTTCGTCGACGGGTTCAGCGTGTCGCCGTTCGAAAACGAGTTCGGCCGGCACGTGGCGGTGTTCTTTCCACTGGCTGAATTCCCTGCGCTGAAGCAACGATTGACCGCCGCAGGTGCGCAACTCTTCGACCCGATTCGGCCGACGCCCTTCGCGCGATTCTTCTTCCGCGAGCCAATCAACGGCTACGTGTTCGAGGTCATCCAACAGCGACCGTAAGTCAGGTTCTGCGGGGTTCTACTGGGTTCTCCAGGGTTCTCCAGGGTTCGTTCTTGGGTTCTGCTGGGTTCGTTCTTGGGTTCTACAGGCTGGGAACAAGGACGACGGCGCGGTGGGGCCAACGGCGATTGTGCTTGGCCGTTATCGCCTCGCCAATCGCGGCGGCTCGTCCAGCATCCGTGATTGCTACGATGGCGCCGCCAAATCCTCCGCCGGTAAGCCGCGCGCCGTACACGCCGTCCATCGCGCGCGCGGCGTCGACGAGCGCGTCGACAGCTGGCACCGAGACCTCGAAGTCGTCGCGCATCGAGGCGTGGGATTCGAGGAAGAGCCGGCCCACCTCTTTCAAATCGCTACGTCCGAGCGCGTCAACCGTCGCCAGCACACGGGCGTTCTCAGTGACGACGTGGCGTGCCCGCCGATCCAGCGGATCCGGAAGGCCGTCGATCGCACGCAGGTCGTTCAACGCCACATCCCGCAGCGCCTTGACGCCCAGCAAGGCCGCTGCCCGATGGCATTCGTCACGGCGCACGCGATAGTCGCCGCTCGCATGGCTGTGACGCACGCCGGAATTGATGACGAGAAGCTCCACACCGGGCGGGAGCGGCACCCTCGTGTATGTGAGCGTGCGCGTGTCGATGAACAACGCCGCGCTGGTATCGGCGAGGCTGCAGGCCATCTGATCCATGATGCCGACCGGAGCGCCAACGAAGTCCGTTTCTGCTTTTCTGGCGAGCACCGCGATGGTGAGGTCGTCGACTTCCAGATGGAACGCGTCACGAATGGCTCGCCCGGTGGCAACGAGAAGCGCCGCGCTCGACGACAGCCCACTGCCAAGCGGCAGCGTCGACTCGACGCGCGCGTCGAAGCCCCGGTCGAACCGGCCGAGGTCGAGTGCCCACACCATCGCTCGCACATAGTCGGCCCAATCCCCCACCGGCGCGGAGGCGTCCAGCGAGAACGGCATCGGCAGGTGCTCAGGAAATGCCGCGCTCCAGACGCAGACATCTCGATCGGTCCGGGTCGCGAGCTCAACACGCGTGCGGAGCGGTAGGGCTGCTGGAAGAACGAACCCGTCGTTGTAGTCGGTATGCTCGCCGATCAGGTTGACTCGACCCGGTGCTTCCCCGGTCACGCGAGCAGGATGTCCGAAGAGATCGTCAAAGCTCGTCACACCGACACAGTACTAGGGAATTGATGATTTTCGATTGCTGATTGTTGATCGGTCGCTACGTCAATCAACATTCAGCAATCAGCATTCAGCGATTTTCCTAAAACCTCACCCCAAATCCGATCCGCACGTCGTTCACGTGGTAGTCGTTTCCACCGTTTAGAAATGACGGCAGCCCTGACGCGGTGATTTTGTTGTATCTGTAACCGACATCGAGCGCGAACGGTCCGCCCTGGAAGACCACGCCGGCGCCGACACCGAGCATGGGCTCGGTTCGATTGAGATATCCCAGTCCCGTCTCAACGACGTCGTAAGCAGTCCCGTTGAAGCCTTCGACATCCGTGCTCAGCCTCGCGAAGCCAAAGCTGGCTTCTCCGTACGGACGCACCGGCGAATGGGGTGCGGCGATGAAGCGAACGCCTCCTTCGCCGTACCACGCGGGGATCCGCAGATCGGCCGGCGTGAACTCGAGCAAGTTGAAGAGAGATGGTCTGATGTCGGACATCCGTCCGAATTCACCGATGGCCTGGATGTTTCGCGTCAAATCGACGGCCAGCGTGCCGCCAAACGTTGACCCGAGCGACGTACCGCCAACGAACGACGAATCACCGAACGTGAAGCCACCGAACCCCTGAATCGACATCTTTGGCGCCGACTGGATCGTTTGTGCATTTGCCGCTGCCGGCAATGCGCACACGCCCGTCAGGCAGAGAAGAACAAGCACCCTGTGCATGATTGGAGACACTCCTGCGCTGGCAAACACCAGCTCAGCAAATGGAATGCCACGCGTGGCTTATTGAATGACGCGGCATCGCGCGCACGAAGGCACTGAGATTCTGCAGACTGATCACTCCGGGAGGACAGCTCGTCCGCACTGACTCTCACCTGGTCACATCTCCCTTGTCCCGTGGCCATGCCTGCACCAATGTCGCGGCATCAGCATCAAGCAGGAGACGACCATGAGATTGGCGACCGTCATCGCGATGATGACGACGGGGTTGTTGATCGGTGACCGCGTCGAACTGGCACACGCGGCGCAGGCACCAGCGAGCGCACCGGCAAAGGACGCGAGGCTTCGAGTGCCGGTGGAGTACTACAAGCTTCCGAATGGCCTGAAGGTCGTCCTGTCACGCGACTTGACGACGCCGACTGCCGTCGTGGCGGTGTACTACAACATCGGCTTCCGCAACGAGCCGAAAGACCGCACCGGGTTCGCTCACTTGTTCGAGCACATGATGTTTCAGGGGTCGGCGAATCTCGGCAAGATGGCGTTCATTCGCCTCGTCGAATCCAACGGCGGTTTGCTGAACGGGTCGACGAGGTTCGACTTCACCAACTATTACCAGGTCGTTCCCTCTCACGTGCTCGAACCGGTGCTGTGGGCCGAAGCCGACCGCATGCGGTCGCTCGACATCGATATCGAGAACCTCAAGAACCAGCAGGAGGTCGTCAAGAACGAGGTGAAAGTGAACGTGCTGAACCAGCCCTATGGCGGCTTTCCGTGGATCGACATGCCGATGACCGCCAACGAGAACTGGTACAACGCGCACAATTTCTACGGCGATCTCGCGCACCTCGATGCTGCAACCGTCGACGACGTCCGCGCGTTCTTCAAGACGTTCTACGCTCCGAACAACGCGGCGCTGGTCGTGACCGGCGATTTCGCGCCGGAACAAGTCAAGACGTGGATCGAAAAGTACTTCGGCAGCGTCGCACCGGCGAAGCTCCCGACTGCTCCTGATCTGAAGGAGCCCAGGCAAGAAAAGGAGAAGCGCGCCAGCCGCAGCGATCCACTCGCGAATCGGCCGGCCCTCGGTATTGCTTACCACCTGCCGGATCGCTTCACGCCGGAGTGGTTTGCATTCGGACTCCTGGACGAGGCGCTTGCACAGGGCTCGGATTCGCTCTTTTACGACGAATTGGCCCGTAAGAAGGGTCTGACTGGTGGCGTCAACGCCGGGATCAATTTCGGGCTCGGCAGCATGTTCGACTACAGCGGCCCGATGCTCTGGCTTGCCCAGTTCTTCCACGACTCGTCTGTCTCGTCGGACACTCTCCTCTCCGCGATCGATGCCATCGTCGAGAAAGTCAGGAAGGACGGGCTCAGCCAGCCGGAACTGGACCGGGCGCGGGTCAAGATGCGCTCCGATCTCTACTCGAACCTCGAGCAGTTTGCCGGTTTCGGCCGCGCGAACCTCCTCGCCTCGTTTGCGCTGTTCGACGATGACCCATCGAAGATCAATCAACTGGAAGACGGATTCGAAAAGGTGACCGCGGCGCTGGTGCGGAAGACCGCCGAAGAATATCTGCGATCGACCAACAGGACGGTGTACGTCGTCACACCGGGCAAGGCCGGCGCACCTGGTGAAAAGGAGGCGCGATGAAATCAGCGATCGTTCCCCTGCTTCTGCTTCTCAGCCTTTCGCCACAGGAGAGTGCACCGCAAAAGCCGCCGAGTCCTCGCACACCCAGGGACTTCGTGCTCCCGGCAGCCCGTCGGTTCACGCTTGCCAACGGTCTGCCGGTGACGATGGTGCCGTTTGGCCAGGTTCCAAAGGTCGCCATCCGTCTGGTCGTGGCCGCGGGAAACCTTTATGAGGGAAAGGATGAGGTCTGGCTTGCGGATCTAACGGGAAACCTGATGCGGGAAGGCACGACGGCGCAGACGGCTGATGTCGTTGCACAGGGCTTTGCGTCGATGGGCGGAGAGCTTGGCATTTCGGTTGGACCGGACACGACGTCGATTTCGACGGAGGTGCTGTCCGAGCGAGCCGTTGACGCGGTGCGCCTGCTGGCGGACGTCGCCGAGCGCCCACGTTTGCCGGAATCCGAATTGGACCGCGTCAAAGGGAACCTGGTGCGCAACCTCGCGATTCAGAAGAGCAGTCCGCAGGCCATCGCCCAGGAGCGATTCTCGAAACTCCTCTACGGCGAGCACCCTTACGGCCGCGTATTCCCCACGGAACAGGCGCTGAAGGCTTACACTCTCGAGCAGGTTCGCACGTTTCAAAAGAATCATTACGGCGCGGCGCGTTCGCGGCTCTACGTTGCCGGCGTCTTCGACCCGCCCGCGCTCGAAGCGGCGATTAAGCAGGCGTTCGAAGGATGGACGGGAGCCAAAGCCAGCGACCCGCCGGCAGTGCCCGCATCCACAGGACGTCAGTTCGCATTGATCGATCGAGCGGATGCGCCTCAGTCGACCGTCATCCTGGGATTGAGGGTGCCGACCGCTTCACACAAAGACTGGGTCGCGCTCGAAGTCACCGACGCGCTGCTCGGCGGAGCGTTCGCATCGCGCATCACGACCAACATCCGCGAGTTGAAGGGGTACACGTATTCACCGTTCAGCACGCTCGACCCGCACCCGGGCCAGGCGAGTTGGACTGAGACCGCGGACGTCACAACCGGCGTGACGGGGGCATCGCTCAAGGAGATCTTTTTTGAGATCGACAAGCTGCGGAAAGAAGCGCCGTCGGCGGCGGAACTGAAAGGGATGAAGAACAACCTTGCCGGGGTGTTCGTCGTTCAGAACGCTTCGCGGGCCGGCGTCATCAGCAGGCTCAACTTCGCTGACACACACCGGCTCGGTCCGGACTATCTTTCGTCGTACGTCAAACGCGTGATGGCAGTGACGCCTGAAGACGTTCGGCGAATAGCAAACGAGTATCTGACTCCGGGCAAGATGGCTGTCGTGGTAGTCGGCGACGAGAAGACGGTCAAGTCGCAGGTCACCGAGTGGGCCCAGTGAGAACACTTGAGGTTGAGACGCCCCTCTTTGCTTCAGCCACTGGTCTAGGTTTGCGTTGTCCCCTCGCGCGACGCGTGATATATCTGCCGCCGACCTTCCGCAGAACTAAAACGCTCCTCGAACTCCGTTGCTCCACGGAGTATCGTGACGACCTCGTCAGCGGAAGAACCTCAACCGGTGCCCATGGGACGCCCGCTTCTCGCCTTCGGCATGGCTGCCGTTCTCGGTCTGTGCACGTCCGCCGCCGACGCGCAGTACTTCGGCCGGAACAAAGTTCACTACGACGAAACTGACGTCCGCATCCTCGCAACGGAGCACTTCGATCTCTACTACCCGGGAGATCAGCTCTCCTCAGCGTTGACCGCCGGCCGGCTCGCTGAACGCTGGTACGGTCGCCTGTCGCAGGTGCTTCACCACACGCTCAAGCGCCGGCAGCCGCTCATTCTCTATGCCAGCCATCGCACGTTCGAACAAACGAATGTCTGGTCGGGCCTGATCGATGAGCGGACCGGCGGGTTCACGGAGTCCAGGAAACGCCGCATCGTGATTCCCTTCGCATCGACGCTTGCCGAAACCGACCACGTGCTCGGACATGAAATCGTGCATGCGTTCCAGTACGACATCGCCGCTGAGGCGAAGGCCCCGCTCGAGCTTCCGCTCTGGTTCATTGAAGGCATGGCGGAATACTTGACGCTCGGTGTCGATGACTCGCTGACGGACATGTGGATGCGTGATGCCGTGCGGCAGGAAACGCTGCCGCATATCCGCGAGCTCTCATCACCGCGATACTTCCCGTACCGGTGGGGTGCGGCAGTCTGGGCATTTTTGACGCAGCAGTACGGTGCGGACCTCCCGTCGCGCGCGCTGCGCGTCAAGCGCGACGTCCGACGGCGCATGCAGACCGTCACGGGTCAGTCGCTCGACACTCTCACCGCGGAATTTCACCGCTTCCTGCGCGCCAACTACGGAACGCCGGCAGTGTCGACCGCAGAGCCGACGCCAATCGTCTCGACGTCGCACGGCGGCGGCCGCTTGAACCTTGCCGCGGCGCTGAGTCCCGATGGCCGGCGCATGATCTACTTCTCCGAACGCGACCAGCTGTCGGTGGATTTGTTTCTGGCCGACGCGGTTAGCGGGAAAGTCACGCGCAAGCTGATCTCGACAGCGGCGAATCCCGGGTTCGACAGCCTGCAGTACCTCAATTCTGCCGGCGCGTGGGACCCGGCCGGGAGTCGATTCGCGCTGGCAACCGTGCGCGACGGGCGTCCGGCGATCGTCCTGCTCGATGTTGACGGCAAGACGTCGGCGCGCGACGTCCAACTCGCGCAGTTCGACGAAGTCTACAGCCCGACCTGGTCGCCAGACGGCCGCTCAATAGCATTCGCGGCCTTAACCGGCGGCACGACGGACCTCTTCATCATCGACCTCGACACCGATCGGGTTCGTCGCCTCACGAACGATCAGTTTGCTGATGTGCAGCCGGCGTGGTCGCCAGATGGGAAATCGATTGCGTTCGCGAGCGATCGGTTTTCCACGAGGCTCGCGGATCTGCGATGGGGAACACTCCAGATTGGATTGATTGCGGTGGAGTCCGGAGCCATCACGGCGATGGGCGCCACGGATATCACCGCGCAACGAGATCCGGCGTGGTCGGCCGATGGATCGAGCGTGTTGTTCGTCGGCGATCGCGCGGGCGTCAGCAACGTGTTTCGCTACGAACCTGCCACCGGACGCGAGTTTCAGGTGACGGACGCGGCCACCGGCGTCAGCGGTGTCACGCGGCTCAGCCCAGCGCTTTCAATTGCGGCGACGTCGGG
>Ga0070670_100002604_pt1 | contig 14912 bp, 11 predicted proteins | sample KBSS63metaG_FD_64665 | JGI IMG/M metagenome (GOLD analysis project Ga0070670, IMG submission 64665) | Switchgrass rhizosphere microbial communities from Kellogg Biological Station, Michigan, USA - KBS S6-3 metaG | ecosystem: Host-associated > Plants > Roots > Rhizosphere > Soil ... | reverse complement strand
GGCGTCATGCTGTTCATACGTGATGGTGTGGTCGACGCGCCCGGACGGTCGCCGTTCCTGGCCTTGTTCCACCATCGTGTAGCGGGACAGGTCTACGTTCCACTTCGCCTGGGCCTCGCGCTCGGCCAAGGCGCGAGCGGCGCCTCCGTCGAGGGCCGCGCCCGGCGCGTCTTCCTTGACCTTTTCGCTGAAGCCGTAGGGCTGTCCGTCGGGCGTGAAACGAATCGTCGCTTCGTTGGCGTCCCCGTCCTTGAAGTGGCGGACGCGCCACGTGTAGGCGGCGTAGCGCCTCTCCCGCAGCATCCGTGTGAACGCGTCCTTGCCGCCCCCTTCCAGCTCGACGAAGGTCTGCGCTTCGTCGTCGCCGCTGAAAGACGCGGCCTGCCGGAATCCGGCGGGGCCGAGCCGGTCGCGTGCGGCGATGTCGCGCGCGGCGGCGAGCGCGTGCCCGCGGTCCATCGTGATGTCGAGCGCGACGATGGAAAAAGCCTGCGGGAAATAGCGGATGCCGATGAGCGTTGCCGCGACGGACAGAGCGGCGAGTGCAATCCAAAAGACAGGACGTCGCATGCGGGGGCGATTATGCCCCCAAAAGGCGCTTCCGGCGATCGGGCTATTCCGCCCGCAGCGCGGTTGCCGGTGCGATACGGGTGGCGCGCCAGGCGGGCAGCGCGCACGCCACCAGCGAGACCACCAGGAGCAGCGCCGGCATGGCCACGAACGTCACCGCGTCGAGCGGCTTCACTCCGAAGAGGAGCTCTTCGAGCGACTTCGAGATCAGGGCCGCACCCGCGAGGCCCAGTCCGATGCCGGTGAGCGTCATCACCATCCCGCCGGCCAGTACGAGCCGCACCACATCTCCGCGTTCGGCCCCAAGCGCCAGCCGCACCCCGATCTCGTGGCGGCGTTCGGTCACGGCGTGCGAGATGAGGCCGAACAATCCAATCGACGCAAGCAGGACCGCGATTCCGGCAAACACCGTGAGGACCAGCCGGGCCATGCGCTGGCGCGAAATCGACTGGTTCACCACCGCGTCCATCGTCCGGCGATCCGCGATGGCGATGTCCTTACTGACCGCGGCGACGGCGGCGTCCACGATGGACACGAGCGATTGCGGTGGAACCGAGGACCGGATGAGCAGGTGGAAGTCGCCCGCCGTCTCCTGCGCGATCGGCATATAGAGCTGCAGCGGTGTGCGTTCGGTAAGGCCCTCGAACTTCAAGTCGGCGACCACGCCGACGACCTCGCGCCATTTGCCGGGCCGCTCGGGCCAGCCTTGCTTGAGATGTTTGCCAATCGGATCCTCGCCCGGCCAGATGCGGGCGGCGAGTGATTCGTTGATTACGGCCACCAGATTAGTGGTGCCGCGATCCGCTGGCGTGAAGGCGCGTCCTTTCACCAGGCGGATGCCGAGGGTTTCGAAGTAGGCCGGTGACACGGGAATCATGGCCGCGCTGGGAAGGTTTTCGTGCGAAGCCGGAACTGCCTTGTCCTGCGGCCAGAAAACCGAGTTCCAGTTCGACCCGTCAATCGGCAGCGAGAAGCCGACAGCCGATGTGACGACGCCGGGCAGGGCATTGATGCGGCCAAGCACATCGTCCACCACCGCGACCCGGTGCGCATCCTCGCCCTTGACCTCGGGAATCGTCAGGTGCATCGTCAGCACGTGGTCGGGCCGGAAGCCGGGATCGATGCCGGTCAACGAGCTGAGCGTGCGGATCATGAGTCCGGCGCCGGTCAGCAGCACCAGCGCCATCGCGAGTTCCGCGACGAGCAGCACGCGCCGGATCCGGTGCGACGCCGCGCTTGATCCGGTGGTTCGTGCGCGGACCAATGCCTGCTGTGCGTTCGCCCTGGATACGTGGACCGCGGGGAAAGCCCCGAAGAGGAGCCCGCAGCCGACCGCGGCCGCCGTTGCGAAGAGCAGCGCGAGACCGTCGATCGACACTTCGTCGAGCCGCGGTGTTCCTTCGGGAGCGACGGCGATCAGCAGGCGGAGCAATCCGAAAGCGAGCGCTACGCCGAGCACCCCCCCGGCGAATGACACCACCGAGCTTTCGACGAGCAGCTGCGCGATCAGCCGCGACCGCTTGCCTCCCAGGGCCGAGCGCAGCGCCATCTCATGCTGCCGGGCGCTGCCGCGCGCGACCAGCAGTCCTGCGACATTGACGCACGCGATGAGCAGCAGGATGCCGACCGCGCCAAAGAGGACGATCAGCGTCTGGCGCACGGTCTTGACCAGCCGGTCCGAAAGGCGCTCGACGACGATTGAAATGTCCGCGTTCGTGGCCGGATGCTCCCGCGTCAGGCTCTCACCGATCCCGGCAAGCTCCCTCGCTGCGGAGTCCTTGTCGACCCGTTGCGACAGCCGGCCGATCGCGACGAATCCCTGATGGTTCCCGCGATCGGTGATCCAGTCCTCGCCTGCGAGCGAGCCCATCGACGTGAACACGTCGTACTCACGCAGATAGCGAAATCCCTGGGGCAGCACGCCGACGACCGTCACCGGTTTTCCATCGAGCGTGATCGACCGCCCGACCACGTTCGGATCGCCGCCGAGCAGGCGCTGCCAGAACCCATGGCTGATGAGTGCCGTCTCCGGGGCGCCGGCTACGTCATCCGCCGGACCGAATCCACGGCCCAGGACCGGCTGCGTGCGCAAGGCTGCGAAGAAGTTCGCCGTGACGATTCGGCCGTTGATCCGCCGCGCCTGACCCAGGCCGGTCAGGTTGAACGTCTTGCCGCGCGACGCGGCCAGCGTCTCGAACGATCGTGCCCGTGCGCGCCAGTCGAGGTAGTCCATCCACGACGCGGAGATCACGTCGCCGCGCGCGGTCGCCTCACTTATCCACAGCAGGCGATCGGGTTCCGGAAACGGCAACGGCCGGAGCAGGATGCCGTTGACAATCGAGAAGATGGCCGTCGACGCCCCGATGCCGAGCGCGAGCGTAACGACGACGAGTCCCGTGAACGCCGGCATTCTTACGCTCGAGCGCCACGCGTATTTGAGGTCCTGAAGCAGGTTGTCGAGAGTGATCATCTTCGTGTACCTGTGTCCGCGAAAGAGAAGGGAGAGGACTTCGCGCCAGTACCATGCGCGGGCGGCGCGGGCACCGTGGAGGCGATCGCGCCGCCGTAATTCCTCGAGCAGATCGCCGCGAATCGTGTCGCGGTCCGTGCCGAGCGGAAACCAGCGGCGCAGGAGCCAGTCGGGCACGCGCGGCGGGATCACTTCAGTGGCTCCTCGAGGACGCGGTCGAGGCCGTTCCACAGATTGCGTACCACTTCGCGCGCGGCCCGCACCGCCGCGAGTCCGGCCGCCGTCGCTGAATACAGCCGGCGAGGCAGGCCGTCGCGGGCCTCGGTGCCGGGCACGGTGCGCCAGCGCAGCAGTCCTTTGTCGTCAAGGCGGTCGAATGTCGTATAGAGGGCGCCGCGGGACACCCTCCGGCCGGCCCGAACCTCGAGCTCGCGCGCGATATCCGGCCCGAAGGCGCTGTCGCGCAGGCGGATGACGACGAGCAGGACCTGCAGCTCGAATTCCCCGAGATATGGCGGCGCCGGCATGTTGTCTACGTCGTAGACATCCTCGTCAGGCTTTGACGAGGCCGGTTCTGGTTTGGTTGGCACGCCGATCAGATGCGCTGGTCGGTGGCGTCCTGGAGCCGTGGTTGACGGCGGCCCGACGGCGGTCCCGTCAGGACCTCGTCGAGCCAGCGGATGACGTCGGCTCTGAAGTCGGCCCCTGCCGGAGACCGCAACGAGGTCGAGGCCGTGCTGTCTTCGAGCAGCTCGACGAACACGTCGGCGAGAAATTCGCGATCGCTGATTGAGGAGCGAACTCGATCCGGAGCCGGCCCCTCCATTTCGATGCCGAAGTGACGTCCACGCGACTCGGCCAGGCGTTCCAGGAAAAAGCCATCCGCTTCAGCGGCGTTGCCGCGCCGCGCGGACGCGAGGACGCGCGTTTCCTCGCCGTCGCCGTCGCAGTAGAGATGCAACCCCGACGGCAGCGCGATCACCCACAACTCCCACGCGTCGCCGCCGTCCCACTCGCAGCGCAGGACGGAACGCGCCCGCAGTGAATCCGGCTGGATCCAGCCTTCCTCGTCGACGAGCGCCGTCTCGATGATCTCTTCCAGGTCGAGCGGCTCGTGCGGCACGCGAAACGGCCAGGTGTCTTCGCGGGAGCGGAACTGTTTCGCGCGCAACTCCAGTGCCTCGAGCACGCGCACCCGCCGTTGCCGCAGTACGGAATCCACGTCACATGATGCGCCGACTGGCCGCAGGCGTGGTAGCCTTTCCGCAGAGCTTTCGCGGCTCGGCCATTACTGCGAGATGGCTCGGAGGGCAGGGGTGCGTACCGATTCTCGCCTCACCATGATTGGTCGAACACTGCTCCGCGCGTTAGTGCTGGTCGTCATCCTGTCGGCCGCGGCGTGGCTTTTCCTGGCCGGGCTGGCGGCCTTGCCCCACCTCAACGATCCGGCCAATCTCTTCCTGCACGCGGCCTACGTCGTCGCCTGGGTCCTGTTCTGTATCGCGTCGGCGCGCATGTATCAACGCGCCTTGGACGATCGGGTGCGCTCGATTGAAGCGCAGCTCGGCGCGGCGCAATCGGATCGCATCGCTCAGCTGACCGGCGCCCTGGCCAAGGCGCGGGCGCCATCGGCGGCCATCGAAGCGGCGTTGCAGGAGCCACTCCACGCGCTGCACGCCGATGCCGGACTGGTGATGCTGATCGGCCGCGGTACTTCGGCGGACGTCGTGCGCACCGTCGGCTACCGGACGGAAGAACGCGAAGGGCGCAGCGCGCCGGCGGGAACGAAGACGCCGGGCGCCGACGCCATCAATCGCGGCGCCGTCGTCCTCGTCGAATCGCTTGCGGCGTGGAAAGCGGAATACGCGCACCTGCCGCGCGGCCCCTTCGAAGCGCTCGCCGCCGTGCCGCTTCTCATCGGGAGCCGCGTCTTCGCCGTCGTGCAGCTGGAGTTCCGCGGGCCGCGCAAGTTCAGCAAAGCCGATCGCGAGTATCTCGAGGCGCTGGGACGGACCGCTGCCCAGGCGCTCGATCGCACCTGGGAGTACGAAGGCGCGCTCAGCGCGCGCGCCGAAGCCGACGAGCTCCGCCTGCGCGCGGAGAAAGAGCTGGTCGAGCGCCTCAACGTCGAACGCGCGCTGCGGGCCAGCGAGACACGGTATCGCACGCTCGTCGCGCGGACGGCTCGGTTGCACGGCCTGGCCGCCGCGCTCTCCGAAGCGGCCTCGCTGCACGCGGTCGCGCGCGCCGTCGTGCAGCATGGAAAGAACGTGCTCGGCGCCGCCAGCGGAGAAGTCGAACTGCTCGTGGATGACGGGACGGCATTCGAGACCGTGTTCTCGGACGCGCCCGGCCTCACCAGCGAGCGCGAGCCGGTGGCGCCCGGACTGTGCGCCACCGATGCCGTCCGCACGCGACAACCCGTCTTCGTCACGTCCTTCGACCAGTGGCAGGAGTCGTACGCGCGTTCGGCGGCGCTGGCGGCGGATGGCGGCTACGTCTCGTCCGCGACCCTGCCGATCGTCGTCGCCGGTACTGTCGCCGGCGTGCTCGCCTTCCATTTCACCGCGCCGGTGAATTTCGACGAGGACTATCGTGAGCTGCTCGTGTCGGTCGCGCGTCACTGCGCCCAGGCCATGGAACGCGCACGGTTGTACGAAGCCGCGGACGTCGCGCGCGCCGCCGCCGAGCTCGCCAATCGCCAGAAGGACGAACTGGTCTCGATCGTGTCGCACGAGCTGCGGACGCCGATCAACGCGATTCTCGGCTGGACGTCGATGCTGCAGGAAAGCGTCCTCGATAAGGAAGGCACCGACCGCGCATTGCACTCGATCACCGACAACGCCACCCGTCAGGTGCGGCTCGTCGAAGACCTGCTCGACTTCTCGCGCCTGCAGTCGGGGCGCATGAAGCTCGAGTTCGAGGACGTGGACCTTCGCGATCTCATGGGCCGTGTCGCCGAGTCGATGTTCCCCGTCGCCAAGGCGGCGGGGTTGCAGCTCGAGATCTCGCCGGTGGCATCCACGATCGTCCGCGGCGACGCCCGCAGGCTGGAGCAGGTGTTCCTCAACCTGATCGGCAACGCGGTGAAGTTCACGCCGGAGAAGGGCAGCGTCGGAGTGGCCGTGACCAACGATGGCGAGAGCGTCGAGGTCCGCGTCAGCGACACCGGCCCGGGCATCGACCCCGAATTCGTGCCGCATATGTTCGAGGCCTTTCGTCAGGCGGACGAGACCTCGGGGCGGCGCTATGGCGGGGTCGGCCTCGGGCTGTCGATCGCCAAAGAGCTGGTCGAAGCGCACAACGGGCGCATCGAAGCCGAAAGTGCCGGCGCCGGGCGAGGGGCAACGTTCATCGTCACGCTGCCGGTGTCGCAGCAGGCCGCCGCGCTTGCCGACGACGACTGGAAAGAAAAATCCCCAGGCCAGCCGCATTTGTAAGCACCACGACCGTCGAGATCTTCAGCGCAAACGCCAGACGGCTTTCGACCTGCACGATCGGCAGGATCGACAGCACCACGAACGCCAGCGTCATCAGGAAGCCTGATACGGCCGCAGCCTTCAACCATCGCGGCGCCGGCAGGCCGACGATCGGAATCGCGAACATCACGAGATACGTGAGGGCGTAGAAGATTGCCGACGCGTTCCACAGGAGCTGAAACGCCTCCTGTTTGCCGACCCCAATCAGTCCGGCGATGCTGAACGCCAGCGTCACCACCCCGACGAACAGGATCGAGTTCACCGGCGTCTGATAACGCGGGTGGAGCCGGGTGAACCAGGCCGGCAGCAGGCCGTCCCAGCCCGCCACCATGGGCAGGCGCGTGTTGCCGGCGAACATCACGCTCGATTGCGCCACGCGGATCACGAGCAACGCGATGATGGCCGCGGGGGCGATGGCCGCGCTGGATCCGAGCGCGCCAAAGCCGGCGCTGAGCACTTGCGGGATCGGCGCAATCAGATCGATCTGATCGATCGGGACCAGCGCGAGGACCGAGCTCGTACCGAGGATGAACATGATTCCGATAATCGGTGCCGCCAGCCACACCGAGCGCGCGATCGTCCGCTCGGGATCGCGGCATTCGCCCGCATGCAGCGCCACGTACTCGAACCCGCCGAGGGCGCCGAATCCCATCTTCGCCGCGATGTTGAAACTGAGGATCGATGCGACCGGCATCGCCATCGCCAGCGGGTGGAACTCGGCCAGCGTACCGTGGGCGACGTTGAGCCACGGCACGATCACCAGCAGCGCGAACGTCGTCAGCATCAGCACGCCGCCCATCTTGTGCACCCACTTGCCCAGACTCAGGCCGCGGATCGTAATGAGCACGAGCGCGCCGAGAATGACGGCGTTCACCAGCGCGACGACGCCGCTGTTGGCCATCAGCGCCGCGTTTTTGGCCGACATCAGATAGTGGAAGTACTGCGTGATCTGCAGACCGATTTCGGACGTGTTCAGGATCGCGAACAGCCACAGGTTCCACGCGACCAGGAAGCCGACGAGATCGTTGAATCCCAGCTTGGCCCACTGATAGAGCCCGCCTTCGAGCGGCATGGCGCGATTGAGATGGATGACGACGGCGGCGGACGGGAGGTAGAAGAGCACGATGGCAGCCAGCCATAGCAGCACGTGCGCCGGTCCCTGTTTCGCCGCGACGCCCACCCACGGCAGGCCGACGATGAACAGGACCTGCGTCAGCGTGAGATCCGCGACTCCCAAATCCCGCCGAAGCTCGACACGAGCAGACGGCACGCGGGCACTATAGCTCAGCCGGTTTCGGTACAACCTTTGCGGGTGAAGTGGGGGTTCCTGCGAAGTGGAGGAGTTATGACCCGCTCGACTCTCGTATTCGCGATCGCGATACCAGTTTTCGTATCAGTGCAGGCGTCGGCCGCGCAGCACGGACACGCCAACGGGCCGAAACCGAACACGCACGCGACAGCGGGCCCGAAGCCGACGACGACCGTGCACGGTCACGCCGCCGCGCCGACACCGGCCAAGACGACGACCTCGCACGGGTCGCACGTGACCAAGACCACGACGACAGCGCACGGCAACAGTCACGCCTCCGGGAAGACCACCGGTTCGAAGGGCGCGAAGGCGAAGTCCACGACGACAACCACGACGACGACGACGCGCAGTGGAAAAACGAGCACGGTCACGACAACGACGACGTTGACCCCGACGCAGCAGAAGCTGCAGCGCAACACCAACCTGGCGGGCAAGCTGCAGTCGCGCCTGCCGGCCGGCACGGATCTCATGGCGGCGTCCGCGGGGTTCCGGAACCTTGGGCAGTTCGTCGCGGCCGTGAACGTGTCCAACAACCTCGGCATTCCGTTCAGCGAGTTGAAGACCCGGATGGTGACGAACGGGATGAGCCTGGGTCAGGCGATCCAGGACGCACGGCCGCGGACGGGCGATACCTCCACGATCGTTCGCCGCGCCGAAACGGACGCCGACGCGATGATCCGTTCGACCGAAACGACAACGACGACGACGACGAACAAGAACAAGGCGACCAAGAAGAACGGGCATCAGTGATGCGCCGCGCGCTCGTCACGGTCGCTCTGGTCCTCGCTGTGTGTGCACCAGCCGCCGCGCAGGGCAACGGCCACGGCAATCCGAACGGGACAGGCGTGCGGAACTTCGGCTCGTGGCTCGACGACGCCACCGTGCTGGATCCGGGAACCGGCTTTGTCAGCATCGGGCTCGGCCTGTGGCAGAGTCCCGCCTACCGTGAGGTCGACCTGCCGACGATCGATAGCGGCATCGCCGTCACGCGGAAACTGCAGGTCGGGATGACAGTCCCGTACTATCACGCCAGTAACGCGGGGGCGGCGTCCGCGCATGGCTTCGGCGACGTCTATCTGAATGCCAAGGTTCAGTTACGGGCGGCCGGCGCGGGACGGACGGGCGTGGGCGTGATTCCCATGCTCGAGATCCTGAGTGTGACGCCCCTCGATGGCACCAGCCGCGTCCAGTGGGCCTTGCCGGTCAGCGTGGAGCGGCAGATGTCGGGCTGGCGGCTGATGGCCAGCGGCGGGTACTTCTCGCGCGGCGCCCTGTTCGGCGCCGCCGCGCTCGAGTTCGAGCTCTCGGATCGGGCCTGGTTGACCGGCTCGCTGAGCCACTCCTATTCGACGCATCACGACGACCTCAGCGCCGCGCTCGGGTTTCACAAGGCGCGGACCGACGTCAGCGGAGGGCTCACTTACGCGGTGCGGCCGGATGTCGCCTTGTATGGCACGCTGGGGCGCACCATCTCAGCGCAGGACGCGAACAGCGCGTCTCTCATCGCGTCCGCAGGGATTTCCTTCGGGCTCAAGCATCCATAGCAGTAAACTCTTCGGGTTCGCCCGCCCAGGGTACATGGCACGGATCGTGGTCCGTGCCGTTTCGGAGAGGTTCATGCTGAAGGTCGCCCCAGCCGTCCTTTTGACAACGGTCCTGTTTACGAGCCCTGCCGTGGCGCAGCGGCGCGGTGCGGCACCCGCGCCGACCACCGGATCTGTCACTTTTGCCGTCTCTGTACAAGATTCGACGGGTGCGCCCATCCCTAATGTGGCCGTGACCCTGACCGGTCCGGTCTCGCGAAACGCCCGCACGGAGGGAGGCCGCATCGCCTTCGAATCCCTGCCGGCCGGCGCTTACAAGTTCCGTTTCGATAAAGAAGGGTTCGTCCCGCTCGAGCGCGAGCTGACCGCGCGCGGCGCGGCGCCCATCGATGTGAAGGTCACACTGGATGCGCTGCCGCCGCCCCCGACGCCGCCCCCGGCTCCAGCGCCGTCCCCCGCGCCGACCGCGGGACATGTCGTGAACGCGAAACCAGTCGCCATCGACATGCCGGCCTTCATCGAGAAGTACTACGTAGGCCGCGCCGCGGGCAAGACGACGGCGATCACGTGCGCGACCGGCGGTGACGCGTCGCTGCTGCAGTTGAACGATGGGCTCGCGGAGCACACGCACGCCGACGCCGACGAATTCATCTACGTCATCGCCGGTCAGGGGGCCGTCCGCATGGGCGACCGCAACGAGGCCCTGGGCCCTGGCGTCTTCATCTTGGTCCCCCGCGGATTGGCGCACGTCATCACACCGGGGGCGAAGAAACCGCTCGTCATGCTGACGCTCCGGGCCGGCGAGCAGTGCGGCGGCTGATCAGCGCTCGCGTAGGACGCGGCGCAGGATCTTGCCCGACGGCGATTTCGGGATCGCGTCGATGAAATCGATGCGCCGGATCTTTTTGTAAGGCGCTACGCGGCTGGCGACGAAGGCCATGATCTCGCCGGCGGTCGCGGCCCCCTTCAGCACCACGAAGGCGTGAGGAATCTCGCCGCACTCCTCGTCCGTGCGCGGAATCACCGCGGCGTCCGCTACCGCCTCGTGCGACAGCAGCACGGCCTCCAGCTCCGCCGGTGCGATCTGCATCCCCTTGTATTTGATCAGTTCCTTCAGACGATCGACGATGAAGAAGTCGCCGTCGGCATCGGCGTGCCCGATGTCGCCGGTGTGCAGCCATCCATCGGCGTCGACGGTCGCGCGTGTCTCCTCAGGACGATTCAGATAGCCCTGCATCACCTGCGGGCCGCGGATCCAGATCTCACCGTCGACTCCGGAATCGACGTCGATGCCGGTGGCCGGATCGACAACGCGGCATTCGGTATTGGGTACCGGCACGCCGATCGATCCAGGCTTGCTCTTCGCCGGATCCTCGGAGCTGACGTGCGTGGCGGGACTCGATTCCGTCATGCCGTAGCCCTGCTGCAGCACGACCTTGACGCGCGCGCAACACTGCCCGGTGACCTCGCCGCCGAGTGGCGCGGCAGCGGAGAACAGCTTGCGGACCGACGAGAAGTCGCGCCTGTCGACCGCCGGACTCTTGGCCAGCGCCAGCACGATCGGCGGCACCACGTGCAGCATCGTCCCCCGGTATCGCTCGACGAGATCGAGATAGGTCTCCAGCTCGAAGCGCGGCATCACGACGAGTGTGGCGCCGTAGCGCAGGCCGATCATCATGATCACGCACAGCCCGTAGATGTGGAAGAACGGCAAGAAGGTGATGAGCGTGTCCTGGCCGTCGATGAGGTGCCCGCACGCCTGCACCTGCAGGACGTTGGCGACGATGTTGCCGTGGGAGAGCATCACCCCTTTGGGCAGTCCCGTCGTGCCGCTCGAATACGGCAGCGCGAAGATGTCTGACGGTGCGATCTCGACGTCCGGCGGCGCCTCGTCTCCCTCGAGCAGCGCGTCGAACGGCGACGCGCCCTCCATCGGCGCATAGGAGAACACGCGCTCGAATGCATAGGCTGCCGCGATGGCGTTTGCGGTCTCGCGCACCGCGGGTGACGTGAACAGCAGGCGCGGCCGTGAGTCGGTGAACTGCTTGCGCAGGTCGTCGCAGGTACACACCGGACTGGCGGTAGTGACGATGACGCCAAGGCGGGCCAGCGCGAGAACGGTGATCGGATATTCGAGCGTGTTGGGGCTGAAAATCGCGCAGACATCCCCTTTGCGGAGCCCGAGCCTGGACAGTGAGGCGGCCACGCGGTCGACGAGCCGCGGCAACTCGGCAAAGGCGATCGTCCGGCCCGTGACGGCGTCGATCAGGGCGGCGCGGCCGCCGCGCGCGAGGGCCGTCTCGAGGATGAAGCCGGCGAGCGGACGTGCAGGGATCTCGACATCCGGGAACGGACTGCGATAGATGGCCATGCAGGAGCGCCTAGAATCTACTCCATGCGCATCGCCGTGCTCTACGACATTCATGGCAACCTGCCCGCGCTCGAAGCGGTGATGGCTGACGTTCGGGCCGCGGGCGTCGACAGCCTCGTCTTCGGCGGCGACGTCTTGCCCGGCCCGATGCCGCGCGAGACATTGGATTACGTACGCGGCCTGGAGATCCCGGCGCAGTACATCCACGGCAACGGCGATCGCACGATCCTCGAGATGCTGCGTGGCAGACCAGTCGACCCGGTGCCGGAAGCCTTCAGGGAATCGATGCGCTGGAACGCTGCGCAGCTCGACGCGCGGGACGAACACTGGCTCGCGGCGTGGCCGGCAACGCTGACGCTCGCGGTGCCATCAATCGGCGACGTCTTCTTCTGCCACGCCACCGCACGCAACGACACCGAGATCTTCACGCGCCTGACGCCAGACGACCGGGTCGCGGAGATGTTTGCCGGCGTCAGCACCGGACTCGCCGTCTGCGGCCACACGCACATGGCGGCGGACCGATCGCTCGGTACGCTCCGGATCGTCAATCCGGGGAGCGTGGGCATGCCCTTCGGCGACCCGGGGGCTTACTGGATGCTCCTGGACGATGGGGTGACCTTCCGGCGCACGGCCTACGACTTCGAGGACGCTGCGCGCCGGATTCGGGCGACGGCCTCCCCGATGGCCGACGCCTTTGCCGCCTCGAACGTACTGAAACCGCCGTCCGAGGCGCAGATGCTGGCGGCGTTCAGCGGGTCCCGATAGCGGCCAGATCGAGGTTCCCGCCCCCTTTGGCGATGACCTCGTCCATGCGCCTGGCAATACCCGGCAGGTTCACCAGCGGCTCCGACTTCGCCGCCGCCATCATCAGCCGCACGTCCTTGCGCGCCATGGCTACCTCGAAACTCGGCGGCGTGACGTCATTGCGCGCCATGCGCGGACCCCGGAACTGGATGATGTTGCCGGCCTGGAACTTCGAGAACACGCTCAACGCCTCGAGCGGATCGATGGCGTTGGCGCGCGCCATCGACATGATGTCGGCGAGACCGCCGCTGATCGCGAACAGCATGCAGTTGCCGAACAGCTTGTAGGCGGCGGCCAGGTCGGGGCGCTCGCCGAGGTTCCACACCTCGCCGGTCATGCCCTCGAGCTCGCCGCGGACTTCCTCGAATTCTGCCGCCGGTCCCGACACCAGCATCAGCCCGACACCGTCGGTCGCCATCTGCGGCGACATGAACACCGGGGCGTGGAGGAAGCGCACGCCCCGTTCGGCCATGCGCGTGAAGCGCTGCTTCGTCCCGTCCGGAAGCGTCGTCGAATGATCGATGACGATCGCCCCGGGCTTCAAGGCGGGTGCGATCTGTTCGAGGACGCCGTCCACGACGTCGTCATCCGAGAGGACGAAGTGGATGTGGTCGGCGCCGGCGACTGCGTCCGCCGGCGTCGCAGCCGCGCGCGCGCCATCGGCTTCGAGCGCCTGTGCCTTGCCTGCCGTCCGATTCCAGACTGTGACGGAGGCGCCGGTTTTGAGAAAGTGCCTGACCATTCCCGAGCCCAGGAGCCCGGTGCCGAGAAGAGCAATTCGTGACATCGCTCCAATATATAATCGCGGCCTTCCGATGAGTTTGTCAGCCGGCGCCCGTCTCGGGCCGTACGAGATCGTGTCTCTGCTCGGCTCCGGCGGCATGGGAGACGTCTATCGGGCGCTCGATACGCGCCTGGATCGCATCGTTGCCGTCAAGATTCTGCCGGCGCGCGGCGCCGGTGATCCCGTCGTACTGGAACGATTCAATCGGGAAGCGCGCGTCATCGCCTCGGTCAATCATCCGCACATCTGCTCGATCTACGACGTGGGCGAGTACGGCGGCAGCCCATATCTCGTGATGGAGCTGCTCGAGGGAGGGACGCTGCACGAGCGGCTCGAGCACAAGGGCCAGCCGGTCGAGCAGCTGATCGACTGGGGCATGCAGCTGGCCGGCGCCCTCGAAGCGGCCCATGCGCGCGGCATCATCCATCGCGATCTGAAGCCCACCAACATCGTCGTCACACCGCGCGGCGACATCAAGGTGCTCGATTTCGGCATCGCCAAGCTGGCCGACGATCAGGCGGCCGCGGCCACGACCATGGCGGCGTTGACCGACGTCGGCGCCTCAGTGGGCACGGCGGCTTACATGGCGCCAGAACAGGTACGCGGCGAGGTGCTCGATCAGCGCGCGGATCTGTTCGCGCTTGGCGTGGTCATGTACGAGATCGCGACCGGGCGCCGCGCCTTCACCGGCCCGACCACGGGCGTGCTCGCCGAGGCGATTCTCAACCGTGCGCCGACGCCGGTACAGGCGCTCAATCCGTCGCTGCCGCCGCAGGTCGTCGCCATCATCGAGAAGCTGCTCGAGAAGGATCGCGATCTGCGCTATCGCCATGCCTCGGACGTCCGCGCGGACTTGAAGCGCGCCTTGCGGGAGGTCGGCGCGCCAGTCTCGTCCAGCCGCGAGATTCTGATCGCGTCGGCGCAGCGTTCCGTCGCCGTCCTGCCATTCAGGAACCTCAGCGCTGACGCGGAGAACGCGTTCTTCAGCGACGGCATCACCGAGGATCTGATCGACGCGCTCGGGCGCATACCGGGACTCAAGGTGGCGTCGCGCGCGTCCGCGTTTCGCTTCCGCGATCCCGCGCAGAACCTGCAGGAGGTCGGCGGCGCGCTCGGCGTCGGGTCGGTCGTGGAGGGCAGCGTTCGCCGGGCGGGACCGCGCCTCCGTGTGAGCGCCGCGCTCGTCGATGCCGCGACGGGATTCCAGGTCTGGTCCGACCGCTACGATCGTGAGATGGCGGACGTCTTCGAGATCCAGGACGAGATCGTGTCGTCGCTCGTCGCCGCGTTGTCACCGGCGCTGATGGGTGGCGCCAAGGCGGCGGTGCGCCGGCCGACCGACAACCTCGAGGCCTACGAGTTCTATCTGAAGGGGCGGCACTACTGGCATCAGCGTTCCCCAAGCACGCTGCGGCTGGCGATCCAGTCGTTCGAGCGCGCCATCGCGCTCGACGCCGACTATGCGCTCGCCTACGCGGGGCTGGCGGATTCGTGGGCGCTCTATCGGCCATACGGCTGGCTGCCAGTGGACGCGTGTCAGCCGCAGGCCCAGCAGGCGGTCGAGCGCGCCATGGCGCTCGC
>Ga0070670_100002600_pt1 | contig 14919 bp, 15 predicted proteins | sample KBSS63metaG_FD_64665 | JGI IMG/M metagenome (GOLD analysis project Ga0070670, IMG submission 64665) | Switchgrass rhizosphere microbial communities from Kellogg Biological Station, Michigan, USA - KBS S6-3 metaG | ecosystem: Host-associated > Plants > Roots > Rhizosphere > Soil ... | reverse complement strand
AGGAAGAAATGGCTGTCGGCATTGCCGTCCTTGCCGGAGTGGCGAAGGTCGTAGGTGGTGAACGGCCGTGGATTGCGGGCGGCAATACCAGTCTCTTCCTCGAACTCGCGCAAGGCGGTCTCGGCAGGCGTCTCACCCGCCTCCGCCCGGCCGCCGGGAAAAGCATACATGTCCTTGGACGGCGGATTGCGCCGTAAAACCAGCAGGAACCTCCCGTCGCGCTGCAGGATGGCGGAGGAGGCGGCGCGGGGCGATAGGGTCATGGGGCAATTCTTTATTTGCAGCGGCCGTCGGCAATCAGCGCCTGGCGATCAGCTTTCTTACAGCTTTGACGATCCCGCTGCAGCCATGCAATATAACGGCCTGTGGAATGACGGCAAGCGGCGGTTGCGGATGATCACCTACGGACTCTACGCGGCTGCGGCACTTGCTGAAATTGCGGGATGCTTTGCTTTCTGGGCATGGATGCGGTTGGGCAAGTCCATCTGGTGGCTGGGCCCCGGCATGCTGTCGCTTGCGCTCTTCGCCTGGCTGCTGGCCCTGGTGCCGAGCGAGGCCGCGGGTCGGACCTATGCCGCCTATGGCGGCATCTACATCCTCGCCTCGCTGTTGTGGCTCTGGCTGATCGAGGCCCGCACGCCCGATCGCTGGGATCTGTCCGGCGGAATTGTCTGCCTTGCCGGCGCCTCGCTCATCTTCTTTGCTCCGCGCGGCTGAAGCATTTCCCAATGCTTTAGATCCCGAGCCAGGCAACATGTTCCAAGGATGCCTTGACGCTCGCCCCCTTGGGTGCAAGACAGATGCCATGTGCGGACGCTATGCATTGACGGCGCCACCCGAGGCGGTGCGGGAATTCCTTGGGCTTGTCGAGCTCGAGAGCTTTCCAGCGCGCTTCAATATCGCCCCGACCCAGCCCATCCTTGTCGTCGTCGCCGGTGAGCGCCAGGAGCTAGGCAGCAATCTGCCCGACCGCCGTGCAACCCTGGTCCGATGGGGGCTGACGCCCGGCTGGGTGAAGGATCCCAAGGATTTTCCTCTTCTCCTCAACGCCCGTGCCGAAACGGCGATCGACAAAGCCTCATTCCGGGCAGCCATGCGACATCGGCGGGTCCTGGTGCCTGCCTCCGGTTTCTACGAGTGGCACAGACCACCCAAGGAGAGCGGCGAGAAGTCGCAGGCCTACTGGATCAGGCCCCGCAAGGGCGGAGTTGTCGCCTTTGCCGGGCTCATGGAGACCTGGTCCTCGGCCGACGGTTCCGAGGTCGACACCGGCGCCATCCTCACCACACGGGCGAATGGAACCATCGGGCCTATTCACGACCGTATGCCCGTCGTCATCAAGCCGGAGGACTTCAGCCGCTGGCTCGACTGCAAGACGCAGGAGCCGCGGGAGATTGCGGATCTGATGGTGCCGGCCGATGACGACATGTTCGAGATCATTGCCGTTTCCGATCTGGTCAACAAGGTCAGCAACATGGGCGCCGATCTGCAGGCGCCGGCAGCCGTCCAGCCGCCGCTGAAGCCCGTTCGGAAGCACGATCCGGGCGAAGATCAGTTCCGCCTGTTCTGATCACCTTAGTCTCGTCCCCCAGGGAATGACCGATGTCTCTTCTCTCCGCCGCTCTGTCCGGTGCCCTTCTTGGCGCATCACTGATCATCGCCATTGGCGCCCAGAATGCCTTCATCCTGCGACAGGGACTGCTGCGCTCGCATGTTTTCGTGCTGTGCCTGATCTGCGCCCTGTCGGATGCGCTGCTGATCGCCGCCGGGGTCGCCGGGCTAGGGACGCTGGTGTCGCAGTCGCCGACATTGATCGTCGCCGTCACTCTCGGCGGCGCATTGTTCCTGGCAAGCTACGCTGTGCTGGCCTTTAGAAGGGCGTGGCGGCCGCAGGCAATGCAGGCCGCAGGCGGAAACGGGTTGAGCCTGAAAGCGGCTGTTGCCACCTGCCTTGCCTTCACCTTCCTCAATCCGCATGTCTACCTGCACACGGTGCTGCTGCTGGGCAGCCTGTCGGCGGCTTATCATGGCCCCGCGCGGCTGGCCTATGGGGCAGGCGCTGCGGTGGCCTCTTTCGTCTGGTTCTTCGGACTTGGGTACGGCGCTCGGTTGCTGCAGCCGGTCTTTGCCAAACCCGCCGCCTGGCGGGTCCTGGACGTGATCATCGGTGTGGTCATGAGCCTGCTTGCCCTAAGCCTGCTCTTAAAGCTCCATGCCGGCGTTTAGGCGAGCTTCTTTGACGGTGTCGCCTTGCCCTTCAGCATCAGATGGGCGGCGGTCACCGCCTTCAGGCCGATGGGACGATAGAGGGACGCCAGATCGGTCTTTGCCGCCGTCGTCGTATTCGTATTGCTCGTGCTCATGATATCTCCTTCCCCAGGTGTTTCGATGCTTCTTCTCTCACGGCCAATCGTGACGAATAAGAGGCGGTCCCGATCAGCAATTGTGAACGCACAGCATAATCCGCGAGGCTGACGCGAGGCCTGATTCGTGGATTTGGGGAAGGGAAGCGAGGGCGCGGTTACTCAGCGCTCAATGCGGATAGATTTCTGAGGTTGATTGGCCGCGAAACGCCTAGATATGGCGACCGATATCATCGTTGGTGTCGTCAACGCTCGGGTCAGCTGGCCCGTTGATCGTGTAGGTCCCGTATTTGCGCTGCCAGGATCGTGCGCCGAACGGCAAGGAGAGCAGATAGCCCGCAACGGTCACCACCATCACCTGCCAGGTATAGCTCATCAGCAGCGCTACATAGACCACGACGCCGAGCATGATCGGCAGCACGAGGTCGCGGCGGATGCCGGCGCCGCTTGCCTTGCCGGACCATACGGGCAGGCGGCTGACTAATAGGAAGCCGATCACGACCGTATAGGCCGAGGCGGCATAGCCGAATGCCTTGTCGGGCATCAGCCCCAGGAAACCGATATAGACCGGCGCAAGCACCAGCATTGCGCCTGCTGGCGCTGGAACACCGACAAAATATTCGGATTGCCAAGGCGCCTTGTTGTCGCTCTCGGCCATTACATTGAACCGCGCCAACCGTAGCCCTGCCGCTATGGCGTAGATCAGCGCGGCGATCCAGCCGAGCGAACGGGCTTCGTTGAGCACGTAGACATAAAGCACAAGCGCCGGTGCCACGCCGAAATTGACGATGTCTGCCAGCGAATCCATCTGCGCACCGAATTTCGATGTCGCTCGCATCATCCGGGCAACGCGCCCGTCGACGCCGTCGAGGAAGGCGGCCACCAGAACCATCGCCACCGCCAACTCATAGCGCTCCTCGAAGGCGAGCCTTACGCCCGTCAGGCCTGCGCAGATTGCCAGCACGGTGATGAGGTTGGGCACCATCAGCCGCAGGGGGATTTCCCGCAGGCGGGGGCCGCGCGCTTCTTCGTTCTGATCCTGGGGTTCAGACGGCGGAAATGGCGTCTTCATGTCGCGATCTCCTGGCCGCATTTAGTCGCGCCGGCTGGTGGTCGGGCCCTTCAGGGACCCGAATTCGGCAATAACGGTCTCGCCGGCAATAGCGGTCTGGCCGAGCGTCACGCGCGGCGAAAAACCTGCCGGCAGGAACACGTCGAGACGCGAGCCGAAGCGGATGAGACCAATACGCTCGCCGGCTTCGATAGGTTCGTTCGGCTGCGCGAAGCAGAGGATGCGGCGGGCGACGAAGCCGGCGATCTGCACGACGCCGATCTGGCCGCGCACGGTATCGATGACCATGCCGTTGCGCTCGTTCTCATCGCTGGCCTTGTCGAGTTCGGCGTTGAGGAAGTTGCCCTTGCGATAGGCGATATTGCTGATACGCCCGCGCATCGGCGCGCGGTTCACGTGGCAGTTGAAGACGTTCATGAAGATCGAGATGCGCAGCATCGGCTCGAAGCCGAGGTTCAGCTCGGCCGGCGGCGTGATCATGACCACGCTCGACACCTTGCCGTCGGCCGGCGAGATCGCCAGATCCTCGTCCTGCGGCGTCATGCGCTCCGGATCGCGGAAGAAATAGGCGCACCACAGCGTCAGGATCAGGCCGATCCAGAACAATGGCTTTAAGAACCAGCCGAGGACCAGCGATGCCACGAAGAAAGCGGCAATGAAGACGTAGCCTTCCTTGTGGATAGGAACGATGGTGTTGCGGATGGTGTTGTATAAGCTCATCGATGTCCGGCCTTCCGTTGTTAGCCCAGCACGCTGACTACAGGCAAAAAGGCCGGCAAGCAATGCCGCCGGTCCCGCCGCCTCGACGGGACCGTTGACAGTCCCGTGCTATCAGGTCGCCGGCGACAGGCGGACGACGACGCCGAGGTCGTCGCTTTCGCGAACCTGCTTCAGATGTTCTTCAGCCTGCGTCGCCTCGCGCTGGCGGTTCCACATCGAGGCGTAGAGGCCGTTCTGCTCCAGCAGGCCAGCATGGGTGCCGCGCTCGGCGATTTCGCCACTCTTCAGCACGATGATCTCGTCCGCGCCAATGACGGTCGACAGCCGGTGGGCGATGACCAGCGTCGTGCGGTTCTTGGAAACCACGTCGAGCGCAGCCTGGATTTCCTGTTCGGTGGTCGTGTCGAGGGCCGAGGTCGCCTCATCAAGAATCAGTACCGGCGGCGCCTTGAGGATGGTGCGGGCAATCGCTACGCGCTGTTTCTCGCCGCCCGAAAGCTTGAGCCCGCGTTCGCCGACCTTGGTCTCAAAGCCTTCGGGCAGCATGTCGATGAAATGGCCGATCTGCGCCACCTCGGCAGCGGCAAGCACCGCCGCCTCGTCGGCCTCGGGCCGTCCATAGCGGATGTTGTAGGCAATGGTGTCGTTGAACAGCACCGTGTCCTGCGGCACCATGCCGATCGCCTTGCGCAGACTTTTCTGGGTGACGCTGCGGACATCCTGGCCATCGATGGTGATCGTGCCGCCCTGGACGTCGTAGAATCGGTAGAGCAACCGCGACAGGGTCGACTTGCCGGCGCCCGATGGGCCGACGACGGCCACTGTTTTGCCGGCCGGCACCTCGAACGAGATCCCCTTGAGGATCGGCCGCGCTGCGTCATAGGCAAAATGGACGTCGTTGAAGGCGATGGCGCCCTGACCGATCACCAGTTCCTTGGCATCTGGCGCGTCCGTCACCTCGGCTTCCACCTCGAGCAGATCGAACATCTCCTCGATGTCGGTCAGGCCCTGGCGGATTTCGCGGTAGACGAAGCCGATAAAATTCAGCGGCACGGCGAGCTGCAGCAGCATCGAGTTAACGAAGACGAAGTCGCCGACCGTCTGCGTGTGGTTAAGTACGGCGTAAGCCGAGAAGATCAGCATGACGGTGGTGCCGAGGCCGAAGATCACGCCCTGGCCGAAGTTCAGCCATCCGAGCGAGGTCCACACATCGGTGGCAGCCTTCTCGTAGCGCGCCATCGACTTGTCGAAGCGCTTCGCCTCCATCTCCTCGTTGCCGAAATATTTGACGGTTTCGAAGTTGAGGAGCGAGTCGATGGCCTTGGTATTGGCGTCTGTATCGCTCTCGTTCATCGTCCGGCGGATCGAGATGCGCCAGTCGCTGGCTCGGACGGTGAACCAGATGTAGACGGCGACGGTGACGGCGGTGATCGCCAGGTAGGAAAAGCCGTAGCCCCACCAGAAGATCGCTGCCGTCAGCAGGAACTCGACGAAGGTCGGAACGGTGTTGAGAATGGTGAAGCGGACGATCGTTTCGATGCCCTTGGTGCCGCGCTCGATGACCCGCGACAGCCCGCCGGTCTTGCGCTCCAGGTGGAAGCGCAGCGACAGCTGGTGCATATGCACGAAGGTCCGAAAGGCAAGCTGGCGGACGGCATATTGGCCGACGCTGGCAAACAGCGCGTCGCGCAATTGGTTGAGCGCCAGCTGGATGAGGCGGGTGACGTTGTAGGCGATGACGAGCGCGATGGCGCCCATCATGAAGCTCGGCAGCACGCCGCTCATGTCCATCTTGCCGTTCAGCGCATCGATTGCCCATTTGAAGAAGTAGGGGACGAGCAACAGAAAGAACTTCGAGATCAGCAGGTAGACCGAGGCCCAGACGACGCGCATCTTAAGATCCGTCCGGCCTGCCGGCCACATGTAGGGCCACAGGTTGAGGATGGTCCGGAACGGATTGCTGTCATCCGCCGAAATGGTTTTCTTGCCGTCTGCCATGCATCTCTCCAGCGGCACCGCGGATCTGGGAAGCCGGCAGGTCCGGCCGATCACGGTGTGCGATAAAACCAGCCGTACAGGCATGAATGCGATTGAAGCCGGCCTGGGCGAGTGCGGCACGCATATACTATTTTACATTGGTTCGAAAAGTTTCTTGTTCGCTCAAACGCAAAAGACCGGGCGGAATTTCCACCCGGTCCAGATTGCGCGCAAGAGGTCTTGCCCGAGTGCTTAGAGATGCTGGCCCGACATGCGCTTGCGGTGAAGTTCCTCCGAATTCGGCAGGGCATCCTTCGGCAGGCCGAAGACCTGGCCGGGGAGGATCCGATCCGGGTTGTGGATCTTGTCTTCGTTGGCAAGATAGATCGTCGTGTAGCGGACCCCGAGCCCGTAGGTGCGGCGCGAGATCTGCCAGAGCGTATCGCCCTGGCGGATGATAACCGCACTCTTGTTGACCGCGAGCGGCGTCTGCTCGTAGGTCGCGACCCCGGAAGCATCCGTCGAGGCGGAGGCCGGTGCTTGCATAGGGCCAGCGTCGGGCTTCAGCAGCGGCAAGATCAGTTCATCGAGGCGGCCAAGCGCCGCGCCGATGGCTATCGGGTCGCGGGGCAGCGGCTCGAGGAAAGCCAGCGCCTTGGCAGCCCCTTCCGAGGCCGACACCGCCGCCTGCTTCAGGGCGGCGCTGGCGTCGATGGAGGGACGGAAGCCGCTCAGTGCCTTCAGCGCGAACTCCGTGCCCGAACGGGCCGCGGCGAGCTCTTCGGCGCTCGGCTGCTTGCCGCCTTCGAACAGGCTTTTTAACAGCGCAAAGGCGCGGCCGGTGTCGTTGCGGAGCGTGCCAAGCTGGCTCTCGTCGGGCACGGCCGGCGCGCTTTTTTCGGCGTCGCTTGCGGCATTCGACCGGGCGGAGGGCGACTGGGCCGCAACCGTCACCTGGTTGCCGTCCGGTCGGTTGAAGTTGACCGCCGTGCGCAGGATGACCTTGCCGCTGGCATCGAGCCCATCGACCCGGATGGTATGATCTCCGACCGACAGAGGCATCGGGCCGTCGACGACGAAGTGCCCATCGCCGCTCGCCTTGCCTTCGCCGATCTGCTTGTCGTCGGCATAGGCCCGGACCTTCAGGTTGGCACGGGTAGCCCCGGCAACGAAGACGTGGTCATTCTCGATCTCGACAGCGCTGACGACGATGCCGGCCTGATCCGTTGTCGGCGCTGCGGGGACTGTCTTGCCGGTGGAAGGCGCCACCGCAGTTTCATTTGTCGTCGATGGCGACGGTGTCGTCGTGGCAGGCGCGTCTGCACCGGATGCAGCAGTTCCAGAAGTCGGAGCCGTCGGGAGGGCTGGCGTCGCGATGCGCGACTGCTTGGCTTCAGGCGCCGTCATGATCCGGCTGGCTTCGCCGGGCTTGGTGACCATGGCGAGCAGCTGGGTCGAACCGTCCTTCGGGACGGATACGGTAGCGGTCTCCTCCGACACGACTGACGTTCCATCCTTGCTGGTCGCCTTGAGGACGATCTGATGGTCGCCTGCCGGCAGGGGATTATCGAGAACCACGGCGAAATCGCCTCCCGCGCCGACGTCCGTCGTATTAATGACCTTGTCGCCGTCGAGGATCGACAGTTTCGAGCCAGGCTCCGCACGGCCGGCAATGACGGCAGAGCCGTCCGGCTCGACCCGGAGCACGTCGAATGTCGGCTTGACGGCTGCGACCGGGGCTGGCGGAAGCGGCGTCGGGCTGCCAAGCAGCACGGCGCGAGCGCGATCGATGGCGGCAACGGCATCGGCGATATTTTCGGGCAGCGCCTTGATGATCGTCAGAGCCTTGCCGGCGCCCTGATGGGCGGTATCGATCAGCGCCGATGTCGCCGGTTCCGCATTTTCTGGCTTGGCGAAATCGACGATCGTCTGCAGAGCGCCTGTCGTCTTCGACTTGGCGGCTTCGAAGACATCGCCCGTCGGTCCCTTGCCGTCGGCAAACAGGGCCTTGAGTTCAGCCAGCGCCGTCGTCGCGACGTCATTCAGGCTGCCAAGCCTGGCGGCGATGTCGGCGGCGTTGGGCGCAGGTGTCGCGACCTGGGCGGCGGGGGAAGGCGCCGGTGCCTCCGCCGGCTTGGGCGCCGGATCGACTGGCTTCGGCGTGCTGTCGGCGATGATGTTTCCAACCTGCGAACTGGCCTTGTTGATCGCGTCGCCGATCGGCTTTTTAGCGGTGCCGATCAGCGGCAGCACGAAGAAGACCATCAGAATGGTCGCAATTACCAACACCAACAGTGCCAGCAAGCCGGCGCGGTTCTTCATCATCCATCATCTCCAGGCGGCGTCTTCGTCGCGCATGATAAAATTGCTAACGATTTCCGCTGCTTTTACAAGCTTGCTCAGTTATCTCAGAGGACTGAGCTACAAGTTTTCCGTTTAAATTTCTTGACTGGGCATCTGCCCCATTGTTGTTTGGCTCTATGAATAGAGAATCTTTGCCAATTCAATCCGTCTGCGTCTATTGCGGCTCCCGCCCTGGACGCGATCCCGCCCACATGGAAGCCGGCCGTGCGCTCGGCAAAGCCATCGCCGAAAGCGGCCTGCGACTCGTCTACGGCGGCGGCACGAAGGGCATCATGGGCTCCGTTGCATCCGGCGTGCTGTCCAACGGCGGACAGGTGACCGGGATCATCCCGGAATTCCTCGTCGACATGGAGGCGACACGCCATTCGCTGGGTCAGCTCGACGAGTTGATCATAACCCCGGACATGCATACGCGCAAACATCGCATGTTCGAGCGGGCCGACGCCTTCGTGGCCTTGCCGGGCGGCATAGGCACGCTGGAGGAGATCGTCGAGATCATGACCTGGGCACAACTCGGCCAGCACGAGAAGCCGATGGTCTTTGCCAACATCAACGGCTTCTGGGACCCGATGATGGAGCTGATCCGTCACATGACCGGCGAGGGCTTCGTCCACACCGCCCACCGCGTCCAGCCGATGGTGATCGACGCCATCGCCGATATCATCCCGGCGATCCTCGCCCACTCCGCCGATGCGGGTGCCGACCGCAGCGGCCAGGAAAGCGTCATTTCCAAGATGTGACGATCCCGCGGGCCTTAGCGCCCGCGGCTCTCTCTCAGCATCGACCATGTGTAGAGCAGCAGCCCCGCCCAGATCAGCGGGAAGGCAATCATGCGCGCGAGACCGAGCGGCTCGTAGAAGACGAAGACGGCGAGCAGGAAGACCATCGTCGGCACGATGTACTGCAGGATGCCGATCGTCGACAGCCGCAGCAGCTTGGCGCCGTTGGCGTAGATCATCAGCGGCAGGGCCGTGACGAGACCGCATCCGACGAGCAGGGCGGTGTCGCCAAGGCCGGTGGCATGGAGATGACCTTCGCCGCGGCTCTCGAGATAGACGATATAGGCCAGCGCCGGCAGGCTGAGCAGCAGCACCTCCAGGAAGAAGCCCTGGTTCGGCCCTACCGGCAGCGTCTTGCGGAAGAACGCATAGAGCCCCCAGGAGAAGGTTAGCAGCAGCGCCACCCACGGCGGTCGTCCGGCATCGACCGCAAGGATGATGACGGCGATGGCGGCCAGCAGGATGGCCACCACCTGCGGCATCGTCATCTTCTCCTTGAGAAGCAGCGCGCCGAGCGCGATACTGAACAGCGGATTGATGAAATAGCCGAGCGCGGCATCGAGCGAGTGGCCGTTGCCGATCGCCCAGACATAGGTTCCCCAGTTGATTGTCACCAGCAATGCCGTCATCGAGGCAAGCGCTATGGTGCGCGGGCTCTTCAGCGCCGCCTTGAGGTCACCCGTCCGTCCAAGGAGCAGCAACACCGCGCCGGCGACCGGAACCGACCAGACGACGCGATGGGCGATGACCTCGGCGGCAGGGATATGCGCCAGCGCCTTCATGTAGAGCGGCAGGACGCCCCAGAACAGGTAGGCGGTCAGCGCGAAGGCGAAGCCGCGCGGGCTATCTTCGTTCTTGCGCAGAGGAACGGTCGCATCGGCGGACATGGGGTGTTTCCATATTTTCTTGTTATGGCCCCATAGCCGAAGTGGTGCGCATGCACCAATTCATTTCCTTGACCCACCTATTCGTGGCTCTCACTCTGCGGCGATCTTGCCGGCCATCTGCCGGTTCTTCATCAGCTTGTAGACGACCGAATCCATTAGTGCCTCAAACGAGGCGTCGATGATGTTCTCGGAAACGCCGACCGTCCACCAGCGCACGCCGTCGCTGTCGTTGGATTCGATCAGCACCCGTGTGATCGCCTCGGTGCCGCCATTGAGGATACGCACCTTGAAGTCAGCCAAGACGAGATCCTCGATTTCGGCCTGATACTTGCCGAAGTCGCGCCGTAGCGCCAGATCGAGCGCGTTGACCGGACCGTCGCCCTCGGCCACCGACATGATGGTCTTGCCGTCGACGATCAGCCGTACCACGGCCTCCGACACGGTCTTCACCCGCCCATGCGAATCGAAACGCCTCTCGACCATCACCCGGAAACCGTCGATCGAGAAGAATTCGGGGATAGTGCCGAGCGTGCGGCGGGCAAGCAACTCGAAGCTGGCATCGGCGCCCTCATAGGCATAGCCCGAGGCTTCGCGCTCCTTGACGATCGAGATCAGCCGATCGAGCTTCGGATCGTCCTTGGCAACGGCGATACCGCGGCGCTTCAGCGCATTGATGAAGTTCGCCTTGCCGCCCTGATCGGACACCATCACCTTGCGGAAATTGCCGACGCTTTCTGGCGGCACATGCTCGTAAGTGCGCGGGTCCTTCAACAGCGCCGAGGCGTGGATGCCGGCCTTCGTCGCAAAGGCCGAGCCGCCCACATAGGGCGCCTGATGGTTCGGCGAGCGATTGAGCAGTTCGTCGAAGGCATGCGACAGGCCGGTCAACCCGATCAGCCGCTCGCTGTCGATGGCGGTCTCGAAGCGGCTGTTATAGGCAGCCTTCAGCGCCAGCGTCGGAATGAGCGTCACCAGATCGGCATTGCCACAGCGCTCGCCGAGGCCGTTGAGCGTTCCCTGGATCTGCCGCACGCCGGCCTCCACGGCGATCAGCGAATTGGCGATGGCCTGGCCGGTGTCGTTATGGGCGTGGATGCCGAGCGCTGTGCCGGGCACGCCTTCGGCGATCACGGCCTCAACGATGGCGCGGATTTCAGACGGCTGCGTGCCGCCGTTGGTATCGCAAAGCACGACCCAGCGCGCGCCGGCCTGATAGGCCGCCCGGGCGCAGGCGAGCGCATAGCCGGGGTTGGCCTTGTAGCCGTCGAAGAAATGCTCGCAATCGACCAGCGCCTCCTTGCCGGCGGCAACGGCCGCTTTGACGCTTTCGCTGATACAGTCGAGGTTTTCCTCGTTGGAAATGCCGAGCGCCACCTCGACATGATAGTCCCAGCTCTTGGCGACGAAACAGATGGCATCGCCGCTCGCCTGCAGGAGCCCCGCCAGTCCCGGATCGTTCGACACCGAAACGCCGGACCGCTTGGTCATGCCGAAGGCGACGAAGGACGCGTTTTTCGTGCGCTTCTGGCCGAAGAAAGCCGTGTCGGTCGGGTTGGCGCCGGGATAGCCACCCTCGATATAGTCGAGACCGAAATCGTCGAGCAGGGTCGCGATGGCGATCTTGTCCTCGACGGAAAAATCGACGCCGGGCGTCTGCTGGCCGTCGCGCAGCGTGGTGTCGAACAGGTAGATTTTTTCGCGTGTCATGGGGACCCTCCCGGGAATCGTGCTGCGTGCGGAGGGTTGCCCCCCTCTGTCGGCCTGGCCGACATCTCCCCCACGAGGGGGGAGATCAATCTGTGGTCGGCCCCTTGGCTGCGAGATCTCTCTATCACGAAGCAGCTTTGGGCCACGAAGCAACTCTGGGCTGACTGGAACGAGTTACGCCTTGCCTGCAAACCGATCCGTTGCGCGGATCAGCTGGTCGAGAATGCCCGGCTCGGAATAGGCATGTCCGGCGCCCTCGATCAGGTGGAACTCTGCCGTCGGCCAGGCCTTGTGCAGCGCCCAGGCATATTTGGCGGGGCAGGGCATGTCGTAACGGCCATGGACGATGACGCCGGGAATGTCCTTGAGGCGGCCGGCATCGCGGATCAGCTGGCCTTCGTCGAGCCAGCCGGCATTGACGAAGAAATGGTTCTCGATCCGCGCGAAGGCGTAGGCGAAGTCGTCGGCCTCGAAGGCGGTGCTGGTCGAAGGTTGCGGCAGCAACGTTATGGTCTCGCCCTCCCAGATCGCCCAGGCCTTGGCCGCGGCAAGGCGAACGTCCTTGTCCTCGTGCGTGAGGCGTCGATGATAGGCGAACATCATCTCGTGGCGTTCTTCGGGAGGGATCGGCGCGATGAACCGCTCCCATTTGTCGGGAAACATTTCCGAGACGCCGAACTGATAATACCAGTCGAGCTCGGCCTTGGTCAGCGTGTAGATGCCGCGTACCACCAGCTCGCTCACGCGCTCGGGAAATTTTTCCGCATAGGCAAGCGCCAGGGTCGATCCCCAGGAGCCGCCGAACACCAGCCACTTCTCGGCGCCGGCCATCGTGCGCAGGCGTTCGATGTCATCGACAAGGTGCCAGGTGGTATTGGCGTTCAGATCGGCCGCCGGCGTGGACTTGCCGCAGCCGCGCTGGTCGAACAGCGTCACGTCGTAGAGTTCAGGATCGAACAGCCGGCGATGCGTGGGCGAGATCGTGCCGCCGGGACCGCCGTGCAGGAAGACGGCCGGCTTGGCGCCCGGTGTGCCCACGCGCTCCCAGTAGATGACGTGGCCATCGCCGACATCGAGATGGCCGGAGGCATAGGGTTCGATTTCGGGATAGAGGCTGCGCAGGTCTGTTGTCATGCTCATGCATCCTTCGGCGGCCATTCCGCCGTATCGTGGTCAGGGTGTTGATAGCTCTCGACGGACGCAAAGAAGGCCTCCATCTCCGGGCTGCTGTGGGCGGGCTTCTCGAACAGGTGATCGATCCATGGAAGCCGCTTGTCGACGTTCACCTGAACTTGCGGCTCAAGCAGTTCCGGCTGGTCGAAGGCGCCAATCGCCAACTCGACGCCACCGGGATGAAGATAAGCGAGCGGCGTGCCGCACTTGCCGCAGAAGCCTCGTTTCACCTTGGCGGAGGACCGGAATAGGCTGGGCTGACCGCGCGTCCAGGTCAGGTGCGCCTGGTCGGCCGTGACGAAAGCCCCGAAGAAGCTGCCGAACTGCTTCTGGCACATCCGACAGTGACAGATGGAGGGGCGCCCGAGCTTTTCCGCCCGAAACCGCACCGCTCCGCATTGGCAACCACCGCTTATCGCCGTTTCAGCCATTCTTTGCCTCCACCGGCCAGGTGGCCGTATCGTGATCGGGATGCTGGTAGGAGACAAGACCTTCGAGGAACGGCTCGTCCTGGAGATCCTCGTCGGTCGTTCGCGCCGGCAAGGCATGGATCGTGTCGACAAAGGCGAGTTTGCCCTCGGTCCCGAACTGGACGTCGGGCGGTATCGCCCCCGGATCGTCGAAGGCGCCCGCCGCAATGGCCATGCCGTCAGGCGCTTCGTAAGTCAGCGGCGTGCCGCAGTCGCCACAGAAGCCGCGCGCCACGACATTGCTGGACTGGTAGATCTTTCGTGCGCCGCGCGTCCACTGGAAATCGGCCTTCCGCACGGAAACAAGCGGCGCATAATAGGCGCCGAACGCCTTCTGGCACATGCGGCAATAACAGACCGAGGACGTCAGTTCGCCCTCGGCTCGAAACCGTATGGCACCGCACTGGCAGCCGCCGGAAAGGACAAGATGGGTCATGAGGTCTCTCCGTTGGTGAGGGCAATGTGACGACAGACGGAATGGATGTCCTTGAGGATGTCGTCGTTCCAGAAGCGCAGGACTGTCCATCTGTCTTGTTGCAGGCGGATCGTTCGCTGCTGGTCGTAAAAGACCGCCTCCGAGGCGCCGTGCTGGGAACCGTCGACTTCCACGATCAGCCGATGGCTCGGGCAGGCGAAATCGACGATGTAGCCGGCGATTGGCATCTGGCGGCGGAAACTGAGACCCATGAGGCGGTGCGCCCGCAACTCGTTCCAGAGTTTCAGTTCTGCGTCGGTGAGGGCTTTGCGCATCTGGCGGGCGTTGGCGCGCATTTTTGGAGGGATGGGCGTATGCGGCACCTTACCCCCCTCTGTCACTGCGTGACATCTCCCCCACAAGGGGGGAGATTGCATTGAGGCACCATTTCGCCCCGCCACGACCCGCGGAGTTTCTCGCAATATTTGCCTGAGATCAAGAGAGGGTACCCTTCGGGCATGGATGTCGCCGCACCCACCCAATCTCCCCCCTTGTGGGGGAGATGTCACCGAAGGTGACAGAGGGGGGTATGCCGCGGCAGCCGCTGAAGTCACCGCTTGATCTCCCAAGTGGTGACCCGCTCACCCGTCGCAGCATCCTTGCCGTCCTTCAGCTGCACGCCCTTGGCGGACAGTTCGTCGCGCACCCGGTCGGCCTCGGCAAAATTCTTCGCCTTCAGCAGTTCGAGCCGCATCTGCACCAAAGCTTCGATCGCCGCCGTCAGATCGGCGTCAAGTGCCTTCTTCTCCGGCAGCACACCGAGCAGCGCAGCGCTTGCAGCAAACACCGGCAGCACCGCCGGATCGGCATTGGCCGCTTGCGCAAGCGCATGCAATGCCTGAACGGCAGCAACGGTATTCAGATCGTCGGCCAGCGCATCGACCACCGAGGCATCCGGTGCCGCCTCAGAGGGGCCTGCCACCGGCCACTTG
>Ga0070670_100002591_pt1 | contig 14942 bp, 14 predicted proteins | sample KBSS63metaG_FD_64665 | JGI IMG/M metagenome (GOLD analysis project Ga0070670, IMG submission 64665) | Switchgrass rhizosphere microbial communities from Kellogg Biological Station, Michigan, USA - KBS S6-3 metaG | ecosystem: Host-associated > Plants > Roots > Rhizosphere > Soil ... | reverse complement strand
CGCGGTGCCCGCCGTCACCCGCGGCGGACCTTCCGTACCGGAAAATGCGCCGAGCCTCGGCACCGCTGCCAGCAGTTGCCTGGTATAGTCTTCCTGCGGCTGCCTGAAGACGCCGAGGGTGCTGCCCTCCTCTATCACCCTGCCGCCCTGCATGACGACGACGCGATCGGCCATTTCGGCGACCACGCCCATATCGTGGGTGATCAGGATGATGGAGGTGCCGAACTCCTGCTTCAGTTCGCGCATCAGCTTCAGGATCTGCGCCTGGACCGTCACGTCGAGCGCCGTGGTCGGCTCGTCGGCGATCAGCACTTTGGGGCGGCAGGATAGCGCCATGGCAATCATAACGCGCTGGCGCATGCCGCCCGAGAGCTCGTGTGGAAATTGCTTCAGGCGGCGGGCAGGCTCGGTGATCTGGACTGCGTCGAGCATCCGCAGGGCGCTCGCCTCGACGGTGTCGCCTTCCGCACCCTGGTGTTCGCGGATCGCCTCCATCAACTGGTTGCCGATGGACATGACCGGGTTGAGCGACGTCATGGGCTCCTGGAAGACCATGGCGATTTCCCCGCCTCGGATGCTGCGCAACTGGCGATCCGAAAGCTTCAAAAGATCTCGATCGCCGAAAATTATATTCCCCGAGGCAACCTGCAGCGACGCTTTCGGCAAGAGACCCATAATCGCAAGCGATGTCACCGACTTGCCGGAGCCGGATTCGCCGGCGATGCAGAGCGTTTCTCCGGTCTTCAGGTCAAAGCCGACGCGATCGAGAACCCGCCGCCGTCCCTCCGGGGTGCGGGCATCGACGCAGAGCTCGCGAACGGAGAGCACGGAGGGAGAGGCGGAAGGGGCATGCATCACGAAAAAACGATCCTCGGAAAATAGAAGGAGACGACCCAGTTCGGGGCATCGACGATTTCGCTGATGCGCAGGTCGCCGCAGACGGAGCACAGTAGATAGGCGTCCGTGGGACTCATGCCGTGTTCCGACCCAAGCAGGTCGATCATCCGCATCAGGCTTTCGCGCGCACCCGTCATCAGGTCGGGTCCAATGCCGGTCGTGACCTCATAGCCGGCACCGTCGAGGTGGCGGGTCACGGGTTCGGTCGTCGTGAAGCGCGGGCTCTTTAGTCTCGCATCCTTGACCAGCTCCAAGGTCGCCTCGACGTTCATCTGGCTTTCGATCGCGGTGCCGCAGACTTCACCGTCGCCCTGGGCTGCGTGCGTGTCGCCAATGGAGAACAATGCGCCCTCGACCTCGACAGGCAGATAGAGGGTGACGCCGGCGCTGAGGTCGCGAATATCGAGGTTGCCACCGACATTGCGCGGCGGAACCACGGAGTGCAGGCCAGGCGCGGCCGGTGCCACGCCGATGGTGCCGGCAAAAGGCTTCAGGGGCACACGACCGCCGGGGCCATAGAGCGCCGGTGCCATGCTGGTTGCATCGTATTTCCACATGTGCAGGGCGGGATCCGGAAAGTGATCGGCCAGCAGACCAAAGCCCGGAATATTGGCAGTCCAGCCGAGGCCCGACGGAATGAAGCGGCGCAACGTTACCTTCAGCGCATCGCCGGGCATAGCACCCTCGACATAGATCGGGCCGGAGACGGGATTGATCTTTCCGAAGTCGAGGGTCTTCAGCGTCTCCAGCGTGGAGCCTTCGCCCAGCTGGCCGCCTGACGAATCCAGGCACTCGAAATGAATGGTCTCGCCGGGCTTGGCCACCAGAGCAGGCTCAAAGTCACGGTTCCAGCCGAAATTATGCTGGGCACGATGGATTGTGTGGTTGCACGCGATGCACATGGTATTCTCTCCCCAGAATGGGCCTCCCCAGAAGACATCAGGGGAGGCATTATCAGTTTCGATAGACCGATTATTTCTTCACGAAGATCGCGTCGTAATCGATGACGCGGGTGGGATCGATGTAGATCTGGTCCTCACCGCCCATCCGCTTGGACTTGGCGACGACGCGACGCTCGTTGAAGACGGGGATCCATGGCGCATCCTTCTCCTGAATCTCAGTGAAGATCTTGCCCCACTCCGCATTGCGTTCGGTTGCCTTGGCCGGAAGCGGCAGAGCGTCCGCAGCCTGGGCCCGCGGCTCCATATCCTTGTTGCAATACCAAGACCAGTTCCAGCCGCCGGCAACGGCGCTGCCGCAAGAGAGGATCGGTCCATAGAAGTCGGAGGGATCCGGGAAGTCGGCGATCCAGCCGAGGCCACCAGACCATACCATAGGCGCCTGCCCCTGCGTGCCGCCGGCGGCGATAACGTTCGGATTGGCAAGCGCCTTCAGCTCGGCCTTGATGCCGACTGCGGCCAGATCCTGCTGGATTGCCTGGGCAATGCGCGGCTGCGGATCGGTGTTGGACGTATAAAGCTCGGTCGTGAAGCCGTCCTTCAAGCCCGCTTCGGCCAGCAGCGACTTGGCCTTGGCCACGTCATAGGCATAGCCCTTGTAGTCCTTGTCGTAACCGGCCATCAGCGGCGGCAGGACCTGGTTTGCAGGGACCGCGCGGCCGTTGATGATACGGACGATCCGCTCCTTGTTGATCGCCATGTTGACGGCCTGGCGGACCTTGACGTTGTCGAACGGCTTGATCTGAGTGTTGAGCGTCACGTAGCTGGTTTCCAGCTGCTGGCGATCGACGATCATACCTTCGAAGTCCTTGGACTTTTTCATGTCGAGGTATTTGGCCGGCGGAATGCCGTCGCCGGCAATATCGACCTCACCCTTTTGCAGGCGCAGCAGCGCTACCAGCGGCTCCTGGCCGATCTCGACGGTGTAGCCATCGATGCGCGGCCGGCCCTTGACGAAGTAGTCGGGGTTCTTCTCGAACACGAGGCGCTGGCCGACGGTCCATTCCTTGAGGATGAAAGCCCCAGAACCGACCGGCTTCTTGCCGAAGTCCCCGGCGGCGGCCTCCACGGCTTCCTTCGGAACGATGGAGGCAAAGTTGAGCGCGAGATCGTTGAGGAAGGTTGCATCGGGCTGAACAAGCGTGAATTCGACGGTGTGATCGTCGATGACCTTCACTCCCTCAAGTGTATCCGCCTTGCCTGCCGTCATGGCGTCGTAGCCGACGATCGAGTGATAGAAACTGGCACCCGGGCTCTGGGTCTTCGGGTTGATGGTACGCTCGATCGAATACTTGACGTCGGAGGCAACGAGCGGGCGGCCGTTGGTGAACTTCACGTCGGCGTGCAGCTTGAATGTGTAGGTCTTGCCGTCGCCCGAGACCGTGTAGCCTGCGGCCAGCGAAGGCTTCAGCTCGGCCGTACCGGCGGGATAATCCACCAGACGCGAGAACATGGCGTTGATCATCGACCAGTTCTGCCAGTCATAGCCGATCGCGGGATCGAGCGTTGCGATGTCGTCCTTGTAGGTGACGATGATCTTGGCGCCTGGTGCGGCTTCGTCGGCTGCGTGGGCGGCAATCGCTGGCACGAGCGCGCTCGTGGCAAGCATGGCGGCCAGTCCGGCCCGTTTCAGAAATCTGGTGGTCATTGACTTCTCCTCTGTGGTTTTGCCTTGGTTATTGCGCGCGGATGCGCGGGTCTACGAACGGGGCGATCACATCGGCAAGCAGGTTGCCGATGACGATGGCGAGGGCGGAGACGAGCGTGACGCCCATGATGATGGGGATGTCGACCTGCTGGATTGCCTGCCAGGCGAGCTGGCCGATACCGGGCCAGCCGTAGACGGCCTCGACGACCACGACACCACTCATGAACTGGCCGATATCGATGCCAATCATGGCGATAATCGGCAGGATTGCGTTGGGCAGGACGTGACGGAAAATGATGCGCCGGCCGGATAGGCCCTTGGCCCGGGCCGTTCGCACATAGTCATGGTTCAGCACGTCGATCATCGCGGAGCGGACCATGCGCGCATACCATCCTGCGCCGAGGACGCCGAGGGTCATGGCCGGCAGCACGACATGGGCCGGGGTCCCGAAGCCCGACATCGGGAACCAGCCGAGGGTGGCGGCAAAGACGTAAAGCAACAGCAGCGCGACGACGAACTGCGGCGAGGAGACGCCGACGAAGGAGAGCATCATGATCGTGCGGTCGATCAGCCCGCCACGTCTGATGGCGGCGATGACACCGAACGTCAGGCCAAGCACGACTTCCACCGTGATACCCGCAGCCATCAGGATCAGTGTTGCGGGCAGGCGTGCCAAGATCAGCGGCAGAACCGCAGTACGCTGGGTATAAGATCGGCCAAAATCGCCATGCACGAGACCGTAAAGATAATGCAGGAACTGAAACAGCAGCGGCTGGTCGAGCCCGAGTTCATGGCGGATATTGGCAACCATCTGCGGCGTGGCGCTTCGTCCGGCGATGAGCACCGCGGGATCGGCAGGGAGCGCATAAAGCAGCAGGAACGTGATGGCCGCGACGCCGAGCAGGATCAACATGGCCTGCACGAGGCGGCGGAGGATAACGAGTGTCATGGTCAGCCTCTGCCTCGCTGGGTCGGATCGAGGATGTCGCGCAGGGCGTCGCCGACGAGATTGAACGAGAGAGCAGTCAGGAGGATGACGGCGCCGGGAATGAAGACGAGCCAGGGAGCATCTTGAAAATAAGTCTGGTTGTCGAAGATGATGTTGCCCCAGGATGCATCGGGCGGCTGCACGCCGATGCCAAGGAACGAAAGCGTCGCTTCGAGCAGGACTGTCGTTGCAATGCCCAGCGTACTCCAGACGATCGCTGTCGGCATAAGGTGAGGCAGGATATGCCTGACGAGGATGCGAAAGTGCCCCGCTCCGAGCGAACGCTCTGCCATGATGAAGTCCCGCTCCACCAGTCCGCGGGTCTCCGTATAGACGATGCGGGCGACCTGCACCCAGTTCACCAGCGCGATGACCATCGCGACAATCCAGAGGCTCGGCTTCAGCAAAGCCGCAAGAACGATCGCCAGCAGCAGTGCGGGGAAGGCCATCATCAGGTCGGTGAAGCGCATCATGAGGTTGCCCACAAGCCCGCGGATATAGCCCGCCAGAATGCCAACGAGGAGACCGATTGCCACGGCGACACCATTGGCGACAAGGCCGATGACAAGCGAGGTGCGGGCGCCGAAGAGAAGACGCGACAGAAGATCACGGCCGAGCGTGTCCGTGCCGAGCAGGAAGGGACCTCCCGGCGGCAGCGGCGCGCCTTCGAGCGAGAGACCTTCTGCAAGCTGGTCATCGGGACTGAAAGGAGCAATCAGCGGGGCGGCGATGGCCAGGGCCACGACGAGTATGACGACGACGAGCCCGAAGACCGCGGACGGCTGGCGCAACATGGCTTTGAAAACACGCATTAGCCGGCCTCCGGCAGGGGCTCGGCGCCGCCGAGTATAAAGGCGGCAAGCTGCTCCATCGTCAGGCGCCGGCGCATGGCGGACTGGCGCAGGATCGTGTAGGCACGCTCCTCGTCCACTTTGTGCCGCTCCGCAATTCTCTCTACCGCGGCATGCACCAGCGGCCTCAGGCGCACCCGCTCCTCCAGATATTGCATCTTCTCTGCCGCTGCCTTCCGCTCTTCATGGATCGAGAGCGCCATTACGAGCGCGGGGTAAACAGAGGATGCGGATACCGGCTTCGCGATGATCGCGCTTGCGCCCTGCTCCAGTGCCCAGGCAATGCGGCCCGGCGCTTCCGAGCCGAGCAGCGCTGCGACCGGCATCGCCGGATTGCTGCCACGCCATGGTAACAGGTCGTCGAAGCCCTGGTCGGCATCGACGATTACCATGTCAGGCAAGCCGGCCGCCTCGATCGGCTTCCATTGAACGGACGGGCGAAGGCCGAGCAGCCTGAGCTGCCGGATCAGTCGCTCTGTATTGCTGTCCTCCCGGTGGAGAATGGTGACCGTCCAGCCGGCAAAGTTCGGCGTATCTCTCATGATACCACCCGCAACTTTGGCGCATGATGACTGCGCTTGCCCGTCAGATAGGGATCGGCGGCGAGCGGTGGTCGCGATGCGATCACGTCGAAGCCGTTCTCGGCGTTAATGCGGCCAAGATGGAATGGCAGAGCGGCGTGGTTGGTAGAAGCGTCGATCGACAACGGGCCCAGCAGGCTCGGCCAAGGGTGTGCGTGGAGCTCGCGGCGTACCAGTTGGGGTTCGTCGCTACCAGCCGCGACGATCGCCTCGGCGCAGAGCTTCACCGCGGTGTACGCGCTCGCAAATAGGCTGGAGACGCGGCGCGACGCACCGTCGCGCGCTTGCACGCGGGCCTTGAAGGCGTCGTTTTCGGCGGAGCCAAGGCTGTCGAAATAGGATGCCGCACAGAGTTGGCCGACGGCGGCACCCGGCCGGATATCCTCAAGCTCGCATTCCATGAGGTCGCAGCTCGCGACCGGGCAGTTCGCCGGCAAGAAGGCTTGATCGCGTTCGCCCAGCTTCCGGATTGCCTCCAGGAAGGCATAGCTCGATGGCCCAATCAGATTGTTGAGGATGAAGCTCGGGCGGCGCTGCTCGATGTCGGTGACGATGCGTTCAACAGCGGTCTCCTCGAGCGGAAGGTAGCGTTCACCCAGGACAGTTCCGCCGGCATTGGTGATCAGTTCGCGGGCAAGCCGGTTCATTTCCCAGCCCCAGACATAGTTTGCGCCGACCAGGTAGGGGCGACTGCCGTAGCGTGGAAGCAGGTATTCGAAAAACGGCAGCAGATGCTGGTTCGGGCAGCCGCCGATATAGACAACGTTTTCGTTGGCCTCAAAACCTTCGTACGGGCACATGTACCAAAGCAGGCCGTCATATTTTTCAACGAGCGGGATGACTTCCTTGCGGGCAGCCGAGGTGATCGTTCCGACAATGTGTCGGCAGCCCGCATCTCGCAGCATATGTCTCGCAGCTTCCAGATAGGCGGCGATATCGGCATGCGGATCGATGAAGACCGGCTCGATGAGCTTGCCCGCAGCGCCAAGCTCATCAATTGCCAGCTGTGCACCGTCACGCGCATCCCGGCCCATGGCCGCATAGGGCCCTGTCGTGGAATAAAGGATGCCGATTTTTATCGCGTCGTGCATTGGAACCCTAATACAAAAAACCCCATGACGCGTGTCTCATCCGATGATGAGGCGTCATGAGGCGAAACTGCCTGGCGACTGTCAAAGTCATGTGTTGCAGCTAGCGAATGCCCAAACTGCAGGCTTGAGTAAAATACAGGCAGTTGGCCGTGTCAAGGCATGTCGCTTGGAGTTGACGATTTTCCCAGCCTCGCGAGTAATCTTGCCTAGACGACCATGCCGGCGCGGAAGTTGGAAAGCCGCAGGAATTCATTCGGCGCATGGTGACCATCGTCTGAGTCGAGAAGGACAAGAAGATGGCTTCACGCCCGAGATGCCTTCTGAACGCGGCTCCGATAGCACCGCACAACGGGCCCTGCCCAAGTAACTCCGACCGATCGTCGTCAATCTGCCTCGGATCGAATTCTTGTAGACGAGTGGCTGATCGCTTCGTGAGCAACCACTCGATATCTTCGTCAGGGGGGCGTCATCCGAGGTAAGGCGCAAGGAGGCTCAGATCGGCAGGTCCAAGGCGATCGGAAGCCGTGTTCCTCTGGTGCCAGTAAGGATACTGAAGCCACGGCAGGCTAACCTGATCGAGCTTCGAGCGCTCTTCGTCCGTCAGCTTGAGGTCCGCGGAGGACAGATTGTCCTTGAACTGGGCTTCGGTCCTGCCGCCGACGATAACCGACGTGACTGCCGGTCGACCCAGCAACCAGGCAAGGGCGACCTGGGCCGCGGATACCCCTCTTCCCGCGCCAATCTCGACGAGTGCATCGACAATGGTCCAAAGCCTGTTTTCATCCCGGATCGGTGGTTCGGTCCAACCGGCGAACTGCCGCGTGCCTTCCGGCGTGGCCTGGTTGCGGCGATGTTTGCCGGACAGAAGGCCACCCGCGATCGGAGCCCAGACCAGAATGCCAAGCCCTTGGTCGACGCTGATGGGAACCAGCTCATTCTCCGCATCGCGCGTTTCCAGAGTGTAGTGGATTTGCTGGCTCACGAAGCGCTGGTAGCGATCGCGCTCGGAAACCCCGAGAGCCTTCATGATGTGCCAACCGGAGAAGTTCGAACAACCGATGTAGCGGACTTTGCCCTGTTTGACCAAGGTGTCGAGCGCTTCCATCGTCTCCTCAACGGGCGTCAGGCCGTCCCATTCGTGGACCTGGTAGAGGTCGATCACGTCGGTCTTCATGCGCCTCAGGCTATCTTCGCAGGCTCTGATGAGGTGTTGGCGCGACAGACCTGCGTTGTTCGGCCCGTCGCCCATCGGAAACCGGGCCTTGGTGGCGATCAAAACACCGTTCTTGCGCGGGCCGCCGATGATCTCTCCGAGAATCTCTTCACAAAGCCCGTCGGAATAGGCGTCCGCTGTGTCTATCAGGTTTACACCGGCATCGATGCAGAGGTCGACAAGGCGGCGCGCCTCGTCAATTCCAAGGTCGCCGACGGTTTTTGCCCAACCGACGCCCCCGAAGGTCATCGTCCCCATGGTAATCGCTGATACTTTCAGACCCGAGCGGCCAAGCTGCCGATACTCCATTTGTCTTCTCCCAAAACGTTGCAGTAAATAGGTGTCAATCGCCTATGTTGTCAGGACCCTCCGGTCCATCCCCCGACCGAAACTACACTACTCAAGTGCCGGTACCTTATTCATAGTCGGGGAAAGGCGCATATGCACCTGAATCCGGGACGATGACGGCGGTGTCGAACTCACCATATTATGATGAAACGAAAGGTCTATCTTCGCCCATTGGGCGTCTGTCAGTACAAAACGATCCATCCAAAGCGTGAATCACATTCGCGCTGACGACCGTTCCCGCATAATGGACCTACCGCTGGCGACACGGTCATTTTGAGACGCTAACCACAACCTTCCCCTTGGCGCGTCCGTTTTCGACATAGACCAAGGCGTCTTGCGTCTGTGCAAAGGGAAACACCTTGTCCACGACGGGACGGATAGCGCCGGCGTCGATCAGCTTGGCGATCTCACGCAATTGCTGACCTTCGGCGCGCATAAACAGGAATGAGTAGTCGACGCCGCGGCTCCTTGCCTTCTTCAATATGCCGCGGCTCAGCATCCGCATTACAAAGCGCAGGAACAAGTTCAGCCGCAGGGATTTGGCGAAGGGAACGTCCGGCGGCCCGGAGATCGAGATGAGCTTTCCGCCGGGCTTCAGTACATTCACTGACTTTGCCAGCGTTTTGGCATCCTGGCTGTTCAGAACAAGATCGTATCCGGAGAGCACCTGTTCGAAGTCCTGGGTCTTGTAGTCGATGACCAGATCGGCCCCAAGGCTTTTGACCAGCTCGGCATTTGCGGCACTGGTGGTAGTCGCCACGGTGGCGCCGAGATGTTTGGCGAGCTGAATGGCAAAGGTGCCGACACCGCCGGACCCTGCGTGAATGAACACCTTCTGGCCGGGTTTGACCTTGCCGACCTCGACAAGCGCCTGCCAGGCGGTCAGTCCGACCAGCGGGATCGACGCTGCCTGCTCCATGGACAGGCTTACCGGCTTCAGCGCGAGGTCTGCGGCATCGATCGCAATCATTTCTGCAAAGGTTCCTACCCGCTGGTCGCGCGGGCGAGCGAACACCTCGTCGCCAGCCTTGAACTGCCGGATATTGGCGCCAACGCGGAGGATCGTTCCGGCCAGATCGTGGCCGAGAATGAAGGGCGGGCGATAGGGCAGAAACAGCTTGAATTCGCCGTCGCGGACCTTGGAATCGAGAAGGTTGATCGCGGTGGCTTCGATGCGAACGAGTACATCATTGGGACCGACGTGAGGATCGGGCATTTCTGCCAGACGCAGCGGGGCCTTCTTCTTGTATTTGTCGACGACGAAGGCTTTCACGGGTTTTCTCCAGTGTGGAAAGAGTATCAGGTCAGGCGGCCAGGAAAGCCAGGGCTTTCGGCACGAACTCGGCGTGGTATTGGAAGATGCCGCCATTGCCGGCATCCTTGTCGATTACCAGCTCGGCATTCGGGATGCGCCGGGTCATCTCGTGGCTGTTGGATGTCGGCAGCATGCCCGCGCGCGGGCCAATTGCGTGAGAATTGGATCTCAGGCGATGTTGAACTGTTTGCGAAGGATGCGATCGAACAGCGCACGAGGAACGAAACGCCGGGCAAACGCGGTCTGTTGGGCAGCCTTGCCTGAGGGGTAGCGATGTCGCGGCTTCCGGGCCTGGGCTGCGGCAAGGATCGTCGCCGCCACATCATCCGCCGTGTCCCCGGCAGCCATCGCCGCATTGAACGCGGCCTGGTAGCGGGCAAATGTCTGGTGATAGGCCGCAACGGTCCGATCGCCTTGTGGTGAGTTGGCCTCGATGGACGTCTTTGTCGCCCATGGCTCGATGACGGCGACCCGGATACCGAACGGCCGTACCTCATGGTCCAGCGATTCAGAATAGCCCTCGATCGCGTGCTTGCTCGCCGTGTAATAGGCGCCGAAGGGACCAGGAATGAGCCCCATCACCGAGCCGATGTTCAGGATCCGTCCAGCACCCTGCTGACGCATGATCGGGAGGACCGAACTCGTCACCCGGATGACACCCAGGAAGTTGGTGTCGAACAGCGCACGAACCTGCTCGATCGAGCTTTCCTCCGCAGCCCCTGACACGGCGTATCCGGCATTGTTGACGAAGAGGTCGATGCGGCCGAGTTCTGCATGGGCAAGAGCCACGGCGGCGGCAACGGAGACGTCCGAGGTCACGTCGCAAGCGATCATTCGTATGCCGTCGCGGACCTCGCCGGGTGCTGCCTTGCGGCTGGTGCCGATCACCCGATAGTCAGCCCGGCTGAGGGCGAATGCCGCCGCTTTGCCGATGCCGCTGGATGCCCCGGTCACGAATGCAGTTTTCTGTTTTTTTGGTGCAAAGGTCGCCATAGCGTTCTTCTCGATCTGGCGCGTAACATCCGTCCGCGCAGCTTTGGGAATTGTCAGGGATGGATGATGATCGGCATGAGAGGGGCCGCGCCGAAGTGCAGCCCCATGGCTCAAACGCCGGAAACTTCAGTGAGGCGGGGCCGCCCGGCGCGGTTGCGTGTGCGCGGCGCCATGGCGATCCGGTTTGAAAGGGTCATGTCACCGATGGCGCTGGGTTCGAAAAGCGTTTTGTTGGTCATGATGTACCTGTGATGTTTCTTCTGCTGTGGTGCGCGCTTGCCGATCGCGTGATGCTCAGGCGAGATTGCGGTAGCGTTCGGCAGAAAGCGCGTTGCCGAGGTTGCCGAGCATGGCTTTGCGCGCGCCATCGAAAGCATCCCACTGGCTGGCATCGTGAAGCGGCGGGATGGTAACCGGTTCGCGACGGTCGAACCCGACCAGGGCCGCATCGACCAGATCCCCCACTTCCATGACATTGCTCATGGCATTGACGTCGGCGCCGACATGATTCCAGATCTCGGTCCGGGTCGTGGCAGGAAGCACTGCCTGGATGTAGACGCCTTTGGGTCCAAGTTCGTGCGCAAGACCCTGGGACAGGAACAGGACGAAAGCCTTCGTCGCGCCGTAGACGGTCATGCCGAATTCCGGGGCCAGACCTACAACAGAACCGATATTGACAATCGCACCCTCGCCAGCCTTGGCAAGACGCGGCGCTATAGCGCCGGCAAGCCGGACAAGTGCTGTCGTGTTGAGTGCAACGAGTTTGGCCATGTCATCGGCACTCTGGTCGACGAAGCTTCCGCCGATCGCCGTCCCTGCATTGTTGACGAGAATGCCGATGCGCGCATCGTCACGCAGCCTGGTCTCGACCTTGGCAAGATCCGCCGGCTGGATGAGATCGGCAGGGAGGATATCGATCGTCACGCCGGTTTCGTGGCGCAGACGGCTCGCAAGCGCCTCCATACGCACGACGTCTCGTGCGACCAGTACGAGGTCGTGTCCGCGTCGCGCGAACCGTTCGGCATAGGTGGCGCCAATGCCTGTCGAGGCGCCGGTAATCAGGACTGCGGAAACTTGGCTCATTGGATTGCTCTTTTCTGTGATTGATCCTATATTCATGATTACCATCATGATTGGATTTAAATATGATCGCCATCATGTAAATGTCAACGGGTGTTGCGGAGAATTTTTAAAATGAAGGTCAGCCGAGAGCAGATGGCGGAGAACAGAGGCCGGATTCTGGACGTCGCCAGCCGGTTGTTTAAGGATAAGGGGTTCGATGCAGTCAGCGTCTCGGAGGTCATGAAGGCCGCCGGCATGACCCATGGCGGTTTTTATGGACACTTCACCTCGAAGGACGATCTGGTGGCTCAGACGCTGGCGCACGCTTTGGCAGCGGACAGTTTCGGAGACGGCGAGTTCAGCGGTTTCGTCCGCTCCTATCTGGCGCCTCGTCACCGTGACAATCCCGGCAATGGATGCCCGACGGCAGGGCTGGCCGCTGCCATTCGCCACCAGACGCCGGCCGCAAAAGCGGCCATGACCGAAGGACTACGCTCCCAGATCGCGCGTATTGAGCATGCGCTTCCGGACAGTGGTTCGGCCGAGACCCACCGCGCAGCGATTGGAAGCTGGGCGGCCATGGTCGGAGCCGTCATCCTCGCCCGGGCGGTCGACGATCCTCAACTGTCTGACGAGGTTCTTGAGCAGACGCGCGCTTGGATTGACGCGCATGTCGGCCAGTCAGCTTCGAGGAAACAAGCGCCCCCACGTGATGGCTGAGATGGGGGCGCGAAGCGGCCGTTCGCTACTGCGCCCCCTAGCCGTCGTCCGCATTGGCATTGGTGTGCTCATAGTCGGCCAATTGGTATAGGCAGTCCAAGTGTAATTATACGGCAATGAAAGTCGCACACCGAACCAGTCGCGTCGCGCTTTCGCGTATCTGGCGCAGGAAGCTGGAGCAGGCGACCCGCGAGTTCATTTGCTCGCATGCACCCGTAAGAATTCGGGTGGATCTTCGCCGCACGCGCGGCTTGCGCGTAAACGGTACTTATCATGTAAAATGTCTTCGAGCGCCCATTCAAGGGCATCACGCTCGAACGCCTCGTCACTAATCCCAATATCCGGGTCGGACGTTACAGCTACTATTCTGGCTACTATCACGCTCACGGCTTCGACGAGTGCGGTGATGCATAATCGACAAGTAATCTACACCGCCTCCAATCTTAATGATTCTCGAGCTTCGCCGAACAAAGGACGGAGTCTTCCCGGGGCCCGTATTATCTAGGAAAGGTTGTGTCCGTAAAGAAGCAAGACGGTGACGAGCGTGACAAATCCAATAACAGTCAAGCCGGCAGCCCGCATCGAGGCTTCCCGGTCGCGATGAAGTAATGCGGCCGTAAACGTGCAAAGCGACCAGCCAGCTGTGACTATGATCAACAGCCAGGAATATAAAAACGGACCAAGATCGTAGCCGCCGCCGCCGATAGATGCCCCAGAGTTCGTATCGATCTGAACTGCGATCAGAGAAACAACGGGTACGGCGAGTGCAGAGATCCAAACCCAAAACGACCTGTTCTTAATCAGAAGTCACCCATTCCACAAACGCGTTTGTTCGTCAGACAGAGAGATATGCCGCAGCAATGCATTTGATCCTGTCCGTTGATTTGCGCTTGGCATTCCCCGCAGACCGCGACATCATAACATGATCACCGCTCGAAACGCGCCATATCTTCTTCAACTGCGCGTTCTGCAGTCGGAGCTTGCTGGCAAACTGGGTCCGAAGCGCGGCGATCTACTCGTCGAGGCTCGTCATTTGGTCGGAAGTGGACGCTGCGAGCGGAGAGGCCTGTAACGCGACCGCGGCCTCTTCGAGACCGCCCACCAGACTGTTGCTCGTTGGCATGCAAATGCAGCCGGCGATTGGCCGCCGGTTGTTTCTTAATCGAGCTTGAGGCGCTTGCGTAGATCGGCGTTTTCAGCACGGAGCTTTTCGGCCAGCAGCATGCGCAGCTTTTGGTTCTCTTCTTCCAACTGCAGGAGATCCGCCATCTTGTCACTGGCCTCTAGGGCAGTTGTCGGCAGCACAGCTGCCATCGGCTCGGCAGGCGCCGCCGGTACGGCCTTGGGAGCGCGCTTGTCAGCACTGTTGCCTTCGATCGACTTGGCCTTGCGTTCACGCTTCTGTTTCGCGGGGGCGCGCGCAGAAGCATCGGCTGGTTCCATCGCATCATCGACCGAGGCGGTTTGTGGGCTTGCCTTTGTTGCGCGCGGTTGGCGCTGTTTTTTCGGCGCGATTGGCGGTGCCGTAGCGGCCGGCGCATCACTCTTGGTAATCGTATCGATTTCGGCGGCCGTGGCCGTCTCCTCGGTCACTGTTAGTGTCGTGTGCTGCCCGGTCGGCGGTGTCCACAAGGGTCCTGCGCGTTCAGTTTTCGATACTGGCAGTGCGCTGGCGGAACTACCATCGGCTGGCCCTCCCGACAAAAACGAAACCGCGTCGTCCTTGACTTCGCGGGCAACTGACTTGAGATCAATCTTACCCCAGATAGAGTTCGACTTCGGGTCGAGTTTCTGTCGACCGGATTTGTATTCGACGACGAAACTGCGCTGCACTTTTTTCACCAGAAGATGCCTCGGGTATCAGGGGATGATTCAGCGACATTCGATATCGCCAGAGGCTGAGGAAATAGACGTTATTCGCGTGCCAGTCCATGCCGTAACTGCACGAATTCAACTGTTGACCTGGTGTGCCCCATGGGGTGATCCGGGTCTAGAGCGGTTCCCTTTCATGCTGGATCGTAACCACATGATGTGAAGAAGTTGCGAGCCTCTTGTGGTTCGACGAGGTCGATCAGTTTCCCGATCCTGTCCCACAGGCCGGTCACAGTGCGTTCTGCCGCCTTGCGCAGGAGCGCTTTCAGCTTCGAGAATGCCTTCTCTATGGGATTGAAGTCTGGGCTGTAGGGCGGCAGAAACAGCATGCGCGCACCGGCAGCCTCGATCATCTCACGCGCCGCCGGTCGCTTGTGGCTGGAGAGATTGTCAAGGATGACGAC
>Ga0070670_100002590_pt1 | contig 14946 bp, 12 predicted proteins | sample KBSS63metaG_FD_64665 | JGI IMG/M metagenome (GOLD analysis project Ga0070670, IMG submission 64665) | Switchgrass rhizosphere microbial communities from Kellogg Biological Station, Michigan, USA - KBS S6-3 metaG | ecosystem: Host-associated > Plants > Roots > Rhizosphere > Soil ... | reverse complement strand
CCGACCGCTCAGGGTGACGATCGGCCTCCTCGCACTGGCCACGCTTGCGGTGTCCGCTTGCCACGACAAGAGCACGGCCACCTCGCCGTCGTCCACCACGACGACCACCACCACCACGGTGGCGTCGCCGACGACCACGGAGCTCTTTGCCGGGCGCGTGACCGTCAGCGGCTCCGCCTTCTATTCGTTCACAGTGGTCGAAAACGGCACTGTGAACGTGGATCTTGCCGACGTGGGCGGGGCCAACGTGCCGTCCACCGTCTGGCTGGGGCTCGGGATCGGCACGCCGAACGGTGAAGACTGCTCTACGTCGGCAACCATCAACACCGCGGCCGGGGCGTCGGCACAACTCACCGGGACCTACGCCCCTGGCGTCTACTGCGTGCGCGTCTGGGACATCGGCAATCTGGTGGCGGTGGCCGCGTTCAACGTCACCATCGCGCACCCATGACGGCGCGCCTGCTGATCGTCGCACTCCTGGCGGCGCTGGCCGTCGCGTGCGGTGACGACCCGTCGTCGACCGCGCCCAGTTCGACGACGTCGACCACCACCACGGTCACCTACGCGGGCACGATCGACGTGGGCGGCTCGCGGTTCTACTCCTTCAGCAACGCCGCGGCCGGCTCGGTCACGGCCTTTCTGGCCAGCGTTACCTCACCGGCCACCCGGCTGCCGGTAGCGGTGCCGCTCGAGATCGGCATCGGCGTCCCCGCCGGCACCGGCTGCTCCACGACGACCACGCAGATGGTGGCGCCCGGTCTGGTGCCGCAGATGACGGTGTCGCTCGCTGCGGGCGTCTTCTGCCTGAGGGTGGCCGACGCGGGCGAACTCCGCGCGCCGGTCGCCTTTGCCGTGAGGTTCAGCCACCCATGACACCGCGCCCACGCGTCGGCCCACGGCTCATCGTCAGCGTTGTGGCGGCGCTCGCGCTCGCGGGCTGCGACGACGCCGCCCCCACCACCTCGCCCACTCCCACGTCGCCCGTCACCGAGACGTTCAGCGGGCAGTTCACCCCCGGCGGCAGCGCCGCGCGCGCCTTTACCGCGGCAGCGGCGGGCACGGTGTCGATCACGCTGACCCAGATCGGCCCGCCGTCCGATGCCGCCGTGGGGCTCGGGATCGGCATTCCGCAGTCGAACGGCTCGGGCTGCCTTCTCACCCAAACGGTCGCGGCCAGCGCCTCGACTGCACCGCAAATCACAGCGGCCGTGGACGCGGGCACCTACTGCGTCCGCCTGTACGACACCGGCTCACTCGTGACGCAGGTGGCGTTCATCGTGACGATCGTGCGGCCGTGATCTAGATAGCGAACCGGCGTTAAGCCGGTTTGCCAGACACTGCGCGCGGTCCGCGTTTTGTGCGGGCCGCGTTATCATCGGCGGATGTCACACTCGCTGCGGCGCGCCGTGATCGGCCTCGGCGCGCTTGCCACCATCTCTGCCGGACTGCTCGCGCAGTCGCGCCCGCCAGCGGTGACGGCGCGGTCGCTGCAGGCACCGCCGCCCGGCGAGTGGCTCTCCTACGGACGCGACCAGGCCGAAACGCACTTCAGCCCGCTGACGCAGATCTCCACCACCACGGTGACCGGCCTGACCCGTGCGTGGTCCACCGAACTGGGCGCGCCCGGCACGCTCGAGACGACGCCGCTCGTGTCCAACGGCGTGCTCTATGCCACCGGCCCCTGGAGCACGGTGTTCGCCATGGACGCGCGCACCGGCGCCATGAAGTGGACGTGGGACCCCAAGCTGCCCACCACGGGCGGTCCGCGGCTCTGCTGCGGCGCGGTGAACCGCGGCGTCGCCCTCTATAACGGCCTCGTCTTCGTCGGGCTGCTCGATGGACGCCTGGTGGCGCTGAATGCCGACACCGGGTTACCGGTGTGGGACGTACAGACGTCGGTCGACCTCAAGGAGTCGTACTCGATCACCGGCGCGCCGCGCGTGGTGAAGGGCAAGGTCATCATCGGCAACGGCGGCGCCGAGAACGCCGTGCGCGGCTACATCTCGGCCTACGACGCCATGACCGGCACGCTGGCGTGGCGCTTCTTCACGGTGCCCGGCGATCCGTCGAAGCCGTTCGAGCATCCCGAGCTCGCGATGGCCGCCAAAACGTGGACCGGCGAGTGGTGGAAGTACGGCGGCGGCGGCACCGCCTGGGACGCGATGGCCTACGACGCCGAGGCCGACCTGCTTTACGTCGGCACCGGCAACGGCGGCCCGTGGGACCGCGGCTTCAGGAGCCCTCAGGGCGGCGACAACCTCTTTCTCGCCTCGATTCTCGCCATCAAGCCGGACACCGGCCGCCTGGCGTGGCACTTCCAGCAGGTGCCGGGCGACCAGTGGGACTACACCACCACGCAGCCGATGTCGCTCGCCGACCTGCGCCTCGACGGCCGCACGCGCAAAGTGCTGCTGCAGGCGCCGAAGAACGGGTTCTTCTACGTAATCGATCGCCTCACCGGCCAGTTCATCTCCGGCGAACCGTTCACGGCAACGAACTGGGCGACGAAGCTGGAGCCGGCAACCGGACGTCCGATCGAGTCGCCGCAGGCCCGCTACGGCCTCACGCCGGTCACACTCACGCCCGGCCCGCCGGGCGCGCACAACTGGCACCCGATGTCGTTCCACCCGGGCACCGGACTGGTCTACTTTCCAGTGCGCGTGAACGCGTTTCAGTACAGCATCGACCCGGCCTACAAGTACAACCAGGGCGGGCGGAACCTTGGCGTCATCGCGGGGCCCGGCGCGCTGCCGCGCGTCAGTGGCGAAGAGACCATTACGGCCGTGGCGTTCCTGCTGGCCTGGGATCCCGCGGCGCAGAAGGAGCGCTGGCGCGTGAACTTCACCGGCGCCGGCACGGGCGGCGGCACACTCGCGACCGGCGGGATGCTGGTCTTCGAAGCCGATCCGCAGGGCGCACTGGTCGCCTACCACGCCGCCACGGGCGCACGGCTCTGGTCGGCACCGGCCGGCAACGGCGCCGCCACGCCGGTCACCTACGAACTCGACGGCCGTCAGTACATCGCGATTGCGGGCGGCCGCGGCGGCGACGACCCCACGCGCGTCACCGCATTCGCGCTTCCCCACGCCGGACGGTGACCACCGCACCGGCGCTGGCGTACCGCGCGGACATCGACGGGCTCCGCGCGGTCGCGGTGCTCGCGGTCGTGGCGTACCACGCCGACGCCCGGCTCGCGCCGGGCGGATTCGCCGGCGTGGACATCTTCTTCGTCATTTCCGGCTTCCTGATCACGTCGCTGCTGGTGCAGTCGTTGAGCACCGGCGCGTTCAGCGCGCGCCACTTCTATGCCCGGCGCATCCGGCGCCTGGCGCCGTCGCTGGTGGTCGTGCTGGCGTTGACTGGCGGGGCCGGCGCACTCTGGCTGCTCACCGGCGAACTCGCGCAGCTCGCCACGCACATCGCATCGAGCGCGGCCTTCGTGACCAACTTCGTGCTCTGGAACGAAGCCGGCTACTTCGATCGCGCGGCCGAGACCAAGCCGTTGCTGCATCTCTGGTCGCTCGGCGTAGAGGAGCAGTTCTATCTGGCCTGGCCGCTGCTCCTCTGGGTTTCCTGGGGGCGACTGCGGCCGCTGACGACCGTGGCGGGCGTCGTGGTCCTGTCGTTTGCCGCGAACCTCGTGATGACGCACTGGTCCCCGGCCGCGGCCTTCTACTGGCCGGTCAGCCGGTTCTGGGAGCTGGGTCTCGGCGCCATGCTCGCGTGCGTGGCGGTTCCAGGCGCGAGTCACCGGCTGCCCCGCAACCTCATTTCGGTGGCAGGCGTAGCCGTGCTCGTGACAGCGTTTGCGCTGCTCCGGGGGGACGCCGCTTTTCCCGGCTGGTGGGCCACGCTTCCCACACTGGGTGCGGCGCTCCTGATTGGGGCCGGACCTGACGCGTGGATCAATCGCACCGTCCTGGGGCGTCGCGCGCTGGTGTCCGTTGGCCTCATCAGCTACCCCCTGTATCTCTGGCACTGGCCGGTCCTGACGTTCGCCCGGATCCTGGCCGGCGGGCCATTGCCGGTCTGGCTCACGGGCGGACTGGTCGCCGGCACGTTCCTCCTGTCGTGGCTCTCGTACCGCCTGCTCGAGCGACCGCTTCGACGCGCGCCGTCGCGGTGGGTCGTGCCCGGGCTCGTCGGCGCTACGGTCGCGATCGGCGGGCTCGGCCTGGCCGTGAGCCTGCACAGCGAGTCGCTGCCACGGCGTTTTCCCGCGGAGGTGCAGGCGGTCGTGGATTTCAGCTACCGCTACGAGCCCGTCTATCGCGAGCGCGTGTGCTACCTGATGCCCGATCAACCGCCGTCGGCGCTGGCGCCCGAGTGCGTCGAGAGCTTGCCAGCCGGCCAGCCGCTCGTGGTGCTGTGGGGCGACTCGCATGCGGCGCACCTCTATCCCGGATTCCGGGCGCTGCAGAACCGGGTACCCTTCCGGCTCGCCGAGTTCACCGGCAGCCGCTGTCCGCCCCTCCTTGACGTCGACACTCCGACGCAGCCGTACTGCCAGGCCGTCAACCGGCACGTGCTCGACGAGCTGCCGCGGCTGAAGCCGCAGACCGTGGTGATCGCCGCACGCTGGCGTCTCTACGAGCTCACCACGCTTCGCCGCACGGTGGACGAAGTGCGCCGCGCGACCGACGCGCATATCGTCGTCGTGGGACCGGTCCCACACTGGAACGCGCGGCTGCCTCGCGTGCTGTTCGCCTATTTCCGCCAGCATCCCCGGCAGCCGCTCCCATCGCGCACGCTGTTCGGCCTCGAGGGCTACGTCTGGGACTTCGAGCGTGAGGTACGCGAACAGGTGGAACGCACCGGCGCCGAATATGCGTCGGCGATGGACGCGCTCTGCACCCCGCGCGACGGATGCCTCACGAGAGTGCCGGAAGGCGCCGACGGCCTGACGGCATGGGACGAGGCGCATCTGACGGCAAGTGGCTCGATCCATCTGATCGCGCAGCTCGCGCCCCGCATCCTGCCCGCGGCGCGCTGACGGAGCCCGTGGTACAGTCGGCGGGAATCGCCATGACCGTGCCCGCCACCACTCCCTCGACCGTTCTCGAGCGCACCACAGCGTTGCTGCCGCAGCTGCGCGACGGCGCTCTGGCCAACGAGCAGGCGCGCCGCGTGCTGCCCGAGATCTTCGAGGCGCTGAGCGGCGCCGGGATCTTCCGAATGACCGCGCCGAAGAAATGGGGCGGCGACGAAGTGGATTTCCGCACCCAGTGCGACGTGCTGGCCGAAGTCGCGCGCGGCTGTCCGTCGGCTTCCTGGGTGGCCACCATCTTCAGCGCGATGTCGTGGCTGGCTGGCACCTACCCGGAGGCCGGACAAGAAGAGATTTTCGCCGGCGGCGATGCCCGCATCAGCGGCGTGTTCTCCCCCACCGGCACCGCGGTGCGGAAGGACGGCGGCTTCGTCGTGAACGGCAAGTGGGGCTTCAACACCGGCGGGCAGGGCTCGAACTGGACGGTGCTCAACACGATCCTCGCCGAGGGGGACGGCCTGCCCGTGTGCGTCATCGCGCGGACCGCCGAGCTCGATCGGCTCGACGACTGGAACGCCTCCGGCATGGCGGGCACCGGCAGCCACACGGTGATCGCGAAGGACGTCTTCGTGCCCGCCCGGCGCGCGGTGCCGCTGCCGGACCTCGTGGAGGGCAAGGGCGCGCCCGATCGCCACAACGCGTCGCACCCCTACTTCCGGCTGCCGCTGGCGCCGGTGCTCATCGTCAACGGCGGGGGCACGCCGCTCGGCACTGCCCGCGGCGCCTACGACACCTTCATGGAGCGGCTGCCCGGCCGGCCGATCGCCTATACCAACTACACCAACCGGGCCGAGGCGGCGGTGACGCATCTGCAGGTGGGCGAGGCGTCGCTGATCCTGGATTCGTGCGAGTCGCACGTGCGGCGCGCGTGCGCGCTGCTCGACGGTCCAGCGGCCACCAGTCTGTCGGTCCTCGATCGCGTGCGCTCGCGCGCGCACATCACCTACGCAACCGGTCTGGCACGGCAGGTGGTGGATATTCTGTTCAACGCCAGCGGCGCGTCGTCGATCCAGCCGCACATCCCCATTCAGCGCTTCCAGCGCGACATCCAGGCGCTGGCCAACCACGCGGTGATGCACACGCAGACGGGGACGGAGCTGTACGGACGGCTGTTGTGCGGCCTCGAGCCCAACACACCGCTGTTCTGAATGTAGAGGGCGGTCGTCAGACCGCCCTGGTCGGGCGGGTCTAAAGACCCGCCTCTACGTACGGAGGGCTACCGAATACGTTCGGCGTGACGGAGCTTCGAGAGCTCCGTGTAGATCATCTTCCTCGCGCGATTCATGCCGCCGATGGGCTGGTGCTCCTGCAGCGCGTTCCACGGATTGAACGCGATTGTCTCGGCGAAGTGCATCTGATCGGCCGACTCGAACGCCTGCGACGGGATCCGGATGGTCGCCACGGTCCGGTACGGCGAGTCCTTTTCCTTCCACTCGACCATCGCGTCCTCGATCGGCATCTTCTCCGGATCGGTCTGGAACTGGACGCAGAAGTCGAACGTCGCGTCCCCCTGGCTCAAGTGGGTCCGCATGTTGTCGAGCAGGTAGCTCTCGGTAAGGTGCCGGGGCTTCTCGCTCTTCCGCGCGGACGTGGGGCGGACGACGTACTTCACCGCCTTGCCGGCGCCAAAGCGGTACGGTGTGGCGCTGAAATACGGGATGTCGAGGTGGCAGGTGTGATGCGCTTCGGCGGCGGCCCCGACGGCCGCGGACTTCGGGTGCATGGCGAAGTAGGTAATGCGCTTCAGCCCGCGCGCCTCGTTGGCCTTGAGCAGCTCGAGGAATTCCCTGGCCGTAGACGCCAGCATCACCGGATGGCTGAACAGCACGAAGTCGTGCTCGGTCGAGCCCGGCATCAGATTCATGCCGGGCACGCCCGTCAGCTTGATCGACATGCCGCGAATGTCCTGGTCCTTGTCCGACTCGGACGTCGCGTTGGCGAAGCGGATGTGCCCCTTGAAGGTCCCCGGCGTGGCGAAGAGACCCACGCGCAGGTCCGCCGGCAGTCCGTCCGGCACGGTGAACTCGGCGCGCACGCAGCCCGTGGTCCGCGTCTGGTTGAAGCGCCGGACCGGCCCGGTGCCGGCGCGCGCCAGGCTCGCCTCCTTCAGAAAGGCGACGAAGTCCGCGACGAGCGCCTGCTCGTCGGGCGTGACGATCTCTTCTCCAAGTCCCGGTGCCATATGGGATCCCCTCAGATGCCTGTCAGACGATGGCGGGATGTTCGACGAACGGCGGCGGATCGAACACCGACATGATCTGCGCGATCATCGCATCGCGGTTGTTGTCGAAGCGCGAGACGTCGTAGCACCCGAGCGGGTTCTCCACCACGTTGACCAGGCAGCGGTTGCAGTAGGTGCACGGCTTCGCGGCGCGATCCTGGCCGCTCGCGAACACCTTGGGCAGATCGTTGTTCGCGACCAGCGGCCGCGCCATGCTCACCGCGTCGCAATCCTTGTTCTGGATCGCCTTCTCGATCACCGACGCGGTCTGGAACCCGCCGGTGCAGATGATCGGCACGTTCACTGCCGCCTTGATGGCGTGCGCGTCGGACAGGTTCTTGCCCTCGATCTCGGCGGCCGGCCCGGCCTCCTTGTTCCACTGCTGCCGTGCCAGCACGCCCGACGCGCCGTGAAAGAGCAGAAAGTTGGCAAAGGTCCGCTCACCGCTCGAGATCATGGTGTCGTAGCTCTTCACCAGGTCGTCCACCGGGAGGTCCGAGCCACACGGGTTCTTGGGATGCGGGAAGAACGCGCCCGTCGACACGTGGATGGCGTCGATCCCCGCTTCCACCAGCCACTTGCACACCTGAATCGAATCCTGCAGCGTGTTGCCGGCCGATCCGATGTGTAGCGGCGATAGCGCGTCGGCGTACTCCACCGCGCTGATCTTCATCTGGAAGTGGAAGTCGTTGCCGACCTTGGCGCGCACGGCCTTCACGATGTCGAGCACGAAGCGGGCGCGATTCTCGAGCGAGCCGCCGTACTCGTCCTTGCGGTCGTTGATCGCCGAGCTCAGGAACTGCGTGATGAGGTAGCCATTGGCGCCGTGCAGCTCCACACCGTCGAGCCCGGCTTCGCGCGCCCGCCGCGCCCCCTCGGCAAAGTAGCCGACCACCTCCTTGATCTGGGCGAGGCTCATCGCCTCGCACTCGAAGCCGTGCAGCGGGTCGGCCTTGCCGGTCGAGGACAGCCCTTTGGGGTACTCGATGCCGTTGATGTCGCGCTGCCGGCCGCCATGGCTCAACTGCATGATGAACTTGCAGTCGTGCTCGTGCACGGCCTTCCCCACCGCGCGCCAGAACGGGATCTTGTTGTCGTGGTCGATCATCGCGTAGTTCGGGACGATGCGGCCGCGCAAGTGCACCGGCACGAACGACGAGATGATGGCGCCCACGCCCCCCTTCGCGAATTTGGTCTCCCAGTTGATGCGGGCCTGGTTTCCCGAGCCGTCGTAGTTGTCGAAGCGGCCCGAGATGTTCGAGCGGAACAGCCGGTTCTTGACCGTCAGGTTGCGGAACTTCAACGGCTGGAAGATCGTGTCGAACGCCATGGCTACTCCACCTTCCGCCAGGGGTGAAACGCGTTGGTGACGCCGTCGAGCGCCGGTTTCACGCCAGGCTCGTGGCGCTTCAGAATGTCGAGCATCGAATTGTTCTCGATCCAGTCGATGCCCGCCTGGGTGTAGCGCGCCGGCCCGTACTCGGCCGACAGGAACCGATCGCTCTTGAGACGGCGCGACGCCATCAGGATGAACACGCGGAACGCCGTGTCGCTGAACCCCATGCCTTCCGGCAACGGCTCCGCCATGAGCCCCACGAGCAGGTCCACCTTCTCGATGTCGCCACCGTAGGCCCGCTTGATCTCCTCGGCCCATTCCTTGTTGTCGCACAGCTCCTCGAACGTCTTGACCGACGGCTTGTGGAACAGGCGGCGGAACTGGTTGTAGCGCGGCACGCCGCGTTCCCGGTCGCGCAGGATGTCCACGGCAGCGAGGTCCAGCCGCTCGCCGGTGGTGTCCTTCTGCAGGTTCTGCAGATGCTTCGGGAAGTTGTGGAGCCGGAGCGCTCCGGGATACGCCACGCCGAGCGAGTAGAAGAGGTCGGCGCAGTCGAACTTCTCGATCACCTTGCGGCCCGCGCGCCCCGACACCTCCGGCAGCGAAAACGAACCGAGCAGCTTCCCGTTCTTCACCGAGCGGATCTCGAAGTCGTCCGGCATCAGCGAATGCATCCGGTAAACCGACGCGAACTCCTCGGTGAGGCAGTACGGCGAGCCGTGATGGTCGGTTGGCGACCCCGGGATGCCGCTGATCAGATCCTTGTCGGCCAGGTTGTGGAAGACGTTCTGGAGCCGCGGCAGCAGGCCGTGCCAGTTGGTGTTGAGCGCCAGTACCAGCAGCGGGTGCGGCAGGATGGCCGGCGTCCATTCGATGGTGTGGATTTTTGCCATCAGCGCCGAGCAGACCAGCCGCGACTGCTGGAACAGCCGCTCGTCGTCCCAGTCCGAATGGGTCTGCATGAACATGTCGCAGACGGCGTTGTGTTCGCGCGAGAACAGGCTGTGGAGCAGACTGAGCCCCAGCCACAAGTTGTCGCGGCTGCCGGTAATCTCGGTGCCAACCGTCTCGTCGAAGAAGAGGCGTCCGTCGTTCTGCACCCGGATCTTGCCGCCCGAGCCGGTGCGCACCGCCTTCTGCTCCTCGACCGTGCTGCCGTAGATGTTCGAGCCGTCCCACCAGTGCGAGTTCTTGTTGATGTAGGCGGGCGGGTGATTCGAGCCAGCCGGCGCCGGATCGACCGGCGTCTTCGGGATGCGCATCGGCCGCTCGAACCACGAGTCGCCGTCGGCGATCGGCAGGTTGTGCGCGTTGTCGTTGGCCCCCTTGGCGTGCACGAACCAGTCGTGCACCTGGAACTGGATCCACGCCGCCGCCAGCACGTTGAGAATCGTGGCCGGCTGGAACTTGGCGCGCGTGAAGAGCGCGTTGCTGATATCGCGCGGGTTCGGGTTCAGCAGGTTCGCCGCGTCCGGCACCGCTTCGGTCAGCGGCACGTTGCGTCCGAAGCGCCGGCCCGTGCTGCCCATCATCGGGCACTTCAGGTCGTTGTAGCTGCCGTCAACCGTGCGGGCCGCTTTCAAGTCCTCCGCGACGGGACCCTGCTGCTCGGCGAGCTTCGGCTCCTCGGTGTCGTACAGATTCTTCTTTCGCAGCTCGTCGCGAATCTCGATCAGCTTCTGCATCGCGATCGGGCGCGGAAGCTCGTACCACTGCTTGTCGCGGGAAAGGGTGTCGCGGCTCATCGGGCACTCCACTCAGGGTTGGCGGCGGAACGTCGGAGGTCTGGTGCTCTACGTGAGTAACGCCGGACGGTTCGCGGGCGAACACGCGCCGCTCATCCGAGCGCCGGCGCCAAAGTAGCGCCGGGCGATCGACAAGTCAACGTCGCTCTCAGCCGTACTGCACTGCTACGGATGAGTCCGCGTCACTTTCGCGGCGCTGACGATCGCAAGCTTCACCGCTACGAACGTGACAGCGCCCCATGCCGCGAGCGCGACGAGCCCGACGATCACGAAGAGCCACGGGCGATTGAAGATCGATCCGAGTTCAGCCACGCGCGTCATCGGCTCCTCGAGCGCGGCGAGGCGTTCCATTGGTGTCCGAAGGCCGCCCAACTGATCCATAGAACCTTTGAGCGCGGCCACCGACGCCAGCTGCGTGTCGAGCCCGGCGACGCGTTCCAGCGACTCGTGCAGTCCGGCCACTGCCTCCAGGCTCGGACGCATGCGCGCCAGGCGATCCATCGACGGCCCGAGCGCCGCGGTGGCCTCGAGTCCCGGCCGGATTTCCACCAGCCGGCTCATCGGCGTCTGCAGCGCGGCCAGTGCGCGCATGCTCGGATCCAGCGCGGCGACCGAGCCCATCGGCTCCCGCAGCGCGGCTACCCCTTTCAGGGTGGGATCGAGCCCGGCCACCGCCTCCATCGGTCCCCGGAGCCGCTCGACGCCTTGGAGCGCCGGCACCAAATTCCCCGTCGCCGCCGTCGAGTCGCGGATCGCCTGCGTGTTGCCGTCGATCGCTTTCGTGCTGCCGCCGATCGCCTCGGTGTTCATCTGAATCCCGGTCGACAGTGAACAACCACTGGCGAACACGGCCATCGCGGCCGTCACCCACATGCGAGTCGTCATCACGCGCTCCCTTGCGCAACCCGCTACACGGGTCGCGCGACGCTATCTTGGCCAACCGGCTCAACGCCAGTTCGCGATCAACTCATCCATACCGAGCAGTTCAGCTTTGATCTCAACGGTGTGAGTGTAAGATGCGCGAGCTTGAGTCGCCCCGCCTTCGCCGAAAATATTCGGCTTCGGCGCGGCCAGGACGTTCACAACCCGGGCACCTCGTCGTTATCAACTCCATGGACGCGTCAGGCGAACACTTCTTCGAGCGCACGAGTGTGCGATGGGCGCTCGGCGTGCTGGTGGCGGTAGCCGCGCTGTCCGCCCTCTCGCTCGCCCTCACCCTGACCGCTGACGAGCCACTGCGCTACACGAACATCGAAGAGCACTACAAGTACGGATCGATCGGGAGCGAGCCGGGCGTGTCGCTGCTGCGGCCGGTCGGAGGCGTGCTGCCCCCCTACTGGGTGTTCCGCGCACTGCCCACGATCTGCCGCGATCGGCTGCCTGGTGGCTACGCGGAGTTCGGCCTGATTGTCGAGCCGGGCCATGAGCTGCCCATTGGCGTGTCACGCCGCCATCGCATCGGCATCGATCACGTGGGCCTCAACTGCGCCGTGTGCCATAGCGGCACCGTGCGCGATACGCCGACCTCGCCACCGCGCGTGGTACTCGGCATGCCGGCCCATCAGCTGGATCTCCAGGGACTGGTGCAGTTCGTCCTCGAGTGCACGCTCGACTCACGCGTCACCGCCGAGTCGGTGCGCGCCACCTTTCCGTCGAGGGGCGGCCCCGACAGCTTCGAGCGGCTGCTGCTGCGCACCGGGCTGATGGACCGGCTGAAGCTGCAGACCCTCGAGCTGAAGAACCGCATCGACCCGATCCTGCGCGAGCGGGTGCCGCGCTGGGGGCGCGGCCGCGTGGACACGTTCAACCCCTACAAGGCGATTCAGTTCAACTGGAACCTCGACCGGCTGCCGGCGTCGGAGCTTCTGGGCGCCTCCGACTTCCCGTCGCTGTGGAACCAGGCGCCGCGCGAAGGCATGCACCTGCACTGGGATGGCGACAACGAGTCGGTGGACGAGCGCAATCTGAGCGCGGGCCTCGGCGCCGGCATTACGCCGGTGACGGTGGACCACGCCGGCCTGAAGCGCGTGCGCGACTGGATCTGGACGCTGCCGCCGCCGCGCTATCCCTACCCGGTCGACGCCGCTCTGGCCTCACGCGGCGAACCGCTCTACCGCCAGCACTGTGAGAGCTGTCACGGCGATCATCGCTTCCGCACCGGGGTGAAGAGCGGCGACCGCATGGGGCAGGTGGAAGACATCGATCGCGTCAAGACCGACCGTCATCGGCTCGACTCGTACACCGAGACGTTCGCGCTCAACCAGTACTCACTGTTTCCAGACTCGCGCTACCGCTTCACACGGTTCCGCAAGACGCACGGCTACGCCAACCAGCCGCTCGACGGCATCTGGGCACGCGCGCCGTACCTGCACAACGGATCCGTTCCGACGCTGCGCGATTTGCTGAACGCCCCGGCCGAGCGGCCGGTCGCGTTCTATCGCGGCTACGACGTCTTCGATCAGGCGCACGTGGGCTTCGTGACCACGGTGGCCGAGGCCGGCGGGCACCGTTTCAGCCGCTACGACACCAGCGTGCCGGGCAACGGCAACATGGGCCACGAGTACGGCACGTCGCTGCCGGGCGGCGACAAGGATGCCATCGTCGAGTACCTGAAAACCTTTTAACAGAGATGCTGTGCGGAGCGACCCGATGATCAACGACACGACGGCAGGACGCTGGCTGAAGCGCGTGATCTGGCTGGGGATCTTCGCCAACCTGGCGCTCGCGCTGCCGACCATCGCGGCGCCCGACATGCTGATCGAGTTCTCGCGGCTGCCGACGGCCACTCCCGTACTCTGGCCGCGGTTTGCCGGCCTGCTCCTGGTCATCCTCAGCGTCTTCTACACACCCGCGGCTACCGATCTCGACCGCTACCGCATCGTGGCCTGGTTTGCGATCGGCAGCCGCGCGGCCGGCGTGCTCTTCTTCATGCCGCAGGCCACCTACCGGATGCTCGGGCTGTTCGACTTCGTGTTCCTGGTGCCGGAGCTGCTGCTTCTGATCGTCGCGATCCAGAGCACCGCGGGTAACGTGGCGGCGAAGCCCGCGGGGTCGGCGGCGTAATGCGCCCGTCGTGGCGCTTCTGGCGCCGCCTCGCGTTCGCTTTCATCGTCGTCGGCGGGACCGCCGCGGCGGTGCTCGTCTACGAGCGGTTCTTCCGTCAGGAGCCGGCGCCGTATTTCGCCTCCGATGAAGATCACTTCCTGTTCGGATCGATCGGCACCGAAGGCGCCGAAGGGCTGCCGTACTGGCTCTGGCTGGTGCTGCCGCGTGTGTTTCCGGACCTGCTGCCGACACCCGGCGGCTACGCCTCGCTCGGGTTTGTTGCCAAGGACGGGCGGGAGTTGCCGATCGGCCTCTCGAAGGCCACCGTCGGGTTTCCTCGTGTCGGCATCAACTGCGCCATGTGCCACGTGGCGAGCTACCGCGCACGGCCCGATGAGCCCGCGACCATCGTCGCCGCGGGCGCGTCCCATCAAACGTCACCGCAGCAGTACTTCCGGTTCCTGTTCAGCGCCGCCGCCGATCCGCGTTTCAACGCCGACACGCTGCTCGCGGAGATCTCACGGAACACCCGGCTGTCGCTCCTCGATCGCCTGCTGTATCGCTTCGCGATCATTCCGGCGTCCCGCCGCGCGTTGCTGCAGCAGCGCGACTCGCAGGGCAGCTGGATGCGCACGCGGCCCGACTGGGGCCGCGGCCGGATCGATCCCTTCAATCCCGTGAAGTTCCGCATGCTGAACCAGCCGATGGACCCGACCATCGGCAACTCGGACATGGTGCCGGTGTGGGCGCTCGCCCGGCGCAACGGCCAGGCGTACCACTGGGACGGTCTGAATTCGTCGCTTCGCGAGGTAGTGCTGTCGTCGGCGCTCGGCGACGGATCCACGAAGCAATGGGTCGATCGCGACATGGCGCACTGGGATGACCAGGACCCGCACACGCGGTCCAGCCTGCGCCGGATCACGGATTTCATGCTGAAGGCGCCGGTGCCGTCGTACCCCTACGCCATCGACAAGGCGCTGGCCGCGGCCGGGGCCGCGGTGTGGACCGCCAACTGCGCGGGGTGCCATGCTCCTGGCGGCGCACGCACCGGGACGATCATCCCGCAGACCGAGGTCGGCACCGACCGTCACCGGATGGACATGTGGACCACGTCGGCGGCCACGGCCTACAACGCCTATGGCGCGGGCCACCCGTGGAAGTTCTCGAACTTCCGCCACACCGAAGGCTACGTCGCCATGCCGCACGCGGGCCTCTGGCTCACCGGCCCGTTTCTGCACAACGGCTCGGTGCCGTCGCTCGCCGACCTTCTCGAGCCGGTCTCGGCGAGACCGAAGCAGTTCTGGCGCGGCTACGACGTCTACGACCCCGTCCGCGTCGGCTTCGTCACCACCGGCCCCGAGGCGCAGCGCGAAGGGACATTCCTGGACACTACGCAGCCCGGCAACAGCAACGCCGGCCACACCTACGGGACAGAGCTGCCCGCCGCCTCCAAACGCGCCCTGCTGGAATACCTGAAGACCCTGTAGGCGATGTACGTAGTGGCGAGTCTTTAGACCCGCCTGCAGGGCGGTCTGAAGACCGCCCTCTACGT
>Ga0070670_100002588_pt1 | contig 14950 bp, 14 predicted proteins | sample KBSS63metaG_FD_64665 | JGI IMG/M metagenome (GOLD analysis project Ga0070670, IMG submission 64665) | Switchgrass rhizosphere microbial communities from Kellogg Biological Station, Michigan, USA - KBS S6-3 metaG | ecosystem: Host-associated > Plants > Roots > Rhizosphere > Soil ... | reverse complement strand
TCGACCCCGAGAGCCCGGTGCGGGAGGACGTGACCGTGTTCACGTCCGTCCGGCTCGAGCTGGAGATCGATGATGTGGAGGAGGACGAGGCGCAGCGTCTCGTCGAGCAGTTCAAACGCAGGTGACCGCTCTACGGCAGCGTCGCAGTTGCGACGCCGGACGTGCAGGTCCTGGTTCGGGTCGGCTGACTCAGTTCGACGCGCGGCGCAGCGCGTCGAGTACGACGGGATCGATCTCTTCCTCTCCGTCGACGCGCTCCTCGAGGTTCGCTGCGCCGGCCCAGTCCTCGAGTCGTTCGTAGCCGAGAACTGCGAGGCGATCGGCGACCTCCCGACGAAGCCCGGCGTCGAGCGTGATCCAGCGGGAGCGAGGCGTTTGTCCGAAGAGCTCCTGGTGGAGGCCGAACAGGCGACGGAGCTCCTCGAGCGGCCGCTCGTGATCGTCGACGCGGAGATCGACGAGAACGTCCGAGAGCCCCGCGTATCCCTGCTCCGGCCCGACGACGAGGAGCGCTGCGGACTGCTGCCCCCGACTGTCGCCGCCTGCGGCCTGCGCGGCGTCGAGGCTGTCGAGGAGTCGCTCCGCGAGCGGGTTGGTCGCGGTCGCCTCGAACGTCTCCGCGAGTGCGTCGACGGTGTCGGCGGAGACGAGGATGTTGCCCTGTGCCGCGTACCCGTCGCCCGTCCGGTGACCCGCCCAGGTATGGCACTCGTCGCCCGTGTACGAGGCGGCCCGGCCGTCTCCGTCGACGATTCCGAGCTGACGCTGCGCGCGGCCGTCGTCCGCAGCGGTCAGCCGAGCGACAGCTTCCTCGGCCGCGAGGCCGTCGCGAAGGAGCGCCAGGCCGTCCGGCCCGTAGCGTGGGTTCGCCCACGACTGCGTGGCGATCGCCCCGACGAGCGGCTCGGCCCAGGGGACGACCGAGCCGACCGCGAGGAACTTCGACTGCACCGCGACGCCCCACTGACGCGCCCCGAGATCGCAGGCGCAGATGGAGTAGGTCGCGACGACCGGGCCGGCGCTAGCCGTAGGTCATCCCCGCCAGGTCGAGTGAGAGCAGCGCCTCGTCCCGGACGAGCGCGCAGGCGACGGGGCCGAGCGAGAGTGCGGCATGCACCTCCTCCGCCGTGGTGCAGCGGACGACGACGGGTATTCCGGCATGGTGTGCGTCGTGAATGGCGCGGACGTCGGAGACGTCCTCGAGCACGAGAGCGCCTTCGAGATCCACCGTTCCCTCGAGCGCGATCTCCGGGACCTTGCGACCGGTCGCCCCGAACCAGCGCTCGCGCATCAGAAGGCGATCGTCTCCCCGGGGTCGACTGCGAGGATCTCGACGCCGGGAGGTGCGAGCTCCCGCAGCGCCTGGGGCGTTCCCGTCAGGAGCCCGAACGTCCCGTAGTGGCACGGGACGACGCGGATGACGCCGAGTAGCTCGATCGCGACGGCTGCTTCACGTGGTCCCATCGTGTAGTGGTCTCCGATCGGAAGCACGGCGACGTCGGGTGAATAGATGCGGCCGATGAGGGACATGTCGCCGAAGACGTTGGTGTCACCGGCGAAGTAGATCTTGAAGCCGTCCTCGACCTCGAGGACGATCCCGGTCGGCTCGCCCGCGTACGCGCCGTCGGGAGTGCTCGACGAGTGGTTCGCGTCGGTCAACGTGGCCTTGACGCCCTCCCAGCCGACGGTGCCGCCCTTGTTGGGCCCGTGCGCCGCGTTCGCCTCGACTCCCTTGCCTTCGAGCCAGCCCCGGAGCTCGAGCAGCGCGACCACGGAGCACCCGAACCGCTCGTGGATCGCGACCGTGTCGCCGACGTGATCGCCGTGGCCATGAGTGAGGAGGATCAGGTCGCAGCGCTCCGGCTCGAGCTCGGACTCCGGGCACTTCGGGTTGCCGTTGAGCCACGGGTCGACGTAGATGCGCTTGCCGCCGGGCGTGTCGACACGGAACGACGCGTGCCCGAGCCAGGTGAGTTCGGTCGCCATACCCGAAGCCTAGAAGGGGAGCGCGCTCGCGGCGTCGGAAGCGACGTCGAGGATCGGCTGGACGACGAAGAAGGATCCGACCGTCACGACGACGGACGCCGCGACGGCGACTCCGAGCGCGGGATCGCGCGGCGGTGAGCCGCCCGCCACCGCGAGGCGCAGCTCCGCGCCGGAGCGCATGTACAGCCAGCGGACGACGTTCAGGTAGTACCCGAGCGAGATCGCGGTGGCGACGACGCCGATGAGCACGAGCCACCACTCCCCGGCGTCGTACGCCGCCGAGAAGACGAAGAGCTTCCCGAAGATCCCACCGGTTAGGGGGAAGCCGGCCATGCCCAGCATGAACGTCCACAGCGCGATCCCGAAATAGGGTCGCTCCCAGCCCATTCCTGCGAGCGAGTCGAGCGTCACGGGCGCCCGGAGCTCCCGCTCCCGTGCGGCGACGACGGCGAACGCTCCGACGGACATCGCCGAGTACGGGATGAGGTAGTAGAGGAGAGCCTCGCCCCCGCGCTCGGAGTTGGCGGAGATCGCCATGAGCATGAAGCCGGCGTGTGAGATCGACGAGTACGCGAGCATCCGCTTGAGGTCGCGCTGTGCGAGCGCCCCGAGATTGCCCCACGCGAGCGAGATCGCGGCGAGGACGGCGACGGCGATCGTCCAGACGTCCGACTGCTCGGGGAACGCCGTGACCAGGATGCGGAGCATCGCGACGAGCGCCGCCGTCTTCGTGGCTGCCGACATGAAGGCAGTCACAGAGGTCGGTGCCCCCTGGTACACGTCCGGCGTCCACATGTGGAACGGCGCCGCCGAGACCTTGAACGCGAGCCCAGCCAGGATCATCGCGAGCCCTGCGAAGAGGAAGGCCTCGCTCGAGGGGTCGGCGGAGCCGATCGCATCGAAGCCGAGCTCGGACGTCGCGCCGTACACGAGAGCCGACCCGAAAAGGAGCACCGCCGAGCCGAAGCCTCCGACGATGAGGTACTTCAGGCCGGCCTCGAGCGACGTCTCGCGCTCGGAGTCGATCGCGACGAGGATGTAGAGACACAGCGAGAACCACTCGAGGCCGAGGAACAGCGTCATCAGGTTGTCCGCGCTCACGAAGAACGCCATCCCGGCACCGGCGGTCGCGAGGAGCGCGTAGTACTCCGCGTGGTTCGTGCGACGGCGTTCTCCCCATGAGACGAGCACGACCGCGGCGCCTGTCACGCCGAGGATCGCCTGGGCCATCGCGGCGAGCTGATCGCGGGTCATCGACCCGTCGAGCAGCACCTCGGGAGTCGAGCTCTCCTGGAACAGGTACACGGCAAGGCCGGTCGCGACCGCGAATCCGGCGATTGCTGCGATCCCGGATACGCCCTTGCGCATCCACTCGGGAAGCAGCGCGGAGAGGAGTGCCAGCCCCGCCCCGGCCAGGAGCGCGATCGGCGGCGAGAGCGCGAGCCAGTCGACAGTCGGTGTGTCGATCACGGGGGGCTCTCCCCGAGTGACGCGTACGGCGACGCGTCGTGGGTCGTGAACGAGCTCTCGCTGACGAGCGCGGGCCAGACCGAGAGGCCGAGGAGGACGAGGAGCAGCGGGATGACGAGCCCGAGCTCACCGAGGCGCAGGTCGAGCGCCTCCTCGCGGACCGCGCGGCCGGGCTTCTCGTGCAGGACGGCCGAGATCAGACGGAGTATGTACATCGCCGCGAGCACGACACCCAGCGCGACGACGACCGAATACCCCCACCCCTGTCCGTAGACGCCGGCCATGATGAGGAACTCGCCCGCGAAGGTCGCGGAGCCGGGAACGGCGAGCGCGATCATCCCCCCGAGGAGCACGACGGTCGCGAGCGTCGGCCGCCCGCGCGCCATCCCCCCGAGCTCGTCGAGCTCCCCCGTGCCGCACCGCCGCTCGACCATGCCGACGAGAAGGAACATGCTCGCCGAGATGAGCCCGTGCGCGACCGACTGGAGGATCGCTCCGTCGACGCCGAGGTCGTCGAATGCGAACACGCCGAGTGTGATGAGCCCCATCTGCGCCATCGACGAGTACGCGATGACACCGCGCAGGTCGGGGGAACGGAACGCGAGCACCGAGCCGTAGACGAGCCCCGCGCTCGCGAGGACGAGGATCAGGCCCGAGAGGTCGTCGGCGGGATCCGGGAACTTCGGTATGCCGATGCGCAGGAAGCCGTAGATCGCCGTCTTCGACACGACTGCGGAGAGGACGGCCGCCACCTCGATCGGCGCCTGGCGGTACGTCAGCGGTAGCCAGCCGTGAAACGGGAAGAGCGGGGCCTTGACGGCGAACGCGATCGCGAAGCCGAGGAAGATCCAGACGTTGTCGCTCGTGCCGGACTCCGTGAGCGAGAACGTCCCCTGCGTCACGCCGAATGCGACGACCGAGGCGAGCATCAGGAGAGACCCCGCCATCGTGTAGATGACGAACGTCACCGTGGCCGCCTGGCGGCGCTCCCCACCCCAGACGCCGACGAGGACGTACAGCGGGATCAGCATTGCTTCGAACGAGACGTAGAAGAGCAGCAGGTCCTGGGCCGCGAACGTCGCGATGACCGCACCTGTCAGGAAGAGCATCAACGCGTAGTACGCGCGCGAGCGGTCGCGTCCGACCCACAGCGCGTAGCCGATCGCGGCTGCGAAGACGACGACCGCTGCGCCGGCGAGCCAGAGCGAGTAGCCGTAGAACCCGACCGAGTACGAGATGCCGAGGCTCTCCACCCACTGGCGCGAGGCGTCGAGCTGGAGGCCGCCCTCGTCGAAGTCGTACTGCGACGCCGCGACGATCCAGAGCCCGACCTCCATGAGCGCGACGAGGAAGGCGAGGCCGGCCGTCGTCTCTCGCGGAAGCGGGAGGATCGCGACGACGAGCGCGCCGGCGATCGGCAGCAGGATGAGCGCGGTCGTCAGCATCGCCTAGCGCACCGCCACGAAGACGATGATGAGGACGCTGACCGCGAACGCGACCGCGATGGCGTACGTACGCAGAAGACCCGACTGCACCCGGCCGACCTCGCCGCCCACCTGGATCGCGCCCGAGCCGATCTCGTCGAGCGAGCGCTCGACGACCGGCTCCTCGACGTTCCGGCGTAGTGCGACCGACAGAGCTGCGGCGGGACGGTAGAACAGTGCGTCATAGGCCTCGTCGAAGTAGAGCTTGCGCTCGAGCACGCGCCAGATGCCGGGGTTCGTCACGAACTGCCGGCCCTTCTCGAAGGCGTGACGGGCGAGGAAGAAGCCGAGCAGGGCAAGCAACACCGCGACCGCGCTCAGCGCGTAGTCCTCGGCGACCGTCGCCTGGACGAGCGGCTCCGCGGTCTCGTCGATCCAGTGCAGGAACGGCTCCCACACGCCCGGGATGACGACGAGGCCGCCGATCGTCGCGAGCACGGTGAGGACTCCGACGGGGATCGTCATCGAGCGCGGCCCCTCGCCGTGCCCCTCGTGCGCGTGCTCCTTGACGAGGTCGCTCTGCGCTCCGCGCCAGACCGCGAAGTACAGGCGCGTTGTGTAGAGACCGGTCAGCAATGCGCCGACGAGCCCTGCGGCTGCGAGCGTGTAGCCGAGTGCATCTCCGCTCGAGAACGCCGCCGAGACGATGCCGTCCTTCGACCAGAAGCCGGAGAAGATCGGGATGCCCATGAGCGCGAGGCCGCCGACCGCGAACGCGACGTGCGTTCGCGGCATGACCGACTTGAGACCGCCCATCTTGCGGATGTCCTGTTCGCCCTCGAGGTGATGGATGACGAGGCCGGCCGTCATGAACAGCAGCGCCTTGAAGAAGGCGTGCGTCATCAGGTGGAAGATGGCGTACCCGTACGCGCCGACGCCTGCGCCGAGGAACATGTACCCGATCTGCGACATCGTCGAGTAGGCGATGACGCGCTTGATGTCCCACTGCACGAGTGCAATGACCCCCGCGACGAGGAGCGTGATCGCTCCGAGGATCGCCGCGAGGTGCTGGACGTCGGGCGCCGCTTCGAAGATCGGGCTCGCACGCACGAGCAGGTAGACGCCCGCGGTCACCATCGTCGCCGCGTGGATGAGCGCAGAGACGGGCGTCGGACCCTCCATCGCGTCCGGGAGCCACGTGTGCAGCGGGATCTGGGCCGACTTGGCGAGCGCCCCGCCGAGTAGGCCGAGCGCGACGAGGTTCACCGTGGTCGACGAGAGCGAGTCCACCTGATCGAAGACGTCCCCGAACTCGACCGTGCCGGTCGCCCAGATGAGGAGGACGAGCGCAAGCGCGAACGTCGCGTCGCCGATCGCGTTCATGACGAAGGCCTTCTTCGCGGCGGCGACCGCCTCCGGCTTGTGGTGCCAGAACCCGATCAGGAGGTATGACGCGAGGCCGACGAGCCCCCAGCCCACGAGCATGAGCAGGAAGTTCCCCGCCTCGACGAGCATGAGCATCGAGAAGACGAAGAGCGACATGTACGCGAAGTAGCGACGCTCCTGCTCGTCGCCCTTCATGTAGCCCATCGAGTACCAGACGATGAGCCCGCCGACGCCCGAGACGATGAGCATGAGAGTGCTGGACAGCGTGTCCAGGAGGATCTGCAGCTGGACCTCGATGTCGCCGGACGCGAGCCACGTGTAGGCCGTCGAGACCTGCTCGCGATCGGCCGGGTCCGCAGCCCAGAGGCCGAAGAACGCGACGAGCGCTCCGGCGAAGGCGACGAACGTGGTCAGCACCGAGATCCAGGCGGCGGTGCTCCGCGAGATGCGGCCGCCCGCCACTGTGATGGCAACCGCTCCGGCGAGCGGCGACAGCAGGCAGACCCACGCGCCGGCGATCATCCGCGGAGCGCGCTCGCCTGGTCGACGTCGAGGGGGACGCGTCGACGCGCCATCGCGACGATGAGGCCTAGCCCGATCGCGACCTCCGCTGCAGCGACGGCCATGACCGCGAGCGCGAAGATCTGTCCGTCGAGGTTGCCCTGCTGGCGCGCGAACGCGACGAGCGTGAGGTTCGCCGCGTTCAACATGATCTCGAGCGAGAGCAGCACGATCAGCGGGCTGCGCCTGAGCATCACGCCGAGCGCTCCGATCCCGAACAGGATCGCCGCGACGATCAGGTACCAGCCGACGTCCGGGCCGTCCACCTAGGCGGTCTCCTCTTCCTTCTCAGGAGTCGTGCCGAGGACGACGCCGCCGACTGCGGCGACGAGCAGCACGATGGACGTGATCTCGAACGCGAGCAGGTGATCCGTCAGGAAGGCCTGCCCGATCTGGGCCGGGTCACCGAACGAGTCGGAGATCTCCGCAGGGTCGGTGAGGTTGTCTCCCCACGCGAGGCCCAGCACGACGACGATCTCGGTGAGGAGAGCCGCCGCTGCCACCACCGCCGCTCCGCGGACGAGCCGATGCCCCCCGGCCCAGGGCGCGTCCGCGCGCCCGCCGAGATACGCGACCACGAAGAGGAACATCACCATCACGGCGCCCGCGTACACGAGCACCTGCGCCGCGGCGAGGAACTCCGCCGAGAGCAGCAGGAAGAGCACCGCGAGCGACGCGAGGTTCCCGATGAGGGCGAGAGCCGAGAAGAACGGGTTCGTCATCGTCACGACCGCCATGCCCGTTCCCAGACAGGCCGCAGCGGCGACGAACCAGACGAGCCACACGAGGACGTTTCCCATCAGCTTCTCGTCTTGAAGGCCGGCTCGGGGGTGTCGTACAGGGCGGGGTCCGCGACCGGGACACGCTTGATCGGCTCGGCGAGGAGCATGTCCTTCGTGTAGATGAGGTCGTCGCGTGAGTACTCGGCGATCTCGAACTCGTTGCCGAGTGTGATGGCGTCGAACGGGCAGGCCAGCTCGCAGTAGCCGCAGAAGATGCAGCGGCTCATGTTGATCTCGTAGATCCGGGCGAAGCGCTCGCCCGCGGAGACCCGGTTCTCCGCGGTGTTCTCCTCGGCGACGACGCGGATGCAGTCCGCGGGGCACGCTGCGGCGCAGAGCGAGCAGCCGACGCACTTCTCGAGCCCGTTCTCGTGCTTGTGCAGGCGGTGACGCCCGCGGAAGCGCGGATAGACCGCGCGCTTGAACTCGGGGTACTGCTGCGTGATCGGCTTCCGGAAGATCTGCCGAAAGGTGACGCCGAAGCCCTTGAGCGTCGAGAAAGGCTGAGCCATCTAGAGCGCTACCACCAGGATCGCCGTCACGACGGCGTTGATCGTCGCGACCGGGAGCAGCACCTTCCAGCCGAAACGCATCAGCTGGTCGTAGCGCAGCCGCGGGAGTGTCGTCCGAATCCAGATGAAGACGAACAGGAGGAGGATGAGCTTGCCGATGAACCACAGCGGCCCGGCCCAGGTCGCGCCGTCCCAGCCCGGCCCGTGCCAGCCGCCGAGGAAGAGCGTCACGCAGAGTGCCGACAGCGTGATGAGGTTCACGTACTCGGACATGGCGTAGAGGCCGTAGCGCATCCCGCCATACTCGGTGTGGTAGCCGGCGACGAGCTCCTGCTCGGCCTCCGGGAGGTCGAACGGCGCGCGCGCGGTCTCGGCCGTCCCCGCGAAGAGGAACACGACGAGGCCGACGATCTGCGGGATCCCGTACCAGATCGTGTCGGATTGCTCCGCCACGATGTCGGTGAGCGAGAGCGACCCGGCCATGATCACGACGCCGAGCACCGAGAGTGCGAGCGACACCTCGTACGACACGAGCTGGGCGCACGTGCGCATCGAGCCGAGCAGCGCGAACTTCGAGTCGGAGGACCAGCCGCCGAGGATGAAGCCGTACACCCCGAGGGAGCCCACGGCGAAGATGAGGATGAGGGCGATGTCGAGGTCGGCGACCTGCCCCGGGATGTACACGCCGCCGATCGTCCAGCCTGGCCCGAACGGGATCACCGAGAAGGTCGTGAGGGCGGTGAACGCGGCGAGGAACGGGCCGATGATGAAGGCCCAGTCGATCGCCTCGGTCGGCGCGAAGCTCTCCTTGTTGATGAGCTTCAGCAGGTCGGCGATCGGCTGCAGCGAGCCGCGGAAGCCGGCCCGGTTCGGGCCGTAGCGCAGCTGCATCCGTCCCATGACCTTGCGCTCGGCGAGGGTGAGGTACGCGAACGTGACCATCACGAGGTTGATGACGACGAACGCCTGGATGAGGCTCACCCACCAGTCGACGGACGGGGTCATGCCTTCGTCACCTCGACCTCGGGATGGAGGTCGCCGGCGTGCTCCTCGGCCACGCGGACGACGCCCTCGAGCAGCTTGCGGTTGACGCGGGCGCGGAGCTCGACGGAGGTCCCGTTCGAGCGTACGAGCACGGAGTCGCCGTTCGCGATCCCGCGGCTCGCGGCGTCGCCAGCGGCGATCTCGACGTCGCGATCAGGCCGCTGGAAGCCGAGCTCGGGCACGCGCTCGACGGCCGGGCCGGAGAAGAGCGCGGTGTAGCGCTGGAGCTTCAGGCCGCCGCTCGGGCTCTCGGCGGGGTCGAGGGTGGTCGCCTCGGCGGGCGCCACGTAGGCGTGCCTCGCCGGAAGCGGGGCGTGCCCGCCCAGATCGTCGAGCGTGAGGTCGCGGTACAGCTCGGCGGCGACCTCCGAGAAAACCCCCGCCGCGTGCGGAGCCACGCCGACGCCGAACCGGGCCGCGAGCTTCGAGATCCACGCGAGCTCGTCCGGGCACGGCGGGAGCACGGCCCGACGAATCCGCTGCACGCGCCCCTCGAGGTTCATCGAGGTCCCGTCGCGCTCGAGGGCGGCCGTCGACGGAAGGATCAGGTCGGCCCAGCCGCCGGCGAGCTCGTGGAACATCGTGAGTACGACGACGCGGTTCGCCCGCTCGGCGAGCGCGCGCACGTCGGCATTCGAAGCGGCGTCGTCGCCGGAGACGAACAGCAGCTCGATCGGTTCCGGATTCGTCTCGTCGGCGTCGGCGGCGACGGCCCACCCGAGCGCGACTCCGCGCGGGTTGGAAGCCGACGGCAGGTGGAATGCGCCGCAACCGGGCTTCTCCGCGAACCCGAGCTCATGCGCGAGCTCCGCGAGCCGCGCTCCGCCTCCGCCGCCCGGTCCCGACCAGACGAGCACCGCCCGCTCGGAGGCGCGCAGCTTCTTGGCGAGCGCGCTGCGGCCCGCAGCGAGCTCGCGGCAGAGCTCCGCTCCGGCTCCGGGCGCGGTCTTCTCCGTGCCCGTCGGCGAGCAGACCACGACCTCGGCGCCGTGCCTACGCGCCTCCTTGATCCAGAGATCGACGATCGGCGCCCGCTCGACGACCGGGTCGTCGCCGATCACGACGACGAGCTCCGCCTTGGCAATCCCGCTGAGCGGAAGTCGAAACGCCTCGAGTGCGTCGGACGTCGCTTCCGGGAGCACCGCCGAGTGCGCGCCGAGGCCCGTCCGAAGGAGCCGGCCGAGCGCATAGGCGACCTCGGTCGTCTCGGACCCCGAGAACGCGGTGACGATCGAGCTGCCCGCCTCGCGCAGCATCGACTCCGCCTCGTCGAGCGCGTCGTCCCACGAGATCTCCGTGAGCCCCTTGCGGCCACGCCGGAGCGGCGTCGTGATCCGGTCCTCGGCGCGTAGGTGCGGGTACGAGTACCGGCCCTTGTCGCAGAGCCAACCCTGGTCGACCTCCGGGTGGTTGCGCGAGAGGATGCGCTTGACCTTGTCCTCGCGGATCGTGGCCGACGTGTTGCAGCCAACGGCGCAACCCGTGCAGACCGTGGGGACGTTCTGGATGTCCCACGGCCGAGCGTCGAAGCGATAGAGCGTCGAGGTGAGCGCGCCCACCGGGCAGAGCTCGACGACGTTGCCGGAGAACGGCGAGCGGTAGGGCTCGTCCTCGAAGGTCGCGATCTCCGTATGGGCGCCGCGATTCCGCGCGATGAGCTGCCCGTCCTCCGCCACGTCCTCGGAGAACCGCGTGCAGCGGTAGCAGAGGATGCAGCGCTCGCGGTCGAGTGCGATGAGCGGCGAGACGGGGATCGGCTTGTCGACGGTGTGCTTCTGGAAGGTCATGCGCGTGTTGCCCGGGCCGTGACGGAACGTGAGGTCCTGGAGTGGGCACTCGCCGCCCTTGTCGCAGACCGGGCAGTCGAGCGGGTGGTTCACGAGGATGAACTCGAGGGTCGCCTCCTGACCCTCCGCGGCTTTCGCCGACGTCGCGCTCGTCTTGATCACCATGTCCGGTGCGACGGTGAGCGTGCACGCAGCCTGCAGCTTCGGGATCCCCTCGATCTCGACGAGGCACATGCGGCACGCTCCGACGGGAGGCCCGAGTCGCGGCTCGTAGCAGAAGACAGGGATCTCGATGCCGGCCGTCTGCGCTGCCTCGACCAGCCCCGTCCCCTTCGGCACCTCGACCTCACGGTCGTCGACGGTGACGTGCACGAGCTCAGACATGCGCGGTCTCGTGGCCGTGGTGGGCGTGCATGTCGGACGGGGCGAGGATCCCGTCGAGCGACGACTCCCCGTCGAACGGACAGCGGCCCAGATCGATGTGCGCTTGGTACTCGTCGCGGAACTTGTCCACGTAGCTCAGCACGGCGATCGCGTCGGAGTCGCCGAGCGGGCAGAGGCACTTGCCCATGATCCGGTCGCAGACGGAGAGGAGCAGGTCGAGGTCGGCCTGCGCTGCACGCCCGTCCTCGATCTTCTGGAGGATCTGCGTCACCCACCGGGTGCCGACACGGCACGGTGTGCACTTCCCGCAGGACTCGTGCTCGTAGAACTGCGACACGCGGATGCCGAGCTGCACCATGCAGCAGCGGTCGTCGATGACGATGACGCCGGCCGATCCGATCGACGATCCCGCCTCGACGAGCGACGTGAAGTCCATCTTCGTGTCGATGTCGGCGTCGGTGAGCACCGAGGTCGACGACCCACCCGGGATGACCGCCTTGAGCTCGCGTCCGTTCGGGACGCCGCCGCCGATGTCGTAGATCAGCTCGCGCATCGAGATTCCGTGCGGGAGCTCGTAGTTCCCCGGGCTCACGACGTCGCCCGAGAGCGAGAAGACGCGCGTGCCGGATGAGTTCTCGACGCCGAGCTTGGCGTACTCCGCGCCCCCCATCTCGAGCACCGGCGTGACGGTCGTGATCGACTCGACGTTGTTCACCGCGGTCGGTGCGGCGTAGAGGCCGGCGATCGCCGGGAACGGCGGCTTCGTTCTCGGCTGGCCGCGCTTGCCCTCGAGAGATTCGAGGAGCGCCGTCTCCTCACCGCAGATGTATGCGCCGGCGCCACGATGGAGCACGACGGTCACACCTCCGAGGAGATCGGCCTTCTGCATCGCCTCGAGCGAGTCGCGCAGCACCTCGAATTCGCGCTCGTACTCTCCGCGGATGTAGATGAAGACGTGCTGCGACTCGATCCCGTGTGCGGCGATGAGGCAGCCCTCGAGGAAGCGGAACGGGACGCGCAGCATGATCTCGCGGTCCTTGAACGTCCCGGGCTCGGACTCGTCGGCGTTGACGACGAGGTAGTGCGGCTTCGGGAGCTGGTCCGGCTTCGGGACGAACGACCACTTGCGACCGGTCGGGAAGAAGGCGCCCCCGCGCCCTCGGAGTCCCGACGCGTCGAGCTCGGCGATCACCTCGTCCGGCGACAGCGCGCGCGCCTTGCGCAGCGCCGTGAAGCCGCCGGCCTTCTCGTACTCGCCGATGTCGAGCACGGAGCTGCCGTCCGTGGTCCCGGCGAAGACGATGCTCGGATGCTCAGCCACGGAGCTCCTGGACGATCCCGGGGACGTCCTCCGCCTGCACGCGCAGCCGGTGCCGGTTGTTGACGGCGACCACCGTTGCCCAGCCGCAGCCCCCGAGGCACTCGATCGTCCCGAGCGTGTACGCGCCATCCTCGGAGGTCGAGCCGGCGGAGATGCCGAGCTCGCGCTCGAACGCCTCGACGACCTGCTGCGCCCCGGCGAGCCCGCACGAGACGTTCGTGCACACCTCGACGTGGGTTCGCCCGACGGGCTCGAGGTAGTACTGGTCGTAGAACGACGCGATCGAGAGGCAGTACGCGGGCGTGAGCTCGAGCGCGTCGGCGACCTCGCGGATGGCGTCCGGCGAGAGCCAGCCGTCGTTCTCCTCCTGCGCGAGCCGAAGCGCCGGCATGACCGCGGACAGGGCGTCCGGATACCGCTTCTTGAGCTTCTGCACCTCGGTTGCGAGGCTCATCGGTCGGCGTCTCCCATGACGGGATCGAGCGAGCCGCCCGCGGCGATGAGGTCGGCGACGAGCAACCCCTGGACGATCGTCGCGGTCGCCTGCAGCGCGGCGAAGCTCGGGGCGCGGAACTTCACGCGCCATGGCCTCGCGCCCCCGTCGGAGACGAGGTAGCACCCGGCCTCCCCGCGCGGCGACTCGATCGCGACGTACACCTCGCCCTCGGGGACGGTGAAGCCCTCCGTGACGATCTTGAAGTGGTGGATGAGCGATTCCATGGACGTGTGCAGCTCGTGCCGGGGCGGGAGCACCACCTTGCGGTCGTCCGCGATCCACGGCATGCCCTCGGTCGTCTCGAGTTTGTCGAGGCACTGGTCGATGATCCGTACCGACTCGCGCATCTCGTCCATGTGCACGCGGTAGCGGTCGTAGACGTCGCCGCCGACGTACACCGGGACGTCGAACTCGACCTCGTCGTACGCCAGGTACGGCGTGTTGCGCCGCAGATCCCAGTCGACGCCGGTGGAACGCAGCATCGGGCCGGACTGCGCGAGCGCGAGCGCGTCGTCCGCGGACAGGAGCCCGACGCCTTTCGTACGCTCGAGCCAGATGGCGTTGCGGTCGAGGATCGCCTCGTACTCGTCGACCGACTTCGGCATCTGCGCGCAGAACTTCCGCGCCTCGGCAACGAACCCCGGCGGCAGGTCCTCGGCGATCCCGCCGACCTGCACGTAGCGCGTGTGCATGCGCGTTCCGCCGGCCATCTCGAAGAGGTCGAGGATGGCATCGCGGTCGTCGAAGCAGTACCAGAAGAGCGAGATCGCCCCGAGCTCGAGGGCCGACGTCCCGAGCCAGACGAGGTGCGAGTGGATCCGGTTGAGCTCCGCCATCGCCATCCGCGCCCAGACCGCGCGGGGCGGGACCTCGATCCCGAGGAGCTTCTCGATCGCAAGCACGTAGAGGAGTTCGTTCGCGTGGAAGGCGACGTAGTCCATGCGGGGCGCGTACGTGACCGACTTCCACCACGACTTGTGCTCCATGTTCTTCTCGAAGCCCGTGTGCAGGTACCCGATGACCGCGCGGATGCCGGCCACGGTCTCGCCGTCGAGGTCGACGACGAGCCGGAGGACGCCGTGTGTGGACGGGTGGTTCGGGCCGAAGTTGACCCGCAGGATGTCCTCGAGCCGGTGCTTCTCGGGGTCGACCTCGAGAATCGTCGGCACAGGGCTCGGGATGCGCGTTCCCTCGTAGACCCTGGTGGACGGGAGAGTGCTCATCAGTCCTCGTCCGAGAAGCGCACGGGCTCGCCGCCCAGCGGGTAGTCCTTGCGGAGCGGGTGCCCCTCCCAGTCCTCGGGCATCAGGATCCGGACGAGGTTGTCGTGGCCCTCGAAGCGGAAGCCGAACATGTCGAAGGCCTCGCGTTCGAACCAGTCGGCCGCCGGCCAGACCGGGAGGACGCTCGCGACGGGCTCACCGTCTTCGAGCCAGATCTGGACGCGAACGCGCGCCGGATCGTCGGACACGCGGAGCAGGTGGTACGAGATCGAGAAGCGCTTCGGCTTCGGGTGGGGCACGCGGGCGAGCCCACGCGAGCCAGGGTCGTTCAGGTCCCGTCCGCCCGCCGTGCCGATGTACCCGGCGACCGGGCCCTCGCCCCAGCCGAGGTAGTCGGCGGGTGCGATGTCCGCGAGGAAGTTGAAGCCGTGGTCGTCGCGCAGCACGGTGCAAGCCTCGATCAGGCGCGCCGGGTCGACCACGAGCGTCACCTCGCCGAACGACTCGCGCGTCTCGACGACACCGGGGACGCCTGCGTAGTCGCTCACTCCGCGACTCCGCGGATCGAGTACGC
>Ga0070670_100002585_pt1 | contig 14961 bp, 7 predicted proteins | sample KBSS63metaG_FD_64665 | JGI IMG/M metagenome (GOLD analysis project Ga0070670, IMG submission 64665) | Switchgrass rhizosphere microbial communities from Kellogg Biological Station, Michigan, USA - KBS S6-3 metaG | ecosystem: Host-associated > Plants > Roots > Rhizosphere > Soil ... | reverse complement strand
TATCCGGCCAACTACGACGCGTCGAAGAAGTACCCGATGATCGTGAACCCGTACGAGATGCTGTCGCAGACGCTCCACCAGTTCATCGTGCCCACGGAGCGCAACTATTACGACGCGACGGTGTGGAGTCAGAACGGGTACTTCGTGCTCAAGCCCGATATCGTGTTCCGCGGTCGCGACCCGGGCATCTCCGTGCTCGAGGCGCTGCAGGCGGCAGTTCGGAGTGTCACGTCACGCGGACTAGTGGACTCGACCAAGGTCGGCCTCGTGGGACACTCGTGGGGCGGCTATGAGGCGACGTTCGTTCCGACGCGGACGAACATGTTCGCCACGTCGATTGCCGGCGCGCCAATCACGAACTTCCTGAGCTTCGCCGGCGCGATCCACTGGACGCCGGGTATCGCCGAGTTCGATCACTGGGAGACGGGACAGGCGCGGATGGACGTGCCCTTCTGGGAGGACATGGAGGCGTACGTCCGCAATTCGCCCGCGGCAAAGGTGAACGAGCTCAAGACGCCGATGTTGATGGAGTTCGGCGACGCGGACGGGACGGTCGATTGGCATCAGGGCGTGGAGTTCTACAACTTCGCCCGCCGCGCAGGCCGCGATGACTTCGTGATGCTCGTGTATCCCGGCGAAGACCACGGCCTCCGCAAGAAGGAGAACCAGATCGACTACCACCGCCGGATCAACCAGTGGTTCGGTCACTGGCTCAAGGGTGAGCCTGCGCCGAAGTGGATGACCGAAGGTGTGACGTGGCTCGAGCGAAAGGCCGTACTCGACTCGATCAAGTAACTCGCGCCACGCCCACATCCAGACAAACGAAGCGCGGATGTGACGGAAACAGCGGATAGCGACGGATGTGATCCGTTGGATTCGCCGTTTCCGTTCTGATCCGTTTCCCTATGTTCTGGATGGATGTCCGGTTATCACGGCTTGCGGGTGGCGAGTGAGTCGAATTTTGCCTTATCCTCCGGCACGAGGTATGTCGACGGCGCGACGGGTGTGAACGGCTTCGCGTCAGGCGTCGTCGTGAACGCACTGAACATCGGCGCCGCGACCGCGTCTCCCAGGTTCATCGGATCCAGGCCGAGGATCAACTCGGCTGTGCGCAGCGCACTCAGTTGATCGAAGCGATCCGACACGACGACCCCACGCTTGACCGACGGCCCGATGAGCAGCGCCACCTCGCGCGTCGCGTCGACGTGATCCGGCCCGTTCTGGGCGTCGTCCTCCATCACGATGATCAGGCTCTCGTTCCAGATCGGGCTGTTCGAGATCGCCTGGACGATCTGGCCCAGCGCCGCGTCGTTCTGCGCGACGAGCTGATACGGGTTGAGGAAATCCGGGCTGACGCCGGCCGTGTGATCGTTAGGCAGCCAGAGGTACGAGAATGCCGGCACCCGATTCTCCTTGACGGCCGTCTCGAAGTCGCGGCGCCAGATCGCCGTCCGGCCGAGGTCAGAGAACGCGAGGTTCCACGTCGGATACCCGAGTGTGTAGTGCGTGAGGAAGTCCGCGACGCTGGTCTTGAACGCCGCATCCGAGCTGATCGCGCGAGCGAGGCTGTTGTCGCCCGTGAACATCGTCGACAGGCCGGCGGAGAACTTCGCGTCGGCCAGGAGCTTGAGCGCATCGGTACGGCTGGTTCCGCGGCCCATGTATGGCGTCGACAGCGCCGTGAACCGCGTCCCGCGATCGACGGAGTCCGCGAGCGCCATCGAGTGCGCGTAGAACCGCTTCGCGATCGCGTGCTCCGCACCAAAGCGCTCGGTGATCAGGCGGTACATCCGCGTGAACAGGTAGTACGGCTCACCGTATATGCGGTAGCTCACGTTCTTCGCCTCGAGCGCGTCCCACAGGTACGTCGGTGAGTACGCGCCCGGCACGGTGCCGAACGGGTAGCCACGGTAACGCGCGGCGTATGTCGTGTTCCCCAGCCACTCGAGAAACGGGCTCGCGTACCCGCTGGTCGTGAAGCTGTGCCCGAGGACACTGATCTCCCCGTCGGCGTAGAAGTGGTCGAGCGCGACGAACTCCCGCGCGATCTGATGCGCGACCGGAGTGATCCGCTCGCCGAACAGCGTTAGGCTCGAATCCGCTTCCCCGCGGCCCAGGTCACCCATCACCTGATCCCACGAGCGATTCTCCCGCACGATGTAGAACACGTGGCGGATGGGGAGCCGAAGTCCGTCGCCGGCGCTGTAGAGCGGAGTGCCTTGTGCGACCTGCGCGGTCCAGGCGGCGAGCCGGCCCGATATCACGGATTCAGGCAGCACCGCGACCGAGCCGCGAAGGAGCGTGAGGACGTAGTCAGGTCCGCTCGTGCGCGTGTCGGCGATGGTCTGCGGCCCCTGAGGATTCGGCCGCCGCGCGCGGATGCCTTTCGCGCTCAGCACCACGATCCGGCCACTGTCGGCGAGGACCTTGGTCGGATACCAGGCGGTTGGGAAAAAGCCGACGGGCTCCGCACCGGCGGCGTTCGCAGTAGAACCGAGGTCGAAGACCGCGACCGCGTTGAGACCGGCGGCGCTCACATACAGCTTGCCGTTCGAGACCGCACACGATGTCGGGGCACCACCGAATCTCGCGGCGGCACCCTGTGGGCCTGGGAACCTGACGCGGTAGGTCGCGACAACGGAGTCGGATGTGAGCGACACCGCCGACACGTCGTCGGAACCGGAGTTCACGACGTACACGCGTGCGTCGTCCGCGCAGAGACTCTGCGGCGCGCGCCCGGTCGCGATCGTTCGGCGCAGCCGTGGCTGCCCACCGGACAGATCGTACGCGAGCAGCTTGTGCTCGCCGACGAGCGACAGGTACAGCGTTCTGCCAACGAGTCGCATCGCCGACGGGAAGTAGCCGGCGTTGACCGTGGACTCGATGCGACCCGTCATGACGTTGAGGATCGCGACCTTACCCGGTCCCGAGGCCCCGACGCTGTCCGGCGCGGTCAGCAGGGCAACGGCGACATGCTCGGCGTCGATCGCCGCGACCGGGCCCGCGTACTCGCCGACATTGAAGGAGCGCGTGAGCTGGAACTGCCGGTCGATCTGGAAGACGCTGTCGCTCGAGCCGCCGCTGACATAGAGGTTGCCGTTAGGCGACGCCGTCGCGCTCGGATACAGCGACGCGACGCGAAGGGTCCGGGTGACGCGTGGCCCCGCGGCATCGACGACCGAGATCTCCGGGTCCTCCAGCCCCTGCAGGTAGTACCCGTTGTTGAGCACCACCACTCGGCCCGCGAAAGACACGGCTTCATACGGCATGCGTCCGAGCTCGACCTGCGCGCCGGCAGGGGCCAGAACCCAGCCGGTCGGAAGTCGCAGCTGCGGCGCCTGTGCCGCGAACTTCGTCGCCGACGCATTTGCGCGGCGTACAGCCTGGTCGTACCCCTTCCCACGCGCGAACTTCCACAGCTCGCGCGTGAGGTCCTCCATCTCCTCCGGCTCGTCCGGTCCTGAGCGCGCCGACATGACCGAGCGCTTGCCCTCACGCTGCCGCTCCTCCTCTCGCTCTCGTTCGCGCCGATCGGGTGGCCGAGTGGTTTTCGACTGGGCGTCCGCCTGCTGCCAGGCGCACAGGAGGAAAAGCGTGAGAGGTACGACGAGCCGGGTGCGACAGCGCATGCGTGACGTCCGGGGAGGCAGTGAGTGGAAGGCGGACGTCGGAATTTGGCAACAATTGGGGTCAGAGTCGAATTTCATCGTTCCAACGCCCAGGCGTTGGAACGATGAAATTCGACTCTGACCCCGATTACTCGGACCTGAGCGCGATCGCCGGATCCACCCGCGCCGCACGCCGAGCCGGAACGCCGGACGCCAGAATGGCGACCAGGACCAGCACGATCCCCACCCCCGCAAACACGACCGGGTCCGTGGGACTGACCTCGTATAGCTGAGCGCCTAACCAGCGCGACAGTACCAGCGCGCCCGCGGTACCGGCGGCAAGCCCAACGAGCGCGGGCGTGAGACCGGTTTTGAGCGTCCATTGGACGATATCGGCCGACTTCGCCCCGAGCGCGATCCGAATACCGATCTCGTTCGTCCGCTGGCCGACGACGTAGGCGACTACGCCGTAGACCCCGATCGCGGCGAGCAGCAACGCCACCACGCCGAACGCGCCCACGAGCAACGTCAGCACGCGCGGCGCCGCCACGGCGTCACCTACGGCTTCCCGCACCGTGCCAATCTCCGTAATCGGCTGATCGCGCTCCACCGTGCGGATCGCCTCGCGGATCGCCGGCAGCAACGGCGCCGGGTCACCAGTCGTTCTCGCAATGACCGTGAAAATGCGGCGAGTAACGATCTTGTTAGGCACGTAGACCATCGGCGTTGGGTCGCCCTGCACGCTCGTATAGCGCGCGTCACCCGCCACGCCGACTATCCGCATCCGTCGGCCCGCATACTCGATCTCTTCACCAACCGGCGAGCGCTCCGGCCAGTACTTGTGCGCGAGCCCGGCGCTTACGACCACGCCGATGGCCCCCGAATCGCCATCCTGTTCGATGAGGTCTCGTCCGGCGATCAGTCGCAGGCCCAACGCCCGAACGATGCCATCCGACGACGGCAGAAAATTCGCGCGTGGCTCGGCTGAAGAGGCACTCGCCGTCTGCGCGGGGATCGCGAACGTATTCGGCTCGCCCCCGGCGCGCATGGGTCCGTCCTTGGCGAGCGCGGCTGCCGTGACGCCGGGGACTTCGCGCACCTGTGCCAGCATGCGATCGGCAACCGGCAGGTATTCCGACGGCGTTGCATAACGCGAGGCGGCAATCGTGACCCGAGCGTACAGCGTCCGGTCTGCGTCGAACCCCAACGAGACGGTGCTCAGTCGCGAGAAGCTTTTCACGAGCAGGCCCGCCCCCACGACCAACATCATCGCGAGCCCGACCTCCAGGGCGACGAGCGCGCGACGGAGGGCGTGCGCGCCAGCAGCGCCCGTGGTGCCCCGCCCACTCTCGCGGAGAGTGCTCGCGACGTTGCGCCGATCGCCCATCACCGGGATCAACCCGAAGAGGAGCCCCGTCAACGCGGAGACGCCGAGTGCGAACGCCAATACCGTTCCGTCCACCTGGACATCGCCGACGGCAGGGAGCCAAGGGCCGTTGAGCGTGACCAGCGCCCGTACACCCGAGGTCGCGAGGACAACGCCCAGGATTCCGCCGGCGAGCGAGAGTGCGATGCTCTCCGTGAACAGCTGCCGGGCGAGCCTGGCCCGCCCGGCGCCTAACGCCGTGCGCAACGCGAGCTCCCTCGACCGCCTGGACGCGCGCGCCAGCACGAGGTTCGCGACGTTCACGCACGCCAGCACGAGCGTGAGCACCACCGCCCCGAACAGGATCCAGACGCGCGAGCGCGAGCTCCCGAGGATCGCGTCGCGCAGCGGGACAAGCGTCGCTCGCGTCCAGCCCGCGTTGGTGTCGCCGTATTCGTTCGCGAGACGGTCCGCGATGACCGACAGATCCGACTGCGCTCGTGCCGCGGTTACGCCGGGCGCGAGGCGCGCGATGGGCTCGAGCCAGCGCACCGCGCGCGTCCGCGGAATGCCGGTTGCGGGCACCACGGATAGAGGGACCCAGACGTCCGTGTCGCGATCCGGAAACCGGAACGTCGCAGGCATGACACCAACGACCGTGTACGGCTCGTCGTTCAGGCGGAGCGGGCGCCCGACGATGTCACGCGCTGACCCATACCGCGAACTCCAGAACCGGTGCGAGAGGACCACGACGCGGTCACGGCCGTCGACATGCTCACTCGGCAGGATGGTCCGACCCACTATCGCGCTCACACCTAATGTCTCGAAGAAGTCCGCCGCGACGTACGCGGTCTTGAGACGGACCGGCTCCCCGCCGTCCACCAGCGCCAGGCCGGTGGGGAGCGTGCTGTAGGCCGACACGTGATCGAACGAGTGGCCGAGCCGCCGCCAGTCGTCGAGGTCCGGAATGGAGACGGGGCTTCTCGCCTCGTTGCGAGCCGGGTTGGCAAGCCAGAGCCTAACGAGGCGATCCGGCGACCCGAACGGAAGCTCGCGTAGCAGGACGCCGCGCACGACGCTGAAGATCGCGGTCGTCGCACCAACCCCCAACGCGAGCGTCAGGACGACGACGGCGGTGAACCCCGGACTGCGCCGTGCGGCACGCGCCGCATAGGCGAGATCCTGTCGGAGTTGGTCGAGGAGATGGAACCCGTGCGCATCCCCGATCTCTTCCTTGTACCGCTGCACGCCACCGAACGCGCGCAAGGCGGCGGTGCGGGCATCTGCCGCACTCATACCACGCCTGACGTTCTCGGCCGTTTGTCGCTCCACGTGGAACCGAAGCTCGTCGTCGAAATCGCGAGCCATATGAGTCCGAAACAGAAGCGCCCGCAGGCGCAGCACAATGCGTTGTACCCAGAGCATGGTCCCTCCACCACCGCCATGTGCAGGCCGCGGCGGCCGGCACTCCCTGTAGAATGTCTACAAGAGAGATGCCATCCGCTCCTGTAGAATGTCAAGGAGAGCCCTCTCGTACGCGCTCGGTGCGCCATGAGTTTCGGGACTGGACACACCGGCACACCCACACGATCATGGCCGCATGGATGCCTCGTCGATCCGTCTGGAGCACCGACTCCAGAAATGGAGTGGGAGAACGCGCAGATCGCGGTGCTCCGGCGCGTCGCGAGTGGCGAGACGACATGGCGGCCCGAGGGGCGGGCCCCGCAAGCGCGCGCCGATTTCGACGCCACGATCGAGCACATCCTCGCCCTTCACCATCGTGGCCTGCTGCAGTGCTCGACGCCGATCGCCGAGTTGCACGGCGAGGCGCAGTACGCCGAGGTCGCGGACGTGGTGCTCACTCCGGAGGGCCGCCGCGTGCTCGATCGCGCGGATGCCGCACCGCAGCCGTCGGCAGACACGCCACCCACACGAGCCTAGAGCTTGGCCTCCGCCGACTGCCGTCTGAGCTGCAATACGTGCACGTTCGGATCCACCACCACGCGCTCGGGCTTGAACGGCGTCCGGATCGAAACGCGTTGCTTCTCCTTGCTGCCTAACGTCAGAGAATCCGTGACGGCCTGATACGGCTGCGCCGGTTTTGCCTTCTTCGTCGAGTCCGACGGGAACCGCTCGCCCTGCACCGCCGCCACCTCGATGGGCATGCGCCCGGTGCCGACGTTCTCGATCTCGGCCGTCGTGACCCACCCGCCGCCGGGCGCCTCGACGGTCTTCGCGTCGTGCACACGGTACTCGGGGACGATGACCGTGTCGAACCACTGTGTCACGAAATCATCGTACGAGGCCGTGTCGGCCGCATAACGCCGCATGTGCACCACGAAGTCGTGCAGTACCGGATGGTCCGGGTTACCGTTGTATGCCGCGATGAAGTCCTTCATCCCGCGCAGCGTCGGCTCCCGCCCCATTCGCTGCATGAGCATCCAGAACACCCAGCCGCTCTTGTCGTACGTGACCGTCTCGTCACCCGCTTTCGACCCGTCGAGGCGAAGGAGCTTGCGTTCCGCGTCGGACCGTCGGTTGTCGCCGTAGCGCGACTCGATGCGCTTCCGAAATTCCATCGCGTCCCGCTCACCCTTCACCTGGTCGATCAACAACTCGGTGGAGAAGTGCGCCATCCCTTCACTGAGGATATCGCCGCTCGGACCCTTCCCCGGCTGGAGCATGTTGCCCCACCACTGATGCGCCGACTCGTGCGCGGTCACGAGGAACGCGAGGTTCGTTTTGGGGTCGCTCTTGGTCAGAAACCCGATGCCCTCCGAGAACGTGATGTTCGTCGGGAAACCCTGCGCGTAGATCGCGATCGCCGGAAACTCGCTGATCTTGAGCTCCCTCCATGGGAACGCGCCGAACCATTCGCCGTAATACTTGCGCGCGGCGTCGAGCGCCTCGCTCATCTCCTTCACGTTGTAGGTGTGGTCACGGTCGTAGTAGAGCGCCGTCCCGTTGCCGCGCTTCACATCCCAGCGCCCGACGACGACGTTGAACGCCATGACCGGGTGGTCGCTCTTCCACACCACCGTGCGGCGTCCATTCGCCGTCGAGTCCGAGATCTTCTCTCCCACCGAGTTCGCGAGAAAGCCAGCCGGTGTCGTGATGCGGATCCGCGTCATCGTCGGCAGCAGACTGCCGAACGCGGGCTCCGTCATCCCTTCGTAGAAGTCATCGGGGTACTGGCGCGGCTCGTAGTCGTTTTTCCCTTCCTTGCGTCCGATCTCCTCGACGTAACCGACCGTCGGGAAGTATCGTGGCGAGAAGCTCGTCATTACCGCGCCCGAGGGCAGCACGAATTCTCCGGCGCCGCCGCCGTTTTTTGTCGCGCCCGTTTCCCTTCCCTTGTAGCTGAACCCGATGCGCATCGTATCACCCGGCATCAACGCGTGGGGCGGCGTGAAAACGTACAACAGTGAGGTCGTATCGGGCGTGTACGGTGCGCCGTTCATCGTCCACGCGAGATCGTGCCACGTCGGCGACACCGTGACCGGGACTTTTTCCATCTTCTGATCGCGCTTGTTCACCAGCACGTACGTGCCCTTCACCGTCCACGACCGTTCGTTAGGCTCGAGACCGAGGTCCATGTCCACACTGGCGAGTGCCGGCACCGGGGCGTCCTTCCAGGTCGCGAGGTTTTTCTTCCAGTAGTCGCGCGCCTTCTTGTCCGTCGGTCCGCCGTCCGGGCCGTTCTCGATCTGCCGCCACAGCATTCCGCCGGTGATGACGGGGACGAGGAGCGCCGGCGTCGCACGAATGAGCGAGGTCCGCAGAGCTGCCGGTCGCAGCCGATGCATGATGCGAATCGCATCCCGGTCCTGCCTCGGGTAGTGACGAATCGCGATCCACAGGAAGAAGGCACCGAGCCCCAGCACGAACACTCGACTCAGCACGAGGGCCGGCCGGTCGATCTCGAGCGCGCTCATGTCGCTCCACCGCACCGAGTTCCAGAGCGGCCAGTTACCGAGCCAATTCAGCTTGTTCGTCAGCGCGAGGTATGCCGTTAGGCCGAATGCGGCGAGCGAGACGCCGTAGGCGGAAAACCGGTTGCGCGTCACCGAATACGCGGCGAACACGAACGCGGCCCAAACGAAGAACGTCGGGGCGACGAGGCCACCCCAGATGAGCACGAACGGAAACAGCTCGAAGCCGACGCGACCCTCCACGAGCAGCGCAATCCAGCACGCCAGCAGGCACGCGACGCCAACGATGACCCCAATCGCGCACAATGCGATCAGCTTCCCGGTGATCAGCGCCGAGGTGCGAATTGGCAAGGCGTTGGAGATCGCGCTGAAGCCGGTCGACCGCTCACGCTCCAGGCTCTCCACGGCGTAGAAGACCAGCAGGAGACTCAGGAGCGTTGTCATGAACTGCATCTGGTTCACGGCGAGCGTGCCCGACGTGAGCAGGAGCGGTGTATCGAACGCACCTAACGCGGTGAGCGAGTTGGTGATGATCTCGAATACAATGATCGGCACGAACAGGTAGAGGCCCGGCTGACTCTTGAGCTCGCGCATCTCGGATCGGGCGACCTGCCACACCGTCTGCCAAAATCGGGCAGCCGATGAGCGCATCGCCAGCTCGCCCAGAGTCAGTGTGGGCGCCGGCGCCCGCTCCAGCGCCTCGATTGCTCCCGAGCCCAGGTTCGCGCCTTTGCCGACCTTTACCTTCCCTGATTGCCGCAGCGTCGTTCCGAAGCGCGCTCCGGCGGCCACCACCGCCCCGAGGCCCACCATTACCAGCGCCAGGCGACTCAGAAGAAACGGGACGTCGAACCCGATGCGCTGCGTGTTGTAGTAATCCGCGCCACGATCGACCTTGAGGTACGTCTCTCCAAGCCAGCGCACTCCGCTCGGATCGATCATCATCAACAGCCGGTTGATGCGGAGGTCCAGCCAGTTCGGCGTCCAGGTCCAGAGGAAGAAGAACCCGGCGAGCACGAGCACGATCGGGAGCACGAACACGAGAATCGCTCGCCGTGTCCAGGCACCGAGCGCGAACGCCGCCCCGGCGACGAACACGAGCATCGGCAACGCGAGGACGGTTGCCGGCCTGAGATAGTTCGTCAGTACCAGCGGACCACGCGTTTCGGCCATCTCGGCATTCGGGATCGCATGAAAGAACAGCAGCATCAGCGCGATCACCGAGCCGACGAGCCCCAGGATCGTGGCAATGTTCGCGGCGAACTTCCCCGCGATGTACTCGCCGGGGGTGAGCGGCGTGGCGTGCAGCAGCTCCCCGATGCGAAGCTCGCCATCGCGAATCACACTCATCCCCGCAGCCGCGGCCACGAAAAACGACATAAAGGTCGCAACCGTGACGGCCAGGATCTGTGCGGCGGCGAACTCCGAGGTGATGAACGCCTTCTTGCCGCCAACCGTCGCATCACCGGACGCGATGATGATCGAGACACTCCCGGTCGACAGGCCCCAGATGATCAAGCCGAACGCGAGAAGGCAGATGTAGAACATCGGCCGGCGTGCGTTGAACGCCAGCTCGTGTCGCGCGACGAGCCAGAAGCGGCGGACGCTCATCGCACGACCTCCCCGGCCGACACGATCGGCGTGACGCCGGGTACGCGCGCATCGCTCGGCACGGTAGAGCCGCCGCCGTTCGTCGCGTTAGGCCTGCCGTGCATCAGCACGAAGTACGCGTCCTCGAGCGTGGGGATCGCCGCCTCGAACCCTGGCGGCGCCTCACGACTCGGCTCATGAATCCGTACGCGATTGCGGCCTTCGACCAGCACCGCCTGGGTGACACGCTTCGCGGACTGCAGCGCCGCGAGGTCACCCGTCGCGACCTCGCCCTCGAAGATCGACCCGGCGAGCATCCGTCGCGCCTCGCCCGGTGAGGTTTCGGCGACCACCTGCCCGTTCCGGATCACCGCGAACCGGGGGCACAGGACGGCCACGTCCTCGACGATGTGCGTGGAGAGCAGTACGGTCCGGCGTTCGGCGAGCTCGGCGAGAATACGGTAGAAGCGGTGGCGCTCTTCGGGATCGAGCCCCGCCGTCGGCTCGTCGACGATGATCAGTCGCGGATCACCGGCAACGGCTTGAGCTATGCCGAGTCTCTGGCGCATTCCGCCGGAGTATTCCTTCACCTTTCGCTTCGCCGCGTACGCGAGGTTGACCCGCTCGAGCAACGACGCCGCCAGCTTCCGCGTCTCCTTTCCAGTAGCGATACCCTTGAGCTCGAGGAGATACTCGAGCATCGCCTGCCCACTCAGGTGTGGGAAGAACCCGAAGTCCTGCGGCAGGTAGCCCAGGACGGACCACAGTGCATTTGGGTCGGCGAGCACGTCGCGACCGTCGAGCGTGACGGACCCCGACGTCGGCTCGAGGACGCCGGCGAGGATGCGCATGAACGTGGACTTCCCAGCCCCGTTGGGGCCAAGCAGTCCGAACATGCCGGTGCCGATATCGAGCGAAACGCCCTGAAGTGCGGTGACCGGCCCGGGATAAACCTTCACGAGGTTGCGAACGCTGAGCATTGGCGGAGAGGCGGAAAGGGAAGCCTGAGTCTACGGCGCGGATCATCCACGCAACAGCGGCAGGCGGCAGGCGGCGAACTGCCGAGGACGGGCGACGGCCGACGGACGAACCTTCGAGCTCGTCGCCCTGTCTCACCTTGAAACCTTAGGTGAAGCTCGCCATTCTTACCTAAGAACCTTATATCTCGCCGAGTTTCTGTTCCCGGTTCCGGTTCCCAGTCATGGCCGACACCGATCTCGACCTACTTCGCGGCACGCTCGATCTCCTCGTCCTCAGGACGTTGAGCTGGGGCCCGATGCACGGACTCGCGGTACTCCGCTGGATCGAGCAGGTCACCGAGCAGCGGCTCCAGATCACCGAGGGCGCGCTGTATCCAGCGCTGCACCGCATGGAGCAAAAGGGCTGGCTCGGCGCGGATTGGGGTTATTCCGATCGGAATCGAGAGGCAAAGTTCTACAAGCTCACCGCCGCCGGCCGTCGTCAGCTCACCGCCGAGCTCTCGAAGTGGTCGCGGTACACCGAGGCGGTGAACCTCCTCATCGCAGCACAGGGGGCACGATGAGCAACGGACGCGACGAGAAGCGACCCAGGCTCTTCCGCCTGCCGACATCGCGTCGGCGACTCCGCGGTGATATCGATCGTGAGCTGCATTTCCACATCGAAGGCCGGATCGAAGAGCTGATTGCCTCGGGCCTAACGCGAGAACAGGCGGAGCGTGAGGTGGCCCATCGGTTCGGCGACATGGCGGTCGTCCGCCACCAACTGGAGGAGATCGACACCAGGACCCATCGACGGCACGAATTCGGCGAGTGGCGGAGTGCACTGACCCGCGATTTCGGACAGGCCTTCCGCGGTCTCGTGCTTCGTCCCGCGTTTGCCGCGGTCGTGGTCCTCACGCTCGGGTTGGGCATCGGAGCAACGACCGCCATTTATGCGCTGCTCGACGCCGTCGTATTGCGGCCGCTCCCCTACCCGAATGCCTCCCGCCTCGTCTACATCGAGCACCCGGTGCCGGGCGTCGAGACGAACGCGAAATGGAGGATGTCGCAGGCGGGCTACTTCTTCTTCCGCAGGAACTCCAAGGCGCTCGAGGACATCGCGCTCTACAACCAGACCGAAGCCAGTCTCGTCACGCCAGATGAAGCCGAGCGGGTGCGTGCCGCCGCGGTGAGCGGCAACTTCTTCGAGGTCGTCGGCGCACGGCCGTTGCTCGGACGCAGCTTCACCGATGCCGACAACCTGCCTAACGCCCCGCCGGTCGCGATGCTCGGCTACGCGTTCTGGCGGCAACGCTTCAACGGCGACGCGCGCGTGCTCGGCACGAGCGTCAGCCTCGGCTCCGTGCCCGTGACGATCGTCGGCGTGGCGCCCCCAACGCTCGACTTGCCGGACTATCAGACGCAGGTGTGGATCCCGCTGGAGCTCGACCCTAACGCGCCGGCGGTCAACTCGCACTACCTGGACGCGATCGGCCGGCTTCGACCGGGTGTCACGCTGGCCGCGGCGCAGGCTGACGCGGCACGCCTGACGAGTCGCCTTCCCGAGGAGTTTCCTGGTGCGTACACGCCCGGCTTCATGCGTGAGTCCCGCTTCGCCGTCCTCGTGAGCCCGCTCCGCGACCGGGTGATCGGCGCCATGAGCCACACACTGTGGATCCTGCTCGGTGCGGTGGCAATCGTGATGCTGATCGCGTTCGCGAACGTCGCCAACCTGTTCCTCGTACGCGCGGAAGCTCGCCGGCGAGAAACCGACATCCGGCTCGCGCTCGGCGCCGACCGCCTGCACCTGGCCGGTCACTACATCGCGGAGAGCATGGTGCTGTCGTTGATCGGTGGTATGCTGGCCGTCGGTCTCGCGTACGGTGCGATCCGGTTTCTGCTCGTGCTCAACCCATCATCCGTCCCGCGACTCGCCGAGGTGTCGCTCGGCTGGCAGGCTGGCGTCGTCGCGGTGGTGTTGTCGTTAGGTGCTGGCGTCGTGCTCGGGGTGTTGCCACTGACCGACCTTGCGCTTGGACGCGACAGGGCGTCCACGCTGCGCGAGGGCGGCCGCACGCAGACCGCGTCGCGCGGACAGCTGACCGCGCGCTCCGCGCTCGTCGTCGCGCAGATGGCGCTCGCGGTCGTGCTGCTCGCGGCCGCAGGACTCATGGTGCGCAGCTTTCAGCGCCTTCGATCCGTCCAGCCAGGGTTCGATGCCTCGGGTGTGCTGACCTTCGAGGTGTCGCTGCCATACTCGCGCTACACGCCGTATGTTCGCGGCCCGGCGGCATACCTTCCGGTGTTCCGATACCACCGCGACCTGGCGCAGCAGCTTGCCGCCCTTCCCGGCGTGACGAGCGTCGGCATGACGCAGGCGCTCGCGATGAAGGACGGCGATGGCTGCGCCTCGGTGTTCATCAAAGGCAAGGACTACAGTCGGGGAAACCCGCCCTGCGTGGGAACCGTGGTCGCCGGGCCCGGTTACTTCTCGACGTTAGGCATCCCCGTGCGCGGTCGCGTTCCCACGTGGGCGGACGTCGATGACCAGTCCGGCGCCGTCGTGGTGAGCAAGGCACTCGCCGAACGCATGTGGCCCGGCGAGGACGCGATCGGGAAAGAGCTGAAGCCCAACGGGAACGCACCACCGTGGTATCACGTCGTCGGCGTCACCGGCGACGTGCTGACGCACGGGCTCGACCAACCACCCAGCGAGATCGTGTACTATCCAATGGTGCCGATGGAGGGTGCGCCGCTCTGGTCTCCGCCGACGCACATGACCGTCGCGATCCGTACGCACGGCACAGACCCACTGTCGCTCGCCCCCGCGGCGCGGCGCATTGTGACGGCGATCGATCGTGAGGTTCCCGTCGCGAACGTGCAGACGATGCAGACCATCGTCGAACAGTCCACGGCCCGGACGACGTTCGCGATGCTTCTGCTGGCGGTCGCGGGTAGCATGGCGCTCCTGCTGAGCGCGGTGGGCGTCTACGGCGTCATCTCGTACACGGTCGCGCAGCGGCGCCCCGAGATCGGCGTGCGGATGGCGTTAGGCGCGCAGGCCGCGCAGGTTGGCCGGATGGTCGTTGCCCAGTCGCTGCGCGTCGCCGCGGCGGGAATCGCCATCGGCCTGCTTGGCGCCTTCGCAACGACGCGGGTCCTGCAGTCACTGCTCTTCGGCGTGAGCCCCACGGACCCCGTGACGCTCGGCGGTGTCACGATCGTTCTCGTGATGCTTGGCGCGCTCGCCGCCTACGCGCCGGCCAGAAGGGCGACGAAGGTTGATCCGGTGGAGGTGCTGAGACGGCAGTAGAACGGCCGGGGACGGGGGACGGGCGACGGACGAAAAAGCGGAACGCTCGGGATGCTCGTCTCACCACGAGATGCATTCCGACGGTTTTCGATTGTTCAACCGTCGCCCGTCGCCCGTCCCCCGTCCCCGGCTGCTAGAACGTGAACCCAATCACCACCGGCACGAACTTCGTCCGATCCGGCGACGTCCCCAC
>Ga0070670_100002582_pt1 | contig 14976 bp, 8 predicted proteins | sample KBSS63metaG_FD_64665 | JGI IMG/M metagenome (GOLD analysis project Ga0070670, IMG submission 64665) | Switchgrass rhizosphere microbial communities from Kellogg Biological Station, Michigan, USA - KBS S6-3 metaG | ecosystem: Host-associated > Plants > Roots > Rhizosphere > Soil ... | reverse complement strand
ATAAGCGGCCGATAACGGGTGCGAGCGCGGTCCCTCACGCGCATCCGCGTCCCCCGCTCGAGCGAGGTCCCATGCCCCATCATCCCCGCCGTTTCGCCGTGGCCGCCTTCGCGTGGCTCGTGCTCGCGCCCGTGGCGCGTGCCGGCGACGCGGCGCCGGGCGACGCGCCCGAGCCGCCGGCACCGGCCGCCGCGCTCGAGTTCGACGCCACGGCGGCGTCGCGCTACCTGTTCCAGGGCGAGGACCTGAGCCACGGCCCGGTGCTGCAGCCGAACCTCGTCGGCACGCTGGGCGGCTGGTCGCTCACATGGTGGGGCAGCTTCCAGCCCGGGATCTCGGAGTTCGGCGAGCACGACCTGACGCTGCGTTATGGCCGCACGCTCGGCGCCCTGTCGCTCGCCGCCGGGGCGGCGGCGGTGACGTACCCGCTCGAGCCGGGCGCCGCGACCACCGAGCTGCTGCTCGAGGCGTCGCTCGATCGGCCGCTCGCGCCGACGCTTGCCGTGCACGCCGACCTCGACGAGGGCCGCGGCGCATACGCGCAGTTCGGCGTGACGCAACCGGTGGCGAGGCACCTCGCGCTCGGCACGAACGTGTATGGCCAGTCGCACTACTACGGCCGCAGCGGCATCTCGGCGCTCGAGCTGCGCGCGGCGGGCGACGTCACCGTCGGGCCGCTGGCGCTGGCGCCCGCGCTGTCGTACTTCGCCACGGTGCCGAACGGCGGCTTCCGCGGCGACGCCCTGCTGCCGCGGACATGGCTGTTCGCGGTCGGCCTCGCGCCCGCGAAGCCGTAACGCCCCCGCGGCTTGCCGGGCGCCGCAACCCCCGCCGACACAGTCGCTTGGGACGCCGCGCCGTCGCGCCATCACGGGCCGCGCCACCGCGTTCGTCAGACGCGGCTGACGGGATGGCAGGAGTGCTGCGTAAACCTACGCTGACGATTTCAGTTGTCTTGCGAATGTTGCCCGGCGCCCGTCGGGCCGTACCTTCCGTGTGTGATGAATACCCGCTTGATCCCGGTCGCCCTGTGGCTCGGGCTCTTCATCGCCGCACCGCACGTCGCGCACACCGACGACGCGCCCGCGGCCGCCGACAGCATCGCCGCGCCCGCCGACACCACGATCGCCGCCGCCACGATCGCGCCGGACTCGCTCGCCGCGACCACGACGCCCGACACCACGGTCGCCGCTGCGAGTGACACCGCGCTCGCAACGGCCGCCGACACCACCACGGCGGTCGCGGCCGCGCGCGATTCGGCCGCGGCGCCGAAGCCACGTGGCATCCTCGTTTCCGCCGAGCATCCGCTCGTGCTGCCGGGCCTCGACTCGGACGGCGCACCCGCGACCGCCGCGCGGTCCGGTTCGCGGATGCGGGACACGGTGACGGTGATCCACGGCGTCACGGTCCAGGGCGCGCGCAAGGGCATCGAGTCGCGCAGCTCGGTCACCGCGACGCGGCTCGATCGCGCGGCGATCGCGCGGTTCATGCCCAACACCGCGGCGGACGCGATGGTGAGCGCACCCGGCGTCGAGGTGATCAAGACCGGCCCGTGGGCGTCCAAGGTGTCGTTCCGCGGCTTCGAGGGCGAGCGCGTGCTCGTGATGGTGGACGGCGTTCGGCTCAACACCGGGCGCGGCCACGGCTCCAACGCGTCGCTCGTCGCGGTCGACCGGCTCGACGGCGTCGATCTCGTCGCGGGCGCCAACGGCGCCGCGTTCGGCTCGGACGCGATCGGCGGGGTCGTGAACCTGGTGACGCACCGGCCGCTGTTCGCGCCGCGGCCGGCGCTCAGCGTGCTCGCGTCGGTGCGCGGCACCGAGCCCGGCGACGAGTTCGCGCAGAGCGCGCGGCTCAAGTTCATGTCGAAGCACGTGGGCGCCGAGCTCGACGCCGGCGGCGGTCACCTGAACGAGCTCGTCACCGCGACCGGCCACGTGCCGAACAGCGGCAGTCACGACGCCGACCTCGGCGCGCGCGTCGCGCTGCTCGCCGGCCCGGTCACGCTCGACGTCGAGCACACGCGGCATGCGTCGCGCGACGTCGGCCTGCCGGCGCTCGCCGGGCGCTACCCGCTGATCTCACGCGACGCCGACCGCGTCGAGCTGTCGGCGCCGTTCACCGTGGGCGCGCTGGGGCGCGAGCTGCCGGTGCGCGCGCAGCTGCTCGCGAGCGACCAGCGTTACCGCACGGACTTCGACGAGACGGTGCTCGACACGGTCGTGTCGTCGCGCACGCACCGCCCGATCGCGTACCACGCCACCGTCGCCGAGGACCGCGTCACGACGCGCTCGCGCGGCGTGCTGCCCGAGATCCGGTTCGGCGGCGAGCGCGCGGAGCTGCGGCTGTCCGGCGAGCTGCGCCGCGAGACGACGAACGGGCCGAAGACGGTGACGGTGACGACGACAGCGGCGGGGGACGGCCAGGTGACCGACGTCGCGCGCTCGACCGGCGAGAACGTGCCGGACGCGCGGCGCGACGTGCGCGCCGGCGCGGCGGCGCTCCGCTGGTCGGCCGGCCCGCTGCGCGTCGAGTCGGGCGCGCGGTACGACTGGGTGCTGTCGCGCGCCGACTCGACCGCGAGCAGCTGGTCGCCGGCGCTCGACGTCCGCGACCGGCGCTGGAGCTTCGACGGCGGGCTCGCGTGGCACTGGCGCTCGATCGAGCCCTACGGCCGCGTCGCGAGCGGGTTCCGCACGCCGAACCTCGAGGAGCGCTACTACCGCGGCCCGATCCACGGCGCGATGGACGTGTTCGGCAACCCCGGCCTCGTGCCCGAGACCAACGTCACGTACGAGGCAGGCGTGCGCGCCGACGCCGACGGCTGGGGCTCGCTCCGGGTGTCCGCGTACCGCACCGAGTCGCGCGACTTCATCACCCTCAAGTACCTGCTGCTCGTCTACGGCCGGCCGCGGTTCGAGTACGCGAACGTCGGCCGCGTGCAGATCGACGGGCTCGAGCTGACCGCCCGCGCGCGCCTGCGCTCCGTGCAGACGCAGTGGAGCGCCACGCTGCCGCGCGGCCGCGACCTCGCGACCGGGCGCCGGCTCACCGACGTCGGCACGCCGCGGATGACCGCCGACGTCGCGTTCCCGGTCGGCCGCTGGCTGCCGAGCGGCATGCTGTCGCTGCGCGCGCGCTGGAACGACGCCGTGGTGGCCGACCGCATCGACGCGTCGTCGCTGGCGCTCGCGCGCCGCGCGTTCTGGACCGCGAGCGCCGAGCTGGGCACGACGGTCGCGGGCACGCGCATCGCCGTGGCGGTGAAGAACGTGTTCGACGACTCGTACCGCGAGCCCATGAGCTTCATCGACGAGCCGGGCCGCGCGTTCTCGTTCTCGCTCAAGCGCGAGTTCCAGGTGCCGCTGCCGGCGGCGAAGGAGTCCCACCGATGAACCGCATCGCCGCGATCGCCGTCGCCCTCGCGATGTCCGCCGCGCCCGCGCTCGCACGCACCGGCGCCAACGCGCCGGGCGCGCATGCGCTCGATCCGTTCGCGCCGCGGCCGCTGCGCGCGGCCGCCGCGCCGCTCGCAGCCGTGCCGGCCGCGACGGCCGCCGTGCTGCCCGCGCCGCTGCCCGCCGGCGCCGAGCAGGTCGACTCGACCTACTACGACCTGCAGGACATGGGCTCGCTCGGCGCGCGCATCGTCGTCGCCGGCGACGGCACCGTGCACGTGACGTACGAGAAGGACTACTGCGAGAGCGGCGGCGGCTGCCCGCCCAACCTGAGCGCGCCGGACCCGTTCCCGCAGCGCGGCATGGGTTACGCGTACCGCCTGGGCGGCGTGTGGTCGCACCCGGGCAAGGTCAGCGACGCGCGGCTGCACTGCGTCCAGTGCCAGCCCGAGAACGTCGGCGGGTTCGGCACGATCGCGCAGGCGCCGAACGGCACGGTCGCGGTCGCCGAGCACGCGAACGAGGACGGCTGCGGGCGGCGCGGCGACGTGTACCTCGCCGACAACGCCGCGGCGTCGTCGTGGAGCGGCTACCTCGGCCCGATCCCGCAGCCGCCGACGGACCCGGAGTACATGGAGTTCCCGCAGGTGTCGGCGAACCCGAACGGTTCGTACACGATGCTCGCCGAGTCGCCGTTCACCGGCGCCTACGAGGGCGTGGTCGCGTTCCGCACCAGCTACCTCGCCGCGCCCGGCGCGCACTTCACCTGCCCGGTCGGCTGGCAGTTCGGCCCGTGGACGTCGGGTTACTCGCAGTCGCTGTTCCCGCACTACATCGCGAACCAGCGTGGCATCGGGTTCCCGGCGATCGCGCACTCGAGCAACGGCCGCGTCGGCATCGCCGTCGCCGACGTCGGCGGCAACGTGTACCTGATCGAGTCCGGCAACGGCACGTTCGCCGCCGGTACGATCACGACGCGCACGCTCACCAGCTACACCGACGCCCAGGTCACCGCGTCCGACTCGACGTCCACGCAATACCGCCCGTACCTGCACTGCCACGTCGCGTACAACGACACGACGCCGCACGTGGTGTGGAGCGAGCTGCAGGCGCGCCGCGTCGCGGGCCAGGTCGAGTACCGCGACTGGCGCAGCCGCATCGTGCACTGGGACCCGGTGCGCGGCGTCGAGGTCGTGAAGCAGGTGCAGAAGGGCGAGGCCGACACCTACGACTACGTCGATCGCGGGCTCAAGGGGCCGCTGCCCGGGCTCAACACGATCACGGTGGACTGGCCGCAGGTCGGGTTCTCGGCCGACGGGTTCGAGACCTACGTCGCGTGGCTGCGGTTCGTCGACAGCGAGGTGGACACGAGCGCGCACATCGACCTCCCGGGCATCTGCACCGGCGTCGGCTACGGCGACGTCGCCGGCGCGGTGGCGCGGCCCGGCGAGCCGTGGTCGGCGGCGCAGGACCTCACGAACACGCCGGCGACCGACGAGCGGTTCGTGTCGCTCGCGGCGCGCAACACCGGCGGCGCCGCGCACCTCGTGTTCCAGGCGTCGGCCACGAACCAGGCCGGCGACGTGATCCTCGGCGACCGCGGCAACACGAATCGCACGCAGCCGAACGCCGTGCTGCTGCGCCGCATCGCCTACCTCGCGCGTCGCATGACCTCGAGCCTCGTCGATGTGCCGGCCGATCGCGCGCGGCTGGTCGCATCATCCATGTTCGCTTCGCCCAACCCCTCGCCGTCGCGCGTGCGGTTCGCGTTCGCGGGCGGCGCGCCGCAGCAGTCCGGTGCGCTCGACGTGTTCAGCGCGAGCGGTCGCCGGGTCGCGAGCGTGACGGCCGGCCGCGACGGCGCGTTCGAGTGGAACGGCCGCGACGCGTCGGGCCAGCGCGCCGCCGCGGGCGTGTACTTCGCCCGCGCCGCCGGCGCCGGCGTCCGGCCCGTCCGGTTCACGTTATTGCCCTAGTTACGATTTCCCTCCGGTCGCGACGGAACGCGGCCGGGTCGCCGCCCCACCGCAGTTCGAGACGTCCATAGGAGTGCATCATGAGAGTCGCGAAGATCCTTGCCCTCACCGCCTCGCTCAGCGTCGTCCTCGCGGTCGCCGCGGGTGCGGCCGTGCTGCTGTCCGAACACGTCACCGGCGGCCAGCTCGACCAGCACTGGGTCGGCGGGTTCGATACGCCGAACAACGTGATGTACGGGAAGACGCTCGACGCGAGCGACCCCGCGTACGCCAACCCGTCGGGCGACCACACGGTCGCCGTGGCGCAGAACGCGTCGCCCGACTCGGGCGGCATCATCGTGACGTCCGTCGACCCGGGCGCGGTGGGTGGGGACTACGTGTGGGAGGGCGCGATCTTCACCGGCGCCGGCGAGACGCGCCGCGGGCTGATCCTGCGCGCCAACCCGAACAACGATTTCAAGACGTTCTACATGATGGTGATCGAGCCGGGCCTGTTCCAGATGCGGTTCCGCAAGCTGGTGAACGGCAACCCGACGACGCTGCAGGCGTGGTTCGCGAACGTGCTGCCGGCCGGCCAGATCCCGCAGAACACGTGGCACCGGCTCAAGGTCCAGGCGCAGGGCAGCGCGTTCCGCGTGTGGTTCGACGACTTCGAGCTCACGGGCGCCGGCGGCCCGATCGTCGACACCGAGATCGCCTCGGGCTGGGTCGGCGTCTACAACTTCCGCTTCGACCTTGGAAACGTGCCGGTGTACTTCGACGACCTCGCGCTGTCGTGCGTGTCGACGTCGACGGTCGCGTTCGACTTCGCGCCGGGCACGCTCAACCTGCGCTCGGCGGGACGCTGGATCCAGGCCGCGATCACGCCGGCTGCGCCGCTCACGCCCGCGGACATCGACGTGTCGTCGCTCCGGCTCAACGGCACGGTCGCGGTGGACCCGGCGGCGCCGGTGTCGATCGAGGACGGCACGCTGTACGTGAAGTTCGCACGCTCCCAGGTCGCGCTCGCGCTGAACGAGGGCGACGCGGTGACGGTGTCGCTGTCGGGCGTCGCCGCCGGCGGCTGCATCGAGGGCTCGGACGTCGTGCGCGTGATCTCGCCCAAGGTCGGGCACCCCGTCGCGGGCCAGCTGGCCGCGCCGGGCGCGCCGCTCACGATCGACTGGTCGCGCACGAACGCGATCGCGCCGACGGTGGCGATCCTGGCGTCGACGGACGGTGGTGCGAACTGGGACATCGTCGCGCGCGACATCCCGAACACCGGCACGTACGACTGGACGGTGCCGAACTGGGTGACGTCGTCGGCGCGCGTCGCCGTGGTCGAGGTCGAGTCGACCGACCCGGCCGACCCGCTCACCGTGAACGGCACGCTCGGCGTCAGCGACGCGTTCACGATCACGGGCGTGCTCGCCGTGCCGGGCGCGTCCGCGGACTTCGCGCTGCGGCCGATCGGCAACCCGAGCGCCGGCGCGCTGCGCGTGGCGTTCTCGCTGCCGTCGAACGCCGCCGCGAAGTTCGACGTGTTCGACGTCACCGGCCGCTCGGTCGCGACGCGCGACGTCGCGGACGGCGCCGGCGCGCACACGCTGCGGGTGGCCGAGTGGGTGCCGGCGGGCGTGTACGTGGTGCGGCTGTCGCAGGCCGGCCGCAGCCTGTCGACCCGGATCACCGTGGTGAAGTAACGCACGGCGTAAACGCAACGGCCCGGGCGGAGCGCTCCGCCCGGGCCGTTTGCGTCGTCGCGCTCCACTCGCTCCGGAGCGCGTGGAAGCCCCGCCTCAGCGCGCCACGGCCGCGTTCGCCTCGGCCAGCAGCTCGTCGCGCGCCGGGAGCTTCGCGGGTGCGCGCGAGGCGCGGAGCTCGGCGAAGCGCTGCTCGATGTGGCGCTGGAGTGGCTCGTCGTCGTCGAGCACGCGCGTGCTCTCGAGCAGGCCGAAGCGGCGCACCCACGTGCGCAGCACGTCGTCGTCGGCGAGCGCGACGGCGCCGCCGGCGACGAGCGTGAACAGCTCGTAGTCGCCGTCGCGGCGGGTGACGTCGACGGTGCCGCCGCTCCACAGGGTGAGCCGCTGGCGGTCGACGGCGGTGGCGAACGCGTAGCGCTCGCGGACGAGCGGCATGACGTCGGCCTCGTACGCGGCGGCCGTGTCGCGCGGGTCGGCGTGCGCGGCGAGCGCGCGGGCGAGCGCGGCGGCGTGGATCAGCGCGAACGACAGGCCGTGCGCCAGCACGGGGTCGCCGTGGCCGAGGGCGTCGCCGGTGAGGTAGAGGCCGGCGGGCAGCGTGCCGGCGGGCTCCACGATCGAGTTGCGCAGGCCGCCCATCGGCATCACCGGCGTCTCCGGCATCGACATCCCGGGCGACGTCCACTCGCCGAGCATCGGCATGCGCGCCATCGCGGCTTCGTACGCCGGCGCGTGGCGGAACACCTTGAGCTCCTCGACGCCGGTCGGCACGGCGAACAGCACGGCGAACGAGTCGTTGTCGCCCGGGAACGAGCTGTAGCCCATGTAGCCGAGGTCGCCGCGCGGGCTGAACAGCCACGGGCCATCGGGCAGCGTGCGGCCGGGACGCAGGCGGTGGTAGCGCGAGTAGTAGATCACGCCGCACTCGCTGCTCTCGTAGTGCGGTTCGGGCAGGCCGAGCGCGGTGATCCAGCCGCGGACCGGCGAGCGGCGGCCCATCGCGTCGACGACGACGGCGGCGTCGATCGCGCCGGCGCCGGTGTCGACGCCGGACACGGCGCCGCGGTCCACGCGCAGCCCCGTCGCGACGACGGGCGCGGCGACCGTGATGCCGGGCTGCCGCCGCACGGCGCTCCGCAGCGCCCACTCGATCAGCGGGCGGCGCACGGCGATGTACTGCAGCTCCTCGTCGGCGTCGCGCACGACGCCGTGCAGCTTGCGGCGCACGTCGTACTCGCGCGCCCCGGCGGCGAGCAGCGCGTCGTACACGTCGGGCCACCCGTCGCGCAGCTCCTTCCGGCCGCGCGGGATGAACGCGTGCGGCTGGCGGAAGTGCGCGATGCCCGCGCGGTCGCACGCGAACGCGTCGGCCGGTGCGGTGTCGGGCATCGCGTCGCGCTCGAGCAGGGTGACGCGATGCCCGTCGCGCGCGAGCCGCAGCGCGGTCGCGAGGCCGGCGATGCCGCCGCCGAGGACGAGGATGTCGCGCGTCGCGGTCATCGGGCGGGCGGCGCGGGTGCGGTCACGGGGCGGGCGGGCATGCGCGGACGATGCGGTGCGCCGCGGCGGCCGTCAACCGGCGCGCGCTCATCGCGCCGCGTCGACGCGGCGCCACACCCACGCCGGCCGCACGCGGTGGCCGGTGCGCATCCAGCCGAGCGTGCTCTCGGCCGGCGCGAACACCGGCGCGAGCGGCGCGTAGTGCGGGCGGATCGTCTCCCGGAGCCAGCGTTCGACGCGCGGCTGGCCGGGCGCCTCGTCGTCGAGCACGATCAGTTCCCAACGGCCGCGGGCCACGTCCTGTTCGAGCGTGCGCGCGAGCGTGCGGCCGCGTGCGGTCGTGTCGAGCAGCGCATCGACGAGCGCGACGAAGTGCGGGGCCGCCGGCTTGCCCGCGCGCTCGGCGAGCCGCGGCTCGCCCGGCACCCAGGCGTCGCCCGGCGTGCGCGCCAGCGCGGCGACGAGCTGGTCGTACGCGGCGCGGTCCGTGGGCGCGGGGACGAGCGGCGCCGGGGCGAAGAGCCCGAGCGCGAACTGCGCGGCGAGCAGCGCGGTCGCAGCGGGCACGAGGGCGCGTGGCGCGCCGGCGTGGAGCAGGCGGTCCAGCGATCGGCCGGTCGCCCACGCCAGCGCGGCGAACGCCGGCAGCAGCACGTTCTCGAAGCTGCCCGCGCGCATGCGCGTGAGCAGCGCCACCAGCACGAGCGCGCCGAGCGCGAGCGCCTCCGGCGCGTGGCGGCGTGCGGCCCGCGGCCGGCGCCCGAGCAGCGCGAGCGCCACGAGTGCCGCGGCCGGCGTGAACCGCACCAGGTCGCGCGTGAAGAACGCGACGCCCGCGCCGGGGACATGCGCGTGCAGCGACGGGATCCACCAGACCCAGTACGAGAACCACCCGCCGGACACCTGCTGCAGCAGGAGCATCGGCACGCCCATGCCGATCGCCGCGGCGACGGCGAACACGATGCCCGTGACGGGCGCCGCGATCGCGAGCCCCGCGAACGCCGCCGCCGCGACGAGCAGGAACGACTGCTTCGCCAGCACCGCGGCGGCCATTGCGAGCCCGGCGACCGCGGCGCGCGCCGGGCGTGGCGCGGGGGCGAGCAGCGCGAGCCCGAGCAGGCACCACGCGAGCGCGAACGTGTCGTTGCGCGCGACGTCGAACCAGTACCCGGACGCGCGGAAGCACGATGCGAACACGAGCGCCGCCGCGACCGCCGCCGCCGCGCCGCCGCCACGCCGGCGCACGCCGAGCGCGAGGAACGCCATGCACGCCAGCGACGACAGCGCCGCGAGCAGCCGCAGGGCGACCAGCGGCTCGCGCACGACGGCGGACAACCCGGCCGCCGCCCACACGTAGAGCGGCGTGTACGTGAACGGGACGAACCCCATCGACGGCGCGACGTAGAGCGGCAGCCCGTGGCGCACGCGATCGACGTGCGCGGCCATCGCGCCCTCCATCCATTCGAACGGATAGGGGAACCCGTCGCGGCGCGCGGCGACGTAGACGAACAGCGCCGGCAGCGCGAGCCCGCACGCCAGCACCACCCACAGCGCGGCGGGGGTGCGCGCCGCGGCGGTGTGCGCCGCCGCGGCCGCGCGGCGCGGCGTCAGCGCGGGCGCCCCGCCCGCGCCGGACGCTTCGCGTTCGCGCCCGCGCCGTCGGCGCGCGCGGCGGCGTCGACGAGCGCCTGCGGCGCGCGCACCTCCATCGCGAGCAGCGCGTGCGACAGCGTCTTGCCCTGCGCGTCGAGCCGCAGCGACACCGTGCCGCCGCCGCCGAGCGAGCGCTCGAGCAGGAAGTTGAGCGCCCACAGGTTCGGCACCTCGTGGCGCGTCACCGTGCCGAGCGCGATGCCCTTGAACCGCCGCTTCACCACCGCCGCGGTGAGCGTCCGGCGCAGCCACGGCCAGACCTCGGGCGCGCGCGCGATCACGCCGATGTTGCACGTGTCGCCCTTGTCGCCGCTCCGGCCGTGCGCGAGCCGCGACAGCGGCACGGTGACGAGCCGCTGCGCGCCGCGCGCGTCGGGCCAGTCCTCGGGCTCGAGCGCCGCCGGCGGCTCGGGCGCGCGCACCGGCGTCGGCCAGTCGAGCTCGCGCTCGCCGCCCTTCGTCACGAGCCGCGGCTTCACCCGGTCGCGCGGCACGAGCGCGGGCCAGTAGGCGACGACTTCCTGCGCCTGCGGCCGGCCGCCGGTGACGGCGACGCCGGGCGGCCCCGACAGGATCACGGCGGGGACGAGCTTCGAGAACGCCTCGATCTTCGACTTGTCCGCGTCGCGCACCGACAGTCGCAGCAGCACCTCCGGCGGGTCGCTCGCGGGCGCGAGCGGGCCCCAGCACGCGCTGTGGCCGATGAACTCGGTGTGCGTCGCCGTGAACTCGAGCCCGAGCCGCTTCCAGAACAGGTCCGCGAACGCGCGCGCCTTCGCCGCCGCGTCGGGCGCGGAGATGATGAGCGTGCCGCTCGCCTTCCAGCCGTCGAAGTACGACGCGCTCACCTTGAGCGACGACGGCGCCGGCCGGCCGCGCACGCCGAACACGCGCACGCGGTCGCGTCCGGCCTGCTCGACGCGGATCGACGCGAAGTCGGCGACCACGTCGGGCGTGATGTAGCCGCGCGGGTCGCCCATTTCGTACACGAGTTGCTCCTTCACCGTGCGCACGCTGACCGCGCCGCCGGTGCCGGGGTGCTTGGTCACGATGAACGAGCCGTCGGGATACACCTCGATCACCGGGTAGCCGATCGCCGCGAAGTCGCGCACCGACCGCCAGTCGGTGAAGTTGCCGCCCGTGCTCTGCGCGCCGCACTCGACGATGTGGCCGGCGACGATGCCCGACGCGAGCCGGTCCCAGTCGTCCGGCGCCCAGCCGAACGCGTGGATCATCGGGGCGAGCGTGATGCCGGTGTCGGTGCAGCGGCCGGTCACGACGACCTGCGCGCCGCTCGCCAGCGCCTCGACGACCGGCCACGCGCCGTAATACGCGTTCGCCGACGACACGCGGTCGCGGATCGGCGCGAACGGCGTGCCGTCCTCCATGTTGTCGAGCGTCACGCCGGACGCGTTCAGCGACCCGAGCCGCTCCATCAGGTCGTCGCCGACGACCGCCGCCACGTCGAGCGGGCGGCCCTCGGCCTGCGACATCTCGAGCAGCGCGCCGCGGCACGCGAGCGGGTTCACGCCGCCGGCGTTGGTGATCGCGCGGGCGCCGCTCGAGGCGAGCAGCGGCAGCGCCTCCTTCACCTGCGCCACGAAGTCGCGCGCGTAGCCGGCACGCGGGTCGCGCGCGCGCTGCTTCTGCATGATCGACATCGTGATCTCGGCCAGGAAGTCGAGCGTGATGTAGTCGACGGGGCCGAGCTCGAGCTGGCGGCGGAACTGGGCGAGGTCGTCGCCCCAGTAACCGCCGGCGTTCGCGATTCGGATCGATTCGGGCATGGGGCTCGCGTGGGGGAAAAGGGCGCGGGCGGCCGCGTACGGCGCGCGTGAGCCGCGCGAGCGTAGCAGCGGGAGCGGTGCCGTGCGAGCGCCGCGCGTCACACCCCGGGCACGGCCCCGACGGAGCTTCGGATATCATCACGCCGGGCGGTCGCGAAGCGCATGCCGTTCCCGCCCCACCTCGGAGGAACCCATGTCGTCACGGGATCGTTGCCGCGCCGCGTGGCGGGTCGCCGCGTTCGTCCTCGCCTCGCTCGTACCGTGCTCCGCCGCCGCCGCGCCGCCACGCACCGGCGCCGACGTCGCCGCCCAGGTCGGGCGCTTGCTCACGCAGCAGCTCGACGCCTCGCACACGGCGCGCGTCACGGGGCTCGCACTGTCGCGCGGCGCCGCGCGGCTCGAGTTCCGGGATGGCGTGCTGGCGCGCGGCACCGACCGCGACGGCACGCTGCAGGTCGCGGCCTTCGCCGGACACGGCACGTTCCGGTTCACGCCGCCGTCCGCGTTCGAGCAGGCGGAACTCGACCGGTTCTTCCACACGCGTGCGCTCGAGCTCGAGTTCGCCGCCGTGGTGCTCGTGTGGGCGGACTCGACGCTCGAGGAGCTCGACCGGTCGCTGACGTGGGGCCCGGGCGAGCTGCCGGCGCGCGCCGTCGAACAGCTCACGTGGCTGCTCAAGTCGACGGGCGGCCATGAGCGGGGACTCTCCTGGCCGTGGTCGGACGCGCTGCTCGCCGGGGGCCGGACCGGCTTCTTCCACGCCTACGTCCTGGCGGACGGCGATCGCGGCGTGTTCTTCGAGATCGATCCGACCGCGTACGAAGACCAGTCCCTGTGGCGCGTACCGCCGCGGCACTTCCTCACGGCGGCGTCGATCGAGGACCGCGATCTCGTGTGCCGGTTCGCGTCGGAACCGCGCCGCGACACGCTCGCGCTCGGGGACGAGCGCGCCACGATCGCGGTGCGGCACACGCGGATCGACGCGGCGTTCACGGGCACGCTCCGGTTCACCGCCACGGCCGACCTCACGGTCGAGCCGCGCGAAACGGCGGAGTGGTACGCGCTCGTCCTCCACAAGGTGTTCGACGTCGACTCGGTCCTGTGGGACGGCGCGCCGGCCGCGTCCTCGTACCGGTCGACCGGCCCGATGCTGCTGGTCCGGCCACGCGAGCTGCCGCTGCCGGGCAGTCGCCACGCACTGCGAATCGTGTACCACGGCCCGTTGATCGACGGCGTCGGCGACTGGCTGCTGCCGCGCACGTGGTCGAACTGGTACCCGCGGCCGCTGCACCGGGACTTCTCGACGTTCGACCTGACGTTCCACGCGCCGGAGGAGTTCCTCGTGACGAGCATCGGCGAGCTCGATTCGAGCGTCACGAGCGCCGGCGTGCACACGACCCACTGGACCATGCGGCGCCCGACCGAGAACGCGACGTTCGTGATCGGCCGGTTCGAGGAGCGCGCGACCGGGGGCGACGACATTCCGCCGGTGCGCGGCCTGTTCTACTCGGGCAAGCCGCAGAAGATCCGCTGGGTGGGAGAGGGCGTGGACGGCCGTACGGCGACGTTCGACGAGGGCGAGCGCATGGAGCCGTGGGTGATCGAGGACGTCGCGAAGTGCGTGGCGTTCTACCAGCAGTGGCTCGGGCCCGCACCGGTGCCGTCGTTCGTCGTGTCGCAGATCCCGTCACTCCGCGGCGAGGCGTTCCCCGGACTCGTGAACATCCCGCCGATCCCGTACGCCGATCCGGTGCCGGAGGCGCAGGACCTCGTGTTCCGCGCTCACGAGGTGGCGCACCAGTGGTGGGGCTACGGCGTGGTCGGTCGCGATTATCACGAGCACTGGTTGAACGAGGGCTTCGCGAACTACTCCGGGCTGCTGTACCTGCAGAAGGGCGCCGGTCATGCGGCGGATGCGCTCACGATCCTCGGCGACTGGCGCGATCGCCTGTTCCAGGACGCGGGCACGCGGCCGGAGGGCGGGCGGCCGGCCGGGCCGCTGTGGCTCGGCACGCGCAACTCCACGGTCGACCGGCCGGGCGACGCGCGGCTCGTCGACTACCTGAAGGGCGCGTGGGTGCTGCAGATGCTGCGCTGCCTGCTGATGGACATGGACTCGATGGACGACGCGCGGTTCATGGCGGTGCTGCGCGACTTCTACCGCGAATCCGCCACGCGCGGCTACGCGACGACCGCGGATCTCCAGCGCATCGCGGAGCGCGAGTCGGGGCTCGATCTCGGCTGGTTCTTCGACGAGTGGGTGTACGGCACCGACCTGCCGACCTACCGCTTTTCGTACCGGATCGAGCGCGCGGCCACGGGCGCGAACGTCGTCCACTGCCGCGTGCGCCGGACCGATGCGAACCGGCCGTTCAAGACCGCCGTCATCCTGCGCGTCGATTTCGGCCGTGACCGGCTCGCGTGGGTGCGCCGCCTGATCGAGGCGCCGGAGACCGAGTTCGACCTGCCGCCGTTCGACGAGACGCCCGTCGGCGTCGTGTTCGGGGACCTGCAGTCGCTGCTGTGCCGGTCGCAGACCGTCGACTGGAAGTGATCCCTTATGCGCGGACGATTGGTGATGGCGGGGAGCTTGCAGAGCCATCGCGCGCATGATGATCGCGCCTGCCCCCCGGGTGCCCCCGCACTGCCCGAACCCGGGCTGTAAGTACCACGAGCGCAATGACGGCTGGCACTGGGTTCGCGACGGCTTCTTCGACCGTATGGCCACGCCTCACCGCATCCAGCGGTTCCGCTGCCGTCACTGCGGGAGACGGTTCAGTGCGCAGACGTTCCATGTCACCTACTGGCTGCGCCGGCCGGGACTCGTGGTGCCCGTGTTCCAGGGTCTGGTTGCGTCTGCCGGGCTCCGCCAGCTGGCGCGCTCGTTCCATGCCTCGCCCCAGACGATCCAGCTCCACGCCAACCGGCTCGGCCGCCATTGCCTGCTGTTCCACGAGCGCACGCGTCCCCGCGGCGC
>Ga0070670_100002577_pt1 | contig 14984 bp, 8 predicted proteins | sample KBSS63metaG_FD_64665 | JGI IMG/M metagenome (GOLD analysis project Ga0070670, IMG submission 64665) | Switchgrass rhizosphere microbial communities from Kellogg Biological Station, Michigan, USA - KBS S6-3 metaG | ecosystem: Host-associated > Plants > Roots > Rhizosphere > Soil ... | reverse complement strand
CATCGCGGCACCAAGGAAGCCGACCTGCTGATCGGCGGCTTCTTCGATGCGCATCACGCGTCCTGGTGCGAGGCCGAGCGCGCCCAATTCGCTGAGATGCTCGAAGAGCAGGACGTCGACATCATGGCCTGGGCATTAGGAACCGCCACGCCTCCGGAGCGCTTCGCAGGTCCCATGATCGATGCGCTGAAAAGGCTCGACTACATCCGGATCGCCCGATGACGGAGCCATTGCAGCGCGTCCTGCGCGCCGACAAGCCGCTGACTCTGGCTGGCGTGCCGACGGGATTCTTTCCCTGGCTCGCCGCCGACTTGGCGCGCGCTGCACACGGTACGGGCAAAGGCGGCCGCGCTGTGGCAATCGTCGCCGACGAAGCGGCCATGCGGTCGCTGGCGGAGACGGTTCCCCTTTTCGCGCCCGAGGTCGACGTCCTGAGCTTTCCCGGATGGGACTGCCTCCCGTACGACCGCGCGTCACCCGCACTGAGAGTGATGGCGGAGCGCCTGGCCACCTTAAGCGCCTTGCAAGGCAAGCGCGAAAAGCCGCAACTGCTTGTCGCCACTGCGAGCGCGGCGTCCCAGCGTGTCCTGACGCCGTTCCGTGTTCGGCAATTGACCCGCGGCATCGCCGAGGGCGAGCAGATCCCGCGCGAAACGCTTGTCCAGCAGCTGAACTCACTCGGCTATCAGCGCGCAGACACGGTCGCCGAACATGGCGAATATGCGGTCCGCGGTTCACTCATCGACCTTTTCCCGGCCGGCCAGGAGCTCGCGCTTCGCCTCGACTTCTTCGGTGACGAGATCGACAGCGTTCGCCGCTTCGACCCTGTCGACCAGCGCTCGACGGACAAGGCCGACGCTTTCACCTTGATGCCCGCGTCGGAGGCGCTGCTCGACGTCGACAGCATCAAGCGCTTCCGCTCGCGCTACCGCGAAGAGTTCGGCGCGACGGCCACCCAGGATCCGCTCTACCAGGCTCTATCCGAAGGCCGGCGCATGGCGGGCATGGAGCATTGGCTGCCCCTGCTCGAGGAACGCCTCGAAACCCTGTTCGACCATCTCGATGAGAAGGATCTCATCCTCCGCGACGCAGCCGCGGACCAGGCGCTGGAGGGACGCAGGGAGGCGATCGAGGATTATTACCAAAACCGCGTCCGGGCGATGGAAGGCGAGCCGGGCAACTATCGTCCGCTGGCGCCTGACACGCTCTACATCGACACGGATGACTGGTCGAAGGTGATCGCCCAACGCCCGATCCATCTCGCGTCGCCCTTTCCCGAGCCGGAGTCGGACCGCACTCTGGACTTCGACGTGCAGCCGGCCCGCGATTTCGCTCCCGAGCGCGCCCAACAGGAAAATGTCTACGAAGCGGTTGCCAGGCACGTCAGCGAACTGCGCAGGAGTGGCCACAAGGTCATCCTCGCGAGTTACACACGCGGTGCACGCGACCGCCTTTCGGGCTTGCTCGAAGATCATGGCCTGAAGGCGCAAAAGCAGGCTGACAGCTGGCAGGAAGCGCTTGGCTCGAAGACGCAGCCCAGTCTGCTCGTGCTTCCGCTCGATCACGGTTTCACGACGTCCGATCTGGCCGTGCTCACCGAGCAGGACATGCTCGGCGACCGCCTGGTTCGCCGCCGCAAGAAGCGCAAGGCCGCCGACGCGTTCCTTCAGGAGCTGGCGACCCTCTCCCCCGGCGACCTTGTCGTTCACGCGGACCATGGCATCGGCCGCTACGAGGGCCTGACGCAGATTCCCGTCAGCAAGGTGCCGCACGACTGCGTCGCGCTCGAATATGCCCGCGGCGACAAGCTCTATCTACCTGTCGAGAATATCGAGCTGCTGAGCCGCTACGGCAGCGAAAGCGAGGGCGTCAGCCTCGACAGCCTCGGCGGCGAGGCCTGGCAGCGCCGCAAGTCGCGGATGAAGGAGCGGATCCGCGAGATCGCAGGCGAGCTCATCAAGGTCGCCGCCATGCGGGCGACGCGCCCCGGCGTCGTTGCCGAGCCTGACTCCAGCTACCCCCAGTTCGTCGATCGCTTTCCCTATGAGGAAACCGACGATCAGGAACGCGCGATTGCGGACGTGATCGGCGACCTCGAGGCAGGACGCCCGATGGACCGGCTGGTCTGCGGCGACGTCGGCTTCGGCAAGACCGAAGTGGCGCTCCGCGCTGCCTTCGTCATGGCCATGACGGGACGGCAGGTCGCGCTGGTGTGCCCGACCACGTTGCTCGCCCGGCAGCACTACAAGAATTTCGTGGACCGGCTTCAGGGTTTCCCGCTGAACGTCGGTCGACTGTCGCGGCTGGTGCCTGCCGCCGAGGCGAAAAAGACCAAGGAAGGACTGACCGACGGTACGATCGACATCGTCATCGGCACGCACGCGATCCTTGCGAAAAGCATCGAGTTCAAGCGCTTGGGGCTGGTCATTGTCGACGAGGAGCAGCATTTCGGCGTCGCGCACAAGGAACGGCTGAAGGCCCTCAAGGCCGACGTCCACGTTCTGACGCTCACCGCGACACCTATCCCGCGTACGCTGCAGATGGCGATGAGCGGGCTAAGGGAGCTTTCAGTCATCCAGACGCCGCCGGTGGATCGCCTCGCCGTTCGCACCTACGTGACGCCGTGGGACGGAGTCGTTCTTCGCGAGGCATTGCTTCGCGAACATTATCGCGGCGGCCAAAGCTTCTTCGTCGCGCCTCGCATCGCCGATCTTCCAGACATGGAGGAATGGCTGCGCGAGCAGGTGCCGGAGGTGAAATTCATTACCGCGCACGGCCAGATGAGCCCGACCGAGGTCGAGGAACACATGAGCGCCTTCTACGACCGGAAGTACGATGTGCTGTTGTCTACGACCATCGTCGAGAGCGGCCTCGACATCCCGAGCGCGAACACCTTGATCGTTTACCGATCCGACCGCTTCGGGCTGGCGCAGCTCTATCAGCTTCGTGGCCGCGTCGGCCGGTCGAAGACCCGCGCTTATGCCTATCTGACGATGCCGGCGACGCGATCGATCACCGAAGCTGCGCAAAAGCGGCTTCAAGTGCTCGCCGAGCTGGACAGCCTCGGCGCGGGCTTCCAGCTCGCCAGCCACGATCTCGACATTCGCGGCGCGGGCAACCTGCTCGGCGACGAGCAGTCCGGCCACATCAAGGAGGTCGGGTTCGAGCTGTACCAGTCGATGCTGGAGGACGCGATCGTCGAGATGAAGGCCGGCGGCATCCCACAGCGCGATGGGTTCACGCCGCAGATCAGCGTCGACGCGCCGATCATGATCCCCGAAGCCTATGTGCCCGACCTCGACCTCAGGATGGGTCTCTATCGCCGTCTCGGCGAACTCGACGACCGCCAGGCCATCGACGCATTCGCGGCCGAGCTGATCGACCGGTTCGGAACGCTGCCCGAGGAAACGGCGAACCTCATGAAGATCGTCGAGGTAAAGCTCAGTCTCAAGCAAGCGATGGTCGCCAAGCTCGACATCGGGCCCAAGGGTGCGGTCATCACCTTCGCCGATGGTGGATTCCCCGATCTCGCGGGCCTCCTCGGCTACATCGACCGCCTCAAGGGGTCTGCGAAGTTGCGGCCGGATAGCAAGATGACGGTCGCTCGCGACTGGCCGACGTCGGACGCGCGCCTCAATGGCGCCGTCCAGCTTTCGAGGGGACTCGCGCGGGTCGCAGCCGCCGGAGCAGCAGCGTCCGGGAAGGAGCTGGAGCCCGCCTAGTTCGGCTTTACGAACTTGTACGCGAACTGGCTCGTGTGACCGCGGATCGAAGGCGCGAACACCGGAATGTCGAGAGGGTCCGCCGGATTGTTCAGAGCCTTGCTCTCCCCGGCGAACTTGAATCCGGCGCCCTCAACGATCTTCCGGACTGCCGCAGGATCGATTCGATGCAGTTTCTCAGTGTCCGACAGCCCGTGGCCCGGCTTGGCCATATGGTCGATGATCATGAACGTGCCGCCGGGCTTCAGGGCCTTGAACGCGTCTTTTGCCAGCTGCGACGGATCACCTTTCCCCATGAACTCGTCGGGATAATCGTGGAAATTCTGCGAGGTCCACACGACGTCGAGCGGCTCCGGCGCGCTCAGTGAGGTCGATGGCTGCACGTCGACGACGATGTTGCCATAATATTTGTCGGCGGACAGTTTTTTGAGGTCGGCCACATTGCCCATCGCGTCGCGAGCATAGGCTTGAGGCCAGACGGCGTAGACCTTGCCTTCAGGTCCCACGACCTTGCTGAAGATCCGCGTCCAGTATCCGGTGCCCGGAATGAGGTCGAGGACCTTGTCGCCCGGCTTCACCCCTGCAAGCGCGATCAGCGGACCAGGCTTGCGCCGCTCGTCGGCGGCGTCGCGCTGGTCTTTTCGCGCCGGGTCGCTGAGTGCCTTGTCGAGCGCCTCTTGCGAGAATTCCCGGGGCTGCTCCGCCTTTTGGCAAGCCGATAGCAATACCGAGGCCGCGGCCAGTGAAATCAGCAGAATTTTCATCGCGCTCTCCTGCCGGTCCGCCCAAGCAGAGCCGGCCGCATCTGGCGCGATAATTTCGACGAAAGCTCAGGCAGCTTCGGCGTTCGCCGTTTCCACGAAACGCGCAAGCTCGTCATGAGTGAGCGCTCCGGCCCCGAGGAAGCCCTGGTAAAGGTCGCAGCCCCATTCTGCGAGCAATATGAGCTGGCTCGTGGTCTCGACGCCCTCGACCACAATCGTCAGGCCGAGCTCGCGAGCGAGATGGATCATCGCCTTGACGACAATCCGGTCGCGCTCGCCCCCGGCGATGTCCGCGATCAGGCCGCGATCGATCTTGATCGCGTCGAGCGGCAATGACGTCAGATAGGCGAGATTGGCATAGCCTGTTCCGAAATCGTCGACGGCGATCCTGACGCCCGCTTCACGCAACCGGCTAAGCCGTTCGGCGGCTGCTTCCTGGTCCACCAACAGCGCGCTTTCGGTGATTTCTGCGGTCACCCGCTTTGGATCGATCCCTGCCGCGGAAATCTCGTCGAGGAGCCAGCTTTCATATCCGGGACGAGAAAGATCGGCAGGAAGGACATTGATCGACAAGCCCAGGTCCTTGAGCGGGCCTTCCCAGACCGCCGCGCTGCGAAGCGCCTTTCGCTGGACGAGCCGCGACAGCCGTTCGGCGAGCCCTCCTGCCGATGCCCGGGCGAAGAGCATCTCGCCGCCCGCGATGATCGGAGAGCGCGCCAGCGCCTCGGCGCCCACGATCCGGCCGCTTGCCGGTTCGATCAGCGGCTGGAAGAGCACGTCGATCTGCTCATGGGCGATAGCGGCCTCGAGCAGGAGGTCACGCTGTGGGGCGACGGGCGGCGGCGTCGCCCCCGTATCCGATGCCCGCCGGCCCCACTTACCGATGTTGTCCCAAGTCAACATTCTTATCCTTACCCCACCAAAAGAAGCCGTCCCTGGTCCACCACGAGCGAGGGGGTAACGGCAGGCGGACCATGTCGGAACGGCGGGTCTGCGCCACGCTCCGAAACGGGACAGTGACCTTCAGCCTACGAATCCCTATCTTGCGCAGCAGTCGACGTTGAACAGGAGCGAGTGTTTGAGCGCGGACGCCCCCACGACCGGCGATGCTTCTCCCGCCGACCTCACGAGCGAGGGCATCGGCCTTCTTTCCTCGCATACCGATGTGGCCGAGGCTGCAGAGACCCTTCTCCGCACGCGATATCGGTTCGCCGAGGCCGAGCAGGCGCAAACGCTGGTCGCGCTGGGCGGCGATGGTTTCATGCTTCAGACGCTGCACCGCATGCTGGAGGAAGGTTCTCCGAAGCCCGTGTTCGGCATGAACCGGGGCACGGTCGGCTTCCTGATGAACGACTGGCGCGTCGACAATCTCCCGGAGCGCATCGCCGGCGCCAAGGCCGTCCGGGTGGCTCCGTTGCAGATGTGCGCCACCAACGTCGCGGGCGAGCGGTTCACCTATGCGGCGATCAATGAAGTCTCCCTGCTGAGGGAGACGCGGCAGACCGCCAAGATAGAAATATCCGTCAATGGACGCGTCGCGCTGCCGGAACTGGCCTGCGACGGCGTTCTGGTGGCGACCCCAGCCGGTTCGACCGCCTACAACCTCTCGGCCCGAGGTCCCATCCTGCCGCTCCAGGCGAAAATGCTGGCGCTGACTCCGATCAGCCCGTTCCGCCCGCGTCGTTGGTCGGGCGCCATCCTGCCGGACGACACCGCCATTTGCTTCACGATCCTGGAGGCGAAAAACCGGCCGGTGTCGGCTGTGGCAGACCAGATCGAAGTGCGCGATGTGGCAAAGGTGGAAGTCCGCCTCGACCGCGAGCGCTCGCTCACCCTTTTGTTCGACCCCGAGCATGCCCTCGACGAGCGCATCGCGATGGAGCAATTCGCGACGTGATTTTTTGGCGCGATCGGGCAAAACGGATCGCTTGATCACTTGCCTTTAAGTTACGCCGCGCTATCTAGCCGCCTGCCCGTCACGGGACACTCCCCGGTAGCTCAGCGGTAGAGCATCCGACTGTTAATCGGACGGCCGCCTGTTCGAATCAGGCCCGGGGAGCCATTCTCAAATAACTGAAAATACGAAGCGGCCGGTCTTGGGTAGGCCCGGCCGCTCCGGCGAGGCGTGTTCGTGTCCGCTAAGAAGGACCGCCCCGCAGTCGCTCAACCAGCCTCTGACGAATGGGCTCCCGCAGCCATCCTGCCGTCCCCCGGCGGGACATTGACACGGGGAACGGTGGAGCGGATTCAGGCGCGGATTGGAGGTCCCATAACGGTAATCGTCACCCTGCTACTGACCCTCGCGGCCGGCGATGCTGTCGCTCCTCCGGCAGCGGAAAAACCGAAGCTCGTCTGCCGAAAGAGCGAAGCCGAGCTGGGGTCCCACATCCGCTCCGGCAAGCGGTGCAAGACCGCGGAAGAATGGCAGCAGGAAGATTTAAGGAAGAGCCGGATACCCCCCGACCTCACCGTCGTGCCGAACCGGGGCGATGGCGCGGTGCCTACCCCGAACACTCGTCCCCAATAAGGCTGGTTCAGCCGTCGATCGAGGCCATCAGCGACGCGTTGCCGCCCGCGGCAGTCGTGTCGATGCAGGTGACGCGCTCGGTCGCGAACCGGGCGACATAATGCGGGCCGCCCGCCTTGGGCCCGGTTCCGCTCAGGCCCTCACCGCCGAAGGGCTGGCTTTCCACGACAGCGCCGATCTGGTTGCGGTTGACGTAGAAATTCCCGACCCGCGCATGCTCCTCGACATAGTCGCGCACGGTGTCGATGCGGCTCTGGAGTCCGAGGGTCAGTCCATACCCCGTCGTGTTGATCGCCTCGACCACCTTGTCGAGCTTGTCTCCGGCAAAGCGGATCACGTGAAGGATTGCGCCAAAATTCTCGCTATTCAATTGGCTTAACGATTGAATCTCATAGAAAGCGGGAGGGACGAAACAACCGTTCGCGGCCTCCTTGGGCGGCTCGAGCCGACAGATTTTCCTGGCGTTCTTGTCGAGCCACTCGAGATGCTCATCGAGGACCTTCTTCGCGGGCTCGTCGATGACGGGACCGACGTCGGTGGCCAGATCGCTCGGATCGCCGACCTTGAGCGCCTCCATCGCCCCGGAAATCATCTTGATCATTCCATCAGCGACATCTTCCTGGACGAACAGGACCCGCAAGGCCGAACAGCGCTGGCCGGCGCTCTGGAATGCCGAGGAAATGACGTCGCGCGTGACCTGCTCCGGCAGCGCTGAGCTATCCACGATCATCGCATTCTGACCGCCGGTTTCGGCGACGAACGGGATGATTGGTCCATCCCGCTCGGCGAGCGTGCGGTTGATCATGCGCGCCGTTTCGGTGGAGCCGGTGAAAACGACACCCGAAAGCAACGGATGCGCGGTCAGCGTTCCGCCGACGACCCTGCCCGAACCGGGCGCCAGCTGCAGCACATCCTTGGGAATGCCTGCCTGATGCATCAGCTCGACCGCCAGCGCCGCGATCAGCGGCGTCTGCCCGGCGGGTTTTGCAATTACCGAATTGCCCGCCGCCAAGGGCGCCGACACGAGGCCGGTGAAGATGGCGAGCGGGAAATTCCAGGGTGAAATGGCGGCGATCACTCCGCGGCCGTGCAATCTAAGCTCGTTCTGCTCCCCGGTCGGGCCGGGAAGCGGGAGCGGCCTTGTGAACTGGCGTCGGGCTTCGGACGCGTAGAAGCGCAGGAAATCGACCGCCTCGCGAACTTCGAGAACTCCGTCGATCAAGGTCTTCCCGGCTTCCCGAGTGCAGAGCGAGAAGAATTCCTCCGAATGCTCCTCGTAAAGATCGGCCGCGCGCTCGAGCAGCTTCGCGCGAGCCTCGCCGCCAACCGCATCCCAACCCACCTGCGCAGCACACGCGGCGCGAACCATCCGATCGACATCCTCGGCTTTCGCCTCGAACGTCCTTCCGACCGTGCGCCGATGGTCGTGAGGCGAGAGGATCGGCCGAGCCTCGCCCTTTCCAAGGCCTGGCTTCGCGGTCCAGCTGCGCCCTTCGAGCCCTTTCAGCCGCTCGAGCAACGGCTCGCGCACCAACGGATCGCTCAGGTCTACCCCGGCGCTGTTGCGACGCTGGCCGCCGAAAAGCTCGGTCGGGAGAATGATCTTCGGGTTCCGCTTGGGCTCCAGCGCTTCGAGCTCGGCGACCGGATCCCCGATCAGCTGATCGATCGACACCTGCTCGTCGGCAATGCGGTTCACGAAACTGGAATTGGCGCCGTTTTCAAGCAGGCGCCGCACGAGATAGGCCAGCAGCTCTTTGTGGCTCCCGACCGGCGCGTAAATCCGGACCGGCGTCCGGGGATCGCTGAGGTGATGCTCCAGCCCGGCGAGCTCGTCGTAAAGCTCCTCACCCATGCCGTGGAGGCGCTGGAATTCAAACGGCTTGCCATGGGCAAGTGCCTTCACCTGCCCGATTGTATTGGCGTTGTGAGTGGCGAAGGCCGGGTAGATGACGTCGCTCGCCGCGAGCAGTTTCCTCGCGCAGGCAAGATAAGAAACGTCGGTCGAGACCTTGCGCGTCCACACCGGGTAATCGGATAACCCGCCGACCTGCGCCAGCTTGACCTCGGTATCCCAATAGGCACCCTTGACCAGCCGACACATGAGCTTCCTGCCATGCGCCCTCGCCGCCTCGGCAACCCAGTCGCACAGCGGCGCGGCGCGCTTCTGATATGCCTGAATGGCGATCCCGAAGCCTTCCCAGCCATCGGCGAACAGCTCGTCCTCTGCCAGCAACGCTTCGAACACATCCATTTGCAGCTCGAGCCGGTCTGCTTCCTCGGCATCGATGGTGAAATGAACGTCGGCTCTGGCTGCCTTGAGGGCCAGCTCGCGAACCACCGGAACCACAGCGGCGAGCGCCTCGTCACGGTGCGTAAACTCGAACCGCGGGTGGAGCGCGGTCAGCTTGACCGAAATGCCCGGCGCCTTCTTGAATCCGCCCTTTGCTTCCTTGGCGATGCGGTCGAGTGCGTTCGCGTAAGCCTGTTTGTAGCGCTCTGCATCCTCGAACGTCTTCGCTGCTTCGCCCAGCATGTCGAAGCTATGGCTCAGCCCGCGGCGCTGCTCGGGCTCGGCGCGCTTCAGCGCCTCGTCGATTGTCCGGCCGAACACGAAGTTGCGGCCCAGAATCTTCATTGCCTCGCGAACGGCGGTTCGCACGACTGGTTCGCCAAGTCGGCCGACGGCGCGGCCGAGCGCGGCTTTCCAGTTGTCGGAACGGTCCTGCGCTCCTTCCAGCACTTTGCCGGTCAGCAGCAACGAAAAAGTTGCGGCGTTGACGAACGATGAGTCCGACCGTCCGAGTTTCTCCGACCAGTCGGGCCCGGACAATTTGTCGGCGATCAGCTCATCGGCAGTGTGGGAGTCAGGAATCCGAAGCAGCGCTTCGGCGAGGCACATCATCGCAATGCCTTCGTCCGACCCGAGGTCGTAGGCATGAAGAAAGGCGTCTACGCCCGACGGCTTGTGTGCGCGGACGCCTTCCACGAGCTTGCGCGCAGCGGCTTTCGCCTCTCCAAGCTCGGCCGGAGTCAGCCGCGCCTGCGCCAGCCGCTCAACGGCGATCTTATTCTCGTCTGGCCGGTAGGCGGCGCGCAGCGCCGAACGGTCGATAGCCGCCATCGGGGCGGGCGCCGCTACGCGGGCTGCCCGTGGCAATGCTTGTACTTCTTGCCCGACCCGCAAGGGCACGGTGCATTCCGGCTGATTGGGGCCTCGGCGACATTCCCCGCCGCATCGCGCTGCGGCATCGAAGGCTGCGGGATCGAGCTTATGGGCTGGAAGTTCGGGATCAGCCCACGGGCTGCCGCGTCGATATCGGCGGTGTCGTCATCGCCGGACAGCGGATCGAGGTGCTGGGTGATGAAATCCGGCAGCTCGGGCAAGGGCGCGGGCTCGATCTGGATCTGGGCGCGCATCAGCATGCGCGTCACCTCCTCGCGGATCGAGACCAACAGCCGTTCGAATAGCATGAAAGCTTCCTGCTTATATTCGTCGATCGGCTTCTTCTGCGCGTAGCTTCGAAGGTGGATGACTTGGCGCAGCGCATCGAGCGTGGCGAGATGCTCTTTCCAGTGATGATCCAGCGTCTGGATCAGGATCTGCTTCTCGATATCGGTCCAGCGCTCCGGCTCAACGTCCGCCGTTTTCGCGGCCATGGCTTCGTCGGCAAGCGTCTGGATGCGGCTCGTGATCATCTCCTGATCGACCGCCTCTTCCTGAAGCCAGTCGTCGACCGGCGGCTGAAGCCCAAACACGGCGTCGACGCTCTCCTTCAGATCGTCGACGTTCCATTGCTCCGGATAGGTACCTTCGGGGCAATTGACCGCGACGATCGCTGCGGCGGTTTCCGCCCGCATGTCGTTGATCACATCGCTGACGCTTTCCGCGTCCATGATGTCGGCGCGCTGCTCGTAAATGACCTTGCGCTGGTCGTTCATGACGTCGTCGAATTCGACGACCTGCTTGCGGATGTCGTAGTTGCGCGCTTCGACTTTCTTCTGCGCCGTCTCGATCGCCTTGCTGATCCAGGGGCTGACGATGGCTTCGCCGTCCTCCAGATTCTTGTTCATCAGCCGGGCGAACATCGTCTGCGGACCGAAGATACGCAGCAAGTCGTCATCCAGACTGAGGTAAAATTTCGAAAGGCCAGGGTCGCCCTGCCGCCCCGAGCGGCCGCGAAGCTGGTTGTCGATGCGCCGGCTCTCGTGCCGCTCCGTACCGAGCACGTAGAGGCCGCCAGCCTCCAGCACTCGCTGCTTTTCGGCGGCGATCTCGGCGCGAATCTTCTCGGCCTGCGCGTCATACTCGGGGGTACCCGCTTCCAACGACGAGAACTCATCCCGCATGCGGAAATCGAGGTTGCCGCCCAGCTGAATGTCCGTGCCGCGCCCCGCCATGTTCGTCGCGATCGTCACCGCGCCCATCCGACCGGCCTGCGCCACGATGTGCGCTTCCTGCTCGTGGAAGCGGGCGTTCAGGACCGAGTGCTTGATCCCTTCTTTGTGAAGATATTCGGACAGCATCTCCGACTTCTCGATCGACACGGTGCCGACCAGCACCGGCTGACCAAGCTCCTGTTTGATCTTCAGCTCATCGGTGATCGCCGCGAACTTCTCGGTCATCGTCTTGTAGAAGACGTCGTCCTCATCGATTCGCAGGACCGGAACGTTGGTCGGGATGGCGACCACGTTCATCTTGTAGATGTCGAAGAATTCGGGCGCCTCGGTCATCGCCGTGCCCGTCATGCCCGACAGCTTCGGGTACATGCGGAAGTAGTTCTGGAAGGTGATCGAAGCGAGCGTCTGGTTCTCGGGCTCGATGTCGACGCCTTCCTTGGACTCGACGGCCTGGTGAAGCCCGTCCGACCAGCGCCGGCCATCCATCATGCGGCCGGTGAACTCGTCGATGATGACGACCTTCCCCTCCTTCACGATGTAATCGATGTCCTTCTTGAACATCACATTGGCCTTGAGCGCCTGGTTCAGGTGGTGGACCACCTGGGTATTGGCGATGTCATAGAGGTTGCGCCCCTCGATCAGGCCCGCCGCCTCGAGCGCGCGCTCAGCCTTCTCCGTGCCTTCCTCGGTAAGGACGACGCTCTTCTGCTTCTCGTCCTTGTCGTAGTCGGCCGGAACGAAGGATTTCACGATTCCGTCGACGGATATGTAGAGGTCCGACTTGTCGTCGGTGGGACCGGAAATGATCAGCGGGGTCCGGGCTTCGTCGATCAGAATCGAGTCCACCTCGTCGACGATCGCGAAATTGAAGGGCCGCTGGACCATCTGGTCGCGGCTGTATTTCATATTGTCGCGGAGATAGTCGAAGCCGAGCTCGTTGTTCGTCGCGTATGTGATGTCGCTGTTATAGGCGTCGCGCTTGTCCTGATCGGTCATGTTCGGGACGATCACGCCGACGGTCATGCCGAGGAAGCGGTAGATCTGGCCCATCCAGTCCGCGTCGCGGCGGGCGAGATAGTCGTTGACGGTGACGACGTGGACGCCCTTGCCCTCGAGCGCGTTGAGATAGACGGCCAGCGTCGCGACCAGCGTCTTACCTTCGCCCGTCTTCATCTCGGCAATCTCGCCGCGATGGAGCGCAATGCCGCCAATCAACTGCACGTCATAATGACGCTGGCCCAAGGTCCGGATCGCCGCTTCGCGCACCGTCGCAAAGGCCTCCGGGATCAGGCCGTCGAGCTTTTCGCCATTGGCGAGCCGTTGCCGGAAAAGCTCGGTCTGCCCGCGCAACTCATCGTCCGTGAGCGCGGAAATATTGGGCTCGAAGCCGTTGATCGCGTCGACATACTTGCCGAGGCTGCGGACATAGCGATCGTTGGCCGATCCGAAGATGCTCTTTGCCACTGCGGCGAACATGGAATTCCCTTAAAAACCCGCGCGTTACAGAAAGGGCCAAATGCTCCCGCCGACGCTCTGGGAAATTGCGTCCGGCGATGTAAGGAGCCCCCTAGCTGTAGTCAATTAACGGGTGCCGATATGGGACTGACCGGCGGCTGCATGTGCGGCAAAGTTCGCTTCGAGCTGAAAAGCGATCCGTACGACGCGGGCTGGTGCCACTGCCGTACGTGCCAGTTGAACAGCGGCGCACCTGCGATGGCCTTCGCGAGTGTCCGATACGGTGATTGGGCGGCAACCCAAGGCCATGATTCGATCCGAACGGTCAAGACGAGCAGCTTCGGCCATCGCGCCTATTGCGGCGAATGCGGAACTCCGCTGTTCGTTCGGGTCGACCATCAGCCGGAAACACTGGACTTCAGCCTGGTCACGCTGGACGAACCGGGCGCAATCCAGCCTGAATTCCACATTTTCTGGTCCAGCAAGGTGCCGTGGTTCAATCCGGCCGACGACCTGCCTAAGCATGATCGCTTCCGCCCCGACACGCGCGGCCTCGAAGGAACGGAGCCCCCGGACGACAGCTCGATGGCTGGAGGTCCGGGGTTGGAAGGTTAGCCCGCGCTCGACTGGGTTGAGACGTCGAGATTGCTTTCCAGCCATTGCTGGATCTGGCTGCGCGGCGCCGCGCCGACCTTCTGCGCGACCGGCTGGCCGCCCTTGAAGAGCAGCATCGTCGGGATTCCGCGGACGCCATAGCGGCCCGGCGTATCGGGATTCTCGTCGATGTTGAGCTTCGCAATCGTCACCTTGTCGCCCAGCTCGCCGGCAATTTCCTCCAGAGCCGGTGCGATCATCCGGCAGGGGCCGCACCACTCCGCCCAAAAATCCACGAGAACAGGAGCCTCGGAGCCGAGGACGTCGGAAGCAAAGCTCTGGTCGGTTACGGTCTTGGTGGCCATGGCGGGCTAATCTCCTGGCGGGCGTTCAGATGGAACGGCCATATGGGCGCTCGGCTGTGCGCTCTCAAGGCATCAGTTCGATGAGTTTCGGACCGGCTGTGTACAATAGGGACGCGCTGACCCGCCTGCCTGGGAAGATGACCTGAAGCGCTTCGGCATAGGCCTTCATCTGCGCGCGGTGCGAATTCGGAATGTCGCTTTCGCCGGCCGGAACCTTTCCCGTCTTGAAGTCGATGACTGAGATCAGCTCCTCCTCGATACGCAGCCGGTCGACGGTGCCTGCGATGACCCGGCCGTCGGGAAGAGTTGCTGCGAGCGGCGCCTCGCCAAGCGATCCGGGCCCGAACAGGCTGCTGAAGCGCGCATCGGCAAGCAGGCCGCAAACCTGCCCCACGATCTCCTCGCGCTCACCGGGGTCGCGCACGCCCGCGGACCGCTCCAGCCAGCGGTTCGCAGCCGATGCCCTCGCGCCTTCCTCGACGGCCGGCAGCCGCTCGAGCAGTTGATGGATCCACGTTCCCCGAAGCGCAGCCGCGCGCATCGCCTCGCTTGGCGGCGGCGCGGTCTCATCGTCCGCGGCGATGGCTGAAGGTGCGAGCGGCCGCGGCGGTCGCGCTTCGACGGGCGCGGCGCGTCTCGCCCAATCGGGCACGGCGACGGGTGGGAGCTGCGCCTTGTCTTTCGAGCGTCGTGAAATGAACGCTCTGGCTGAACCGAACCGAAGCGCGAGATAACCAACGCACTGCTCAGCGCCCATCTCCGTCATCGCCTGTTCGACGATGCGGTGCCAACAGTTTGCCGGCCGCGGGTCCGCGCCGTCCTTCCGCTCCTTCGCGCGCACGCCGCTGACGATGAGCCGGTCCGCGGCGCGGGTCAGCGCAACATAGAGCAAGCGGAGATGCTCTTCGAGGTCGCGCTTCTCCTCGGCGACAATGACATCCTCGAACGGCGGCTGACGCTCGTCCTTCTTGGGGCGAAGCAGCGGTGCGGACCCCGCGCTCTCCACCTCGATGTCCACGCTTAGCGGCGTTCGCCCGAGCCGAGCAGGGTCTGCCGTCGCGTCCGCAAGAATGACCACGGGCGCCTCCAGACCCTTGGCGCCGTGGACCGTCATTACTCGCACTTCGTTGGTCGGCTGGCCCGGATCGCGCTGGAC
>Ga0070670_100002576_pt1 | contig 14987 bp, 13 predicted proteins | sample KBSS63metaG_FD_64665 | JGI IMG/M metagenome (GOLD analysis project Ga0070670, IMG submission 64665) | Switchgrass rhizosphere microbial communities from Kellogg Biological Station, Michigan, USA - KBS S6-3 metaG | ecosystem: Host-associated > Plants > Roots > Rhizosphere > Soil ... | reverse complement strand
AGCGGGTTTGCGGGCGCGCGTATAATCTCGCTTTACGTCCCTCGCGCCGGACATGCCGCAACTCCTAACGCTACGCGGGCGCCGCGCACTGAGCCCGTTCCGCGTCGCCAAGCTTCACGCCGCGCTCGCGGCCGCCCGACCGGGCAAGCGCATCTCCGCCGTTCACGCCCAGTACTGGCACTTCGTCGAAGCGGATCGCGCTCTCGACCCGTCCGAGCGAAAAACGCTCGACCGCCTGCTGACCTACGGATCACAAGATGGACGTGCGGGAGCATCGCGCGATGCGCAGGCGGCAGGTGCACGGGATGCGAGTTCTGATCACGGGTCCGCGGAGCGCGGCGAACTCTTCGTCGTCGTTCCGCGTCCCGGCACACTTTCGCCGTGGTCGTCGAAGGCGACGGACATCGCGCATAACTGCGGGCTCTCTGCCGTGCGGCGGATCGAGCGCGGAATCGCGTATCGGGTGGAGACCGTCGGCAACGACCCCCTCGACGACGCGGATCGCGCGGCGCTGCTGCCGCTCATTCACGACCGGATGACCGAAGCCGTACTGCCGCGCCTCGACGATGCGAACGCGCTGTTCGCGCATTTCCCGCCGAAGCCACTCGTCACGATTCCGTTGCTGGCCGAAGGTCGCGAGGCCATCGTGCGCGCGAACGTGTCCTTGGGCCTTGCACTGGCTCCGGACGAAATCGACTATCTGGTCGAGGGCTTTCGCCGGATGGGCCGCGATCCGACCGATGTCGAACTCATGATGTTCGCGCAGGCGAACTCCGAGCATTGCCGGCACAAGATCTTCAACGCGAGCTGGGTCGTCGACGGCATCCCGCAGCAAAGAAGCCTGTTCGCGATGATCCGTCATACGCATGCGACGCACCCGCAGGGCACCGTCGTCGCTTATTCCGACAACGCGGCGGTGATGGAGGGAGGAAAGGTCGCGCGCTTCTATCCCGCTGCCGATGGCCGGTACGCAGCGCATGTGGAGACCACCCACACGCTGATGAAGGTCGAGACGCACAACCATCCGACGGCGATCGCGCCGTTTCCGGGCGCGGCCACCGGCTCGGGCGGCGAGATCCGCGACGAAGGGGCGACGGGCATCGGCGCCAAGCCCAAGGCGGGCTTGACCGGCTTCACGGTGTCGCATCTTCGCGTCCCGACGTTGCCGCAGCCTTGGGAGGGCGAGGGCAGCAAGCCGGAGCGCATCGCCTCCGCGCTCGACATCATGCTCGACGGGCCGATTGGCGGAGCCGCGTTCAACAACGAGTTCGGCCGGCCGAATCTGCTCGGCTACTTCCGCACCTTCGAGCAAAGCGTCGGCGGCGAGGTACGCGGCTATCACAAGCCGATCATGATCGCGGGCGGCGTCGGCAACATTCGCGCCGAGCACACCGCGAAGCGGCCGCTGCCCGACGGCGCGCTCATCATTCATGTCGGTGGTCCCGGGATGCTGATCGGACTCGGCGGCGGAGCCGCATCGTCCATGTCGACCGGAACCAACATTGCGGCGCTGGACTTCGATTCGGTCCAGCGCGGCAATGCCGAAATCCAGCGCCGCGCCCAGGAAGTGATCGATCGCTGCTGGGCGCTCGGCGAAGCGAATCCGATCCTGGCCATTCACGACGTCGGTGCCGGCGGTCTTTCCAATGCGCTGCCGGAGCTCGTCCACGGCGGCGGCGCCGGCGCGGCCTTCGACTTGCGCCGGATTCCCTCCGAGGAACCGGGGATGGCGCCGCGCGAAGTGTGGTGCAACGAAGCGCAGGAGCGTTACGTGCTCGCGATACGCCCCGAAGATCACGACCGCTTTGCCGCGCTGTGCGCGCGCGAGCGCTGTCCGTTCGCCGTCGTCGGGACCGCAACGTCGCGCGAACGGCTCGTGGTCGCGGATCCCCACTTCGCCAATCGCCCTGTCGACATGGACCTCGACATGCTGCTGGGAAAGCCACCCAGGATGACGCGCGACGTTGCCCACGTCACGCGCAGGCTGCGGCCGCTCGATCTTTCGGCCATTACCGTCGAGGAGGCGGCGCGGCGCGTGCTGCAGTTCCCGGCCGTCGCGGACAAGACGTTCCTCGTGACGATCGGCGACCGCACCGTCGGCGGCCTGTGCGCGCGCGATCCCATGGTCGGGCCGTGGCAGGTGCCGGTTGCCGACGCCGCGGTCACGCTGATGGACTTCGACGGCTATCGCGGCGAGGCGATGGCGATGGGCGAGCGTACGCCGCTCGCATTGATCGATGCGGCGGTGTCGGGACGGATGGCGGTGGCCGAGGCGATCACGAACATCGCGTCGGTGCGGATTGCGCGTCTGTCGGACGTCAAGCTGTCCGCGAACTGGATGGCGCCGGCAGGCCATCCGGGCGAAGACGCGGCGCTGTACGACACCGTGCGCGCGGTTGCGATGGAGCTTTGCCCGGCGCTTGGCGTCAGCATTCCGGTTGGAAAGGACTCGATGTCGATGCGCACGACGTGGCGCACGGCGGAAGGCGAGGATCGCGCCGTAACCGCACCGGTTTCCCTCATCGTGACGGCGTTCGCGCCGGTGCACGATGCGCGGCAAGTGCTGACCCCGCTTTTGCGGTTCGATGTCGAGCATACGGAGCTCGTTTGGATCGATGTCGGCGGCGGGAAGCGACGCCTGGGCGGCTCTGCGCTGGCGCAGGTCTACGGACAATTGGGGGACGTGCCGCCCGATCTCGACAGCCCGGCGCACCTTGCCGCCTTTTTCGGGACGATCCAGGAGTTGCACGCCGAAGGCCTGCTGCTCGCGTATCACGACATCTCCGACGGCGGGCTCTTCGCGACGCTCGCGGAAATGGCGTTCGCGTCCCGCTGCGGTCTCGACGTAACGCTCGACGCAAACGCCGATCCGCTCGCCGCGCTCTTCGCCGAGGAACTGGGCGCCGTCGTGCAGATCGCCGCCTCGAACCGGGCGTGGGTCGCGCAGCGATTCGCTGCGGTCGGGCTCGCCGCGCACGTGATCGGCGTGCCGGCCGCGCACGAGCGCATCCGCGTTAACGCCCAGCGCAAGACGCTGCTCGATGCGTCGCGCGTCGACCTGCATCGGGCATGGTCGGCGACGACGCACGCAATGCAGCGGCTGCGCGACAATCCGGAGTGCGCGTCCGAAGAGCACGCCCGTATCGCCGACGTCGACGATCCGGGCCTGTCCCCGACGCTCGCGTTCGATCCGGCCGACGACGTTGCCGCGCCGTACGTCGCCACGGGAGCACGTCCCGCGATCGCCATCCTGCGCGAGCAGGGCGTCAACGGGCAGGTCGAGATGGCCGCCGCCTTCGATCGGGCCGGATTCGCGGCGATCGACGTGCACATGACCGACATTCTGTCGGGCCGGCGCACGCTGGCGGATTTTCGCGGCTTCGCGGCCGGCGGAGGCTTCTCCTACGGCGACGTCCTCGGCGCCGGGGAAGGCTGGGCAAAGTCCGTTTTGTACAACGCGCGAGCGCGGGACGATTTCGCGGCGTTCTTCTCGCGCGACGACACCTTCGCGATCGGCGTTTGCAACGGCTGCCAGATGATGAGCAATCTAGCCGAGCTCATTCCGGGCGCCGGGCACTGGCCGCATTTCGTGCGCAACAAGTCGGAGCAGTTCGAGGGCCGGCTCGTGCTCGTCGAGGTGGAGCGCTCGCCGTCGCTCTTCTTCGAGGACATGGAAGGAAGCCGCATTCCGGTGTCGACGGCGCACGGCGAGGGTTACGCTGAATTTCGCGACGCCGCGCAGCGAGAGGCCGCGCAACCGCTCGTGGCGCTGCGCTTCGTGGACAATCGCGGCAAGCCGACGGAAGCGTATCCTTTGAATGCGAACGGCTCGCCGAACGGGATCACCGGCCTCACGACTGCCGACGGGCGCTACACCATCCTCATGCCCCATCCCGAGCGTGTCTTCCGCACGGTGCAGATGTCGTGGCATCCGCGCGGATGGGGCGAGGACTCGCCGTGGATGCGCATGTTCCGCAACGCGCGGAGGTGGCTGCGATGACTCTGACGGTATGGGCGATAGACGGCGCGATACCGGTCGTCGATCCGAGTGCGTATGTACATCCCACGGCGGTACTGATCGGCGATGTGATTGTCGGCGCCGGCTGCTATGTCGGCCCGACGGCGTGTCTCCGCGGCGACTTCGGCAGGCTCGAAGTCCGGGCCGGGGCCAACATCCAGGACAGCTGCGTCCTGCATGCGTATCCGGGCGTAGGGACGATCGTCGAGGAGGACGGCCACATCGGGCACGGCGCGATCCTGCACGGCTGCACGGTAAAGCGCAACGCGCTCGTCGGCATGAACGCCGTGATCAACGATGGTGCCGTGATCGGCGAGTCCGCCGTCGTGGCGGCGATGGCGTTCGTCAAGGCCGCGATGGTCGTGCCGCCGCGCACGCTGGTCGCGGGCATTCCCGCGCGCGTGCTGCGCGACCTCACCGAGGAAGAGCTCAACTGGAAAGTCGAAGGCACCGAGAGCTATCAGGAGCTCACGCGCCGCAGCTTCGCCTCGATGCGTCCCACCGCGCCCCTGACGGCGCCCGAGCCGGGCCGGAAGCCGCTCGAGCTGCCGGAATTGCTGCCGCTGTCGACTCGAAAGGCGAGGCAGAGCTAGACGCGCCGCCGCTGCTTCAGAACCCTGCGGCCTGGCCGTCACGTCGCGGATCAGACGCCGCGACGTAACCGTTTTCGGTGCGCAGGATGATCTGTCCCGCGCCGAAATCCATGTACGAGTCCGCCACTTGGGCAAGCTCGTGCCCAAGCGAGATCAAGCCGGCGCGGAGCTCGGGCGAAGCGCTGTGCTCGAGGTCGACCGACATCCCGTCGTTGAGCTTCCATCGCGGCGCGTCGAGGACCGCCTGCGGATTCATTCCGTACACGAGCAGGCGGACCATCGTCTGCACGTGGCCGGGCGGCTGGATCGGACCACCCATCACCCCGAAGGCCGCGAGCGGCTTGCCTTCGCGCGTCAGGAATCCGGGGATGATGGTGTGGAACGGACGCTTGCCTCCGCCGATCTCGTTGGGATGGCCGGGTGTGAGCACGAAACCGGCACCGCGATTCTGCAGGCTGATGCCCGTCCCCGGAACGACGACGCCCGATCCGAATCCCATGTAATTCGACTGGATCAGCGAAACGATCGATCCGGTTTCGTCCGCTGCGCAGAGGTACACGGTGCCTGCGCGCGGCGGATTGCCGGGGCCGAAGTCCTGCGCGCGTTTTCGATCGATGAGCCGCGCTCGCGACGCGAGGTAACCGCGATCGAGCAGCGCCGACGGCGGAATCTCCATCGTCGATGGCTCGCTCACGTAGCGGTACGCATCGGCGAAGGCGAGTTTCATCGCCTCGATCTGCAGGTGCTGGCTTTCGGGAGAGTCCGGAGCGAGCGATCCCAGATCCAGCTCGCGCAGGATTCCGAGCGCGATCAGAGCCGCGATGCCCTGACCGTTCGGCGGGATCTCGTGCACGGTCGTTGCGGCGTAATCGAGCCCGAGCGGCGCGACCCATTCGACCGTGTGCTCGGCGAAATCGGACAGCGTGTGCAAAGCGCCGTGGGCCTTCGCATGATCGACCATCGCCCGGGCGAGCTCGCCCCGATAGAACGAGTTGCCCTGCGTCGCGGCAATGCTTTCGAGCGTGCGGGCCATCGCTTCGCACCGGAACGTCTCGCCGGCAACCGGCGCCCGCCCACGCGGCATGAAGTGCTCGGCGAAGCCCAGGTCGTGGGGCAGCACTTCGACAGCTTTCGCCCACTTTTCGGCAACCACGGGCGATACCGCATAACCGTCGCGGGCGTAGCGAATCGCAGGCACGAACAGATCGGCGAACGGCAGCGTGCCGAACCGTTGCGACAGCGCGGCCCAGGCGGAGACGGCCCCGGGAATCGTCACCGCTTCCCAGCTGCGTTCGGCGATTGCCGTCTGGCCGCGATAGCGCGCGGGCGTCACGGCCGACGGCGCGCGCCCCGACGCGTTGAGCCCGACGAGCTCGCGGCCATCCCACAGGATCGCGAAGAGGTCGCTGCCGATGCCGTTGCTGCACGGCTCGACGACGGTGAGCGCGATCGCGGTCGCGAGCGCCGCGTCGACCGCATTGCCGCCACGCTGCAGCATTGCGATGCCGGCTTGCGTCGCAAGGGGCTGCGAGGTCGCGACCGCGTTGCGCGCGTAGATCGGCTGCCGGCGCGAGGGATAGGGGAGACGAAGATCGAAGTTCATTGCCGAAGGGCGGAATGGAACCGGCCTAATCCTCCTGGAACGCCACTTCGCGCGTTCGGCGGACGTTCGGAAGCACGATGACCAGCACCAGCAAGACTGCTGCGATCAGCATGCCGAGGGAAATCGGCCGCGTGAGGAACACGAACGGATCGCCGCGGGACAAGAGCAGCGCGCGGCGCAGGTTCTCCTCCATCATCGGTCCGAGAACGAAGCCCAGCAGCAGCGGCGCAGGCTCGCAATCGAGCTTCACGAAGATGACGCCGATGAGGCCGAACAGCACCGTCAGCATGATGTCGACGCTCGTGTTGTTGATGCTGTAGACGCCGATCGCGCAGAACAGCAGGATCGCCGGATACAGGATCCGATACGGGACCTGCAGCAGCTTGATCCACATGCCGATCAGCGGCAGGTTCAGCACGACGAGCATGAGGTTGCCGACCCACATCGACGCAATCAGCCCCCAGAAGAGCGCAGGGTTCGACGTCATCACCTGCGGTCCGGGCTGGATGTTGTGGATCGTCATCGCGCCGACCATCAGCGCCATCACGGCGTTCTCCGGGATGCCGAGCGTAAGCAGCGGGATGAACGACGTCTGGGCCCCCGCGTTGTTCGCCGATTCGGGCCCGGCGACACCCTGGATCGCGCCCTTGCCGAACTCCTCCGGGTGGGCCGAGATCTTCTTCTCGAGCGTGTAGGAAGCGAACGACGACAGCATGGCACCGCCCCCCGGAAGCACGCCGAGCACGGATCCGAGGCCCGTTCCCCGCAAGACGGCGGGCCATGCTTTCTTGAACTGGTCCTTCGTGAGCCAGAAGCCTTTGATCTTCGCCGCCACCATCTCGCGCTTCTCGGTCGACTCGAGATTGGTGATGATCTCGGCGAACCCGAAAAGGCCCATCGCCACCGTCACGACGCCGATGCCGTCGGTGAGCTCGGGAACGCCGAACGCGAATCGCGCGACGCCGGAGTTGACGTCGGTGCCCACGATGCCGAGCAGAAGCCCGAGGATGATCATCGCGATTGCCTTGAGCAGCGACCCCGACGCGAGAACGACGGCGCCGATCAGCCCGAGGACCATCAGCGAGAAATACTCCGCCGGCCCGAACTTGAGCGCGAGCTCGGAGAGTGGCACCGCGACGCACGCGACGAGTACGGTCGCGAACGTTCCTGCGAAGAACGAACCGAGCGCGGAGATCGTGAGTGCGGCGCCGGCCTGCCCCTTGCGTGCCATCTGATGACCGTCGAGGCAGGTGACGACCGACGACGACTCGCCCGGCATGTTGATGAGGATCGACGTCGTCGAGCCGCCGTACTGCGCTCCGTAATAGATGCCAGCGAGCATGATCAGCGCGGACACGGGCTGTAGCGCGTAGGTCGTCGGCAGCAGCATCGCGATGGTCGCGACGGGGCCGATGCCGGGCAGCACGCCGATCAGCGTGCCGAGCAATGCGCCTATCAGGGCGTAAACGAGATTGACGGGCGTCAGCGCGACGCCGAAGCCCAGCGCAAGGTGGCTCAGGAGATCCAAGGCATCGATCCGGTGCTGGTTGGACTAGCGTGCGCCGGGCCAAATGCCGATCTGCAGCTTGAGGCCGATCACGAACACCCCGACGGCCAGCACGGCAAGCAGAACGCCGCTGATCGCGGCTTCCTTCGGGCGGAACTCGACGCTCGCGGCGCTCGACATCATGATCAGCATGATCGTCGACAGCACGAGGCCGAGCCGATCGACGACGAGGCCGAAGATCAGCACACTGCCGAGCACGACGAGCACGGGACGCCACTTCCACCCGGGCAGCGGCGGACCCGTCACTCGGAGCGAGCGCAGGGCGATGATCGCCCCGAGGAGGATCATGAGGATGCCGAGGATGCGCGGGAAGTACCCCGGTCCCATCCGCGCGGCGGTGCCGAGCGTGTAGTTGGAAGCGATGACGATCGACGCGATGCCGATCCCGATGAACATCAACCCGGCGACGAGATCCTTCGGGCTGCGCACAACAGCCATGGTTCCTCCCCGTGTTCCATACCGCTATCCGCGCTTGCCGCGCGATGCGCGGCTTACGGTCTGCTGTGCCGGACTATACACCGCCCTTGGCACGCAGCTCTTTGAAATAGTTGTCGAGATACACGCCCTGCATGCGCTGCTGCAGCTGCGGCTTCACTTCGTCGAACGACGGCACTTTCGCCTCGCGGATGTCGTCGACCTCGATCACGTGCCAGCCGAACTGCGTCTGCACCGGTGTAGCGGTGAACTTGCCCTTCGGCAGCTTGACCATAGCATCGGAGAACGGCTTCACGAAATTGCCCGGTGCGTTCCAGTCGAGATCGCCGCCCGCGGCCTTGGAGCCCGTGTCCTTCGAGCGCTCGGCGAGCTTCTCGAACTTCTCACCCTTCTGCAGCGCGGCGATGATGTCCTTCGCGTCGTCTTCCTTGTCGACCAGGATGTGCCGCACCTTGTATTCCTTGTCGCCCATCTGCGAGCGGATGCTGTCGTACTCCTTGCGCAGCACGGCTTCCGGGATCGGATTGGCCTTGACCCAGTCGGCGACATAAGCGCGCACGAGCACCGTTTGCGCAGCGAGCTCCGTCTGGTTCTTGACGTCGGTCGTCTTGTCGACGCCTTTCTTCTTCGCCTCGCGCACGAGGAGCTCGCGCGTGTTGAGCTCGTCGCGGATCGCATTGCGGAGCTCGGGAGTGTCGGGCTGGCCCTGGGCGAGGCGCTCCTTCAACAGCAAGTCGAAGTACGCTTTCGGATAGAGCTCCTTGCCGGACGCTGCAGCGGCCGGAGCCGGCGCGGAAGACGCGGCCGGGGCCGCCGGCTGGCCCTTGGCCGGCGCAGCTGCCTTATCCTGGGCGAGCGCCGGGAATGCAGCGGCCACGGCGAAGAGCGCGGCGACGGCGAGGTGAGGGGGAGTGCGTGTCATCGTAGTTTCCTTCAGGATTGAGAGGGGAATTCTTCGGGCGCAAGCGCTCTTATCGAGAGCGCGTGAATCGGGTGCGGTACGAGATCGGCGACTTCGCGGAGAACCCGCTGATGCCGTTCGAGGCGCGACAAGCCGGAGAACGCATTCGACACAATGGTCAGGGAAAAGTGCCCGCCGCCCGCCGCAGCGCCGGCATGACCTGCGTGGGCGGCGCTGTCGTCGCGAATATCGAGGCGCTGGGGTGTGAGCGATGCGAGGCGCGACCGAAGGAGCGCCGGCACGTCCAGCCGCGGGGCGGCCGGTTGAGGCGGCTGGCGAAGCGGCGAGCTCACGCCGTCTCCTCGGTCGTCGCGTGACGCGCGAGCCAGATGCCCTGCAGGACCGCGAACACGACGAACAGCCCGATCCCGCCCCAGACCTTGTACATGACCCACGTCTGCTCGGAGAAGTGGAAGGCGACGTACCAGTTCGCAACACCCATGAACAGGAAGAACACGACCCAGGCCCACGTGAGACGCGTCCAGACGGGCGGGGGCAGGGTCACGCCCTTCATGAGGTAACCGAGGAGATCACGGCCGAAGCCAACCTTGCCTACGACGAGGATCGCGGCGAAGAGACCATAGAGCACCGTCGGCTTCCACATGATGAACGTCTTGTCCTGCAGCAGCAGCGTCGCACCGCCGAACACGACGATGATCACCAGGGACAGCCAGTGGGTGACGCCCGCGCGGCCGTGCTTCCAGTGGATCCAGACGATCTGAACGATCGACGCGACGATCGCCGCGCCGGTGGCGAAGAAGATGCCCTGCCACAGGTACGCCGCGAAAAAAAGGAGCAGCGGGAAAAAATCGACCAGTAATTGCATAACCCATTATTTTACCTGGAAATGAGACCGCCCGGCTAGCGGTGCGGAGTGAGCTTGCCGACGGTTGCGCGCGTCCGAGCGAAGGCGGCGTCAGCGGGCACGCGGCGCGAGCAGGCGGTGCAGGCGGGCCCAATCGAACGCGGGCCCTGGATCCGTCTTGCGTCCCGGCGCGATGTCGCTGTGGCCGGCGATGTCCTCGATCGGCAGCGCGCGCCGGAGCGCACGGATCAGGCGGGCGAGCATCGTGTATTGGGATGGCGCATAAGGAATCGTATCGGTGCCCTCGAGCTCGATGCCGATCGAAAAGTCATTGCAGCGCTCGCGAGCCTTCCACGTCGACGTGCCCGCGTGCCACGCGCGGTCGAGGCAGCCGACGAACTGGATGAGCTCGCCGTCACGGCGAACGAGGAAGTGGGCCGAGACGCGAAGGCCTGCGATCGTCGCGAAATACGGATGCCGTCCGGGATCGAGCCGGTTCGTGAAGAGCTGGACGATGCCCTCGCCGCCGAATTCGCCGGGAGGCAGCGAGATTCCATGGACGACGACAAGGCTGATGCGTGCGCCGTCGGGTCGCGCGTCGCGGTTCGGCGAACGGACCTGGCGCGCGAGGTTGGCGTAGCCGCGTTCGTCGATCGCGAGGTGTCGGCGCGGGGCGGTCACGGCGGGCAATGGTACTCGGAGAGCTTCATGCGCGTGATCGTCCGCGGGATTTATGATAATGTCATGGCTTGACGAGCCAGGTGCCCTTATGGATGAGAACCGATTTCTGTCGCTGATGAAGACGGCGCGCGTGCAGTCTTATCGCGGGGGCGAGGCCGACTACTGGCACGGCTACCAGCGCGGGCTGCGGCGCGGATACATGGGACAACTGTTCGGCACCGATGCGGAGCATCAATTGTGGCTGCGCCTCGCGGACGACGGTCCGGACAAGCCGAGCCGCGATCGCGGCCGCGGCTACCGCGACGGGCTCGCCGCCTGCGGCATTGCGGAGAACAACGTGTCGGCGACGGGACCGGCGCTTGCACAGCAACGCTCCGCCAGAACGAGGACCGGCCGCTATTCGAGCGAGCGATAGGACGCGCCGAGAGCTGCCGACGGATTACTTGATCCCCAGCCGCTCCATGCGGTAACGCATGGCGCGAAACGTGATGCCGAGGAGCTTTGCGGCGGCGGTGCGGTTGTAGCGCGTCTTCTCCAGCGCTTCGTTGATGGCCTGCCGTTCGACGCGATCGAGATAGTCCTGCAGCGGCCACTTGTCGCCCGCAGCCACGACGAACTCGGATTCCTCGGCAACCGGCGTCAGGTGCAGGTCATCGACGTTGATGCGTTGCGTATCCGCGGCGAGCGAAAGTCCGCGCTCCAGCACGTTCTCGAGCTCGCGGACGTTGCCCGGAAACGGGTAGCGCTCGAGCGCCGCGATCGACTCGGCGTCGAGACGCGCCATCGCGTTGCGCGACAGGCGCGCGAGGATCGCGTTGGCGATCAGCGGAATGTCCTCGCGCATGTCGCGCAGGCTCGGCATCGCGAGCTCGATCACGTGCAACCGGTAATAGAGGTCCTGCCGGAACTCGCCGCCGTCGACGAGCGCTGAAAGCTTCTTGTGCGTGGCGCTGATGATGCGAACGTCGACAGCATCCTCCTGCGTCGAGCCGACCTTGCGCACCTTCTTCTCCTGAATCGCTCGCAGCAGCTTGACCTGCATTTGCAGCGGCAGGTCGGCGACCTCGTCCAGGAAGAGCGTGCCTCCATTCGCCGCCTGAAAGAAGCCGTCGCGATCGGCTTCGGCGCCGGTGAACGCGCCCTTCCGGTAGCCGAAAAACTCGCTCTCCATCAGGTTCTCGGGGATCGCGCCGCAGTTGACCGCGATGAACGGCTGCTCGGCGCGCGTGCCGCCGGAGTGGATCATGCGGGCGGCAAGCTCTTTGCCGCTTCCGGATTCGCCATTGATGAACACAGGGGCCTGGCTCTTCGCAAGCCGCTCGATCATGCTGCGGACGTGCAGCATCGCCGGCGATTCGCCGAGAAGGCTGTACCCCGACGGCGGCGGCGCTTTCTCGGGCACCTTGAGCGCCTGCTTGACGAGGGCGCGCAGCTGCTCGAGCGCGACGGGCTTGGCGAGGTAGTCGAAGGCTCCGGCCTTGAGCGCCGCGACCGCGTTCTCCGCGCTGCCGTAAGCGGTGATCACTGCGACGGGCAGATCGAGCGCCTTCTGGTTGATGTGCTCGACGACCTTGAGGCCGGGTCCATCGGGCAGCCGCATGTCGGTGAGGCACAGGTCGAAGCTGTCGCCGTCGAGCAGGCGGATCGCTTCGGCGACGGTTTCGGCGCGCGTGGTGTCGAGCCCCATGCGCGACAGCGTGAGCTCGAGCAGCTCGAGCAGATCGGGCTCGTCGTCGACCAGGAGGACTCTGGGCTGGCCGCGGGATCGTCTGGACATGGACTTACCTCTTGTTAACAACGGGGTGGAACGCCCGTTTCATCGTCATGCGAAAGTAGGCCCCCGGTCCCCGGGGAAGAAGCTCGAGCGCCGCGCCGTTCGCGTCGGCCAGCTCGCGCGCAATGTACAAGCCGAGCCCGGTGCCGCCCGGGCGCGTCGTGAAGAACGGCTCGAAGATCTGGGGACGAAGCTCCGCCGGAATGCCGGGCCCATCGTCCGCGAGCTCCCAGATTATGGCATCGCCCATGTAGCCTGGGCGCGCCGCGATGCGAATGCTGCCTTCCTTTTTCTGGCAGTGTTGCCAGGCGTTGCGCACGAGGTTCCACACGATCTGGTTCAAGTGCCCGCGGTCGAACATCACCCGGACGTCGTTCGGAATCATCATCACGATCGTGTTCGCCGGCATCGCCTCGGCCTGGACGATCTCGTCGATCAGCGCGTGCATGAACTCGACGAGGGTCACGACCTCCGGCTGCTGACGGTCGCGGCGGTTCAATTGCAGTACTTCGCCGACGATGCGGTCGATGCGTCGCGCGTTGTTGCGGATCATGCCGAGTAGCCGCGCCCCCGCGGGCGGCACGATCGCGTCCTCCTCGAGCAGCTGCGCGGCCTGGTTGATCGCCGAAAGCGGATTGCGCACCTCGTGCGCGATCGACGCGGTGAGACGCCCGAGCGCCGCGAGCTTCATCTGCTGCGCTTCGTTTTGCGCGCGGCCGAGATCCTCGAGGTAGATCAGCGTGCCGCCGTTGAGACCGGAGCCGATGCGAACGAGGCGCACGCGCAGAAGACGCTGCGTCGACTCGACCTTGAACGGCGGGAGCGTCTCGGTGTAGTCCTCTTGCCAGCGGCGCCAGTAGTCGTGCAGCGTCGAGCTGAATTCGGCGAGCCGCATGCCGCCGCGCATCCGGCCGAATCCGCCAAGGAGCCTCGTCACCTGCGCGTTGTGGCCGCGGACGACGCCGTTCAGGTCGACGACCAGCACGCCGTCCTGCATGTCCTGGATGATCAGCCGGTTGACCTGCTCCAGGTTCGCGACGTCGATGCCACGCTGCGTCGCGAGCTCCTCCGACGCCTTGGTGTAACGCCCCAGTGCGACTGCGATGCCGATCGTCGCGAAGTAACCGAAGCCGATGAGGCCTGTCTGGAATGGCTGCGCGCCGCTCACTTGCCCCTGCAGCATCCGCCATACATCGAGCCCCAGCAGGATGAAGCTCGCGATCGCGGCGTGGAAGAACGCGGTTTGCGTGCGCAGCAACCAGCCACTCGCTGCGAGCTGCGGGAACAGCAGGATGGGCAGGGAGCCTCCGGTGCTCCCGCCGGCGACCATCACGAGCGCGATGCACAGGATGTCACCGGTGAGCAGCGTCGAAACGAGCGTGGGCAGCGTCAGCGGCAGCGTTTCGCGCTGAACGATCCAGAACGTCGTCAGGCCGAAGATGAAGTAGAGCGTTGCATACGTCAGGAACAGATTCGGCGTCGAGATGCCGAGAACCTTGAGATCGAGCAGCAGCGCCGTTCCGAGCAGCGCAGCGCCGCAAACGGCGCGATAGATTCCGACGATCCACAGGATCCGCCGCGCCGACTCGGACTGCGACATCGGAAGCGCGACATCCTCGATCGGCGGCGAGATGGTCGGTGCGGGAGCCGGCATCATGACAACGTCGAGGCGCTCAGCGCGGCCGCAGGCAGGCGGGCTCGCCGCAGGTGAGGCCGGCGGGCCCCGCGATCGCGTCCTTCTGCGGCAGATAGACGCCGCAGCACGCGCAGCGGATCATCGGCTCAGGCGGGGGCACGGTGGACGAGCGACGGGCGTTGTCGCGCTGCCTGGCTTTCGCGATGTTGAGCACCCGCAGGCCGAGGAGCAGGATGGCGATGAAGACGATCCAGAGCAGGATCTTCATCGGGCGCCACGGAAGATCTTCCCCGGATTGAAGATGCCGGCCGGATCGAGCGCGTCTTTCACGGCGCGCATGAGATCGAGCTCGACGGCGCTCTTGTAGCGAACGAGCTCCTCGCGCTTTTGCTGGCCGACGCCGTGCTCGGCGCTGACGCTGCCGCCGTGGGCGGCGACGAGGTCGTACACGATCCGGTTCACGCGCGCCGTGTTCGCGAGGAACGATTCCGGGTCGATCCCTTCGGGTGCAGCCAGGTTGTAGTGCAGGTTGCCGTCGCCCAGATGTCCGAACGTGACGAAGCGGACTCCGGGCAGCGCCGCCTGGAGCTCGCGCGCGGCGTCCTCCAGGAAGCGCGCGATGGCGGACACCGGCACGGAAATGTCGTGCTTGATGTTGGGACCGTCGCGACGCTGCGCTTCGGCGATGTTCTCGCGCAGCGCCCACAACGCGCGAGCCTGATCGCTCGACTGCGCGATCGTCGCGTCCGTCACCATGGCCGATTCGAGCGCTGCTCCGAGCGCCCGCTCGAGCTGCGCGGAAACGTCCGAATCCGGTGCGTTGTCGTCGACCTGGATCAGGGTGTACCAGGGATTTCCGGGACACGGATCCGGCAGGGCCGGGTGATATTTGCGCGATAGCGCGAGCGAATAAG
>Ga0070670_100002574_pt1 | contig 14991 bp, 16 predicted proteins | sample KBSS63metaG_FD_64665 | JGI IMG/M metagenome (GOLD analysis project Ga0070670, IMG submission 64665) | Switchgrass rhizosphere microbial communities from Kellogg Biological Station, Michigan, USA - KBS S6-3 metaG | ecosystem: Host-associated > Plants > Roots > Rhizosphere > Soil ... | reverse complement strand
ATGTGCTGAAGCACGGACGAATCGCGGCGCCGACGCCGACCGATCAGCTCCATCTGCGCGTGATGGAGATGACGGGTGCGGATCCGCTGCCCTACGGCATCGCGCCCAATCTTGCCGTGCTCGAGGGGTTCGTGACAGACCTCGTCCGGCAACGCATCATCGACCGCCCCGTGAACGTGCAGACGCTGTTCCATGCGGAAACGCGCGAGCTCGTCGGCTGATGCGCCAGAGACTCCCGGACGCCCGTCCCATCGAGCGGAATCCGCGATGACAGATTGTCGATCCTGCAAAACGACCCGACGGTGACCCATGACGACCCATGCAACGGCTCCCCGGCTCAACGGTTTCATCCGCGCGCTCGAGTCCGGCAAGCACGCGCTGTCGCTGTTCGCTCCGTGCGAAGTGGAATCCGCGGTCGAGCTGCAAAGCTCCGCCTACGACGGCATCGTGTTCGAAGGCGAGCACCGCGGCTGGGACATCCGCGCGCTGCGCGACAGCCTGCAATACCTGCTGAATCGCGCGCAGATTGCGAAGTCCGCGTCCCTCGCGCCGGCCGTCACCCCGATTGCGCGGATCCCGGCCAACGGGGTCGAGCGCAACCAATTTCTCGCGAAGCAGGCGCTCGATGTCGGTTGCTACGGCATCGTGTGGCCGCACATCAGCACCGTCGCGGAGGCTTACAACGCCGTCGCAGCCTGCCGGTACCCGCGGCTCAAGGACAAGCCGTTGTACGAGCCGGCCGGCATTCGCGGCGACGGCCCGATGCAGGCGGCGCGCTACTGGGGACTTTCGCTGGATGATTACTACAAGCGCGCCGACGTCTGGCCGCTCGCGGCGCAAGGCGAGATCCTGGTCGTCATCCAGATCGAGGATACGCAGGGCATCGCCAATCTGCGCGACATCCTGCGCGACGTTCCCGGCATCGGCGTCGTGCTTATCGGCGAAGGCGACTTGAGCCAGGAGCTCGGCCATCCGCGGCAGCTCGAGCATCCGGCCGTGATGGAAGCGAAGGCGGAAATCGTCGCCATCTGCAAGGCGCACGGCGTGGTCGTCGGCCACCCGCACGTCGGCACATCGAACATGCAGGAGGTCGTCGACGAAGGCTATCGCTTCCTGATGTGCGCGGCGCCGCGCAGCTTCGGTGCGCTCGACAAGGTCCGCGGATTGACCGGCCGCGGGTAGCGGGGTCTACGCAGCCGCGTCGCCGCTCGCAAGGCGGCCCGCTTCGGCGGCGTCTTCGGCGGACAGGTGCCAATGCGCGGCGGCGACGTTTTGCGCGACTTGCTCCGGACGCGTCGCGCCGGCGATCACGCTGGCGACCGTCGGCTGCGCGAGAAGCCAGCCGAGCGCAAGCTCGAGCAGCGAGTGCTCGCGCGAGCGCGCGAAATGCTCGAGGCGCGAGATCGCCGGCCAGTTTGCGCCGGCGATGAACGCCCGCTCGTGAGGACGAGGCGTGGCCAGCCGGGATCCTTCGGGCACGTGGACGGGCGAGTACTTGCCGGTCAGGAGCCCGCTTGCGAGCGGAAAGTACGGCAAGAGACCGAGATCACACGAAGCGAGCGCCGGAAGAAGCTCGCGTTCGACACCGCGCGTGAGCAGGCTGTATTCGTTCTGCATCGAAGTAAAGCGGTGGAGCCCGTGTGTGCGCGCCGCGCGATCCGCGGCAAGCACTTCCGCGGCGGTGAAGTTGGACGCGCCGATGTACCGGACCTTTCCCTGGCGCACCAGATCGTCGAGCGCCCGCAGCGTCTCCTCGATGGGCGTCGCCGCGTCGGGCCGATGCAGTTGATAGAGGTCGATCCAGTCGGTCTTGAGGCGCGTAAGGCTCGCCTCGACCGCCGTCATCACGTAGCGCGTCGATGCACCCTTCAGGAGCCCCGCGTCGTCCATCGGGCTGCCGAACTTGGTGGCGATCACCACGTCGCGGCGGCGCGAACCCAGGATCCGGCCGAGGAACTCCTCCGACCCGCCGCGATTGCCGTACGTATCGGCTGTATCGAACAGCGTGATGCCGGAGGCGATCGCCTGTTCGACGACGGCGCGGCTCTGCGCCAAGTCGCAGCGCACGCCGAAGTTGTTGCAGCCGAGGCCGACGGCCGAGACGAGCAGGTCGGAAGCGCCGATTTTGCGCAGTTGCACGAGTACCCTATACTCGAAGACCGATCATGAACCAACTGATCCTTGCGCCCACGACGCTGCCGGATACGCCACCGGTCGAGTATATCGAGGCCGCCGGCGCCGCGGGTTACGACGGCGTGGGCCTGCGTCTGCATCGATCGCCGGGCCTGCCGTTCCACCCGGTCGTCGGCAACGCGCCGCTCATTCGGGACATCAAGCACGCCCTCGCGGATACCGGCCTGCTGGTCTTCGACATCTTCAGCTGCTATCTCGAGCCGGACACGCGGGTCGACCATTTCACGGCTTCGCTCGCGCTCGGCGCCGAGCTCGGCGGCCGATTCGTGATGGTGATGGGCAACGATCCGGACTTCGCGCGGATGCGGGACAACTTCGGATTGTTCTGCGACGAGGCGCGGCGCTTCGATCTCACGGCCACGGTCGAGTTCGTGCCGACGCGGCCTTTGTGCACGCTCGCGCTCACGACGCGCATGATCGAGGAAGCCGCTCGAGCCAATGCCGCCGTCTGCATCGATCCGCTGCACTTCACGCGCACGGGTGGCCGACCCGCGGACGTGGCCGCGCTCGATCCGAAGCTTTTTCCCTACACGCAGATCAACGACGGCGTCCTGTTTCCCGGCGAGCCCAACCCCGCGCATTTCGGGAGAATGCCCCAAGGCGAGCGTCGAATGCTGGGCAAGGGCGACGTCGACTTGCCGGGGCTTCTCGACGCATTCCCTGCGGGGCTGCCGTTGAGTGTCGAGATTCCGATTTCGCTCGGTGCGGGACTGCGCGACGTGACCAGTCGTCCCTACGCGCCGCGCGAGTGGGCGAAGGTCGCGCTCGACGACACGCGCGAATTCCTTGCTCGCTATGCGCGTTCGATTCGCAGGGAGGCACACGCGTGAACGAGCTGTACATCGCGCCCAGCATGCTGATGGACGTTCCGCCTCTCGCGTTCCTCGAGGTCGCGCGCGACGCCGGTTATCACGGCGTGGGCCTGCGGCTGCAAAAGTCTCCCCAGTTTCCGATCTTTCCGATCGTCGGCGATGCGCCGCTCATCCGCGACATCCGGAGCGCGCTCGCCGATTCCGGGTTGAAGGTGCTGGATGTCCTCGCTTTCTACCTGTTGCCGGAAACCGACGTGCGGGACTACGAGCCGGCGCTTTCCCTCGGTGCACAGTTGGGCGCGCGGTACGCGCTGACGCAGGGCAACGATCCGGACTGGGGCCGGCTCTGCGCCACGTTCGACAAGTTTTGCGCGGTAGCGAGCCAATGCGGGCTGACTCCGATCATCGAGTTCTGCCCGAACCGAACGCTCGGGACGCTGGGCCAGACGCTCGAGCTGCTCGAGCAGACCGGTCACTCCGATATTCCGATTCTCGTCGATCCGATTCACCTCGTTCGCTCGGAGGGCACGACCGTCGAGCTCGGAAAAGTCGATCCGAAGCGCTTTCCCTATGCGCAAATGAGCGATGGCATTCTCGCCGCGGGCGAACCCAACCTGAACCTCGCCAAGAAGCTCGGGCTGGGCGAGCGGAGGATGCCGGGCGACGGCACGCTACCGCTGCGCGAGATCTTCGCGGCATTACCGTCGGGGCTGCCGGTCAGCGTCGAGGTCATCATGGACCGGCCGCCGGAGATTTCGCCGCTGATGTGGGCGACGATCGCCTTGCACAGAACGCGGGACTTTTTCAAGGCATCGTCCACGGCAAAGGCGTAGGTAACCGCAAATGTCGGTGCAGGCATTGGGCTACGTCGGCTTCCACGCCGCGGCCCTCGACGAATGGAAGGCCTACGGCACTCGCATGCTCGGTTTCGAGCTCGTCGAGGGAAGCGGCAAGGCGGCTGCGTTTCGGATGGACGATCGCCGGCAGCGCGTGATCGTCGAGGCCGACGGCGGCGAAGGCGTCAAGTTCTTCGGCTGGGAAGTCCCGGATGCGGCCGCCCTCGACGGGCTCGCCGCCAGGCTCGAGCAGTCGGGTGTCGCCGTCGGGGGCGGCACGCGTGCGCTCGCCGATGAACGGCGCGTCCGCGATCTGATCGTATTCGCCGACCCGATCGGCTCGCGTGTCGAGGTGTTCCACGGCGCCGAAGATGCGGGTGACCTTTTCCGCCCCGGCCGCTCGATCTCGGGGTTTCGCACGGGCGCGCTTGGCCTCGGTCACGTCGTGATGAGCGTGGAGCGCATGGAAGAGGTCGCGGCGTTCTACGAGGAGCTCCTGGGGTTTCGGGTGAGCGACTTCTACTCGCACCCGTTTCCCGCGCGCTTTTATCACGTCAACGCCCGGCACCACAGCCTGGCATTCGTGCAGAGCGGCAAAACGGCGATCCATCACCTGATGGTCGAGCTCTATTCGTTCGACGACGTCGGCCAGGGACTCGACCTGGCACTCGCCGAGCCGGGCCGGCTCGCGGTGACGCTGGGACGTCACTGCGGCGACTACATGACGTCGTTCTACACGTGGACGCCGTCGAAGTTCATGATCGAATACGGCTGGGGCGGACGCTCGATCGATCCGGCAACGTGGCAGGCGACCGAGCGGCTGGAAGGACCGAGCCTCTGGGGTCACGAACGCTCGTGGCTGCCGCCGGAGAAGCAGCAGGCCGCGCGGGCGCTCAGGATGAAGGTCGCGGAGGACGGTGTGCGTCGTCCGGTGCAGGTGATCGACGGCAACTACACGCTCATGGACGGCGTGTGCCCGTGGTGGGATTCAGTCAAGGGGCGCGGCGGCAACTGAGGTGACGCCGCTCGCCCACCGCGCCGCCCTCGCCACGATTTGTCGGTGAACGGGGTGCGAGAAGGCGCCCGCATCGTGGCCAAGCGTGTCGACGACCACGCGCCCATGGCCGAACATGCGCGTCCATAACGCCGGTTGCCAGTCACCGCCGGCGGCGCGCACGCGCATGAGCGGTTGCAGGCCCGGATCGAGTTCGAGGTCGCCATAGGCCTCGTCCTCGAGGCTGAACGCAGGCAATCCGGCCAGCAATGGGTGGCGGGGCTCGTCGGGACGCGCGTCCACGCGCCCGTACGGTGGATGACTCGAGCGACCCCACACCCATCGGCCGCCGAGGATGTTGCCCCATCCGGCCCAATCGTCGAAGCAGATGATCGCCGTGTGCAGCGCGAGGATGCCGCCGCCGCGCGCCAAGTGCGCCTCCACTTCGGCCCGCGCTCGCGCCGAAAGGCTGAAGCCCCAGCGTTCGCGATACGGCGCGTACTTGTCACCTTGCTGCATCGTCCAGCGCAGCGCGTAAACCGTGAGCAGCGCCGGCCGTGCTTGCGCAACCCTTCGGATGGCGGCCTCCGGATCCATTTCCACCACGGAGTCGATGCCGTGCTCGGCGAGGAGGGCCGCGAGCGCCGGCGCCGCCACGGGGAACGAGTGCGTATGACCGCCGGACAGGATGACGTTGTTCGCCATGAGTGTCATGCGGCCGCGTGTGCCCGACGGCGGCGATGCACGACCGCTACGATCGCCATCACCGCGATGCCCACCGCCGCGTTGACGAGACCGGGAAACACCATCAGCACACCTGCCACGAGCGCGATGGCGCGTTCCCATCGCCGGAGCGGAGCCATCCAATACCCGGTCAGCGCCATCGACATCGCGAGCAATCCGAGCAGGGCCGGCACGCTTGCCTCGAGCACTTGCAGCACGCTGCCGTTCAGCATCAGCGCCGGCGAATACACGAACATGAACGGCACGATCAGCGCAGGCAATGCCACGCGAGTGGCGGAAAATGCGACACGCATCCCCGATTCGCCGGCGATTCCCCCTGCGACGTAGCACGAAACGGCCGTCGGCGGCGTCAGGTCCGACACGACGCCGAAGTAGAAGACGAAGAGATGCGCGGTCAACAGCGGAACGCCCATCTTGGCGAGCGCTGGCGCCACGAGGATCGCGCAGATCAGGTACGTCGCCGTGGTCGGCAGTCCGGTGCCGAGCAGGATCGCGGCCAGCGCCGTCAGCAGCAGCAGCACGATGAGCGTGTCGTTCGAGTAGCCGATGATGAGCGAGGTGAACTTGAGCCCCAGTCCCGTAAGGTCGGTCACGTTCATGATGATGCCGACGACCGCGCACGCGACGGCGATCATGATCGCGGAGCGTGACGATTCGTCGAACGCCTCGACGATGCGTGAAAGCTGGATGCGGCGCCCTGCGACGACCTCGCGTCCGAGCCACACGGGCACGAACGACAGCAGCGCGTAGGCGGCGGCGCGGCCCGCGGAAACCTGCACGACGCCCAGAAAGTAGATGAGGACACCGACCGGCACCACGAAGTGCCAGCCGTCGCGCAACGTCTTCCACACTGAGGGAAGATCTTCGCGGCGCATTCCCTTGAGGCCGTTGCGTGCGGCCTCGAGATCGGCCGTGACGAAGAGCGACACGAAATAGAAGATCGCGGGCAGCAACGCGGCCTTCGCGATTTCGTAATACGGCACGCCGAGCAGGTCGGCCATGATGAATGCCGACGCGCCCATGATCGGCGGCGTGATCTGCCCTCCGACCGAAGCGGCGGCCTCGAGCGCGGCCGCCATCCGCGGCGTATAGCCGCTGCGGATCATCGTTGGGATGGTCACCACGCCGACGGCGGCGGCATTCGACGGACCCGTGCCGGTGATCGTCGCAAACAGCGCGCTCGCGAAGATCGACACCTTGCCGGCGGCGCCGCGCGTACGTCCCAGCAGAGCCTGGGCGAGCTGGATGAAGAAATCGCCGCCCCCCATGCGAATCATGAACGCGCCAAAAAGGATGAACACGTAGACATACGTCGCGCTCGCGCCGAGCGCGGTGCCGAAGATGCCTTCGAGGCGGATGTACATCGACGACACCACCTCCGAGTACTGGAATCCCGGGTGCCCGAGCAGTCCCGGCAGCCAGGGGCCGACGAACGCGTACACCATGAAGATGAGCGCAATGATCGCGAGCGACGCACCCGCCGCCCGGCGCGTGGCCTCGAGCAGCAGGATCACCAGTACCGTGCCGAACACGATGTCGAGCGTCGTCGGGTCGATGGCGCGGAAGATGCCGGGATTCGTGAATTCGACCGCTGCGTACACGGTCACGAGCACCGACAGTGCCGCTGCTGCGCATCGCAACGCGGTGTCGATGCCGCCGCGGCGAGGCCAGCTCGGCGTGACGAGATACAGCAGGCAGAGCGCGAACGCGAGGTGCAGACTCCGCTGCACCATCGGCGAGAAGCTGACCGTGATGGCCGTGTAGAGCTGGAACGTCGCCATCGCCAGCGCGACGACCTTGGCGATTGCGCCGACGATGCGTGCCGACCTGGTCTGTGGCGCCGACGCCGCGTCGTCGTCCCGCGCGGCGACGCCGACGCCCGCGATCACGCTGCTTCCAGGCTCGGCGATCACGCTGGCGCGGGGCTCGGCATCAGGATGCGGCCGCTACTTCAGCAGGCCCTTTTCCTTGAGGTATCGCTCAGTGCCGGGATGTAGCTTGAAGCCCGGATACTTGGCCGTGTTCTCGGCGGTGGATGAGTTTGCGGCCTTGAACGCCGCGACCATTTCGTCGTGATGATCTCCGAGCACTTTCGCGATCTGGTAAGCGGTCTCTGCAGGAAGGTCATCGCGTGCGGCAACGTAGATCCACTCGGTGAACGTCGGCACGTCCTTGGCGTCGGCCTTGAGCGCGTTCGCGTACCAGGTCTTCTCGATCGTGTAGGGGCTGTACCAGCTCATTTTGTCGCGGATCTTCGCAACTTCGGCGTCGCTGAACGGCACGATGCGCACGCCTCGCGGGTGGGTCGCGAGCTCGGTGACGACCGGGCAGGGCAGCGGACACAGGAACGTCATCGCGTCGACGCTGCCGTCCTTGTAGGCGCTCGTGCCTTCTCCTTTGCCGAGGAACTCGATCTTCACGTCGCTTTCCTTCATTCCGTACACGTCTAGCAGCCGCAAAAAGAGATTCGCCTCGCCGCCCGCGCGGATGCCGACCGACACGCGCTTGCCTTTTAGATCCGCGAACGACTTGATCGGCGAATCCGCCGGCACGATGATGTGGAACGGGATATGGAACATCGCAAACACCGTGCGGATGCGTGTCTTGTCGAGGCCCTCCTTGCCGAGCACCGCCTGCGCGTCGCCGGGGCCTGCCACCGCGACCTGCACCCCGCCGCGCTCGAGCAGCGCCACGTTCTCGACGGCGCCTCCGGTGCGGGCGGTGGCCTCCATGCCCGGCACGTACTTGTTGAGCAGCGGCGCAAGCGATGCGAAATACAGGTGCGCCGTGCCGCCGGACGAAGAGCCCGCCATCACGAGACGCGTCGGCGTTTGCGCGCTGGCCAGTGTGATCGCGAGCCCCAGCAACGACGCCCCGAGGATTGCATACGTGCGTTTGGTCACGGCCATCTCAGGTTCTCCTCCGGTAGCGCCTGGTCGAATTGTCGTCAGCTGGGCGGTGGGGGCGTTGCCCACCCCCGGTCAAGGCGGGCCGTCGCCGCGAACAACGAGGCGCTGCAGCACGCGACGGCTCTTGCTCATGTCGTAGTTCGCAACTCCGCGATGGAGCAGGCAGCGATTGTCCCAGAAGACGAGGTCCCCAGGCTGCCAGCGGTGCGTGTAGACGAAGCGCGCGTCTGTGGCGTGCGCCAGCAGGCGGTCGAGCAGCGCGCGACTCTCGCCCGCCTGCATGGCGACCACGTGCGAACAGTACATGCCCAGCAGCAGGCTTTTTTCCCCGGTCTGCGGATGTGTGCGCACCAAGGGATGCGTGACCGGCGGCGCCGCAGCGCGCTCCGCGGCGGTCAGCGGGCGATCGCCCGTCGACTCCCGCATGAACTCGAAACTGTGCACGACGTGGAGATCGGCGATGCGGTCCTTGTCTTCGTCGGGCAGGGCGGCATAGGCGCTCGTCATGTCGGCGAACTGTGTGTCGCCGCCTGCCTGCGGCAATTCAATCGCGTGCAGCATCGTGAGGAGCGCAGGCACGGGCAGATACGCCTTGTCGGTGTGCCAGTGATAGTTCGATTTGATATACGAGTTCTCGGCCGGCAATCCCTGCGCGTCGAGATTCGAGATCTCGTGGATCGCTTCGAGCGTCGACCCATCGGCATTGCGCAGTATGTTGCCCTCGATCGCGCCGAACAGCGCGGCGAATTCGCCCATCTGCGATCTCGAGAGGCGCTGATCGCGCACGACAACGAGGTGATGCAGCAGAAACGCGTCCTGGATGCGCTGCTCCGTCTCGTGGGTCAACGGCAACCTGAGGTCGATCCCGCGGATTTCGGCGCCGAATCGGCTGCCGAGCGGTCGGATGTCGAACGTGCCGGACCCGAACGCCGCTGCACGCGAATCGGGTTGCACCCCAACGCTTTTGGAGATAGGTTTCATGGGAGCGCAGCGTGGATTTTCTATCCCCGGTACTATACCGTCATCCCATGAGATCGGCACTCGTCACCGGCGCGGCCGGCGGTCTTGGCGCCGCCATCGCGAGCCGGCTTGCGCACGATGGTTATCGCGTCGCGATCGTCGACACCGACGAAGCGGCGGCGCGCGCACATGCGGCCAGCCTTCCGAGAGCCGTCTCGTTCGCGGCGGATGTCACCGACGAAGCGGCAATCGAAGCCGTGCTCGACGCTTTCGGCGACGTGCCCGATGTCCTCGTCAACAATGCAGGAATCGTCCGCTTCGGACCGCTCCTCGCGCACAGCGTCGCCGATTTTCGCAAGGTGCTCGACGTGAACCTGACCGGCACTTTCATCGTGACGTGCGCCGTCGCGCGGCGCATGGTTCCCCGGGGCTCGGGCGCGATCGTCAACATCACGTCGCTCAACGCCATCGCTCCAAGCCCGGACGCCGGAGCCTACCCTGCATCCAAGGCGGGCGTCGCGCTGCTCACGCAGCATTTCGCGCTTGCGCTCGGCCCGCACGGAATCCGCGTGAACGCCGTTGCGCCGGGATTCATAGACGCCGGCATGAGCGCCCCGATCTACGAGGATGCCGGCGTGCGGGAGGTGCGCGCAGGGCAAGTGCCGGTCGGCTCGCTCGGCACCGCCGAAGATGTCGCCGAAGCCGTCGCGTTCCTCGCGTCCGACAAGGCGCGTTACACGACCGGCCATCAGCTCATGGTCGACGGCGGCCTGTCGTTCAGCCTCAAGAACCATCTGCCCCGTACGGCGCCGCGCGTACGTCCCTAAAGCGATGGGCAGAGCCGCGGTCCGCGATTGTGCGCAAGCGATCCACGCCGCGATTGCGATGCACGGTAACGATGGTGCGGCGATTGCCCGTCGCATCCGCGCCGCGCTCGCACCGCTGATCCAGGAGCCCGATCTTCTCGAGCGCGGCGTCGAGCGGCAAGGAAACAACGTCGCCTTCTCGCGCTATCTGTACTACGACGGCGAGTTGTCGATCCTGATCTACGAAGTTCCGAAGGGCCGTCCCATCCAGGCGCACGACCATGGAATATGGGAAACGCTGTCCGTCTATCGCGGCCGGCTGCGACACACCGTTTACGCGCGCACCGACGACGGCAGCGTGCCCGGTGTCGCGAATCTCCGCGTCGAGGAAGAGGCCGTGCTGGGACCCGGCGATTTCGCTATCGTGACGCCGCCGGCGGACATCCACAGCTTCACGGCGCTCGACGAGCACACGTACGGCATCACCGTCGTCAACGGCGCTTACAAAGGCCAGCGCCACTATTACGATCCGGTCGCGGGCACCTACGAGGTTCGCGCGGGCCGCAACGTCCGATAGCGTCGGGCGCTGATGGGAATCCACGACGCAGCGGTCATCGACGTGCACGCGCACGTTCGGCTCCAGGCGACCAATGGCGCAGCGGGACGTTACGGCCCCGAGTTCGGCACCGACGAAAACGGCAAGCCGTGGTACCGCGTCGGCAATTACAAGCTCATCGGTGTCAAGCACACGGGAAGTCCGTTCACCGATCCTGAGCTGCGGCTCGCGAAGATGCGCGAGGCGCACATCGACTTCCAGGTGCTGTCCCCGAGCCCGCTCACCTATTTCCACCACATCGAGTTGCCAGTCGCGCTGGCGTTCTGCCAGCGGCACAACGATGCGATGGCCGAGCTCGTGAATCGTTATCCCGACCGGCTCGGCGGACTCGTCGCGTTGCCGATGCAGGATCCGAGCGCAGCCGTCGACGAGCTCACCCGCGCGGTGCGCGAGCTCAAGCTCTGGGGCGCGGCGATCGGAACGGAGTTCGCGGAACCACTGCACAGCGCCAAGTGGGATCGCTTCTACGAGACGCTCGTCGCGCTCGACGTGCCGCTCTTCATTCATCCGGCGCCTGCAGGCATCGACGGTCCGCCGGGCGATCCCAACCTCAAGCGCTTCGACCTCGACATCATCGTCGGCTTCGGTGCGCAGGAGGCGATCGCCATCGCCACGCTCATTTTCGGCGGTGTGCTCGACCGTCACCCGAAGCTGGACGTGTGGATCAGTCACGGCGGCGGGGCCATGCCGGTCATGGTCGGCCGGCTCGCGCAAGCGGCGCGCAAGCGGCCTTGGGCCACGGCCGAACACAAGAAGGATGGCGCGTTCGAGGAGCGCCTGTCGCGCCTGTGGTTCGACACGCACCTGAGCGATGCGCGCGCGCTCGCGCTTTTGAAAGAGATCGTGGGTACGACGAGGCTCACGTACGGCACGAATTTCGCCGGATGGGATCAGTCCGACGACGGCAATCACGGTCCCATCGATCCCGTGCTCGCCGACAACGCCCGACGCCTTCTTCGCCGCCCTGCGCCGTCGCGCGCATGAAGCCCGCCGAGGTGCCGCTCTCCCTCTCGTACTACACCGTTCCCGAGCTCGCGCCCCCCGCGATGGTGCGGGCGGCCGCCGAGGCGGGCTTCGACTTCGTCGGAGTGCGCCTTCTCGATGGCCAGCCCGGGAACAGCGCGACGCCATTGCTGGAAAGCCCGGCCCTGCGCCAGGAAACGCTCGCGTGCCTGCGCGACACCGGCGTCCAGGTGCTCGATGCGAGCGGCGCGCGCCTCGTTCCGTCGACTGACTTTTCGGCCTTTGCTTCGTTTTTCGACGCGGCCCGCGAGCTCGGCGTGCGCCATGTGCTAGCCACCGGAGACGATCCCGATGAGGCACGTCTCGCGGATCGCTTTTCCATGCTGTGCGAGGCGGCGCAGCGATTCGGCCTGACGGTCGACATCGAGTTCGTGCCGTGGCTCACCGTGTCGAGCTTGAGCGACGCGGCCCGGCTCGTGCGCGCCGTTGCGCACCCCGCGCTCGGCATCGCCGTGGATGCCCTGCACTTCGACCGCTCGAAGAGCCGCCTCGACGACCTCGAGAGGTTGCCGCGCGCCTGGTTCCGCTATGTGCAGCTGTGCGACGCGCCCGGCACGTGGAGCGCGGACCGCGACGCGCTTCTGCATGCCGCCACGCGCGAGCGGTTCTTTCCCGGCGAAGGCGCCATCGACCTCGTCGGCCTCTTGCGCGCGTTGCCGGCCGGCATTCCGGTGGCACTCGAGATCCCGCGGGCGATGCTGTCGCGAACGATGGCGGCACCGGACCGCCTGCGCCTCGCCGTGCAGGCTACGCGTCGCGTGCTGGAATCCGCTTACGGCGACTAAGGTAACTGAGGCGGCGGGGCGGCCGGCACGCCCCCGAACTGGGCCCACGTCGACGCGACGTCCCAGCCCGCGTCGACCACGAGATTCACGCCCGTGATGGCCGACGCACGGTCGGACGCGAGAAACTCGATCGCTTCGGCCACTTCGTTCGGTCGAACCATGCGACCGAGCGCGGTGAACTCGGCGGGGTCGGCCGCGTAACGGCCCGACTGGATGCGCGCTTCGACGCGCGGCACGAGCGTGGAACCGGGCGACACGACGTTGACGCGCACCCCGGAGCGTCCCCATTCGCCCGCGAGATTGCGCGTGAGTGCGACGACGGCTGCCTTGCTCGTTCCGTACGCATGCACGGGCATCGATGCGATCGCGGCGATCGAAGCGATGTTGACGATGCTCCCACCACCGCGCGCCGCCATGCGCGAGCCGAACGCGCGGTTGGCGAGCCAGGTGCCGGTAAGATTAACGGCGATCGTGCGATCCCAGACATCGCGCGGCAATGCCTCGGGCCGCAGCACATCCTGAAAAACCGCGGCCGCCACGACCAGCGCCGTCGGTGCGCTGTTACCTTCGAAAAGGTCGGCGGCCGCGCGGTCTACACTGGGCTCGTCCGAAAGATCCAGCGCCAAGGCTGCCGCGCCGATGTCCCGAGCGACACGCTCGGCTGCAGGCTGATCGCGGTCAGCGACGACCACGCGCCAACCGCGCGCCGACATGAGCCGGCCTGTCGCCTCGCCGATGCCGTTGCCTCCTCCGATCACGACCGCCACGCGCTCGGCTGCGCGATCCATGATCAGCCCGCGCTCAGTTCCTGGGCCAGCGCTTTCTTGACGGCCGGACGCTCCGCCATGCGGCGCCGGTGATCCACCACCCTGGGAAGCCGTGCAGTGTCCACGCCGTCGCCCTCGAGCCATTGCGCCAGGGTGAAGAGGTAGGGGTCGCAGACCGTGTACGTCTCGCCCATGACCCACGGCCCCTCGAGCATTTCGCGCTCGATCAAGTCGAAGCACTCGCCGACCGACGCGGGCACTTTCCGGCGCATCGCCTCGATCGCAGCGGGATCGTCTGCCCACCGGGATCCACGGAAGCGGTGCGCGTGCGCGACATGAACGGTGGAGCAAAGGTAACTGTTGAACGACTGAAGGCGCGCGAAAGCGAACGGGTTGCCGAGCGGCGCGAGACCGGCGCTCGGGAAGCGCTGCGCGACGTACGCGAGAATGGCGGGTGTTTCGGTCAGAACGCCTTCATCCGTGACCAGCGTCGGCACTCGCCCCTTCGGGTTGATCGCGAGGTAGTCGGACTTGCGTTGATCGCTGGCGCGGAAGTCCAGCCGCACCGCCTGATACTCGGCGCCCGCATCCTCGAGTGCGATGTGGGACGCGAGCGCGCAGGTTTCGGCAGCGTAGTAGAACTTGAGCATGACGAGCTTTCAAGATGGCGGTTGATAGGCAGACATCCGACGGCGATTTATCTGAACCCCTCCGCGAAAGCCCGGTTCTGTTGCGTCGTCACGATCGCGTGCTGCAGGATCGCTTCGATCGTCGCTTTGTAGTCCGCCTTGTTTGCCTCCTTGAAGCCAGGCGCGCTGATCGTCGCGCTGCCCGCGGGCTTGCCGGTGTCGATCGTGAACGCGACGGGCTTCAGGTTCCTTGGCCAAGCGAAATAGCTGTAGCCCCAGGGAGACTGCACTTCGATCGAGCGCCAGCCCTTGTTGGGCGTCGCAACGATCTTCTGGATGCCGACGGTGACGGCTTCATTTATGCGCGGGCCGGCAACCTCGAACAACCCGGGCTGGACGGCCTTCACCGTGGGTGTCGTGGCGGACGGAGCTTGCGCGAATGCCGGCGCCGCGATCGCGGCGGCAGCGAGGAAAACGACGTGCAGGTTGCGCATGGATGCTCCCTGTGGATTATTGAAGATTCGATACCGGAGTTGCGGCGACGGCGTCTTGCGGCAATGATTTCAGACCAGCCCGTCGTACGAGCCGCCATCGAGCTGCAGATTTTGGCCGGTGATGAAGCCAGCCTGTGCGCTGCACAGAAAGGCGCACGCGTCCCCGAACTCTTCGGGCAAGCCGAAGCGCTTTGCCGGCAGCGAATCGGCGATGCGCCGGCGTGCCTCCTCGTACGTCACGTTCTCCGCTTTCACGATCCGCTCGGCCATGAACTTCTGGCGGTCGGTATCGATCCGTTCCGGCAGCAGATTGTTGATCGTGACGTTGTCGACGGCCACGGTGCGCGACAGCGACTTCGACAATCCGGTGAGGCCCGTGCGCGCCGACGTCGACAATCCCATTTCGGGGAAGCGCGGCGATTT
>Ga0070670_100002570_pt1 | contig 15004 bp, 11 predicted proteins | sample KBSS63metaG_FD_64665 | JGI IMG/M metagenome (GOLD analysis project Ga0070670, IMG submission 64665) | Switchgrass rhizosphere microbial communities from Kellogg Biological Station, Michigan, USA - KBS S6-3 metaG | ecosystem: Host-associated > Plants > Roots > Rhizosphere > Soil ... | reverse complement strand
GGAAATCCAGGCGAGCTCGATGACGCAGACGTCTTTCGCGCTCGTGATGCTGGCCATCGCGGCGAGCGTCGCGCTCCTCATCGGCATGGTCGGCATCTACGGCGTGGTTGCCTACGCCGCGGCGCAGCGAACCCGCGAGATCGGCGTCCGGATGGCACTCGGCGCCCAAGTCGGGGATGTGCGGAACATGTTTCTTCAGCACGGGCTGTGGTTGACGGCCGTCGGTGTTGCGATCGGTATCGGCGTCGCGCTCATGCTCACGCGTGTGATGTCGGCGTTCCTGTTCGGCGTGGGGCCGATGGACCCGATCACATATGCCGCGGTATCCGCCGTACTGGCGGCAATGACGCTCGTGGCCAGTTATCTTCCCGCGCGCCGTGCCTCGCTGGTCGATCCCATCGTCGCCCTGCGGGCGGAGGCGTAGTTCGGCGCCGCGAAGCGCGCACAATCGAGTCCTATTCCTGACGAAGCGTCAGCGCCGGATCGAGACGGGCGGCGCGGCGGGCCGGAATCGACGCGGCCACCAGGCAGGCCGCGACGATGATGAGCAGACTCGAGGAGTAGGCCACCGGATCGAGAACCTGAACAATCTCGCCAATACTGGCGGCGGCCGGCGTCGCCAGGAGCAATGCAGCCAATCCGGCGGCCGAACCGCCGCCGATCATCAGCCCGAAGCCGACGGGCCGGATCGACTGCGCCACGACCAACCGCATCACATCTCGAGCTGTCGCACCGAGCGCCATCCGCACGCCGATCTCCCTCGTGCGCTGCTCGACGAGGTACGACAGCACGCTGAAAAGGCCCGACAGGGTGAGCGCGAGCGCCAGCCCGCCAAGAACGACCGTCAGCCAGAACGCGATCTGCAGGAAGTAGGTGTCCATCCCCGCCAGCGTCCGCATGGTCAACACCTGGCGCCCCATGTTGGGATCGATCGCGGTCAATCGATTGAGGAGCGTTTGCCGTGCCAGTTCAGGATCGCCGTGGACGCGCGCGACGAGCGACGTCTTGGGTATCGTGGCATTCGTCGGGACGTAGACGACGGCCTTGTTGAACGGTGCGATCCGCAGCCCGGCGACGTCGCGAACCACGCCGAGGACGGTTAACGTTCGCGACTCGAGAGGAGGCGCGCCGCTCGCCTCAGGTTCGGCCCTGAGATCCGGGTCGAGCCGAATGACCTGCCCGACGGCGTCGCCATTTGGCCACATCGCGCGCGCGGTCGTCTCGGAAACGACGGCCACCGAAAGACTCGCCGTACGCTCAGCGGGCGTGAACAGCCGCCCACGCGCGACTCCGATGTCCAGCACGCTGAAATACTCTGGCGATACGAACTTGTACGCGACCCCGGCCTTGGCGCCGCCGGCTTCCGCGACCGCCGCTCGCGGTGCGTACGGCCACGTCGCGGCCACGGCGGCCACCGACGGTTCCGCCGTCACTGCCTGCACCGTCGCAGCGCGGGTCGCTTCGTTCACGATCTCGATGACGACGGTGTCGGAAATTCGCATGCCCGAATCGAACATGGCCGAAGCGAATGCACTTCTCAAGAACACCGCTGCCGAGATCAGCAGCAGCGCCGAGGCGCTCACCTGCAGGCCGATCAGGAAACCTCTCGCTCGTCCCGGCCGCGCGTCCCTGACGACTTCGCCTCGGATCGTCCTGATCGGTTCGATACGTGTGGCCTGCAGCGCCGGGGCGAGCGCGAATGCCATCGTCGAGACGAGGGCGCCAACGATGAGAAACAGCAGCACGCGCCAGTCCGCGTCGGGCACCAGCAACCGGATATCTCCAATATCGGGGGGCATGCTGGTCATCAGCGCGTTGATGATCGCCGTGAGCGCCAGTCGCGAGATCGCGAAGCCGGCCGCCGCAGCGGCGAGCGCCAGCATCAAGCTCTCGGTCAGCAGTTGACGGACGATGCGGCGGCGCGAGGCGCCTAGGGACAGCCGGATCCCAATCTCACGTTGGCGGGCGACGGCCCTCGCCAGGAGCAGGTTGGCGACATTGGCGCACCCAATCAACAGGATGAGCCCGAAGGCAAAGAACAGCGGGGCGGTCATAGGCACCACTTCAACCGGCTGCTGGACGGTCCCGCGCCTCGGGACGAGCGTCATGGTGCGCGCAGCGCCACGATCCGTCGGATTCCGGCTGGAGTGGGCGGCATCCCAGATGGCGAGTTGTGCCACTGCCGCCTGTCGCGACGTGCCCGGCTTCAGACGTCCGATGATTTCGACGCCGGCCTCGCCGGAGCCGGGCGCAGGCGGGCGCACGTGCCCGAGTGTCGAGAGGGGGGCCCAATAGTCGTCGGGCGTCACGCTGAGTCCGCGGAATTCCTCCGGCATCACGCCGACGATCTCGAATGGGACGCCATTGACGAGCACCCGGCGACCGAGAACGGCGGCGTCACGCCCGAACAACCGGTCCCATCCCCGATGACTGAGGACCATTACCGGTCGTTCCGCGAGCGGTTCGTCGTCGGCAGGTGTCAGCGTGCGTCCCGCCTCGGCGTGGACACGGAGCGCCTGGAAGAAGTTGCCGGTGACGAACGTGCCAAACATCGTGCGCCCGTCGACCCGGCAATCGACCTGTGACTGTTCGGCGTAGGCGTCGCTGAAGACGTCGGTCTCACGACGGAGCGTCTCGAACTGGGCGCGCGTGAAAGGCTCGCGCTCGCCGCCGGAGACCTGCGGCCGCACGGCGAACATCTCATGCACGTCGGGCACCGCATCGACGCGAAACAGCAACGCGTTGAGCACGGTGAAGGCCACCGCGACCAGGCCGAGCCCGAGCGCTACCGTGGCCACAATCGTGAAGGCGACGAGAGGAGTGCGCTTGAACGTGCGCAGTGCGTACAGGATGTCCCGGACCGTGTCGTTCACGTCTTCTCTTTTGTAGATTGGCACAGGGAAGGACGGAGCTGGCGCGAAAAAGTTCACGGTCCTCCTTGACTATCTAGGAGAGCGGGAATATCGTCTCTCCAAGACGCACTAGGAGAGCGATGCCGAAACCCGCCGATCTGGTCCAGGGCACGCTGGACATGCTCATTCTGAAAGCCGTCTCCCTCGGACCGCAGCATGGCTACGGCGTGTTGCTGCGTATTCAGCAGATCTCGAGCCAGCGGCTGCAGATCCAGCAGGGCTCCCTCTATCCCGCTCTTTACCGGCTCGAGCATCAGGGCTGGATTGCCAGTGACTGGGGCGAGTCGGAGAACAAGCGCAAAGCCAAGTTCTATACCCTGACGCCCGCGGGCCGTCGTCGCCTGCAGGAGGAGACGCGCTCGTGGAATCGGATGGCCGACATCATCGCCAGCGTGCTGCGCGCGTCACCGGAGGAGTCGTGAGCCTCGCGGCTCGCGTGCGGTCGTGGCTGCGCGCCTCGCTCCATCGGCGAGAGCTCGAGCGGGCGATGGAAGACGAGTTTCAGTTCCACCGCGCCCGATACGCGGAGGATCTGGAGCGCAGCGGCCTGCCGCCGGAGGAAGCCCGGCGTCGCGCTTACGCGGAGTTCGGCAGCGTCGATGCCCGGAAAGAGGAGTGCCGCAGCGCGCTCGGTCTTCGGCTGCTCGATGAGTTGCGCGCCGACGTCCGCTACGCCGGGCGCTTGCTGCGCCGCTCCCCGGCGTTCGCCGCGGTGGCCGTCCTGTCACTCGGGCTCGGTATCGGCGCAAATACCGCGATTTTCACGCTTCTCGACACGGTGATGCTGAAGTCGCTGCCGGTGAAAGAGCCCGCTCGATTGTTCTTCGTCGACAACTCCGGCGGAAAGTCCGGGGGAAACAGCGGGCCGCCGTATCCCTGCTTCGAGATCCTCCGCGATCGCAATCGATATTTCTCCGGAATGGCGGCCTTCAAGGCCGGCGCATCGATGAACGTCACTATCGATGGCGTACGTGAGCGCGTACGTGGTCAGTACGCATCCGCATCGTACTTCGACGTGCTGGGTGTGCCGGCTGTCTACGGCCGCGTATTCACGACGGCCGACGAGGAGTCATCGCGCGCGGGAGCATCCAATTCGCCTGTGGCGGTGATCAGCGAGACGTTCTGGGAGCGGAGATTCGGGAGGAACCCGGTGATCATCGGCAAGACGATCCAGGTGGGACGCACGTGGGTCACCATCGTCGGCGTGACGCCGAGAGCATTTCGCGGCCTGCAAGCGGGCTCACCGGTCGATCTCACCGTCCCGATGACAGTCTCCGGCAATCGGTTGACGGGAACGCAACACTGGTGGTTCAGCGTGGTGGGCCGATTGAAGGACGACGTACCACTCGAGCAGGCGCGGCTCGATCTGGATGCTCTGTTCCAGGCGTACAAGACGGATATCGGCCTGAAGGGAGATACCTACTTCGATCGAATCGCGCTCGTGCCCGCAGGCAAGGGCCAGAATGATCTGAGACGTGATTTCGCGACGCCGCTCTGGATCGTCACCACGATCGTTGGACTCGTGCTGCTCATCGGCTGCGCCAACGTGGCCAACCTGCTCATCGCGCGTGCCAGCGCGCGCCGGAGCGAAATCGCCGTGCGTCTGGCTATCGGCGCGAGCCGGAGCCGTCTGATCAGGCAACTGATCACCGAAGGCGCACTGCTCGCGGCACTGGGCGCGGCCGGCGGCCTCCTCTTCGCGCGGTGGGGCGTCGCCACGCTCGTGCGATTTTTCGAAGGGGGGCAGCAGTGGATCATGCTGGAACCGCATTTCGGCGGTCGCGTGCTCGCATTTACTGCTGGCGTCGCCACGCTGACGGCGTTCCTCTTCAGCGTCGCCCCGGCGTTGCACGCGACGCGGGTCGACGCGGCCAAGCCCGACGACAGCGGACGGACGTCACTCCCGAGGCCCCGTGCTCGGGTGGGTCAGGCCCTCGTGGTCCTGCAGGTCACGCTTTCGCTCGTGCTTCTGTCGGTGGCGGCGTTGTTCATGCGGACGCTGCACAATCTGAACAACGTCCAGTCCGGATTTTCACGTCAGGGCGTGTTGACGATGCACGTCGAGGCGACAATGCTGCCGCCCTACGACAAAGCGCGGGCCTATACCGAATATCCGCAACTGGCCCGGATGTGGGGAGAGTTGCTCGACGGCCTCGCCGCACTGCCGGGAGTCTCTACTGTGGCGCTCAGCACGATTACGCCGCTCAGCCGCCGGGATCGAGGCGTGGTGATTGCCGTCCCCGGCGAGCCGCCGAAGCGCGGGCCCGACAGGGGCGTCCACGTGAATCATGTGACGGCGGCCTACTTCGAGACCTTCGGCATTCGCCTGCTCGACGGCCGGGTGTTCGCCGCAAGCGATCAGCCGACATCCGCGCGTGTGGCGATTCTCAACGCGACGGCGGCAAAGTTCTACTTCGGGCAAGCGAGCCCAATCGGCCGCATGATTGACTTTCCCGGGCAGGACATCCCGGATCCCTATCAGGTCGTCGGCGTCGTCGAGGACACGCGATATGACGGTCTGCGGAAAGATCCCGAGCGCATGGCGTACCTGCCCGTTTCCCAGTCGATCGATCGGCTGGGCGGCGTCATCGTCGGCATCCGCGCCGCAATCGATCCATCGGGGCTCATCGGCGGGGTTCGTGAAGCGGCGGCGCGCAGTGTGCCCGCCGCGTTCGTGAGCAACATCATCACGATCAATCAACAGATTGACGATTCCATGCTCCAGGAGCGACTGGTGGCGCGGCTCGCGAGCGTCTTTGGTGCGCTGGCCGTGATCCTCGCCTGCATCGGCATCTACGGCGTCTTGTCGTATGCCGTCGTTCGCCGCACGCGTGAGATCGGAATCCGTCTGGCGATCGGCGCGCGGCGGCGGGCGGTGATTTGGCTCGTTCTCCGGGAGACCGTCGTCCTCGTCGCGATCGGTCTGATGCTTGGACTTCCGCTTGTCGTTTGGGCCGGCCGCTACGTGAGGAGCCAACTGTTCGAGGTCGCGTCAAACGATCCGCTGGCGATTACCGCGGCGATGTTCGTACTGGCGTGCGCCGCGATGGCTGCCGCGTACCTGCCCGCTCGTCGGGCCAGCAGCGTCGACCCGATGACCGCGCTGCGCTGCGAATGAACACCCCGCGGAGTTCCCGGACGCCAATCAGGATCACATAGAATGGGCGCATCCCGCGCATGCCCATCGTTGCCATCGACCGCCTGACCAAAAGCTACGGGCAGACGCCGGCGCTCCAGGGTGTTTCCTTCGACGTCGAGCCAGGCGAGATCTTCGGCCTGCTCGGTCCCAACGGCGCCGGCAAGAGCACGCTCATGCGGATCCTGATGGACATCATCAGGCCCGACGCGGGCAGCGTCGCCACATTCGGGCATCCACGAACCCGCGACGATCTCGATCGCTTCGGATATCTCCCCGAAGAGCGCGGCCTCTACACGAAGCTCACCGTGATCGACGTGATGACCTACTTCGGCGCATTGAAGGGATTGACCCGGACGGACGCGCGCCACCGCGCAGTGGAGTGGCTCGCCAAGGTCGACCTCCCACACGTCGTACCGTGGAGGATCGACCGTCTCAGCAAAGGCATGAGCCAGAAAGTGCAGATCGCCGCGACGCTGATGAGCGAGCCCGAGGTATGCATCATGGACGAGCCGACCACCGGTCTCGATCCCGTGAACGTACGTCTGGTCCAGGACCTGCTGATCGAGCGGCGCAAGGCCGGCCGTACGACCATGCTCTCCACGCATCAGATGAGCCACGCAGAGGCACTTTGCGATCGCGTCGCGCTCATCCATCGCGGACGCCTGATGGTATACGGCCGCGTGGACGACGTCAGGCGCCGGTATTCGCGCCCGGAGGTCCGGGTGCGCGTGCTCGGCTCGTTGCCGGCAATCCCACAAACGGCTGGAGCGATCCAGGGACCCGACGGCGGGTGGCGCGTCGCGACTCAGGCCGGCAACGAGCCGGCCGACCTTCTTCGATCGCTCGTCGCCGCGGGCGCCCAGGTTCACAGCTTCGAGCCGCTGCTCGCCCCCATGGAAGACATCTTTCTCAGCGTCGTCACCGAGGCCGGACATGAGCCGCTGGCGTAGAACGAAAACGGTTGCGATCTTCGAGTTCCTGACGACCATCAAGCGCCGCGGGTACCTCATCACCACGTTCGGCATGCCGGTCTTCATCGGTCTGTACGCGGCAGTCATCGGACTCCCCGCCTACTTCATGGCGAAGCAGGCGAGTAAACCATCGATCTTTGGCGTGGTCGATCCGGGAGGAATCCTTGGCCTGAAAGAGGAGACAACGGCCGGCTCGGACCAGATTCCAGACGAGTTGCGGCGCGCGATGGAGGCGAGCGGCCAGAAGGCGACAATCGAGCGCACGCTCGGCAATGCGCGCAGCCGCTTCCGTCCGTACGTTACCGAGGGCGACGCCAGATCCGCGCTCGTCGCCGAGGCGATCAAGGGTTATTACGTTCTGCCGCGCGACTATATGCAGAGCGGTACGGTCGAGGCGTACCGGCCTGACGCCGGGCGACTGTCCAACGAGGACGGACGCAGTGCGTTCGAGGATCTTCTCCGCCAGCACCTGCTCGCCGGACGCGTCGATAACACGACGGCGGTCCGCGTCATCGACCCGGTCGCCCGCTCGCGCCGGCTGGCGGTGACCCCGAAGGGCGAGGTCATCGACGGCGGCGGCGTGTCGACCGCCGTTCGCATCGTCCTGCCGGTGGCGTTCATGATCCTGTTCCTGCTGTCGGTGCTGATGACGTCGGGATTCCTGCTGCAGGGAACCGCCACAGAGAAGGAAAACAAGGTCGTGGACGTCCTGCTCGCGTCGGCGAATCCGGATGAAGTGCTGAGCGGGAAGCTGATCGGTCTCGGCGCCGCCGGCCTTCTTCAGGTCATCCTGTGGCTCTCTCTCCTGGTGTTCGGGGGGATCGGGATCCTTCCGATGATCATCTCCGCGCACGTCGACGTGCCGTGGATGGCGGGCCTGCTGGCATTGCCGCTCTTCATCGCCTCGTTCCTGTTTTTCGGGAGCCTCATGATGGGCAGCGGATCGCTCGGATCGAACATGCGCGAAGCGCAGCAACTCGCAATGGTGTGGTCGCTCACGGCGGCGTTGCCGCTGATGATGATGGGGCCGCTCATCCAGGATCCTCACGGTTCGCTGGCGCGTGTACTGACGTGGATCCCGATCACCTCGGCGGCGGTCGTCATGTTCCGAGCCAGCCTGGACCCGGCGTCCCTCGCGTGGTGGGAAGTGGCGGGGGCGTTCGCCGTGCTGGCGGCATCCACGTGGATGGCGATCAGGATGGGCGCGCGGTTGTTCCGCGTCGGTCTCCTTACGTCAGGCGCGCGCCCGAGCTTCAAGGAGATCATCCGCCAGGCGCGGCTGAATCCGGCGGCAGCCGGGCCTCTAGTCGGACCGCGCCCTCGCGGCGAGAAGTAGATGCCCTCCGGCGGATCGGAAACCGAGCGGCTCCAGCATGTCCTGCGAGATTTCCGCCGGATGGACCTTGGGGAACCGGACGGTCTCCACGCCTCGGCGGAGTTCACCGACTAGCCGCATGAGTCGCGATCCATCGTCGTCGACGAACGATCGGAGCGACACGATCTCCGCCTCCGTTCCGCGCTGCATATAAAGAAGGTAGGCCTCGATTCGTTCGTCCGAGGCGACGGCGAGTCCTTCGACCTCCCCCTTTCTCGCCGTCATCGTCTCGACCGAGCGCTCCCAACACAGCTGCGTATCACCCTGTCCAAGAAGGCCGTTGGCAGCGAGATCGTCAACCGTGGCCGGAATGACAAACCTGCCTTCGGGCAGCGGTGTCTGGACGCCGTGAGCGGGCGGGAACGCTGCGCGCGAGTCGAAGGGCAGCACGTAATCGGTCAGAGACGCTTCTTGAACGTATCCACATGCGCTGAACAGACCGCAGGCAGGGGCAAAAGTCTCGGGAACCTCAGCGATGATCCGCGGCGGCCCGAGGATCGCGAGCTTCGACCCGAGTGAGGTCAGGAGGTGACGGCCATGACCCTGCCGTCGATGCTCGGGATGAACAGCGATCTTCTGGATGAGCGTGCCGCCAGGCCGCTTGGCACCGATCAGGACCCCGATTGGGTCGGCGCCGGAGAAGGCGACCATGCAGCTGCTGCACCAGACCTGAAGGTCACGGATCGACCGCTTGAACGCCTCGGGCGTCATCGGCGGTCCGTCCGGAAAGTACGGCGCCCAGCAGCGATTCAGCGCGTCAACTAACAGCCCGATGTCGTCCGTGCGGCAGAAGCGGTATGCGCTCAAGCCTCGCCCGCCGTCGTTCGCTACGCGAACTTCGGCGGGGCTTCGCCGCTGCGCGCGGGCCGCGCGCCCACCTCGTTGAGGTAGTCCCTACCTGACGGGGCCGCCGAATCCCTCGCCGGCGCCGCGGTTGCCGCGCCCGCCGCGGGCGGCGAGTAGGTCGCGATCATCTCGGCCATCATCCGCTTGCCGATCTCGATTCCCTCCTCGACGAGGGCGAGGTCGATCGTCGCCGCGGCGCGCTCGCGCGCCAGCTCCTCGATCCTCTCTTGCGTCTTGTTCCGCATGAACCCGGCCGGGACCCGGAAGACTCGCTGCGCGGCGTCGTCGGTCCAATTGAACGTCGAGATCAGCGGGTTCTTCTTGTCGTCACGCCCGATGAGGCGAGTCTGGTTCGCTGTCGTGCCGGCCTCCTCGTCGCGCCGGGCTTCGCCCGCTCCCGCCGAAGCGTTTCCCGCGGAGGCGGAGGCCTGAATGTCGAGCGGCGCCCCGGTTTCGTCTTCAATCACCTGCCGGGCGAACTCGAGCGTGATCGCGTCGAGCTTCATCATGCGCGCGCGCTTCTCGACGCGCGCCTTGACGCGGCGGCGCTGATACGCGTTCTTCATCGTCCAGAGGCCCTTGCGCGCGTCCTTCGACCAGCGCAGCTTGCGTCCGTCGTAGGTGGTCTCTTCCTGAAGACCGCCCTCGACCGCTGCGATCTTCTCGATCATCTCGCGCGAGATCACCTCGAAATCGGTGGCGCCGCAGACGGTGCACTTCACGGCGCCGCTCTGCGTGGCCGCGACGCCGCAGGCCCGGCACATCGACACGGGACCTGATTTCGCCCGTTCGAGCGCCACCGCCTCGGCGAGCGCCTTGGTCGCGACCGACGCGCTCTTCGGCATGAACCGGTCCATCGCATCGTCGATCACCGCGTTGGTGATCACCGAGTGTCCTTTCTCGAGCGCCAGGCGAAGGACGCCGGTGCGCGCGATCCCCTTGACCTGCTCGGGCACGTGCTTCATCCGCTCCTCGGCTTCGGGCGTCCAGCGCACGGTCTCCTCGGCGCGCACGTCGAGGCGTGGCACTTCGAGGCGCGTGGACAGCAGGACATCGCAAGGCGCGGCGCGAAGAATGTTCTCCACGTTGCTGCCCAGCGCCGTCTCGTCCTTCGGGCTATGGACGCCGATCCGCCCCAGCACGATCAGCCAGGGATTCGTCTTCCGGGCGTGGTCGATGATTTTCTGGAAGGGTTTGCCGTCGAGCAGGGTTTTCTTGATCGCGACGCCGGCCTCGCTCGCCATCCGCTCGCCCACCTCGAGATGGGACTGATAGATCTGCGCGAGTCCGGTGTCGATGATCTCCTCGTGGAGCTGATTCTGTTCCTCGAAGCGAAAGACCTTTGCGGCCTGCTCGGTGAGGACGTTGACGATGCCGTTGAAGACGGAATAGTGGAGGTAAGGGTCGTAGACGGCGATCGCTTCGACTTTCTTGTCGAACGTGCGCCCCAGTTCGATGGCCGTCATGAGCGCACCGAATGACTGCGGGCTGCCGTCGATGCCAACCAGGATGGTGTCCCGATCCGCTTCGCCGGGCTCGGGAACGTGTTTGACCACCCAGACATCGCGGTCTGACTGGCGGGCGACGCGTTCACAGACGGAGCCAATCACGCTGTCCCGCGCGCGGCCGATCCCAACCGCGCCGATCACGACCAGGTCGTGCGGTGAGCCGGCGAGATCCTTGAGGATCTCGGCATGATGCTTTCCGTCCATCATCCGCGGCTCGAACTCGAGACCCGACTCTCCGCAGAGGCGCGACATGCCATCGAGATAGCTGTCGGAGATCAGCTTGAGCCCCATCGTGATGAGGCTGTCGTGAATCTTGCGCTGACGCTCCAGTTCCACTTCGTCGATGTACTCCTCAGGCAGCGTGTACTCCATCTGTCTGAAGCGATAGTCGTGCAGCTTGGCCGCGTACACGTGGCAGCCGACCAGCTTGGCCGTGTACGCCTTGCCCAATCCGAGGGCACAGGCGACCGCCCGGTTGGAGTGGTCTGAGTTATCGACGGGAACGTAGATGCTCTTATACATGTGAGTCTCCGGATGACGCTCGCTAAGTCCGGGGGCCTTCGCCCCGCCGGACCCCCCTACGCCGTCGCTCGCGGGGGCCCCTTTGCCCCGCTCCGCGCCGGCGGGCGCCTTCGGCGCGCTTCCGCCTACACGCTCGTGGCCGGCTGATGTCTACTTCCACCGCGGTCCTCTCCGCGACGCCCGTAGCGTACCCAACCGATCACCACCAGCTCGAGGGCGAGAATGAAGAACGCCGTCTTGAGCATCGGACCGACCGCCGAGGGTACGACCTCGGGCTCGACGTAGAGCGAGTACCACAGTGACAGGCCTCGCCGGTTGCCACGCTCACGCGAGGACCCGTCCCAGACCGAGAAGGCGACCGGCATGAATTGTCCCGGCGACAACGCGGCGCCCGCGGCCGAGCGGAGGGGCCGCTTGAAGATCACCGACCATTCTCCCTGGTCGTAGCTCGCGACACCGGTGACTTCCGCGGGATCCTTCGGCTTGATGTCGGAACTGCCGCGCCCGGTGAATTCAACGGGTGCGGACCCTGCCAGACCGAAGAACCAGAGATCCACCGAGTTCTGGGAGTCGCCGAGGATGAAGTAGGGCTTGCGGGCTCCAGTCGGCACTTGCGAAGGAATCTGGATCGCGACGGCGTCCGAGAACTCCGATGCCTGGTCCGATGCCGGTTCGGGCTCGGCAAAGGGATCCTGCGCCTGCCCGGCGGGCTTGGGCGCGACCTCCGCATCGCCAAAGGGGTTCGCGCCCGCAGCGCCGCCCTCGCTCCCGGGCGCGACAGGCGCCGCCTCCTCTTCTTCCTCCGGAGGAACGGGCAGCGCGGGTCCATTCGTCCCCGTCTTCTGCGCGCTCATGTCGTGCCATCGAACGAGGAAGGCAATCGAGTCGGTGTCCCAGACGGCCTGAACGATCACCGACGTCGCGGGAGGATGGAACGAGCGGCCGGGCTGCATGATTTGCCCGATGATCGGAAAACGTACCGCACGCGCCGATGCAAAAGCTTCGGCCCCTTTGGAGAGATCGATCGTCCCCTGGACGTGCTTGGCGATGACCAGGTTGGCATAGCCAGGGCCGCTATTCCCTCCCGAGAGAGAGTCGATGAAGTCGGTGATCGCCCATCGCTGCTCCGGCTTGAGCGCGTCGGCGAACGACGGCATCGGCGTGCCGTTCAGCCCCGTGCTCATCGTCCTGAAGATGTCCTCGCGCGACGAGCCGCCGCGGAAAGTCCAACTCTGCGAGAGGTCCGCCGGGCGTATCGGGTTGCCCCAGTCGTCTTTCAGGGTTGGCGCCGAAGTTCCGTCGCCGCGACCGAGCGTGCCGTGGCACTTTCCGCACCCGGTCTCTTCGTACAGCTTCTTTCCGGCTTCGATGGACTCTTTCGTGGCGTTTGGCGCGCTCGGGAATTGAACCGCCTGCGGGGCATTTTCGGGGTTCGAGAAGTCGGCGGAAAAGGTCGTGAGGAAGTAGGCGATATCCGATACTTGCTGGTCGGAGAAGTCGGGCCAGGCGGGCATCGAGGTATAGGGCATTCCGCGCCTGATGACGTTGATCAGATCCTGATGCGTCGGGAGCGCTCCGTTCGGCGTCGTGCGAATCTTGAACTTACCCGTCGTGAAGTTGCGCGGCCGCGGGCGCAAATGCGAGGCGGCGTACCCTTCGCCGTCCCCTTTCTCGCCGTGGCACTGCGAGCAGTATTTGACGTACAGCTTCTTGCCCGACTCCCGCTGCGCCTCGGTGCCGACGTCGGGAGCGGCCGCCCGTACCAGTCCCGTCAGCGCGGCGCACAACAAGGCGATCAGGACAGCGAGACACGCACGCTTGCCCGCCGTAGCGCGAAGCGCGAAGGACGGCGGCTTGCGAGAGGTCATTGCTTGGCAGCCTCCTCCTTGGCGCGAGGTTTCCGGCCAGTGAAATCGTAGAGAAAGAGGATCGCGTCCCAGACCTCATCTTCCTTCAGGAACTGCTCCCACGCCGGCATCGCCGTGTCCCAGGGTCCCGCTTCTTCCGGCAGCCCGGGGCCTCCCTTGGAGATTCGCCAGAACAGAAACGTGTCGCGAAGCATGGCAATCGAGCCCGCGTCGTTGAAGTTGGGTGGGATTGGGTCCAGGCCGTGCACGAACATCCCGTTGCCGGACACGTTGTCGCCGTGGCAGAAGACGCAGTTCCGATAGTAAACCTGGCGTCCGTTCTCGACATGTTTGCGGAACTCTGCCGGATTTGATGTCTCGAGCTGGGCAAACGGATTCTCTCCAGCGTCGAGATCGATCTTCTTGTCGTGAACGGTGATCTCGGAAGGCGACGCCGGATGGACCGTTCGCGAAAACAGGGGCGGCTGGAGAGGGACGCTCATCTGGACGTAGACGTTTGCCGCGGCGAGCGCCGGAATGGCGACAACCAATGCAACGAGAAGCGCCGTATAGCGCTTCTCCGTCATCAGCCGCACGAGCGGACGGGACACTTCTTCGCGCCGTTCCAGGCTCGAGGACATGTACGCCAGGATCGCAATCGAGACGATCCCCATGTAGAGCGACACGACGGTGGAGGGGATCGGCGCCGTGAATCCGAAACGGAGGACGATGTAGATCCCCACCCACCAGGCGATGGCCCAGATCAGCAGATTGGTCCGGCGGAAGCGAAGCAGCCCGAACGCGGCAGCCACGGCGAGGACCACGAAGATGTTCATCGGGCGGGCGCTCCCTCGACCCGCGCCAGTCCATGGGCGGCAACCAGGGGGATCGCGACGGGTTTGAGCTGCGAGCCTTTTGCCGGCGCCGCACCGCCGTTGTAATGGTGTTTCGTCTGGAGCGTCACCGTCGGCGTGCCGCCAAGCGACTGGAGGTACGCGATCACGCAGAGGATCTCCTGATCGGTGAGACCGATCGGGGGCTTGTTGATCGGGGGCATCGCCGGGGGAAATCCGGGCACGACGAAGGCAGTGGGCTCGTACATCGATTGCGCGAGGTACTCGACGTCGTTCAGGCCTGGGACGCGGCTCTTTGCGCGGGCATCAACTCCCGCGAGGTCTGGGAACCGGAGCGCCCCGGTCTTGCCGATGGTGTGGCAGGTCAGACAGAGTCCCTTGCCCTCCATGATCTCGCGGCCGATCTTCATCATGTCGGCCGTGCTCACATCGCCGCCCAGAGCCGTCTCCTTCGGCGGCTGGACCTCCTTCTGAGGCACCATCTGGCCGACATAGGTGTAGAACCCCGTCGTTGCGAGGACCAGAGCGCCGATCCGGAGCATGAGCGGAATCTTCATCTCTCATCGGGGGACTTCGTCCCCCGAACCCCCTCACACGCTCGCTCGCGGGGGCCCCAGTGCCCCGCTCCGCTCGCGTGGCTCGCTCGCGTGGCTCGCTCGCAGCCGAATTGATTCACAAGCTCCTCCCCCGCTCGAAGTCGGGCCGGTCATGCAGGCTCGAAATCCAGAACACGACACCGATCAGCAGGAAGAACAGGAGGACCGTCACAGAGACGACCTTCGTCGCGAAGCCCAGCGTCGGGGTGAAGGCGTCGGCCGATCGATCCCGAATGACACCGTAGACATGCCAGTGCTGGCGGAGCCCGGAGCGAACGTACCCCATGAGTCCCATGAGCCAGGTGAAGGTGACCGCGATGAAGATCAGCACGTACTGCGAGATTCTCGGGATCCGGCCCCACTGCACTTCGCCTGTCTTCCGCGCTCGGGCGAAGAGAAAAACGTCGATGACGGTGATCGAGATCATCGCGAAG
>Ga0070670_100002564_pt1 | contig 15012 bp, 12 predicted proteins | sample KBSS63metaG_FD_64665 | JGI IMG/M metagenome (GOLD analysis project Ga0070670, IMG submission 64665) | Switchgrass rhizosphere microbial communities from Kellogg Biological Station, Michigan, USA - KBS S6-3 metaG | ecosystem: Host-associated > Plants > Roots > Rhizosphere > Soil ... | reverse complement strand
TGCGTTGCCAGATTGTTGGTGGCGGCACCCCATCGAGCGCCTGTTGCGCCGACTGCACCATCAGGCGGTTCGCCGTCAGCAGGTGCTCGAGGCACTGCGCGACACTCCACCGGGTAGCGTCCGGCCGCCAGTTCAGCTGCCGGGCGTCGAGCCGGCCAAGCGTCGCCTGGGTGTCGGTGGCGACCGCCTCGAGCCCCGCCTGCACCTGCGCAAGCGACAGCGTCGTGTAGTCCACGCGTCTAATGTTAGGATGCCCGGCATGAAACGGGGCCTCTTTCGTCTGGCGTTGTTGATGCCGCTCGTCGTTGCCGCCGGCAGCGATTCTCTCGGAGCGCAGGCTCCCAACCGGGGCAACCGGCCGGTGAGCCAGCCGGCACCGCGCGAGGCCGACGGGCATGTCGTGCTCGGCAACACCACAACGCTAAAGGGCGTGTGGATCGGCAGCAACCTCGGTTTCTGCAACTCCAACACCGTAGCGGCACCGGCGTCGCTCAATCCGGGCGCCACCGGAGGCCCGGGTGGCGCGGCGCGCGCCGGAGGACCGGGGTTTGCCGGACGCGGCGCGGTTGGGCCCTGTACTCCCATCCCGTACATGGCCTGGACGCGCGGCGTGTCGGACGATCGGCGGCGGAACGAGCTCGAGCCGCACACGCGCTGCAAGCCGTCGGGCGGACCGCGCCAGTGGCTGACGCCGTACGGCGCCGAGTTCCTGGAGCTGCGCGAGCAAAAGGTGGCCTACATCTTCGACATCGGTGGCCCGCACACCTTCCGCACCATCTTCATGGACGGACGGAAGCATCCGGAGAAACTCACGCCGACCTACTACGGCCATTCGATCGGCTGGTGGGAGGGCGACACGCTCGTGGTGGACACCGTCGGCTTCAACGAGCGCTTCTGGATCGATCGCGGGCAGCTGCCGCACACCGACCAGCTGCACCTGATCGAGAAGTACACGCGCACGTCGCTCGAGACGATGCGCTACGAGCTGACGGTGGACGACCCGGCGGCCTATACCGCGCCGTTCACGGGCGTATCGAACCTGCGGTGGCAGGCGGACACCGAGCTCTTCGAATACATCTGCCAGCAGGCCAACCAGGCCTACACGCTGATGGTGGGCGAGGGCACGTCGGTGGATCGGACGAGCCCGATCGTTCCCTAGACGCGCGGGAGGCCGTAGCCGCCGATCGGCGCGGTTTGATCTGCGTGGACACGCCCACGTGCCCGACGGTCGGCCAGCGCCGGGAGACACTCGACGGCTTCCGCCTGGCCCATATCGCGGGGATGCTGCTTGCCATTCAGTGGACGTACGCGGATTCCGTGCGCGCGTTCTAAAAGACCCGCGACTACGCAAGCGACTTGGACGATCGGGGGCGGCGCTCGAGCAGGATGGCCAGTTCGGTGCGGCGGTTGGCAAGCGAGCGCTGCAGCGGCTCGCGCGCCGCGGCGTCAGGCGCCGCCGTGATGGCCTGCTCGAGACGGGCGATCTCCTGCAGCAGTTCCACCTCGAGCGGCCGGCAGTTGGCGTTCTTCAGCACCGAGTACGCCATCCGCAGCTCCTCGGGTGTCGCGAAGTACTCCTCGAGGCTGAGAGGCTGACCGGCGCCGGGCAGGTTGTCGAACTCGCCCTGCTCCATCGCTTCCCGGATGCGGTTTTCCGCGAGGCGGCTGAACGACATATTGGCGTGGGCGGGTCTAAAGACCCGCAACTACGTACAGCTAGGAGATTCCCCCGAGGCAGAGGTACTTGATCTCGAGGTACTCCTCGATGCCGTACTTCGACCCCTCGCGGCCCAGGCCGCTCTCTTTCACGCCGCCGAACGGCGCCACCTCGGTGGAGATGAGCCCGGTGTTGATGCCCACCATACCGGACTCGAGCGCCTCGGCCACGCGAAACACGCGCGCCACGTCACGGCCGTAGAAGTACGCGGCCAGCCCGAACTCGGTGTTGTTGGCCTGCGCGATGGCCTCGTCCTCGGTCGCGAACCGGAAGAGCGGTGCCACCGGCCCGAACGTCTCCTCCTTCGCCACCAGCATCGACGGCGTCACGCCGGTGAGCACGGTGGGCTCGAAGAACCGTCCGCCCTTGGCGTGCCGCTTGCCGCCGGCGACGATCTTCGCGCCCTTGGTGACGGCGTCCTCGATGTGCTCTTCCACCTTCAGCACCGCCTTGTCGTCGATGAGCGGCCCCTGGCTGGCGCCGGTCTCGAGCCCGTTGGCGGGATTGAGCTTGCCCACGGCCGCCGTCAGCTTCTGCGCGAAGGCGTCGTAGACGCTGTCCTGCACGTAAATGCGGTTGACGCACACGCAGGTCTGACCGGTGTTGCGGTACTTCGACGCCATCGCGCCCTCGACCGCCGCGTCGAGATCGGCGTCGTCGAACACGATGAACGGCGCGTTCCCGCCGAGCTCCAACGACACCTTCTTCACGGTCTGCGCGCACTGCGCCATCAGGAGCTTGCCGACCTCGGTGGAACCGGTGAACGACAGCTTCTTCACGATCGGGTTCGACGTCAGCTCGCTGCCGATGTCGCCGGCCGATCCGGTGACCACGTTGAAGACACCCTTCGGAAGGCCTGCCCGTTCGGCGAGCTCGGCCAGCGCCAGCGCCGAGAACGGGGTCTGCGAGGCCGGCTTCAACACCACGGTGCACCCGGCCGCAATCGCGGGGCCGGCCTTGCGCGTGATCATCGCCAGCGGAAAGTTCCACGGCGTGATGCACGCCACCACGCCGATCGGCTGCTTGATCGCAAAGATGCGCTTGTCGGCCTGGTGCCCCGGGATGCTGTCGCCGTAGACGCGCTTGGCCTCTTCGCCGAACCATTCGAGGAACGCGGCGGCGTACGCCACCTCGCCCTTGCTCTCGGCGAGCGGCTTGCCCTGCTCCACCGTCATCAGCTTCGCCAGGTCGTCCTGGTGCTGGATCATCAGGTCGAACCACTTGCGCAGCACGGCGGCGCGCTCTTTCGCGGTTTTCTTGCGCCACGCCGGCAGCGCGCGCTCGGCGGCTTCGATCGCCTCGCGCGTCTCGACGCCGCCAAGCTTCGGCACCGTGCCCACGATCTCGCCGGTGGCCGGGTTGTCGACGTTGAGCGTGGCGCTCGAACGCGCGGTCACCCACGCGCCGTCGATGTAACAGGCCTGGCGGAACAGATTCTGATCGGTGAGCGTGACGCCGGTGACGGTGGAAGTGGCCATGAACGTTCTCCTGGTGAGGCGGACGTGAAGGTCCGCCTCTACGGGGCGCCGTCAGGCGCGCACGTTGATCGTATAGCCGCCGTCGACGGGAATGCGAGCCCCGTTGACGTAGCTGGCCCGGTCCGATGCCAGATAGACGACCAGGTCGGTCACCTCTTCCATGGTCGCCCAGCGGCCCGACACGATGCCCCACTCGCGGCAGACGTCGTCGAGAAACTGCTGCTTCGTCACGCTGCGCTGCTTGGCCTGCGCCTCGGCCCAGCTCTCGCGCCACTCGGTTGCGATGAGTCCCGGGATCACGGAATTGACGGTGATGCGGCTCGGGCCCAGGTCCTTGGCCAGGTAGGTGGTCACCTGGTTCATCGCCGAGTTGTTCAGGCCGTGCGTGAGCGCCGACGACAGCACGCTGGAGCCGGCGATGCCGCTGATGTTGATGATGCGGCCGGTGCCGTCGGTGGGCATCAGCGGCAGCAGCGCCTGGATCATGCGCAGCATGCCGATGGTCTTGATGTTGACGTCGTCGAGCCAGTCTTCGTGGGGCCAGGTAATCTGCCGCTCCTGGCGCTTGATCGGCCCGCCGGCGTTGTTGACCAGGATGTGGACGGTGCCGAAGCGTGCCTTCGCCGCGGCGGCCGCGGCGGTCAGGGCGGCCATGTCGCGCATGTCGGCCTGCACGGCCAGCACGCGGACGCCGGTGCCGGCGTGAATCTCCTCGGCTGCCTGTTCCAGCGCGTCCTTGCCGCGCGCCAGGAGCACGAGGTCCACCCCCTCGCCAGCCAGCCCGCGGGCGATGTTCTTGCCGATGCCCTTGCTGGCGCCGGTGACGAGTGCGACGCGGCCTTTGAGTTTGAGATCCATGCAGTGAGGCGGGCCTAAAGGCCCGCAACCACGTACGTCAGAGCCACTTGTCGGGGTCGGTCAGGCCGCCCACGACGTCGTTCAGGAATTCGGCTGCGCGCGCCCCGTCGATCACCCGGTGATCGGAGGTGAGCGTCAGGTTCATCATCGGCTTGATCCCGATGAATCCACCGGCAGCCACGACCTGGTCCTTGATGGCGCCGACGGCCAGGATACCGGCCTGCGGCGGCACGATGATGGCGGTGAAGGCGTCTACTTCCATCATGCCGAGGTTGCTGATCGTGAAGGTGGCGCCCTGGATGTCGGCCGGGGTCAACCGGTTCGCCCGCGCGCGTTCGGTGAGCTCCTTGCGCGCCTTGGCGATGTCGCCCAGCGCCAGCTTGTCGGCGTTCTTGATCACCGCGGTCACGACGGCGTTTTCCACCGCCATCGCCAGCGCCACGTTGACCTCGGCGTGGACGGCAATCGAGCCGTTGTTCCAGCTGCCGTTCATGCGCGGGAAGTGGCGCAGCGAACGCGCCACGGCGGCCACCAGGATGTCGGTGTGCGTCACCTTCACGCTGTGCGACCGCTCGATCTCGGGCACGCGGCGCGTACGCGACGCGTTGAGGTTGGTCGCGTCCACGGCGCGGGTGACGTAGAACTGCGGGACCTGGGTCCAGCTCTGCGTCGTGCGCTCGGCCATGATCTTGCCGATCGACGACACCGCACCGGTATCTGACGACGCCGCAGCCGATGGGCCCGACGGAGCCGCGGGAGGCGGCGACGTCGGTCGCGCCGCAGAGGCGGGAGGCGCAGCCGGCGCCGCGGAGGCGGAGGAGGCCGCCTTCATGATGTCGTCGGCCAGGATCTCGCCGCCGGGACCCGACCCCTTCACGCGGGCGATGTCCACGCCGTGCTCGCGCGCCAGGCGGCGCGCCTTCGGCGAGATCTTCGCGCCGGCCACCGACGCCGGCTCCGGCGCGGCAGCCGCTACCGGTGCGGCGGCGGCAGCGGGTGCCGAGTCCATCTTCCGGCCGCTCATCTGCGGACCGGCGTTGGTCGGCACAGACTCGCCGGCCTTCAGCAGCCAGGCGATCGTCTGGCCGACCGGCACCACATCGTCGACCTTGGCGGTCACGCCGGCGAGCACGCCGTCGGCACCGGCCTCGATCTCGACGACGGCCTTGTCGGTCTCGACCTCGAGCAGGATCTCGCCCTTCTTGACCTGCTCGCCCTCCTTCTTCTTCCAGGAGACAAGCTTCCCCGTTTCCTGCGCCATCTCGAGCGCAGGCATCACGACACTGGTAGGCATCCGCTCTAGGCTCCGACCTTGGCTGGCTTCACGGCTTCGGCCTTGGCCGCGGCCACCATGCGCTTCACGTCATCGTTGGGCGGGTTTTCCGTCTCGCGCACGATGGGCAGGGTGCCGTTTACCGTCACGAACGGCGCGCCGCACACCAGGAGCTGCTCCGCCGGGAAGCGTGTGATCACTTCGTGACCGGTCTCGGTGACGACGATCTCTTCCTCGATCCGGGCCGCGCTCGTGCCGTCCTTCGTGGGCCAGAACGTTTCGAGCGCGAACACCATGCCCGGCTTGATCTCGTGCGGGTGCTCGAGCGAGACGAGGCGGCTGATCATCGGCTTTTCCCAGATGGCCAGGCCGATGCCATGCCCCATCTGCAGCGCGAACGCCGCTTCCTCGTCCGGGAAGCCGAACTCGGTGGCCTTGGGCCACACCGACGCGACCTCGGCCGTGGACCGGCCGGGACGAATCAGGTCAATCGACGCGTCGAGGTAATCGCGGCAGCGCTTGTAGGCATCCACCAGCTGGTGCGACGCCGAGCCGATGGCGAAGCAGCGGTAGTAGCAGGTGCGATACCCCATGTAGGAGTGCAGGATGTCGTAGAACACCGGGTCGCCCGGGCGCATCATGCGGTCCGAGAAGACGTGCGGGTGCGGGCTGGCGCGTTCGGCGGAGATGGCGTTGACCCCCTCGACATACTCCGAGCCCATCTCGTAGAGCCGCTTGGCCACCAGCGCCACCGCGTCGTTCTCGCGGAAGCCGGGGCGCATGGCCTGGTAGAGATCGAAGTAGGCGGCGTCGACCATCGCCGCCGAGTGCGTCAGCAGCGAGATCTCGTCGACCGTCTTGATCTCCCGCGCGTCCGACATCAGCTGCTGGCCGTCGACGATGGTGAGCCCTTCGCGCTGCAGCGCGAACAGAATCGGCGGCTCCACCACGTCCACGCCGACCGGCTCCTTGTGCAGGCCGAGCGCTTCGAGCTCGCGCTTGATCTTGCGGGCCACTTCTTCGCTGCGGCCCATCTCCGGCGTCATGGCGCCGCGCATCAGCGGGATGCCGGCGCGCGAGCGCTCGCCGAGCCAGTCGCAGTTCTGCTGGTGGTGGCGGGCGGCGGAGCCGAAGTCCCACAGGATCGGCTCGGCATCCTGCGCCAGCAGCGTGAAGCGGCTGATTTTGTCCTGCGCCCAGGTGCCGATGTGCGTGGCGGTGATGTAGCGGACGTTGTTCATGTCGAAGCAGAGCACCGAGCCCAGCTCCGACTTCTTGAGCATCCCCTTGATGCGGTCGAGGCGCTCGCGCCGCAGCCGGTCGAAATCGATCCGGCGCTCCCAGTCCACCGCCATCGTGCCGTAGGTCTTGATTGCCACAGGAACCTCCGAGGACCGTAGGACGGTCTAAAGACCGCCCTCTACTTGTTGCACATTTCGCGCGCGAGATCGAACACCTGCCGTTCGCTGGGAACGGTCGAGTCTTCGAGCGACGGCGAGAACGGAATCGGCACGTGCATGGCGCCCATCCGGCGCACCGGGCCGTCGAGGTCGAAGAACGCCTGCTCCTGGATGAGCGAGGCGATCTCGCCGGTGACGCCGTAGTGGAAGTAGCCCTCGTCGATGACGATGCAGCGTGAGGTCTTCTTCACCGACTCGACCAGCGTCTTGACGTCGAGCGGCCAGGTGGTCCGCGGGTCCACCACCTCGGCGCTGATGCCCACTTCCTCGAGCATGGTGGCAGCGGCGAGCGCCGTCTGCACCATGCTGCTGAGCGCCACCAGCGTGATGTCGCTGCCCTTCCGCTTCACGTCGGCCACGCCGAGCGGAATGATGTAGTCCTCTTCCGGCACCGGCCCCTTCACCTTGCGGTAGCTGATCTTGTGCTCGAAGATGACCACCGGGTTGTCCTCGCGGACGGCGGCCTTGAAGAGCCCCTTGGCGTCGTAGGGCGTCGACGGCACGACCACTTTCAGGCCGGGGATGTGACTGGGCCAGGCGTGGAGGCTCTGCGAGTGCTGCGCGGCCGAGCGGCGCGTCGCGCCCATCGTGGCACGGATGACCATCGGCACCTTCCATTTGCCGCCCGACATGTAGTGGATCTTGGCGGCCTGGTTGGCCACCTGGTCCATGATGATCATCAGGAAGTCGCCGAACATGATGTCGACGATGGGCCGCAGGCCCGCCATGGCGGCGCCCACGCCCAGGCCGGTGAAACCGGCTTCCGAGATCGGCGTGTCGATGATGCGGTCCTTGCCGAACTCGTCCACGAGGCCGGTGAGCACCTTGAACGTGGTGCCGGCTTCGGCCACGTCCTCGCCCATCAGGACAACCGTGGGATCGCGGCGCATCTCTTCGGCGATCGCCTCCTTGATGGCGTCGCCGAACGTCAGTTCACGAACGTCGAGGGCAGCTGCAGTAGACATGTTCTCTGGGTCTCAGGCGTAAACGTCTTCGGTAACCTTGCTGGGATCCGGATAGGACGCGTTGACCGCAAAATCCACCGCCGCGTCCATCTCCACGACCAGCTTCTCCTGGATGGCGTCGAGCTCGGCCCGCGTGGCGACGCCGTTCTCCATCAGCCAGGTGCCGTGCAGCGTGACGGGATCGCGCTCGGTCACCCACTCCTGCTCCTCGGCCTTGGGCCGGTAGTAGGCGCGGGCGATGTCGCCGACGTGGTGGCCGTGGTAGCGGTAGGTCTTGAACTGCAGGAAGGCCGGGCCGCCGCCGCTGCGCGCGCGTTCGACGTACTTCTTCGCAATCGCGTAGGTCTCGCGGACGTTCTGGCCGTCAGCCGTCTCGACGGCCATGCCGAACGCCTCGGGCCGCTTGGCCACGTCGCCGGCGGTCGACTCCGAGAAGTGCGTGTACTCGTTGTAGCCGTTGTTCTCGCAGACGAAGATCACCGGCAGCTGCCACAGCTGCGCGAGGTTCAGCTCCTCGTAGAGCAGGCCCTGGCCGAGCGCGCCCTCGCCGAAGAAGCACACGGCCACCTGGCCGGTCTTCAGATACTTCGACGCGAAGGCGGCGCCGGTGGCGATGCCGGCGCTGCCACCGACAATCGCGTTCGCGCCCAGGTTGCCGGTGGCGGGATCGGCGATGTGCATCGAACCGCCCTTGCCCTTGCAGTAGCCGGCTTCCTTGCCGAGCAGCTCCGCGAACATCAGGTCGGGCGACGCGCCCTTGGCCAGGCAGTGGCCGTGGCCGCGATGCGTGCTGGTGATGTAGTCGTTGTTCTTCAGCGCCTCGCAGACGCCGACGGCAATTGCTTCCTCACCAATATAGAGGTGCGCCAGCCCCGGCATCAGCGCGCGCGTGTAGAGATCGTTGACCCGCTCTTCGAAGAGGCGGATAGCCACCATCTGGTGGTAGAGGCGAACGAGCTTGTCGTTGGGGATGTCGGAAACGGCCTTCTTCGCGGCGGTCATGCTTTCACTCCTGAGAGCTGGGCGAGCAGATGGAACACAGCGGCGAAATCCTGCTTTTCGAGCCCCGCCCCGCGCGCGGCGGTGAGGAACTCGTTGGCGATGGCGGTCGTCGGCAGCGGCACGGCCAGCCGGCGGCCCATCTCGAGCGCCAGGCTCATGTCCTTCTGCATCATCTTCATGTCGAACCAGGCTTCATCGGGCAGCCCCAGCACCATCGGGCCGCGGTACTGCACCATCGGCGACGCGATCGCGCTGTGCGTCAGCACCTCGACGGCCGTCTTGCGCGCAATGCCCGCCTTCTCGGCCAGCAGCACGCCCTCGGAGAACGCCAGCATCTGCACCGCGAGACTGAGGTTGGTCGCGATCTTCATCGACACCGCCAGGCCGTTGTCGCCCACGTGGGTGGCCTTGGGGCCGATGTCGAGCAGGAGCGGTTCGATCTTCTTGAACGTCTCGGCGCGCCCGCCCACCATCATCGTGAGCTTGCCCTGCTCGAGCGTGGCGACGCTGCCCGACACCGGCGAGTCCATCATGTCGGCGCCCTTCTCGCGCACCCGGGCGGCGAGCGCCTGGCTCATGGCCGGGCTCACCGTGCTCATGTCGATGACGATCTTGCCGGGGCCGAGCCCGGCCACCATGCCGTCGGGGCCGCTCGCGATCGAATCGAGCGCGTTCGAATCGGTGACCATCACGAAGACGATGTCGGCAGCCTCGGCCACCGCGCGGGGCGTGTCGCCCCACGTCATCCCCTTGTCGAGGAGCCACTGCGCCTTGGACTTGGTGCGGTTGTTGCCGATGACCGAGTGACCCTTCGAGAGGAGGCGGTCGGCCATGCGGCCGCCCATCACTCCCAGGCCTATGTATCCAAGATTTGCCATATAGGGAACAGCCTTCGATTATATCCGGGCCAGCAGACGCTGGCCTAGCGAGGCGCAGCCTGGAGGCTGGTCGTTTGAGGCGACGGCTCGCTAGGATATATTCGCCGCCACATGGCGCAAGGCCTGAAATCCCGGGAAACCCCGCAGGAAAGCTCCTCACTCGCCTCGCTCGGTCTCGCGCTCTCCGACTGGTTCGAGCGTTGGTTCCCCGACGCCTTTGCCCTTGCGCTTGCCGCGGCCGCCGTCGTCGCGGCGGCCAGCATGCTGTCGGGCAGCAGCGCGCTCGAAACTGCACAACGCTTCGGCGCCGGCTTCTGGGACCTGGCCACCTTCACGCTGCAGATGTCGCTCATCATCGTGACCGGCTACGCGGTGGCCACCGCCCCTCCGGTCTACGCGATGATCCGCCGCCTGGCCATGCTGCCGTCGTCGGGCCGCGGGGCGGTCGCTTTCGTCGGCCTGTTTTCGATGCTGGCGTCGCTCGTGTCGTGGAGCTTCAGCCTGATCTTCAGCGCGCTGCTGGCGCGCGAGGTGAGCCACCGCGTGCGGGCCGCCGATTATCGCGCCATCGGCGCCGCTGCCTATCTCGGCGTCGGCAGCGTGTGGGCGCTGGGGCTGTCGTCATCAGCGGCACTCATCATGGCCTCGCCGGCATCGCTGCCCGATCCGATCGAGAAAATCAGCGGGGTCATTCCGCTGGGCCAGACTCTCGGCTTGTGGCAGAGCCTGGTCGTCGCGGCGGCCATCATCCTGGCCTCGATGGTCATCGCCTACTTCTCCGCGCCGCCACCGTCGCAAGCCAGGAGCATGGCCGACATGGGCGTGACCTATGCCCCGGCGGTGCGCGACACGACCACCCGGCAGACGCCCGGTGAGTGGCTCGAGTACAGCCCGCTGCTCACGCTCATCATGTGCGCTCTCGGCTTTGGCTATCTGGCCCGTGAGGTCGCCACCGCCGGCGCGAGCGTGGTGCTCGATCTCAACCACTATCTCTTCCTGTTCCTGATGGTGGGGCTGCTCCTGCACTGGCGGCCGCGATCGTTCGTGCAGGCGATCACGGCGTCGGTGACGCCGGTCGGCGGCGTGCTGATTCAGTACCCGATCTACGCGGGCATCGTCCGGGTCATGACCGAAGGCGGCTTGTCCACGGCGCTGGCGCACTTCTTCGTCTCGATCTCCACGCCGCACACCTATCCGGTGATGATCGGGATCTACTCGGCGTTCCTCGGGCTCTTCATCCCGTCAGCCGGCGGCAAGTGGCTGATCGAGGCGCCCTACATGCTCGACGCCGCCAAGTCGCTGCAGGTGCACCTGGGATGGGTGGTGCAGACCTACAACGCCACCGAGGCGCTGGCCAACCTGATTCACCCGTTCTGGATGCTGCCGCTCGTGGGGATCCTGGGGCTGAAGGCACGCGACATCGTCGGCTACTCGATGCTGCAGTTCGTGGTGCACGTGCCGCTGGTGCTGTTCCTCGTGTGGGCGCTCAACTACACGCTCACTTACGTCCCGCCGGTACTCTAAAGACACACCCATGACGAATCCCGAGCTGTGGGGAGATCTCGCCGACCGGTATCGCACGCCGGGACCGCGCCGCATGCTGGCGCTCGACGGCGGGGGCATCCGCGGCGTGCTGACGCTGTCGATCCTCAAAGCGATCGAGACCCAGCTCGGCGTCGCACGCCTGAGCGACTACTTCGACTACATCGCCGGCACCAGTACCGGCGCGATCATCGCCGCGGGGCTGGCCATCGGCAAATCCGTCGACGAGCTGATCGACTTCTACCGCAAGACCGGCACGGCGATGTTCGAGCGCACCAAATACCTCGAGCGGCTGAACAGCCTGTATCGCAATGGCCCGCTCGAGCAGCAGTTGAAGGACGTGTTCGGACAGACGACGGATCTCCGCCCGCGGCCCGCCACCGACCCCTCGGCTGCGCCCCGGCTCAAGACGCTGCTCCTCGTAGTAACGCGCAACGTGACCACCGATTCGCCCTGGCCGATCAGCAGCCATCCCGAGGCGCGCTACAACCTTCCCAACCGGAAGGACTGCAATCTGTGCATTCCGCTGTGGCAGCTGGTGCGCGCCAGCACGGCGGCACCCATCTACTTCCCGCCGGAGGTGATCGAGATCGATCCCAACGACGCCGACAAGAGCTTCGTATTCGTGGACGGTGGCGTGACGCCGTACAACAACCCGGCGTTCGTCCTTTACCGGTTCGCCACGCAATCGGCCTATCGGTTGAACTGGGCCACGGGCGAGCGCCACCTGCAGCTGGTGTCGGTGGGGACCGGCGCCGGAGCGACCGGGGGAGCAACGGCGAGCGCGCCGGAAAGCAACATGCTGAGCACCGGCCTTGGAGTGCCCACGGCGCTGATGTACGGGGCGCTCGTCGATCAGGACATCAATTGCCGGACGATTGGACGGTGCACCTACGGCGACCTCATCGACCGGGAGCTGCTGGACATGGTGCCACGCGAGGGCGCCGACGAGGGAAAGCTCGATGAGCGCCTGCAGCGCCAGCCCGTGCCGCTCGACGTGGACATGGGCCGGCACTTCCTCTACACGCGATACAACGTGGATCTCACCACGATGGGGCTGGCCGAACTCGGATTCGGCCACATCGATCCGGACGTGGCGCGCAAGATGGACAAGGCCGACCAGGCGCACATCGAGCTGCTCCTCCAGATCGGCGCGGCCTCGGCGGCCCGGCAGGTGAACGTGAAGGCGCACTTCGGCCCGTTCGCGCCGGCACCTGCGGGTACGTAACGGGAGTCAGCGCGGTGGCGTGGCGACGCCCGCGAGAAGCTTGCGGGCGTCCAGTTCGACCGACTTGAACCCCCAACGACGCGCCAGGCCGATCAGATGGGCGGTCCCACCCGGGCCATCGGCGTCGCGATCGGGGTTGTAGAGCGAGATCAGCGTGAGACGCGGCGCGTTCGTCGCCACGGCGTTGAACATCATCCACTGGTTGTTGCGCTGCCAGATGTCGTAATCGCGCTTCTCGGCCAGCCAGTCCGGCAGCGCCTCGGCATCCTGCATCACCTGCGGCGGCAGCCGCTCGCACAGCTTCTGATAGCGATCGACCCAGTCGGGACCGCCCCGCTGCACCGACGCCACCTGAAACTGGCGGGCGGGCAGGGCGAGGAAGAGACGCGTGGGGACGCCGAGCGACGCACACACCTCGTGGAAAAGGATGTCGCCGCCGCACGCCCCGCCGGCAATGGCGAACATGATCTCGCCCGCCTGCAGCTCCTTCTGCACCGCCTCTTCGATGAGACCGCGCGCGATCGCTTCGGCCTCCGCCGTGCGGGGAAACCGCGCCTTGGCAGGGTCGCGATCCGGCGCGTCCACCATGTGGCCGGTGAAGAGCAGCACGCGAGCCGGCGGCCCCTCCGGCGCGCGCGACGCGGCGATCGCGTCGTCCACCACCTTCAACGCGGCCGATACGCCGGGCTCGAACAGCTCGAGGTCCGCGAAGATCGCCATGTTGCGCCGCGCGGCCTCGAGCGCGAACCAGTCGACGCCGCTCAGCGCCTCGCGGTAGGCGTTGGCCACGCGCTGCGGCTTGTTGGCTGCCGTCAGCAGGAGCAGATCGGCGCGCGTCGCCTTGGACCATGGATCCGGAGGACTGTCGTCGAGCTCCCGCAGCGTGTCGTCCACGCGCAGGGCGAGCGCGAGCGTGGCGGTGACGCGCGAAGCCAGCTGCTTCTTGCTCTCCAGCGCGGCGGCCGCCTGCGTGTCGCTGTCGAAGAACGCCGTCCACTCGTCCGCCGCTCCGGTCGCCAGCGCAATCTGGGCCTGCAGCATGGCCAGCGCGTTGACGCCCGGGTAATAGGCGTTCAGGTCGGCCGCAAACGCGAGGAGGTAGGTGTCGACCGTCTGTGACAGCCGGGCCGAGCGGAGCGCGGCCGCGCGCCGCTCGGCGGCGGAGGCACACCCGCGGAATTCGTCGATCCAGCGGGACTTGGCGTTGCTGGCCCTCAGGGCCAGGACTTCGGCGCGCTCGGATGCCTGAACCGCGGTGTTGAGCGCGCGCCCGATCGCCAGGTCCGATTCGATGAGCAGCCGCTCGCGCATTTCACCGGCGGCCGCGAACGCCAGCTTCTGGTAGATGGTCGCGAGGCGCTGGTTGACGCGGGAGTCGTCCGGCAGTTCGACGTGCAGCGCCTCGAACGTCTCCTTCGCCCCGTTGTAGGCGCGAAGCTTGAACTGCGCCTCACCGATCAGCCGCAGCCCCTCCTGATCCCACTCGAGCCCGAGGATTTCCTGCGCAAACAGCCGTAGATCGCCGAAGTGCTGGTTCCGGCGCGCCCGTTCCACGTCTTCGGCGAAATCGCCCGGCACACGCACCAGGCTCTGGCGGTCGTGCGGCTTCAACGCGGGCAGCAGCTGAAAGACCGGGCTGCTCGGCGGCTCCGCCGCCAGCGTCGAGCGCAGCGCCGAGGCTAGATCCGCGACCATCTTGCCGTTATCGCCCGCCGGGTTGCCCGCTTCGTAGAGCAGGTAGCGGTCGGTCTGGAGGTCGAACGGATACTTCTGCGTGGTCGCGCTGCGGATCATGAACGTGTGGCGCGGCCGCAGCGCGTGGCGGATGCCGAGCTCGTAGAACACGTTCGCGTTGTGAATCGACACGTCGGCAATGACCAGATCGGCCACCACCAGCAGGCGGAACATGTCCTCGCGGATGTTGCCGGCGTGATTGATCTCGGCGGTGGTGCCGCCGGCCACCTGGATGCCCATCGTGCCGAGACGAACCAGCGCCGGCTGAATCAGCTCCCGCTCGACGCGCTCGAAATCGATGCCTTCCTTTTCGCCGAACGGCCGGACGACGAATACTCGCATCAGCGTAGGTCGACTCAGGCCCTGACGGCGGTCAGTAGTACACCGTCACGCGGAACGAGCCGGAGTTGTCCTCGAGGGTCTCGTCATTCACGCCCAGCACCAGGGTGCCCGAGCCGCGGACGCGAATGCCTTCGGTGTCGCTGCCGATGAAGAACGGCGCGTCGTCACCGACGCGGCCAATCAGCGACGCGGCGGCACGCCCCGGAATGGGACGGCTCGGGTTCCGCGGGGAGTTGTTCTCGCCCTCAGGGCCGTCCTGCCGATCCTTGCCCCAGCGGATCTTTCCACTGGCCTCGAAATAGAGCGTCTGCCCGTTGCGCACGTTGACGCCGGTATCGGTCCACTGGGTGCGCGCCGACACGATGACTTCGCGCTCGCGGAGCCCGCGGGGGCGGCCGGCGTGCGGTTCGTTGCCACCGCGGTCGAACTGGCCGGGACCGTCCTGATCGAGCTCGACGGTCCGCACGTCCGCCTGCTCGACGCGGATGACGCGATGCCGGTTGCCGCGGTCTTCTTCGAACTCGAACACGCCATC
>Ga0070670_100002563_pt1 | contig 15014 bp, 5 predicted proteins | sample KBSS63metaG_FD_64665 | JGI IMG/M metagenome (GOLD analysis project Ga0070670, IMG submission 64665) | Switchgrass rhizosphere microbial communities from Kellogg Biological Station, Michigan, USA - KBS S6-3 metaG | ecosystem: Host-associated > Plants > Roots > Rhizosphere > Soil ... | reverse complement strand
CCTCGGTGTCGGCAGAAGGCCGTTTTATCGGGATGGTCGTCTGATTTGGAATGGGTTGTCAGGGCACCTGGCTAGCTGACAAACAATGGATCTGCTTATTCACAGAGGTGGAATGTGCCACGGACGAAAAAACCTCACCTGTTTTTGACGGTGGGGATGCTCATCGCTGTTGTTGCGGGTTACGGTATCTGGCTGTATTCAGAGTCGCAGAACGTACGTTGGGTGGTCGATCTCGTCGGCGGCGAAGCCATTTTGAGGGCTTCCGAATACACCCCGTCGGATGAGGATTCGCTCTACATCAAATCGCTGTATTTATCACCCGACGAGCAGATGTACGACAGCGTTCGAGCGTTAAAACTGTGCCAGGAAATCAATGAAAAATGCCTGACTATCAGTTTGACCGTCGCCAATTTTCTGCTGATCAATACCACGGATGTGCAGGCAGCACGGAACGTCGTCCAAGGTTATGCGCGTTACAACATTCTGCAGGCGCAGCCATGCCCGGCAAAGTATGAGACTTCCCAGGTCATCAAGGACACCCAGTACCTGTCTACGTTACCCCCCGGCGAGGCCAAGCGTTTTGCCGAAGATCAACTGGCAAGAATTGAAACGAGCGGAGGGCTGATCTTTTCGCTGAGAACGCCTGAATGTCGTGGTTATTTTGCAGCACACCCGTATGTGGCCAGGGGATATCTCGCGCATATGGCGCTGCTGGTCAAAGCTGCTCAAGGAACAACCTCAGCGGCCTGGCTGTATCTGTTATCCCGTCCGGGCGTGTACGCGATCATCAAGTAAAAGGGAGTTTCTAAATGGCACAAGGTGCAATGCCCCAACCTTGTCCCCGGTTGGGTCAGTCGTTTTTTCACTCACACCGTTCGACTCACCGCTCTATGCACCCATTCCACCTCATCTTGCAACTCCAGGACTTGGCCATGAAAGCGCTCCAGTGAGGCGTGGTGGCCGACGCTGATCAGGATCGTATCCGGCAGCATGTCTTTGAGTAGCTGGTAACAACGCGCCTCATTGGCGGCATCCATCGCTGCGCTGCTCTCGTCTAGAAACAGCACCGAAGGGCGAGCCAGGAGTGCGCGTACGAAGGCACAGCGCTGTTGTTCGCCGAGGCTCAGGGTTTGCGCCCAGTCGCGTTCCTGGGCCAGTTGGGTGTCCAGGTGTTCCAGGCCGACTTGCCGCATGATCTGCTGCAACACGGCGTCCTGTTCCTCATGGGCTGGGAGGGGGTACCACAGCGTCTCGCGCAAGCTGCCCAAGGGCAGATAGGTTTTTTGCGAGAGGGTGAGGGCGCGGTCGCGGTCATAGGCAACGGAGCCTGAAGCATGGTGCCAGAGGCCGGTGACGGCGCGAATCAGCGTGGACTTGCCGTATCCCGAGGGTGCCTTGATCAGTAGGCTGTCGCCGGGCTTGAGCGTCAGGTTGAAACCTTCAAACAGTCGTCGCCCGTCAGGCAGCCAGATGGCCAGGTTGCGAATGTGCAGGCCATCGGACCGTTGCGTCAGTACGACGTCGGAGTCGACCTTGACGTTATCCAGGCGGTTCTGGAAACCATCCAGCCGATCAACTACCGACTTCCATTCGGCCAGTTCCGGGAATACGCCAACCAGATAGGCCACGGCGGCATGCACTTCGCCAAACGCCGCGCTGATCTGGGTGAGACGACCAAGGGGGAAGGCCCCGGCGAAAAACTGCGGGGCCATGATGAACATCGGGATGACCGTGGCACTGCGCAGGTAGAAGGTCGAGTAACCCATGATCAGCTTCTGTTTTTTCACCAGGACCCAGAAGTTCTGCAAAGCCGCTTCCAGGCGCTGGTTGAAGCGCTGGCTTTCCACAGCCTCGCCCCGGTACTGGGCAACCGAATCGGCGTTCTCCCGCAGGCGCATCAATGAGAAACGGAAATCGGCCTCACGCCGCTGCTGCATGAAGTTCAGATGGGGCAGGGCGCGGCCGAGCCAGAAGGCGAAACCGGTGCCCAACAGTGCGTAGAGCAACGCCACCCACACCAGCAGCCCAGGAATCACCAGGCCTTCATCGCCCCATGGAATGCTGACCAGGCCCGAGGCCTGCCAGAGAATATTCAGGAATGAAAAAAGCGACACCACCGCCGTCAGCAGCCCCAGGCTCAGCTTCAGCGACTTGATGATAAACAGGTCGATATCTTCGGCGATGCGCTGGTCGGGGTTGTCTACCTCGGTCTCCGTCAATTTCAGCTTCTGATAGCGCTGGCTGTCGAGCCATTGCGCGAGCAGGTTGCGCGTCGACCAGCGTCGCCACAGCAAGGTCAGTTTCTGCTGAAAGTGAAACGCGCCGACGGTAAAGGCCGCCAGGCCGATCTGGAGCAGGATGAATTGCAGGCCGCCCAGCAGGAAGCCCGGGTAGTCCTTTTCCTGCAGCGCATTATAAAAATGCAGGTTCCAGAAATTATTGAGGATATTGACACCCACCAGGCACAGGTTCATCGCCACCGTGGCCAGCAGCAATAGCAGGGCCGGGTATTTCTGTTCGGAGGTCCAGAAAGGCCGTGCCAGGCGCCAGAAAGTGCGAAGTGTATGCATGGGGGCTGAAGAGGTCCGGTCGCTGGCGACGTTGAGTTTGCAGGATAGGGAGGATAGGATCTGCCAATGCTAATCGCTTGCATTCATAAGGGAAAGCGACAGGAGCCCCGTTATCGAATTTCCAGACTGGCTCAAGCAGGCATGGCCCCCCCTACAACGGGTCATCCAGCTTGAGCCGAATGACCAGCCTTTCCTCCCGTTGAGCCGCGTGGCCGAGCCTGCTTTACTGCAGCCCGTGCTGGCCGAGTTTGGCCAGCGTTATCCCGGCATCAACAAGCCGGCGGTGGTGTCGCAGTGGTCGATGAACTACATGAGCATCGTGGTGCCGGCAACCTTGGCCTGCGTGCTCACGCGCCAACAGGCGATCGACTTCTGGACGGATGACAACGTGTTGCGCCTGGATGCCGGGCAGCCCTTGGCGTTGCACTTCGCCAACTGCTTGCCGCCACTCACGCCGCCCGAACACGACCTCTACCTCTCGCGCTGGGTGCACGAGCACCTGGCACCGTTGTTCGCCACCCTGGCGGCGGCCGGTGGCTTGGCGCCGAAGATCCTGTGGGGTAATTTCGTCGCGATCTGGGACGGCGCGTTCGACCGGTTCGACCCCGACCTGTCCCGCCCAGGCTTTGCTGAGGTGCACCGCTGGCTGGAACCGGTCAGCGTCAACCACGGACGCTTGAAGTTGCGCGGCCTGCAACGCCAGGTGCCGTCGCCCGCACCGGACATTTGCCCGCGCCTGCCGCTGCGTCGCCATTGTTGCCTGCATTACCAACTGCACCCGCTGGTCGAGGGCGAGCCGCTGGTACTGTGCGAATCCTGCCCCAAATTGCACCGCCTGCCCCTGGCGGAGCAGGTCAGCTACCTGCACTCCCTCTACGACTGAGCGGCACCGGCCGTCAATGGTGCTTCGCTCAGGCGCCCATGCTCAATGCGCAACAAGCGATCGGCAAGGCCGAAATAGGCATCGTCGTGGGAAATCACAATCACCAGTTTGCCGCGCGCGCGCAGGTCCGACAGGATGCGGGTGTAGAAGAAGTGCTTGAACACCGGGTCTTGGTCCGCTGCCCATTCATCGAACAGGTAGCACGGACGGTCATCCAGATAAGCACTGAGCAGCGCCAGGCGCTTACGTTGCCCGGTGGACAGCGCCAACGTGGTCAGGCGGCCTTGGTCGATTTGCACCTTGTGATCCAATTGCAGGTGCACCAGGTAATCCTGGGCCTGCTGCACCAACTGCGGGTCGTCGCCGTCGAACAGGTTTTCGAACAGGCAGAAGTCGGTAAAGATCGCCGAGAAGTGCTGTCGGAAATGGTGGTTGTCTTGGCTGGACGACACCTGCTCATCGAGCATCACGTCGCCGCTTTCCGGGCGATACAGACCGGTCAACAACAACGCCAGGGTGGTCTTGCCGCTGCCGTTGCCGCCGGTGATGAACACCGTCTCGCTCGCCTTCAAGGTGACGTTGATGGGCCCGAGGGTGAAGTGGCCGTCTTCGCGTTCGCGGTAGTAGGTGTGGGTCACATCGCGGCATACCAGGCTGCGCACCTGGGTCGGTGCGAAGGTTTCCAGGGTTTCGCTGGCACCCTGCATTTCGCCTTCCAGGGCGCGGATCTTGTTCAACGCCACGCTGGCGCGGCCCAGGGTCGGCAGGGCGTGCATCAACTCTGAGAGCGGAGTGATCATGTACAAAATCGCGAGGATATAGCCGGTGACCAGGCTCACGCTCAACTCGATAAAGTGCGGTGCGGCAAACAGCACCATGCCGATCAGCAGGTAGAACACCGCGTTGCCCCAGTTCAGCACCACGGCATAGATGCTCATGCCACGCACAAAGTCGCGACGGTATTGCTGGCTGACCGGCAGCAGCAGGCGCGTGAAGAAGTGCTGGCGACGCGGGTGATTGAGCTGCAGCTCCTTGCTGCCGTCGGTCAGCAAGCGGTAGTGCTCGAACAGCTGGTCCTTGAGTTCACGCGCGCGCGAGATCGACGTCAGCGCCCGGCGTTGCGGCCAGTTGAAACTCAGGCTGCCGAGCACGATCAGCAACACCGTCAAGCCAAGCAACGGCAAGCTCAGCCACCCCAGGTAACCCAGGCAAGCGATGATGATCCCGCCGTTGACCAGCAGGATCGGCACCAGCTCTACCGCCTGGCTGATGGTTTGCGTGTCATCGGTCAACATCGCCAGCAACCGGTGTTTGCCCAGGCGCTGCAATTGCGCATAGGGCGTGTCGATCAGCTTGGCGCTCAGGTGCAGGCGCATATCGTTGACCGCCGCCTGGCCCAGGCGCAGCAGGCTGATATCGGAAATAATCCGCGACACCGCCACCAGCAGCACCAGGCCACCGAAGTACAGGCCGTCAATCGGGCGCAGTTGATCGAACACCGTGAGGCTGTGGTTGATCATCGCGATCAACCCTGCTGCCGCAAGCCCGCAGGCCAGGCCGGTCAGCGTCGCCACCAACAGGGCGCGCCACGAGCGCTTGGCCATGAGAATCAGCAAATCCATTCAAACCGCTCCGTCTGTCGCCAGGGCCGCGAGGCCGACGACCAATTGTTGATGCACCGTGGGTTGTTCCAGGATGTTCAAGTGTTGCGCCTGCACCACGTCACGGAACCAAGGCCCGCTGCTGAGCTGTTCCCACTGCGGATCGGTAAAGTCCGCCGCTTGCAGGGTGGTATCGGCCCACCAGATATGCACCGGGCAGCTAAGCCGTGGCGGCTGGAAGCTGGCGAGCAACTGCTGCGTCTGTTGCTGGTAACCGAGGCGTGTGTGCAGGTGTTCCCAGCTGTCGCCCTCCAGTTGCAGGCCTTGCTGGTGTGCCCATTGCGCCAGCGCGGGCAGGCGCTCGGCGGCGGGCAGTGTAGCCAATCGTGCGATCAACGCGGTGGATACCGGCGCCGGCAAATTGCGCAGCCGCGCCTGGCTGTCCACCGTGAGCGCCTGCGCGGCCGAGTCCAGCAACGTCTCGACGCTGTCTTCCTCGGCCTGCCGCTGGTATTGCGAGTCGAGGATGCCGAGAAACGCCACCCGTTCGCCGCACTTTTCCAGCTGCGCCGCCGCAGTGATCGCCAGCAGCCCGCCGAGGGAAAACCCCAGCAAATGATACGGGCCGTGGGGTTGCTGCTGGCGCAGTTGCTCGACATACAGTGCCGCAAGGCTATCGATATTGCCATTGAGCGCCGTGCTGTCGTCGCCCAGATACGCCGCCTGCAAGCCCCACACTTGCCAGTCCGGCAGATGGGGCAGCAGCGCGCGGTAATCCTGCACATGGCCGGTGGATGGGTGGAAGCAGAACAGGTTAATGCCCGGTCCCGCCGCCGACAGCCGCACCAGCGGCGACAACGTGAACTGCGCCTGCACCAGCGCTGCAAATGCCGCCACGCTTGGCGCATTGAACACCGCATTCACCGTGACCGGTGCCGACAGTACCGTCTGCAAGCGGCTCGCCAGGCTCACCGCTGCCAGCGAGTGCCCGCCCAGGGCGAAGAAGTCATCCTCGATCCCCACCCGTTCCAGGCCCAGCACCTGTGCCCAAACCTCGGCGAGCAACGCCTCCAAGGGCGTACGTGGCAGAGCGCCGCCAACGTTGTCGAGCACCTTGTCAGCCCATTGCTGCAGGGTCTTGCGGTCGAGCTTGCCATTGCCCATCAACGGCAGCGCTTCAACGATACGCACGTTCGGTAGCATGTAATCCGGCAGACGGTCCTGCGCCTGGCCATGCAGGTGTGCCACCGTCACCGTGTAGCCTGGCGCCAGGGTCAGGAACGCAAACAGTTGCTGGCCCAGCTCACCTTTAGGCAGACACTCCACCGCCGCCTGGGCCACGCCCGGCAGGCTGGCCAACTGGGCCTGGATCTCGTCGAGCTCGACGCGGAACCCACGCACTTTGACCTGGCGATCGGTGCGCCCAGTGATTTCCAGGCTGGCGTCATGCCGATAACGCGCACGGTCACCGGTGCGGTACAGGCGCTCGCCATTGCGCTGGATAAAGCGCCCGTCGTCGTGTTGCGCATCAAGGTAGCCGCGCGCCAACTGCGGGCCGGCGATATACAGTTCAGCGTTTTGCCCAGGTGCGGCCAGTTGTTGCTGCTCGTCGAGCAGATACAGGCGAACGCCATCGAGGCGGTCGTCCAGGGGAAGACGTCGGTAGTCACAGGCCGGATCGACCTTGTGCATCACCACCCCAACCGTGGTTTCGGTCGGCCCGTAGTGGTTGAACACCGTCAGTGCCGGTGCGAATGCGCGGACCGATTGCAACAGGCGCCGCGAACAGGTTTCGCCGCCCAGGATCAGTTGCTTGCGCGGCAGCACGACGGCGCTTTGCGTGTGGATCAGCCAGGCGTCGAGCAACGACGGGACGATTTTCAAATGATCGATGGGGTACTGCGCCTGCCACGCGGCCCAAGCCTGGGCGTCCATGGCAGTGTCCTTGTCGATGATGTGCAGTTCGCCGCCGCTCAGCAGCGTCGGAAACAGCAGGGTGTAGCCCAGGTCCGCTGCCAGCGAAGTGACCACCGCACTGCGTTCACCGGCTTGCAGGTGCAGGCGCGAGGACACGCTCGACACGTAGCTGGCCAGTTGCGCATGTTCGACGATCACGCCTTTCGGCAAGCCGGTGCTGCCTGAGGTGAACAACACGTAGGCGGCGTCCCCGGGCTTTATGTCATGGGCAACGTCGGTCATGGGCGCCTGTTGCCAAACGGCGGTGTTGCGAATATCAAGGCTGCCCATCGATGCCAGCGCAGGTGCATCGCCGGCGGCACCGGTGAACACCCAGCGCGGCTGCGCCTGTTGCAGGATCGCCAGGGAGCGTTGTGCGGGCTGGTGCACGTCCAACGGTACAAACGCCGCGCCGCTCTTGAGCACGGCGAGCATCGCCAAGACCATCTGCGCCGAACGGTCCAGGTACAAGGCCACGCGATCTTCGCGGCCAATACCCTGGGCCATCAGGTAATGCGCCAACTGGTTGCTGCGCGCATGCAGTTCGGCGTAGCTCAGGTGCTGGCCGGCGTCGCGCAGCGCCAGGTGTTCGGCAACGCTGGTGGCACACGCGTTGAAGCGCGCCGGTACGCTGACAAAGGGCGGTGCGACCTGCTGCTGGCGAGCCGCCAGCGTTGCCGCAAAGCCCGCTGCGTGCAGTGACAGCTCGGCAAGGGGCTTGGCGGGATGGGTGAGGGCGTCGAGCAGCAGCGACTGCACTTGCTCCAGCAAGGTCTGCGCGGCCTGGATGCTGTAGTGCCGGGCTTGATGGCACAGCGTCAGGCGATAACCGTCGGCGCCCTGTGCTTCGGCCACCAGCAGCAGCTCCATGCCGGCGGGGATGGCATCGATCTCCAGCACCTTGAACGCGCTGTCCGCACGATCGAACCCAGGGCTCCACTGGAAACCATAAGGCGCGGCCTCAACCGGCAGCGAGTATTCCTGCCATTCGCCCGCCTGCTCGCAGAGCACTTGCAGCGTCGCCAGCGCCTGGGTGAATGGCCGCTCGACAGCCGGTTGCCACGGCAGAGGCAGGGCCTTGGCGAACAGGCCCCAGCAGTCGGCGAGTTCTTCATAGTCGTCACGGCAGTCATGCACCCAATTCAGGGTGAGGGCCGCGTTGTCATTGGCGCTCAAGCGCTGCAACAACACGCCCCAGGCGGTCATCAACAGCTGCTCGGCAGGCGCGGCATGACGGTGCAACGCGGCGCTCAAGGCAGGATCGAGCATGACCCTGGTGGTCAGCGGCGTATCGGCCTGATCGCTACGCGCCTCGCGGTACAGCAACTCGGTAGCGGCCTGCTCGCCCAGCGCCAGGCCAGCCCAGTATTGCCGACCTTGTGCGGCGTCTTCATCCGCCTGCAAGTCGTGAATCCAGGCGCTGTATTGGGTGTAGGTCATGGCCTCGTCGTCAGGTATCGGCGCCTGTGCCGAACCCAACGCTTTTGCCAGACGCAGCAACGTCCCACGGTCGGCGGCCAGGGCGGGCACTTGCAATGTGACGCGGTAGACATCCGCCGCCAGCAATTGCACGTCGAGGCTGATGGCGCTGGACTGCGCGACGATTTGCAACGGCACCTGCAACCCCGGCTCAGGCCGTGTTTGCAGGCGCAGCGCATCATGAACGGCGCTCAGCGCTGCCAGCCGTTCACGCAGTTGTGCCAGTGCAGCGGCGCCGTGCACTTCCAGGGTCAGGCGTGCCGGCGGCGCGTTCGCCAGCCATTGGCTGCGTTGCTGTGGCGACAGGGCGAACGCCGCTTGGTAGTTGCTCATGCCTGCTCCCCTGCGCGGTTCAGTTGTTCGCGGTTCATCATCTGGCCCATGGCGACGCAGATCTTGCGCTCGCCCTCAAACGGGTCGCGGGCATGCGCCACCAGCATATTGTCGAGCATCACCATGTCGCCTTTTTGCCAGTCGAAGCGCACCGCACAGGCCTCGTACGCCGCACCGATCACGTCCATCACCGCATCCTCGATCACACTGCCATCGCCGTAATACACATTGCGCGGCAGGTTGCCGGCGCCAAACAGGTTAATCAGGTTGCTGCGCACCTCCGCTTCCAGGCAGGCGCTGTGATGCAGTTGCACCTGGTTGAAGAACGACGCCTCACCGGAATCCGGGTGCGCGACGATCGCCTGGCAGTGCTGGGCAATCTTCAGGTTGTCGTCTCCCAGCCATTCCCACTGCATGCCCGATAGCAAGCATTGGCGTTCAACCTCTTCACGCTGCTCGGTCTTGAAGAAGTCCTGCCAGCGCACATCCAGCTTGTCGGTGAAGTGCCGCACATACAGCAGGCCCAATGCTTTGAAGCGCTCAACGATGGCCGGCGGCAATTGCGCCAGCACTTGGCGGCAATCGACGATCGGCGTGCAACCACCGCGTGGTGCCGGGATCTCGCAGAAGAACCACTGCTTGCGTGGCCATTGCGACAGGTGTGAGCTCTCGTTGTGGAACAGAATCATGTGTTGTTCCGGGTACGGCGTGGAGTGGTAGATGTTCTTGCCGGATTTATTCTTCGGCAGGTCGCCATAGGTGCCGTACAAGTCCGGCTCGATGGCCTGGGCGAACTGCTCGAAGGCGCTCGCGTCCGGCAGGTTGAAGCCACGGAACAACAGACCACCATGGGTGCGCAGTTGCACATTGATCCACTCGCGGGCCTGTACGGCCCAGTGCACCGGGTCCAAGTCGGCCAGCAGTGGTTCGATCACCAGGGGCAGGGGTTGGCCGTCGCTCAAGGTCCGCGTGCGCACCTGTTCGTGGGCGAGTTGGCTCACAGCGGTGGCGCGGGTGGTTTTCAGCTTGCTCATTTTCGACAGCTTGCGCGCGCTGCGTGCCTGGGCGTCGTCGGTTGCAACGGGTTCAGGTTGGGTGTTGCCTGCCAGGCGCCACACCCAGTCTTGCAGGTTCAGGTTGTCCAGCAGGGCCTGGAAACCGTGCTCAAGATCAGCCACGGTCTGGGCGCTCAACACGCTGGTGCGATAGACCCAGCGTACAGTCAGGCCGTTCTCGTCTTCCTCGACAAACACCGCGAGGTCGAATTTGCTGGTTTCCTGCTGCGGCGCCAGGTGTTCCACCGCCAGGCCCGACAGGCTGGCCGTGCCCTGCGGCGTGTTCTGCATCACGAACAGCACCTGCACCAGCGGGTTGACGCCAGGCGTACGTGGCGGTTGCAACGTCTCGACCAGTTTGTCGAACGGCACCTGCTGGTGCTGGAAGGCGGCGAGGCAGTCCTCGCGCAGGCGTTGCAGGCGGTGATCAAAGGTGTCGCTGTCGTCAAGGCGTGCGCGAATCGGCAGCACGTTGACGAAGAAGCCGATCAACGGCTCCAGCGCCGAGTGCTCGCGGTTGGCCAGGTCGGTGCCGACGATAAAGTCGTTCGCACCGGTCGCCCGTTGCAAGAGGCTGTTGAAGGCATTGAGCAACACCATGAACAACGTGGCCTTGTGCTGTTGCGCATACGCCTTGAGCACCTGGGTGTGTGCCGGGCTGAACTGCTGGGTCAACGCCGCACCTTGGTAATCCGGCTGCGTCGGACGCGGCGCATCCAGCGGCAACGCGATCAAGGTCGGTGCGCCGTCGAGCTGGCGCCGCCAATAGTCAATCGCCCGCGCCAACTGACGTTGTTGGGGTTCGCTGCGTTGCCACTGGGCGTAGTCGGCGTACTGGATCGGCAGCGCCGGGAGGGTGGGGCTCACGCCGCTGGCGTAGGCCTGGTAGCCGGTGATCAGTTCTTGGATCAGGATGCCCATGGACCACGCGTCGGTGGCGATATGGTGCAACACCAGTTGCAGCACGTGATCATCCGTACCCAGGTGAAGCAGGTGAGCCCTTAGCATCGGCGCCTGTTGCAGGTCGAACGGCTGCGCCGATTGCCGGTCAATCACGCTTTGCAGGGCGTGCGACTCGACGTTGACCGGTGTGAGGTCAAGGGTCGGTGCTTCGTTGATGACTTGGCACGGCTGCTCGCCTTTCAAGTGGAAGGTGGTGCGCAGCGCTTCATGCCGCTCCAGCACACGCTGCAACGCCTGTTGCAGAGCCGCGATGTCGAGCGCGCCGCGCAGGCGCACCACGCTGGACATGTTGTAGGCCGCATTCGGCCCTTCGAAGCGGTCGAGGAACCACAGGCGTTGCTGGGCGTACGACAACGCCAGCGTCTGGTTACGCGGCACCGGCACGATCTCGCTGTCATCCGACACCTGGGCCTGCTGATCGACCGCCTGCGCCAATTGCGCCAGGGTGCCGCCTTCGAACAAGGTGCGCAGCGGCAGGCTGACGTTCAAGCGACGACGAATGCGCGAGAGCATCTGCGTGGCCAGCAACGAATGCCCACCGATGGCGAAGAAGTCGTCGTGCACACCGACGCCGGCCACGCCGAGAAGGTCCTGCCACAGCTCGGCGAGGACTTTTTCCGTCGGCGTACGCGGCGCGACCACCACGCCTTGCGCCGGTTCGGCCTGCTGCACATCCAGCGCCGCCAGCGCGCGCCGGTCGACCTTGCCGTTGGCGTTCAGCGGCAGTTGCGCGAGTGCCAGCCAGCGTGCCGGCACCATATAGCTCGCCAGTTGCCGCTCCAGGTACGCGGTGAGTAGGGATTGCGCGGTTTGCCCGCCGAGTTCGGCGGCGGCATCGAGGACATACCAGGCCACCAGTTGCAACGCGCCACGGGCGTCGGGCAACGCCAATACCGCCGCGCTGTCGACTGCCGGATGCTGCATCAGGCGATTTTCGATCTCGCCCAGTTCGATACGATAACCACGGATCTTCACCTGCTGGTCGCGGCGGCCGAGGTATTCAATCACCCCATCGGCGCGCAGGCGGCCGATATCGCCGCTGCGGTACAGACGCGCCCCCGTCTGGAAGGGATGCGCGACAAAGGCTTCGCGAGTGCGTTGCGGGTCGCCCAGGTAACCACGCCCGACACCGACGCCACCGATGCACAGTTCGCCCGGTACGCCGATCGGCACGCAGCGCAGGTCGGCATCCAGGACAAACACCTGGTTGTTGGCCGTCGGGCGGCCAATGGGCATGTGCAGGCAGTCGTCGCTCGGCGCCTCGGTAATCGGGTAGAACGCCACGTCATCCGAACACTCGGCGGGGCCGTAGGCGTTCATCAAAGGGATCGATGGGAAGCGTGCGAACCAATCCTGTGCCAGCGTCGGCGGCAGTGCCTCGCCGGTGGGCAGCAGCCAACGCAGGCTGGCCAGGTGGTCTTGTGCACGCACCTCCTGAAGCATGCCGCGGATCAGCGCCGGCACGGTTTCCAGCAGGGTCAACTGCTGCGCCTGGACCGCATCGAGCAAGGCCAGCGGGTCATGGGCCTGGGCGTCCGGCAGGATGTGCACACACGCGCCCACCAGCGGTGCAGCGAGGAACTGCCACACGCAAATGTCGAACGCAGGCGAAGCGGTCTGTGCGAGGCGGTCATGTTCACCCAGGCCCAGGGCCGGGACTTTGCCGAAGATGTTATTGAGCATGCCGCGCTGTTCAACCATGACGCCTTTTGGCGTGCCGGTGGAGCCAGAGGTGAAAATCACGTAGGCCAACTGGTCGGGGATGTGAACGTAGTCGACCGACGGCTTGACCTCGCCTTGCCACAGTGTCTGGGCGACCAGGCACCTCGGCTGCTTGAGGAGCTGCGGCAGCACGCCATCGAGCACGGCGGTGGCCTTGTCGCACACCAGCACCAGTGGCGCTTCACCCAAGCTCAGCAGTTCGGCCAGGCGTGTGGCCGGCTGTTGGATGTCCAGCGCCTGGAAGGCGGCACCGGCCTTGAGTGTACCGATCATCAGCGTCAGCAGCGCCAGGCCACGTTCGGCGAACAGCGCCACCAGGGTTTCCGGGCCTGCGCCGGCGGCTTGCAAGGCATGGGCGACGGCGTTGGCGCGACGGTCCAGCTCGGCGTAGGTCAAGGATTCGTGCAGGTGCACCGCAGCAATCTGTTGTGGCCGGCGGCGCACCTGCTCGGCGAACAGCGCGGCGTAGCCTTGATCCAGCGGGAAATCGACCTCGCTGCGGTTCCACTCCACCTGCAGTTGCTCGCGTTCGCTGGCCGACAGCATGTGCAGCGTGCCCAGTGGCGCTTCTGGCGCGTCGAGCATGCTCGACAGCAATTGCACCAAGTGCCCGAGCATGCGCTGCACAGTGTCGGTGCTGAAGCGCTGGCTGTCATAGGACAGGCGAATGCCCAAGCGATCACCGGGGTACAGCACCACCGTCATCGGGAAGTTGGTGTGCACCCGATCTTCATAGATATCGATACTGAAGGCATCCAGTTGCACGCTGCTGATATCCAACGGTGCGTTTTCGAACACCACCAGGCTGTCGAACAACGGCTGGCCGCGCGGCACGTTGCTGCTGCGCTGGATATCCACCAGCGAAGCGCTTTCGTGCTCACGCAGGCGTGCGTTGTGCGACAGCAGGGCTTGCAGCCAGGCCCCGACTGGCGCTTCAGGATCGACGTCGATGCGCAGGGGCAGGCTGTTGATGAACAGGCCGACCATTTCTTCCACCCCCGCCAGATCGGTGGGGCGACCGGCCACGGTGACGCCGAACAGCACGTCGCGGTTGCCGCTGTAACGCGACAGCAGCAGTGCCCAGGCGCCCTGGATCCAGGTGTTGGGCGTCAGTTGGTACTGCTGGCACAGCTGCTGCAAACGTTGGGTCTGGCTGATGCTCAGGGTCTGGTCGACGTCGCCGACCTGTTCCGGCGCCTGCTCCGGGCGGGCGAGGGCACCGTCCACATGCAGCGGCGTCGGCTCGCTGAAACCGGCCAGGTCGGCTTGCCAAAAGGCGTGCGCGGCCGCCATGTCCTGGCGCTCCAGCCAGCTCATGTAGCCACGGAACGAACGCAAGCGCGGGCGCGCCACCGGCTCCTGGCGCACGACGGCCTGATAGATCGCCAGCAGGTCTTCCATCAGCAGGCCGAAGCACCAGGCATCGGTGAGGATATGGTGGAAGCTGCGCACCACCGCAAACCGCTGCTCATCGAGCTGGAACACCCGCAGGTGAGTTAAGGGCGCGCTGCTCATGTCAAAGCCCTGCACGCGCTGGGCTTCCAGGGCCTGGTCCATGGCTTGGCGCTGCTGCGCGTCATCCAGGTGACGCACGTCTTGCCAGTCGAACGCCGGGGCGGTCTTGCGATACACGCATTGCAGCGGTTCGTGGTCGTCCTGCCACCAGAACGCGGTGCGCATCATCGGGTGACGGTCGAGAAACAGTCGCCAGGCGGTTTCCATGGCCGTGCGTTGCAATACGCCGTCCCAGCTGTAGCGCTGTTGCATCAGGTAGATGCCGCTGTGGGGTTGCAGCAACGTGTGCAGCAGCATGCCTTGTTGCATCGACGACAGCGGGTAGACGTCTTCGAGATTCGGCCAATCCAGCGGTTCGCCCGCGAGGGTTGTGGCCTGCTTGTGGCAAAGCGGGAAGGCTTCGCTGGCGGGGCGCAGGTCAGGCTCGGCGAGCAGGGCCGCCAGGGCGCTGAGGCGTTCGGCCAGTTGCGGTGCCCAGTCGGCGGCCAGCGCGCCTTCGACACGCAGGTGCAGTTGGTCGTCCTGCCAATGCGCATCGATGCGCAAGGCATGGGACGAAGCCCCTGGCGTATTGGCGGCGGTGATCTGTGCCAGCAGGCCTCGCTGTTCACGGTGGCTGTCGAAATCGCCGCGCCAGTGCACGGCAATCGGTGCCGCCGGCAAATCGCGCAGGGGGTCTTGCAGGTAGGTGTTGTCCGACAGATAGCGCAGCGCACCATAGTCAACGCCGTGTTGCGGGTAGGCGCGCAGTTGTGCGGCCACCGATTGCAGGCGTTGCAGCGCAGTCGCGCCGGCGGCTTGCAGGAACACCGGTACTGCCAGGTCCAACGCACCGACGATCAGTGCTGGCTCAAGGTCGGCAAGTACCAGGGGCGCCGCCACCGGCAGACGTTCGGTGGCAGGGCGTGCGGCGTACAGGTCCAACGCCAACAGACCG
>Ga0070670_100002561_pt1 | contig 15019 bp, 7 predicted proteins | sample KBSS63metaG_FD_64665 | JGI IMG/M metagenome (GOLD analysis project Ga0070670, IMG submission 64665) | Switchgrass rhizosphere microbial communities from Kellogg Biological Station, Michigan, USA - KBS S6-3 metaG | ecosystem: Host-associated > Plants > Roots > Rhizosphere > Soil ... | reverse complement strand
CTCGCGATGGTAGTCGGGGCGCGACATGCGCTCGGTGAGCGCGTGCTGCTCGTGCTCGAGCGCCTCGATCTCGTCCGGCAGCGCATCGAGCTCGCGCCGCTCGGCGAACGAGAGCTTGCGAGGCGTGGCCGGACCCGGCGACGGAGCGCCCGGCGCTTTGGAGACGCCTTTGACGCCGGCCGTGCGGGACGGCCCTTCCGGCTGCCCCTTCGCCTGCGGTGGCCGTTGGTTGAGCCAGTCGCTGTAACCGCCCGGATACTCGTACCACGTTCCCGTGCTCCCGCCGCGCGACTCCGCGACCAGCGTCTGCGTGACCACGTTGTCGAGGAACCGGCGATCGTGGCTCACGAGCAGCAGCGTGCCTGGGTAGGTCTGCAGCGTCGACTCCAGCAACTCGAGCGACTCGATGTCGAGGTCGTTCGTCGGCTCGTCGAGCACGAGCAGGTTCGCCGGCAGCGCGAAAAGCCGCGCCAGCAGCAGGCGGTTGCGCTCGCCGCCCGACAGCACGCGCACCGGCGTGTCCGCACGCTGCGGCGAAAACAGGAAGTCGCCGAGGTACGAAAGAACGTGCTTGCGGCCGCCCGCCGTCTCGATCCAATCGGAGCCGGGGCTGATCGTCTCGACGACGGTCTTTTCGCCGTCGAGCGCTTCGCGCAGCTGGTCGAAATACGCGATCGAAAGCTTGGTTCCCCGCCGGACGGTTCCTGAATCCGGAGGCATCGTGCCGAGGATCAGCTTGAGCAGCGTCGACTTGCCTGCGCCGTTCGGGCCGATGAGGCCCAGCCGGTCGCTGCGCATGATGCGAAGCGACAGATCGCGGACAAGGATCCGATCTCCGAACGCCTTGGTCACGTGCGACAGCTCGGCGACGAGACGGCCCGAGCGCTCGCCGGCATCGAGCGACAGCTTCACGTTCCCGAGCCGTGCTCGGCGCTCGCCGCGTTCCTGGCGCAGGGTCGCAAGCCGGCGCACGCGTCCCTCGTCGCGCGTGCGGCGCGCCTCGATGCCCTTGCGGATCCACGCTTCCTCCTGCGCCCAGAACTTGTCGAACTTCCGCTTCGCCACGGCTTCGGCCGCGAGCTCGTCGGCTTTCCGCGCTTCGTAGGCGCTGAAGTTGCCGGGATACGAGCGCAGAAGACCGCGATCCAGCTCGACGATGCGCGTCGCCACGCGGTCGAGAAACGCGCGGTCGTGCGTGATGACGATCGCGGCGGGCGCCTTCGCGACCAGGTCCTCGAGCAGCGTGATGCCGTCGAGATCGAGATGGTTGGTCGGCTCGTCGAGCAGCAGGACGTCCGGCGCGAGCGCGAGCGCGAGCGAGAGTGCCGCGCGCTTCCTCTCGCCGCCCGAAGCGGACTCCGGCACCCGCGCTTCGTCGAGGCCGAAACGGTGCAGGAACTCGACGAGCCGCGCTTCGGCGCGCCAGCGGTCGCGCTCGTCGTGGATAGCGTCCAGCTTGCCGCGGAGCGCGAGCGACTCCCGCAACGACGACGCGCGCGGCAGCTCCGCCTCCTGCTCGACCAGCGCAACCGTGAGGCCGTCGCGCGTCTTCAATTCGCCGTCGTCCAGCTGCCGATGCCCGGCGATCAACTGCAGGAGCGACGACTTGCCGGTGCCGTTGCGGCCGATGAGCCCGATACGCTCGCCTTCGCCGATGGTCAGGTTCGCACGGTCGAGCAAGGGATGAAGGCCGAAGGCAAGCTCGGCGTCCTGCAGCGTGAGAAGCGTCATGGGCGCAGCGAGCGGTTCGCGGCCGGGAAGTGGACCATCGGCAGGGAGTCAAGGGTCGGCATCACGCGAAGCATAGACGAGGGACGGGCAAGGGACCGCGCAAAGCCGCTCTCGCCATGCCGCTTTTGGAGAACCCGCCGTCGCAAATCGCGTGCTCTTGGCGCGGAGGGTGGCTAAACTTGCGGCTTTCCGCGGCTTCCGCGTTCGCGAAAGCAAGCACTCGAGCGGCACCATGGAATCCAGCCAATGAAAACACACGCACGCGTCGTAGTGGTCGGGGGAGGGGTGGTCGGGGTCAGCACCCTCTACCATCTCGCGAAGAAGGGCTGGTCGGACGCGATCCTGCTCGAGCGGACGGAATTGACCGCGGGCTCGACATGGCATGCGGCCGGACTGCTGCCGCTCTTCAACATGAGCTACACCGTCGGCCAGCTGCACAAGTATTCGGTCGATCTCTACAAGCGGCTGCCGGAGGAGACCGGGCAGGACGTGAGCTTCCACGTGACCGGCAACCTGCGTCTCGCGACGACGCGCGACCGGATGGACGAGTACTACAAGTATTGCGGCACCGCGAACACGATCGGCGTCCCGTTTCGCGTGATCTCGCCGGCGGAGGTGAAGGAGCTGTGGCCCCTCGTCAATCTGGGCGACGGCGTCGACACGCCGAAAATCGTCGGCGCGCTCTACCATCCGGACGACGGCCACATCGCGCCGGTCGACCTTACGATGGCGCTCCGCCGCGGCGCGCGCAACTTCGGCGCGGACATCTGCGAGCGGACCGAACTGCAAAGCGTCACGCGGACGCCGTCGGGCGAATGGAAGCTCACGACGAATGCGGGCGAGGTGACGTGCGAGCACGTCGTCTGCGCCACCGGCAACTACGCGCGCGAGACGGGCCGCAAGTTCGGCCTCTCCGTCCCGGCGATTCCGGTCGAGCACCAGTACATCGTCTACGACGAATCGGAGGAGTTGAAGGCCTATCGAAAAAGCGGCAAGGGGGGCCATCGCGAGCTCGCGGTGCTGCGCGAATCCGACGCTTCGTACTATCTGCGCGAGGAGCGGTTGGGCTGGATCCTCGGACCCTACGAGACGGGCGCGCCTGCTCGCTTCGCCGACGGCGTGCCGCCGACGTTCGGCAAGGAGCTCTTCCCAGGCGATCTCGATCGGCTGCTGCCGCACGTCGAAGCCGCGATGAAGCGCGTGCCGTGTCTCGAGCACTGCGGGATCAAGACGATCGTCAACGGCCCCATCTCCTACACGCCCGATGGCAGTCCGATGATCGGTCCTGCATGGGGATTGCGCAACGTGTGGATCAACGAAGGGCACAGCTTCGGCGTCACAGCGGCCGGGGGCGCTGGCTGGCAGCTCGCCGAGTGGATCGTCGACGGGGAGCCCGGCATCGACATGCTGGCGGTCGATCCGCGCCGCTTCGGCGGCTATGCCGGCAAGCGGTTCACGGTGAGGAAGAACGAGGAAACGTATCGCAACGTGTTCACCGTCCACTATCCCGACGAGGAGCGCGAGGATGCGCGACCGGCGAAGACGAGCGCCGTCTACGAGAAGCTCAACCAGTTGGGCGCCGTCTGGGGACAGCGGTACGGCTGGGAACGCGCCAACTGGTTCGCGCCGAAGGGTGTGGAGCGCAAGGACCAGTGGAGCTTCCGGCGCAGCAACTATTTCGAGCATGTGGGAAACGAGTGCCGGCTGATGCGCGAGAAGGTCGGAATAATGGATCTGGCGCCCTTCACGAAGCACGAGGTGCGCGGACCCGGCGCGGAGTCGTGGCTCGATTCCCTCGTCGCCAACAAGGTGCCCACGAAGCAGGGGCGCATCGCGCTGTGCCATGCGCTGACGCAGCGTGGCGGCATTCGGACCGAGTTCACGATCACGCGGCTTTCCGACGAGCACTTCTACGTCGTGAGCGCGGGCGCGGCCGAGCGCTACGACGGCGACTACCTGCAGCGGATGCTGCCCGACGATCGCGAGTTCGAGATCTCCAACGTCACCACAAGCCGCGGCTGCTTCGTCGTTGCAGGGCCGAGGGCGCGCGATGTGATGGCGAAGGTCACCGATACGCCGCTCGATAACGCAAGCTTTCCATGGCTCACCGGTCAGGTGATCGAAACCGGCCTTGCGACCGACGTCTACGCGCTCCGCGTCAACTTCATCGGCGAATTGGGCTGGGAGCTTCACTTCCCCGTCGAGTATGCGAACGGCCTGTTCGAAGCCCTGTTCGCCGCGGGTCGCGAATACGGGATCGGCATGGTCGGGATGCGCGCGATGGAGTCGCTGCGCATCGAGAAGTCCTATCGCATGTGGGGCTCCGACCTCACGTCCGATTACACGCCCTTCGACGCCGGCCTCGACCGGTTCGTGCGCCTGGAGAAGGGCGACTTCGTCGGCAGGGCGGCGCTTGCGCGGCAGCGCGAGGCTGGCGTGCCGAATCGCTTCGTCACCCTGGAAGTGCACGGAGTCACCGACGCCGACCCGTGGGGCAACGAGCCTCTGTTCGTCGGAGGAGCGCTCGTCGGCCGCGCGACCGCGGGGAGCTACGGGCATGCGGTCGGCAAGAGCCTCGCGCTCGCCTATGTGCAGCCGGCCCACGCCGCAATCGGCGCATCCATGGAGATCGAGATCCTGGGCCAGAGAAAAAAAGCGACCGTGGTGGGCGAATCGCCCTGGGATCCGGAGAACCGGCGGCTTAGAAATTGAGTCGAACGGCGCGAATGATCGTGTTCGCGCTCGCCGGCTGGTCCGGCTTCTTCGTCATGGCCATCGAGCTCTTGAGCGGGCGGGTACTGGCGCCGTCTTTCGGCAACAGCATCTACGTCTGGGGCGCGGTCATCACCGTGTTCATGCTTGCGCTGGCTGTCGGCTACCTGGCCGGCGGGCAGATTTCCGTCTTCTCGCCCAGCCTCCGGCGCCTCGGGGCGCTGTTGATCGCGGCCGGCGCCGGCACGCTGCCGGTGGTGCTCTTCGGCAATGCGGCGCTCGACTGGATATTCGACCGCGTGTCGGATCCGCGATATGGCTCTCTCATGGCGTCGACGCTTCTGTTCTTCGTCCCCACCGCGATATCGGGGGCGGTGTCGCCCTATGCGGTACGCTTGCTCGTGCGTGACCTGCACGCGAGCGGCAAATCGGCAGGCTTGCTGTACTTTGTCTCGACGTTCGGCAGCGCCGCAGGCACGATACTGACTTCCTTCTATCTCGTGCTGCTGTTCGAGGTGAATACGATTCTGCTCGGTCTCATGCTCGTCTCCGTCGTGCTGGGGATTGCCGCAGTCGCGTGGCGGGAGCCGTCGCGATGAAGCACGGTGTGCTGTGCTCGGTCGCGCAGGCGCTGATCGTCGCGCTGGCGCTCTTCGCCTCGCCGCCGACCGCGGCGGTCGAGCTCCACACCGAGCGTTCGCTCTATCGCAACATCTTCGTGGTCGAGGACGGCGACATTCGCTGCATGAAGTTCGGCCGCAACACCGGCGGCCGGCAGACGTGCCAATCGAGGAGCGACCCCGATCGCATGGTGTTCGACTACACGCGCATGATGATGGCGGCGCTTTATCTGAATCCGTCGCCGCAGCGGATCCTTGTGATCGGGCTCGGCGGCGGCACGCTGCCCGGGGCGCTGCAGAAGCTCCTTCCGGCGGCGAACATCGACGTGGCCGAGATCGACCCTGCCGTGGTGCGTGTCGCCGGTAAATATTTCGGCTTCGCGCCGGGGCCTCGCACCAGCGTGTTCGAAGAAGACGGGCGCGTCTTTGCGAAGCGGATGGCAAAGCAGGGAATCCGGTACGATCTCATCATGCTCGACGCGTTCGATCACGAGTACATTCCGGAGCACATGCTGACGCGCGAGTTCCTGCAGGAGATCAAGGCGCTGCTTACCCCCGACGGCGTTCTCGCCGCGAACACGTTCGCGACCAGCAAGCTGTATGATTTCGAGTCGGCGACGTATTTCAGCGTGTTCGGCCAGTTCTACCGGCTGAAACGCGGCAACCGCGTCATCCTGGTTCGCCGAAGCGGATTGCCCGAGCGCGAGGAACTGACCCGCAATGCGGACGCGCTGCAAGCGCGGCTCGCACCGTTGGGAGCCGAGAAGGAGTGGCTGCTGCCGATGTTCGGCGTCGAATCCGGCTGGCCAAGCAACACCCGCGTTCTGACCGATCAATATTCGCCATCGAACTTGCTCAATGGTTCGTAGTTTCGCATGAAGATCTTCTCCCGTTCCGCGCTGCACGAGCACGAAGATCCGGCGCAGCGGGTGCAGGGCGTCGCAGCATTGCCGCCCGATTCCGGCGAGCTCACGCGCCTTCTCGCGGCCGATCCCGCACCCGAGGTTCGCAGCGCCGCGGCACGGCGGTGCACGGAGCTGCCGGCGCTCGTCGACGCGCTCTCCACCGAGGCCGATCCCACAGTGCGCGCAACGGTCGCAGCGGCCTTGGGCAACGTGGTGTCCGACACGGCGGATGCTACGGCCGCTACGGCCTTCCTCGCGCACGACGCATGCACCGATGCCGTTCGTGCCGAAGTCGCCCGCCGTACGACCGATCCGGAGCGGCGCCGGGTCGCGCTGTCGAACATTCGCGACGAAGGCTTGCTGGTCGACGTCGCCGTGGGTGCCGAGCGGGCGGAGACGCGCCAGGAGGCGGCGGGTCGCGTGACGACACCCGAGGCGCTTCGCCGGATGGCCGAGGCCGCAAAGAACAAGGATCGCGGCGTCGCGCGCATGGCGCGCCAGCGCATCGACGCGATCGAGGAGCGCGACGGCAAGGAAAAGGCCGCCGATGAGCTCATCGCGCAGCTCGACGCGCTCGCGGCGAAGCCTGGGTCCATCCTGAGCGCCGTCGTCGACGTCGATCACCGGTGGGATGCGCTTCACCTGGAAGGCGACGACACGCGACGGGTGCGCTGGGATGCCGCCCGCGCCGTCGTGCAAGCGCGATTCGACCGCGAGCGCGACGAGCATCGCGCGCGGACGCAGTTCGACCGCCGGTTGCGTGAATGGATCGATGCGCTGCAGCCACCCGCGGACGCCGACGGCTTCGAGTTGAAGCGCGGCGAGCTTGCGGCGTTGCGCGACATCGCGAAGAGCCACGACGACGCGAACGCGCTGTCGATGCTGGACGAGGCGGAGGCGCGCCTCGCCGGCTGGGCGCGCGATCGGGATGCCGCCGCGGGCGCGGAAGCGCTCGTCGTCGAGGCGGAGAAACTGGCGGCGGATACCTCCATCGACAACGGCGGATTGCCCGAGCGCTGGAGCGCGCTCGACCGCTCGATGCGCACGCCCGCGCTCACGCAGCGGTTCGAAGCCGCGTTGATCGTCATCGAGCAGCGCCGGCTCGCGCAGGTGCAGGCGGCGCAGCAGGTGGCGACCCAGGCGCGCTCGCACGTGCACACGCTGTTGCACACCGCCGAGCAGGCGCTCGCTGCGGGACAGCTGCACTCGGCGCGCGCGGCCGCGGACGAAATACGCACGGCGAAAGCGAACGCCGGTGTGTTGCCCAAGCCGACGGTGCAGCGCATCAGCCGGTTGGTGCAGCAGCTCACCGAGCTCGAGCGCTGGGAATCGTTCGGGCAGCGCCAGGCGCGCGAGCAACTTTGCGAACGCGCGGAAGCGCTCCTCGTTCCAGGAATGGATGCGCCGCGGCTCGCGGCCGAAGTGCAGAAGCTGCGCAACGAATGGAAGGCGCTCGACCAGCAGCACGCGGGCGTTCCCAAGTCCGTCTGGGAGCGCTTCGACGGCGCTTGCGAGAAAGCCTACGCGCCGGCGGCGCGGCACTTCGCCGAAATGGCGGCCCAGCGGAAGGAAGCGCGCAGGAAGCGCGAGGAGTTCATTGCCGCCGCGACTGCTCGCGTGCCGACGCTGCTCGCCGAGCCGCGCGACATGCGCGCGATCGAGCGCTGGCTGCGCGAAACGGACAAGACCTGGCGGGAAGGCGATCTCGGCAGCGTGGAGCCCGGCGCATGGAAAAAGCTCGATGCGCGGATGAAGGCTGCGCTGTTGCCGTTGCGCGAGGTGCTGTCGTCGGCGCGCGACTCCGCGAAGGCCGGGCGACAGGCGCTGATCGCGGAAGTGACGGCGCTCGGCGCGAAAGCGCTGGACCGTGAAGCGCCGTCGCAAGTGAAGGCGATCCAGGCGAAGTGGCAGACGGAAGCCAAGGCAAACCCGCTTCCTCAGCGCGACGAGCGCGCGCTGTGGGAAGAGTTTCGGGCGGCGTGCGATGCCGTGTTTACCGCCCGCAATGCCAAGCGCAAGGAAGAGGACGATCGCCGCCAAGGCAAGGACCGAGCGCTCGAGGACATCGTCGTCGCGCTCGAGCGGCTGAAGGACGCGACCGACAAGGACGACGCCGAAGTTCGTCGCGCGCTGCGCGATGCGCAGGATCAATGGCGGCAGCGCACGGGTCGTGCCGATGCGCCGCGCCCGGCGATGGAAACGCGTTTTCGCAACGCGAAGTCGGCCGTGGAGACGATGCTTGCGGGCCGCGGGCGCTCGCGCGAGGCTGCGGTCTGGCAGACGCTCGCCGCGAAGGAACGTCTTTGCGACGAGCTCGATCGCTCGGTCCTCGACGGCGCGGTGACCGCGCAAACGTCAGGCGATGCGGTCGCAGCGGACGGATCTGCGCCGGTGAGCGAAGCCGCGGAGCACCCGGTGCTTGCGAGCTGGGTTGCATTGCCGGTGCTGCCTGCCTCGTCCGAGCAGAAAATGGTCGCGCGCCGCGATGCCGCACTCGCCGCGTTCGGCGATCCTGCGGCCGCAGCCAAACACGGGAAGCGCATCGAAGAAGGCGCCGCGCCGCGGCGCGAGTCGCTGCTCGAGCTCGAGATGATGTTGAAGCTCGACAGCCCGCCAGAGATGCAGGCGATGCGGCTCGCGCTGCAGGTGAAGCAACTGAAGGAGCGATTCAGCAGCTCTTCGACGGGCGGCGCGAAGACGCCCGCCGACCTCCTGCTGCAATGGTGCGCGCAACCTGGTGTGGTCAACGCGATCGATCGCCAACGCCGGGACCGCGTGTTCGCGGCCATCCCGAGAGCCGTTTAGCCATGGGGCCAGTCGCCAGCGGACCGGCGCGAAAAATTCTTCTCGCCTGATCCCCGCCCGGATTCTCGTCCATGAAGGAGCGTGCAATGTCGCCCTCACGCCCGGAAGCCCACGCCGCCCGAGCTTTGCGCGACGTCTTCGCCGCCCTCGTTCTGGCGGCCTCGCTGATCGTCGTCGCTTCGCCGGCTGCGACGCAGGTGCCGCAGGCTGCAGTGCGGCCACGGGTGGTGCTGCAGATGAGCGACGCGGATCCCGCCAAGTGGAACCTCGCGCTCAACAACGCGAAGAACATCCAGACCGATCTCGGCGCGGCGAACGTCGACATCGAGCTCGTGGCCTACGGTCCCGGAATCGGGATGCTGAAGGCCGACTCGGTCGTCGGCAACCGCGTCGACGAAGCGATCGCGGCGGGCGTCAAGGTCGTTGCTTGCGAAAACACGATGAAGGGCCAGAAGCTCTCGCAGACCGACATGCTGAACAAGCTCAGCTACGTGCAGGCCGGCGTCGTCGAGATCATGCAGCGGCAGCAGCAGGGCTGGTCGTACATTCGTCCGTAGCAAACCGGAGGATTTCACCAGCCCCCGGCCTAGGTCGCGCTCTGCGGCGCCGCGCTGTCCGTCTCATGCGCGGGCGCATCGTCGCAGATCTTCGCCACGGCGGCGTTCGCTTCGGACGCCGAGCCCTCCACGACGTAAACCATCCTTGCCGGCTTGGCAATCGCTAGAATGCGCTCGTCGCCCGAGGGGCCCGAGGGCAGCATGACAGTAATCGCAAACACGGCGGCGGAGATGGCGATGGCGGCGAGGCCGCAGGCTGCGCGTGGGATCGAGGCTTCGTAGCGGTTCATGGCGGTGGCTCCTTGGTAGTGGCTGCTGTCTTCGGTTTGATGCGTCGGACGGCGTTCCGGATTCACTCCCCAGATATCCTTCTTTCTCGTCGCCGTCGTCTGGGTATGGGCGCATCGTAGGGAGCGCCCGGGACACGCTCAACGCTCAAGTGACGAAGCGTGCGAATCGAGCCTTGAAATGACAGCAACGCCGACGGAGCGGACTCGATGACCCCCGGGCCCCTGGAAGGATCACCGGATCGATTACCCCCGCGACCGCACGCTCGCGCGCAAGGCCTCGCCCGGCTCTCCAACCTCTTCCTCGCGGCGCTGCGGCGCCTGCTCTACGTCGTGGTCCGCACGCGCGTGACCCCTCCGCCGGCGGAATTGCGCGTCGACCGGGACCGCCCGCTCTGCTACGTGCTGCAGGATCGGCTGCTGTCGAGCGTCCTCGTGCTGGAGGAAGAGGCCAGGCGGCTTGGACTGCCGTCGCCCCTGGCCCCGATAGGACTCGAGTTTCCGGCCGCGAAGCGCGCGGTCTTCTCGGTGATCCTGAATCCGAATCCGCTGAGCACGCGGACGGCCGAGCCCTCGGCCGCGCTCGCCCAGATGACGGCGGCGCTGTTCCGCGATCCGACGCTCGACATACAGCTCGTGCCCGGCACCGTGCTGTGGGGCCGTTCCCCGCACCAGCAGGATTCGCTGCTGAAGGCTCTGTTCGCGGACGCCTGGGCGAGCGTCGGTCCCATCCGCCAGCTGGCGATCATCCTGCTGCACGGCCGCCAGACACGGGTGACGTTCGGCGAAGCGATCTCACTGCGGCGGCTGATCGGCGACGAGGGCGACGAGCCGACGGCCGTGCGCAAGGCCAACCGCTTCCTGCGCTTCTACTTTCGCCGGATGCGCGAAGCGGCGATCGGGCCCGATCTCTCGCACCGGCGCAACCTCATCCGATCGATGATCGCGTCCGCCGAATTGCGGCAGGCGATTGCCGAGGAAGCGCAGCGGCTCGGCATTCCGATCGCCGCAGCGGAAGACAAGGCGCGCCGGTTCGCATGGGAGATCGCGTCGGACTGGAGCTATCCGGTGGTCCGCGCCGGCGAGTTACTGCTCCGCAAGCTGTGGCGCCGGTTGTACGACGACGTCGAGGTATTGCACGCCGACGCGCTCGCGAAGATCGCGCCGGGCAAGGGACTCGTGTATCTCCCCAACCATCGCAGTCACCTCGACTACCTGCTGCTGTCGTACCTCGTGCACGCGCAAGGACTCGCTCCGCCGCACACCGCCGCCGGCGCCAACCTCAATTTCCCGATCGTCGGGCCCATCCTTCGCCGCGGCGGCGCGTTCTTCCTGCGCCGAAGCTTCAAGGGCGAGCCGTTGTATGCAGCGGTGTTTCGGGAATACCTGCACGCGATGCTCGCGAAGGGCTTTCCCATCGCGTACTTCATCGAGGGGGGACGCAGCCGCAGCGGACGCACGCTCGCTCCAAAGGGAGGCCTCCTCGGCATGACGGTCGAAAGCTTCATGCGCGAGCATCCGCGCCCCCTGCTTCTGGTCCCCGTCCATTTCAGCTACGAAAAGCTGTTCGAGGGGCGCACCCTCGCAGCCGAGCTCGAAGGGCAGCCGAAGAAGGGCGAATCGTGGGGCGCGCTCATCAGCGCGGCGCGGAACCTGAAACACATCTATGGCACCGTGCACGTCAACTTCGGCACGCCGCTGTCCGTCGACGAATTCCTGGACCGGGTGGCGCCCGGCTGGCACGCGCTCACCGGTGCCGAGCGGCGGGACAAGGCGCGCGAGCTCACGCCGATCCTCGGCCGCGAGATGGCGCAGCGAATCAACTCCGCGGTCGTCATCAATCCGGTCCAGCTGTACGCGCTCGCGATCGTGCCGAGCCCCCGTCACGCGCTCGACGAGCGCGCGCTCGCCCAGCAGATCGAGTGGCTCAAAACGATCGCGACCCGGTTCCCTTACGCACCCGAAGCAGTGCTTGCCGCCGACGATGCGGCGCAGGTGATCGCGCAGGCCGAAAAGCTGGGGTACGCGAAGCGCGTTCCGCATCCGCTCGGCGACGTGATCACCGTGCCGGAGAAGGACGTCGCGGCGCTCAATTACATTCGCAACAACGCGCTCCATGCCTATGCGCTCCCCGCGCTCGTTGCAAACCTCGTGGTGTCGAGGCGCGAAGTCACGGCGGAGCGCGCCGCGGAATTCGCCGAGGGCGGACTGCCGTTCCTCCGAGCGGAGCTGATGCTGCGCCACACGGCTGCGGAAGCGGCGGCGGAATCGCAGCGCCTCGTCGAGCTCTTCGTCGAGCTCAAGTGGGCGCGCGAATCGGCCGATGGTGCCGTGCGGGCAGCGGACCGCTACAGCCCGGAGCACGCGGGACTCGAGCTCCTGGCCCGGTCGCTGCGGCACCTCTTGCGCCGCAACTACCTGACGATCGCGTTGCTCACGGGGTTCTCACCGGACGGCGTGCCGCGCAAGCGCCTCGAAGACCTGATGCAGCTCCTGACGCAGCGGCTGTCGCTGCTGTTCGAGTTCGCACCGCCAGATTTCTACGAGCGGTCGACCTTCGCCTCGTACATCGACACGCTGATCGAGAACGGGCTCGTCGACGAGGCCGCGGATGGAACGCTCAGGTTGCACGCGCAGGCGCGCGCGTGGGAGAAGCACCTCGAGCGCCTGTTGCCCGCCGACGCGGTGATCGCGATCCGACGCGTCGCGGGGCGGGAATCCTGACCGCCGGCGCGTCCCGCTACCCGCTGTTGCGCAGTCCCGCCGCGAGTCCGTTGATCGTCAGATGGATCGCGCGGCGCGTGCGCTCGTCGGTCTGGCCGCCGCGATGCCGGCGCAACAGCTCGACCTGCAGGTGGTTGAGCGGATCCAGGTAGGGAAAGCGATTGCGGATGCTGCGCGCGAGCGTCGGATTGTCGTCGAGCAGCGTTGCCTGACCGGTGATCGCCAGCACGTGACGGATCGTGCGCGCATGCTCGGAGGCGATCCGGCGGAAGATCGGCTCGCGCAGCGTCACGTCGGGAACGAGTTCCGCATAGCGCGAGGCGATCGCAAGGTCGGTCTTCGCAAGCACCATCGCCATGTTCGACAGCATGCTGCGGAAGAACGGCCAGCGGGCATGCATCTCCGTCAGCAGAGCGTGACCCTGCTCGGCGCCGCCGGCGTGCTGGTCGAGCCACGTCTCGATCGCGAGCCCGAAGCCGTACCACCCCGGCAGCATGAGCCTGCACTGGCCCCAGCTGAACACCCACGGGATTGCGCGCAGGTCCTCGATGCGGGTGGACGACGTGCGCGACGCCGGCCGGCTGCCGATGTTGAGTCCCGCGAGCTCGGTGATCGGCGTCGCGGCGCGGAAGTACTCGACGAACCCTGGCGTGCGGTAGACGAGGTCGCGGTACGCCGCGAGCGCGTGTCGTGACAGCGCATCCATCGCTTCGTAGAAGACCGGCGCGCGATCCTCCAGCCGCTCGCCGTCGATCATGCTGGCCTCGAGCGTCGCCGCGACGAGCGTCTCCAGATTGCGCCGGCCGAGATCGGGATCCGAATACTTGCTCGCGATGATCTCGCCCTGCTCGGTGATCCGCAGGCCGCCGCTGACGCTGCCGGGGGGCTGCGCGAGGATTGCCTCGAAGCTCGGTCCTCCTCCTCGTCCGACCGTGCCGCCGCGGCCGTGAAAGAAGCGGAGCTTCACGGCGTGGTCGCGAAACACGTCGACCAGCGCGAGCTCGGCGCGATACAGCGACCAGTTGGCCGCGAGATAGCCGCCGTCCTTGTTGCTGTCGGAGTAGCCGAGCATCACTTCCTGCCATCCGTCGCGGCCGTCGATCCAGCGGCGATAGAGCGGCAGCGCGAACGCGGCGCGCATGATGTCGGGCGAGCGCGCGAGATCGTCGATGGTCTCGAACAGCGGGACGATGTTCACCGCGAGCGCATTGCCGCGCAGCAGCCCGACTTCCTTCAGCAGCACGGCGACTTCGAGCAGGTCCGAGACCGACTGGCACTTCGAGATCACGTAGTTCGGCAGCGCGGCCGCGCCGAAGCGGCGATGGATGTCGGCGGCCATCTCCAGCACGGCGCGCTCGGAGCGCGCGACGTCGGAGTACGTGAGATGCGGCGAGTGCAGAAGCCGCGGGCTTTCGAGCTCGGCGGACAGCAGGGCGACTCGCGCGGGCTCGGCGAGCGACTTGTAATCGACGGCCGCGCCGGCGCGCGCAAGAAGCTCGGCGATCACCGCCTCGTGCACGTCCGAGTTCTGGCGCAGGTCGAGCACGGCCAAGTGGAAACCGAACACTTCCACGGCACGAATCAGCGGCGAAAGACGCCCTTCGGCGAGCGGCGTCGCGCCGTGGCCGGCAAGCGAGGTTTCAATCACCCGCAGATCCGTGAGGAGATCGTCGGGACTTGCATAAGCCGGCAACGCGGCGTGCGGCGCGAGCGGCGGAACGTAGCCCGCGAGCGATTGGGCCGTCCTGGCAACGCGGCCATAGACGCCGATCAGCGCCTGGCGATAGGGCTCGTCGCTACGGTGCGGGTTGGGATCGCGCGCCGCGTCGGCGAGCCCAAGCAGTTCCTTCGATGGCGTCACGAGCCGCGTGGAAAGGGACAGCTCGGCGCCGAGACGGTGGATCTCGTCGAGATAATGCGTGAAGGCGACCGTCGCCTGGCGGTCGATCGCGTAGGAGAGCGTCTTGCTGTTGACGTTCGGATTGCCGTCCCGGTCGCCGCCGATCCACGATCCGAGCCGCAGGAACGGCGGTATCGCGACGTCGCTCACCTTGAACTTCGCCTGCAGCTGCGCGGCGAGCGCGAGGTAGATCTTCGGCACCTGCGCGAGGAACGTATAGCGGTAGTAGGCGAGGCCGTTCTCGATCTCGTCCTGCACGTTGAGCTTGCTGAGACGGATCATCGCCGTCTGCCACAGGGCGAGCACCTGCCGGTAGAGGCCCCCTTCGAACTCCACCGTCTCGTCCGCAGTGAGCTCGCCGCGGTCCCGCCAATGCAGGAGACGCGCGACTTCGCGCTCGCAATCGAGAATGCTTTTGCGCGACACCTCGGTCGGATGCGCGGTCAGCACCGGGCTCACGAGCGCATCCTCGAGCCACGAAGCGAGTCGCGCGCCGTCGATCCCATGGTCCGCGATGCAGTCGAGCGCGTCGGCGATGCTTCCCCGCTGCGGCGGCGATCCCGCCAGCGCATGGATGCGGCGGCGCCGGTTCTGGTGGACGTCTTCGGCGATATTGACGAGGTGCGAGAAGTAGCTGAAGGCGCGGACGATGTCGAGCGTCTGCGCGATGGGCAGGTCGTTGAGCAGCGCGACGAGCTCCTGCCGCACCGCCGGCGCAGCGCCGTCCACCGCGCGCCGGAAGCGCACCGCCGTCTGGCGAATGGCCTCGATGCGGGCG
>Ga0070670_100002560_pt1 | contig 15020 bp, 13 predicted proteins | sample KBSS63metaG_FD_64665 | JGI IMG/M metagenome (GOLD analysis project Ga0070670, IMG submission 64665) | Switchgrass rhizosphere microbial communities from Kellogg Biological Station, Michigan, USA - KBS S6-3 metaG | ecosystem: Host-associated > Plants > Roots > Rhizosphere > Soil ... | reverse complement strand
CTCGGCCGCCCGCTTCTGCTCCTGGTACTTGAACTTGCCGTAGTCCATCAGCCGGCACACCGGCGGATCGGCCTGGGCGACGATCTCGACCAGATCGACGTCCTGCTCGCCGGCGAGGCGCAAGGCCTCGGCGATCGGGACTATTCCCAGTGGTTCGTTCTCGGGTCCGTTGAGACGGACTTCAGGGGCGAGGATTTCCCGGTTGAGCCGGTGCTTGCGCTCGGCGTTGGGTTGACGGCGGTCAGCGAAAGTAGCGATGTCGAATGCCTTTCATCGAGCCCCAAGGCAGCGGAGCCCACAAAACAACAAGCGCGCCCGTGGCCCGAATGACGCTTCGGGCCGAGAGCTCTCACGCTTTCTGGGCGATGTCGACGGCGATCTTCGAGGAGAAGTCGCCGAGCGGCATCGCACCGAGGTCGCGGTTGCCCCGGGCGCGCACGGAAACGGCCCCGTTTGCCTTCTCCTTGTCGCCTACGACCAGGATGTACGGGACCTTTTGCAACGAATGCTCGCGGATTTTATAGTTGATTTTCTCGTTCCGCAAATCCAGGGCTACTCTAAGTCCTTGTTTTTGCAGCGTTTTGACAACCTCCTGGGCGTAGTCGGCCTGGTTTTCGGTGATCGTCAGCACGCTCGCCTGGACCGGCGCCAGCCAGGCCGGCAGGGCGCCAGCGTGATGCTCGAGCAGCATGCCGATGAAACGCTCGAAGCTGCCGACGATCGCGCGGTGCAGCATCACGGGAAAAGCCCGGCCACTGGTCTCGGTCACGTAGTCGCCGCCGAGCCGCTCGGCGGTGTTGAAGTCGACCTGCATCGTGCCCAGCTGCCACGCTCGGCCAAGCGCGTCCTTCAGCGTGTATTCGATCTTCGGCCCGTAGAAGGCGCCGTCGCCCGGGGCGATCACGAACTCGCAGCCCGAGCGGCGCAGCGCTTCCTGCAGCGCGTACTCGGCCTTGTCCCAGAGATCGTCGGCGCCGACGCGGTTGTCGGGCCGGGTCGCGACCTTGTAGATGATCTCGCTGAAGCCGAAATCGCGGTAGACCTTCTGCAGCTGCTCGGTGTAGGCGACGCACTCGTCGAGGATCTGGTCCTCGGTGCAGAAGACGTGACCGTCGTCCTGCGTGAAGCCGCGGATGCGCATGATCCCGTGCAGCGCGCCGCTCGGCTCGTTGCGGTGGCACTGGCCGAACTCGCCGTAGCGGATCGGCAGCTCCTTGTAGCTGCGCAGGTGCGACTTGAAGATCAGCACGTGGCCGGGGCAGTTCATCGGCTTGAGCGCGTATTCCCGCTTCTCCGATTCGGTGGTGAACATGTTCTCGCGGTAGTTCTGCCAGTGACCCGTCTTTTCCCACAGGCTCTTGTCGAGGATCTGCGGACCCTTGACCTCGAGATAGCCGGTGTCGCGGTAGACGTCGCGCATGTAGCGCTCGATCGCCTGCCAGAGCGCCCAGCCCTTCGGGTGCCAGAAGACGACGCCGGGAGCGACCTCGTCGATGTGGAACAGGTCGAGCTCGCGGCCGAGCTTGCGGTGGTCGCGCTTCTCGGCCTCCTCGAGCATGTGCAGGTACTGCTGCAACTCGTCCTTGGTCGCCCAGGCTGTGCCGTAGATGCGCTGGAGCATCTCGTTCTTGGAGTCGCCGCGCCAGTAGGCGCCGGCGACCTTCATCAGCTTGAAGTGCCTGAGCTTGCCGGTGCGCGGCACGTGCGGGCCGCGGCAGAGATCCTCGAACGCGCCCTCGCGGTAGAGCGAGACGTCCTCGCCCGCCGGAATGCTCGAAATGATCTCGGCCTTGTAAGCCTCGCCCATCGCATTGAAATGGGCCACCGCCTCGTCGCGCGGCAGCACTCGTCGTGTCACCGGCTCGTCCTTCTTCGCGAGCTCGGCCATCTTCGTCTCGATCGCGGCGAGGTCCTCCGGCGTGAACGGCCGCTTGTAGGCGAAGTCGTAGTAGAAGCCGTTCTCGATCACCGGGCCGATCGTCACCTGCGCGTCGGGGAACAGCTCCTTGACCGCGTACGCAAGCAAGTGCGCCGTCGAGTGGCGGATCAGCTCGAGGCCGTCGGCGTCCTTGTCGGTGACGATCGCGAGGCGCTCGTCGTGGTCGATCACGAAGCTGGTATCGACCAGGCGACTCTGCTTGCCCGAGCCGACGCGGCCGCCGAGAGCTGCCTTGGCCAGGCCGGGGCCGATCGACGCGGCGACTTGCTCGACCGTCACCGGGCCGGGATAGTCGCGATGCGAACCGTCGGGAAGCTCAATCGAGATCATGGGGACACTCCAGCAATGAAAAAAGCGCGGAAGGCCGCGCTTTGCTTGAACGAGAGCAACAGGAAGCGGGATGCGGGGACGCGCGGCGACCTACACCCTCCGGCCGGGGGTGGTAGTTCGCGGTGTCATAACCGTCATGCCTTTCTCGCCCTTGTAGTGCTCGTGCTTCTTGCAGAGTCGGCCGCCATTGTAGTTGACGGTCGTCAAAACGGCAGGAGCGAGACGTTCGCGGTTCGTTCGATCAGCCACAGAAGCCCGATCGCGATCGCGACCAGCGAGCCGGCGCCGATCACCCCGCGCGGATAGCCGCGCCAGCGTCGCAGCGCGAACAGCGCCGTGGTCACGACCGCGACGATCAGCAGCTGGCCGACCTCGAGACCGAGGTTGAACTGCAGCAACGCCCAGGCGAAGGCAGCGCGCGGCAGGTTCAGCTCGGCGAGCACGTTGGCGAAGCCGAATCCGTGGATCAGGCCGAACACGAAGGCCACGACGACGCGGCGAACCGGAAAGATCGGCAGGACGTTGTCGAGCGCGGCCAGGATGATCGTCACGGCGATCGCCGGCTCGATGAAGCTCGGCGGCAGCGACACCAGCTTCAGCGCGGCAAGCGCGAGCGTGATCGAGTGGGCGACGGTGAATGCGGTGACGATGCCCGCGACCGGCAAGACCGCCTGCGACAGCCGCTCCACCGGACGCCACCCGGTGGGTGTTCGCCGCATCACCGAGGGCAGCAACAGGCAGAGCAGGAACAGCACGTGGTCGTAGCCGGTGAGGATGTGGCGAACGCCTTCGCCGAGGAATTGCCATCGCGAGCTCGCGACTTCACGCCGAGTGCCCACCTCGCCGCGCGCGGACGACGCGCCATCCGCGCTCGCTGCCGCGCGCGCGCCCGCGCTGTCTGCCGGTGCGATCGTCGGCTCGAGCACCGAGACCACGATCTCCTGCCCCGGTCGCTGCAGCTTGGCGATGCCGCGATGGGTCGGGTCGACGTCGGCAAAGAGCGAGTAGACGATCCGCGGCGCCATCGGCAGCGTGCAAGGCGAGCTGAGATGCAGCACCGCATAGGCGCCATCGTTGCGACGCTCGAGGCCGCGCCCCGTTGCCGTCAGCGCACAGCCTTCGATGCGCAACCGCTGCAGCGCATACGCTTCGATGCGTGGCCAGGCGGTGCGCACCTCGCCCCAGGTGAGCTTGCCGTCGCCATCGCCGTCGAGGTCGATGGCCACGTCAAGATCGCGCAAGGCGATGTCCCAGCGCGCATCCAGCCTGGCGGGCCCTGCCGTCAGCTGCAGGTACGAGTCGCTCGCCTTGTGCGCCTCGGCGATGGCGGCAACGGCCAGCAACGCGATGGCGACGAGCGCGCTCGCCGCGGCGCGCCAGGCCGAACGCCGGCCGCGACGCTCAGAGCAAGGCATCGATGCGTCGGTCGTGCAGGCCGACCGCCGCTTTCAGTCGGCGCGCCTCCTCGATCGCTTCGCGCCGCCCGCTCGCCCGCGCCGCTTGGGCGAAGACAAGCAGGTCGAGCGGCTCGCGCTGCCGAGCGACGTCGCCGCGCGCGAGGTCGAGCGCGCGCTCGGGCGAACGCTCGACGACGAGGGCGAACATCGCCTGCTCGCGGCCGTGGAAGACGCGTGCCTCGGGTCGCTCGTTGGCCAGGGCGATGCGCTCGCGCATCTCGGCGACGTCGCGCTCGCCTTGCGCAGTCTTGGCGAGCGTGCCGGCGATCGCCAGGCGCAGCACGACGGTGTCGGTGCGGGTCTCGTCCTTCAGCACCATGAGCGCTTCCGACGGCCGGCGCTGTGCGATCAGGAAATCGGCATAAGCGATCGCGGCATAGGTGTCGGGGCCGAGGCGAAGCACGGCGCGGTAGGCGGCATCGGCGGCGGCGACGCGACCGTCGCGCTCCTCCAGCTCGGCCAGCGACGTCGTGAGCCAGGCACGCGTTCCCGAAGCCAGCCGCGGGTCGGCGAGCATCGCCTCGAAACTCTTGCGCGCCACGCCCACCTCACCGCGCAAGGCCGCGTTTTCCGCCAGGCATGCGGTGGCGTACACGTTCACCCCGGCTCCGCCGACCTCGCGACACGCGGCGTCGGAGTCGGCGTATCCGCCTTGCACGCGCAGCACCGTCGCCAGCGTCAGCCAGGCTTGCGCGTTGCGCTCGCTGTCCACGCGTGCCAGCAGCAGCCGCAGGTCGGCAACCGCGGCGTCGAACTCGTGCAGGTACTGCTGCAGTGTCGCTCGCATCAGCAGCAAGTCGGAAGGCATGTGAGCGGCGTCGGGCCAGCCACGCAGCGCCGCCAGGGCCAGCCCGGCAAATCGCGGGTCACCGGACTCGTGGGCCTGGTCGAGATAGCGTTGCGCCACCTTCATCGCGAGCACGGAATCGCCAGGCCGCTCTGCCAGTGCCTTGCGCAAGCGTCGATCGTCGCCGCGGCTGCCCGACGTCGCCGGCAGCACCTCGATCACTTCGTCGTCGCGACTCGGCGTGATCGGCGCTGCCTCTGCGGCGCCGATCGCGACGGTCAAAAAAAGACCGGCGGCCAAGGCGCCGGTCCAGAAATTCGAAGGTCGCATCGCGGAATCGTAAGCGTGGCGAGCCGAGGCTCGCCACGCCGTTCCTCAGTTGACGGCCTGCGGCTCGCTCGTCTCGTCGCTCGGACCGGCGACGCCGGTCGTGTCGACCGGCTCGAGCATGTCCGCCGCCGACGCGACCAGCTCCTTGAGATAGGAGATGAAGCCGTCGATCGACTGGCTCGCGCTCGCCGGCACCTGAGCGGTCGCCGACGGCGGCGGGGGGTTGTCGTCGCCGCCGCCGCACGCCGTGACGAGCGCCGCCGCCATCAGCGCGCCAAGAAGTGTCTTCTTCATTCGCCTTCTCCTTACTTCGCGCCCGGCAGCGGCGTGCCGAGGTAGGGGAACGTCGGCAGCAGCGGGCCGGCCGCCCTGACCTTCGGGCCGGCCTGGTCGACGCCGTCGTGCAGGCCGAACGCCGCCGCACCGAGCGGCACCGCGCTCGGCTTGCAGCTCGCACCCAGCTTGTAGGTGTCGGCGTTGCCGTTGGCGACGCACAGACCCCCCATGACCGCGATCAGCGAGATGTCGACGACGTCGTCGCTTGGCCGGCGCCCGTTGGGATAGCCGGCGAGGTCCTTCGGCGCGGGGCCGAGCAGTCCACCGAGCAGGCCGAGCCGGTTTTGCGTCGCTTCCGCGGTCGGCGCGATCGCCGTGTTGAGGCGCAGCATCTCCGACGCGACTCCGGTCGCCGGCGAGGCCGTGAAGGCCTTCGGCTGGTTGACGCCGACGATGCCGGTGAGAAACGTCGTCACCAGGTCGCTGCGAGGGAAGTTCGTCGGCGCGATGTTCGGCGTCGCGAGCGCGATCTCGACCAGCGCCGGCAGCGTCGGGTGGGTGACGTAGGTCGCGAACTGGCCGTCGTCCTTCGGTTTCGAGTTGTTGAACTTGTCCTTGTCTGGGAGGCCGATCACGACCTCGTTCACCAGCGGCATCCCGAGCCGGGAGACCTGGGTCCACGCACCGCCGACGATCGCCGACGTCTGATAGCCGGGCTTGGGCGCGCTGCTCAGCAGCGAGCCCTGGCGCAGGCTGGCGGTGGTCCAGCCGCCGATCACGGTGTCGCCGCCGGCGACCAGACAGCTTGTCGGCACCTCGAGCGCGAGCGCGGTGACGTTGGCGTCCGACAGGTCGTCGGCACCGGCGTCCTTCTTCGAGTTGTCGAGCAGGAACGCCGCCTCGGCGGGCGTGAAGTCGGCCGCGCCGGGGACATTGAGCAGATCGAAGATCACGCCCAGATTGACCGCGAACGGGTCCTTGCGCTGGCCCACGAAAACCTTGCCCGGCGCAGAGCAGCCGGGGATGTTGACGGCATAGATGTGCTGAGCCGCATAGCCGGCGTAGTCGGGAATGGTCTTCATGCCGATGTTGTCCGACGGCTTGGCGAAGACGTTGTTGCCGGTGGCGACGTTGGTCACCTGGCCGCGCGTGCCGGTGCGGCGATCGCCGCGAACGATGTCGACGGTGAAGGTCTCGTTGACGTTGAGCGTGGCCGCGTTGGCCGCCGACACCTGGCCGAACTGGGTCAGCGGAATCGCCACGTCCTTGGTGCTGCCGGCCGTGCCGATCGCCAGCGTCTTGGACTTCAGCGCGTTGTTGAAGCGGAACTGGAACGTGATGTCTTCCTTGCCGTCGCCGTTGTTGTCGATGTGGATTTCGTACAGCGCATTCGGGTCGAGCTTGAAGTAGTTCGGGCCGCCGTAGGCGTCCTGCAGCGGCAGGTAGTTGGCGACCAGCGTGACATAGCCGGGGCCGACGAGACGGCTCGGCTCGTAGCTGTTGAACATGTAGAAGTCGGTGCCATCGACCTTGGGCGTGGTCGTGATGGCAGGCGCCTCGCGGTGGCTCGAGGCCTGCGCGGGCGGTGCCGCCAGTCCGGCCAGCGCGGCAACCGCCGCCACGACGGGCAGCAGCGCAGGACGGGCGCGGGGATGGGTTTTCTTCATTGCTTCGCTCCTCGGTTGAGATCGATCGACAACATCGCCCGGAACGGCGCCGGACTCCTGATTCCCCGACGGTCGAGACCCTCGGTCCGCGGCTCATACGCAGCCGATGGGGGCGCGGATGCAGAATTCGGTCGCAGCTCGGTAATGCGCGACGCGCACGCGCGACCCAGAGCCATCGCATGCATCAGGAGCGGCCATGTCGCGACTCGCTTTCCCGCTTCGCCCCGGCGCCTCGCCGGCCCGGGTCGTCCCGCTCGCACTGACGGCGCTCGCCGTCTTTGGACTGGGGCCGGCGCGGGCCGGCGACGCCTGCAGCGCAACGAGCGCGCGGACGACCGCGCCGCTGGTGGAGCTCTATACCTCGGAGGGCTGCAATTCGTGCCCGCCAGCCGACCGCTGGCTGTCCAGGCTCAAGGCCGACCCGGCGGTGGTCGCCCTCGCCTTCCACGTCGACTACTGGGACCGACTCGGCTGGAAGGACCGCTTCGCCAGCGCCGCGTTCACGCAGCGCCAGGCGGCGCAGCAGGCGACCAACGGCGCCCGCTTCAGCTACACGCCGCAGGTGGTCGTCGACGGTCGCGACCGCACCGACTGGTCGTCGGCAGCGCCCGGTTCGGGCTCACGACCGGTCGCAGCGGTCGAGGTGACGCTGGCACAGGACGGCGACCGCTTCGTCGCCACCGTGGTCCCGGGCGCCAACGCGCCGAAGCGGCTCGCCGCGTACTGGGCGGTGACCGAGCAGGGCCATGTCAGCGCGATCAAGGCAGGCGAGAACCAGGGCGCGACGCTGCATCATGATTTCGTCGTCCGCGACTACGAGCCGGTGCGCGAGTGGAGCGCGCGCAGCGGCGCCGCCGAAATGCTGCGCTTCAAGCCGGCGACGCCGAGCGACGGCACGCATCCGCGCCTTGTCAACCTCGTCGTCGTCGACGCGGCCAACGGCAAGCCGGTTCAGGCGTTGAAGATCGCCTGCTGAGCGGGCGTAGCCTGCTGAGCAGATGCGTCGCTGACCGGCTTGCTCCCTCCTCAATCCCTCCCTTCGAGCGGGAGGGGCGACCCCCTTGGGGTCGCTATCTTTCGCGAAGCGCCTTTCTCAGCTCGGCGCCGATCTCCGGCTTGCCGGCGAACGGATCGGTCGGATTCCGCGCCTGCACGACGTCCTCGAGCCGCGTCTGCACGCTGGCGAGCGACTTCGGGTGGCTGTAGATATAGAAGCGGCCGGCGGCGATGGCATCGAAGACATAGCCGGCGACGTCGGCGGCGCTCACCTTGCCGTGGCCGACGGCACGGTCGTTCATCGCCTTGCCGATCAGCTGGCTGCGCGTCGGCTTGGCGGCCGCGAGCTCGAGCGGCCGGTTGCGCTGGCTCTCGGTGATCCCGGTCGGAACGAAGAACGGGCACAGCACCGAAGCGCCGATCTGCTCGGTGACGAGTCGCAGATCCTGGTAGAGCGTCTCGCTCATCGACACGACGGCGTGCTTGCTGACGTTGTAGACACCCATGTTGGGCGGGTTGAGCAGCCCGGCCATCGATGCCGTGTTGACGATGTGGCCCTCGTACGCCGGATCCTTCTCGGCTGCGGACAGCATCATCGGCGTGAAGACGCGGATGCCGTGAGCGACGCCCATGACGTTGACGCCGAGCACCCACTCCCAATCGGCGACCGTGTTCTCCCAGATCAGGCCGCCGGCGCCGACGCCGGCGTTGTTGAAGACGATCTGCGGCGCGCCGAAGCGCGCCTGGGTCGCCGCGCCAAGCGCCTCGACCTCGGCGGCGCGAGCGACGTCGAGTCGGAATGCCAGCACCTTCGCGCCGAGCGCCTCGACCTCGGCGGCGGCGCGGTCGAGCGCGTCCTGCTGCACGTCGGCCATGACGACGTTCATGCCGCGCTGCGCGGCGAGCCGCGACGTCTCGAGACCGAAGCCCGACGCCGCGCCGGTGATGACCGCGGTGCCGCCGTTGAAGTTCTTCATGCGCTGTCCTTCTTGACCGCCTTGACGTGGAAACCGATGCGCGGAAAGTGCACGTGGACCGTTCCCGCGCGCGCGTCGCTGCGCGCGATCACGACCTCGTCGCGATCGAGGCCGACGATCGTTCCGGCGACGTCGTCGTGCGCGTAGTCGGCCGGCGTCACCGTGACGGCGTCACCCGGGGCGAAGCCCTGCCCCGGGGCGACTGTGGCCGGCGCATGGCCGTTCGCCTGCGCGGCGATCGCCAGCGCGTCCTGGCTCGAAAGCTTGCTCGGCTCGCCGTGGCCGAAACCCGTCACCCGCTCGTACCAGGCGCCGACGCGGGTGAAGTCCGAGAACGTCGCCGCGACTGGCGGCGCCCGCCGGATGAACCAGAGCGAGTGGAACGCGGCGAAGTCGGCGATCGAGGGCGACTCGCCGAGCAGGAACGATCGACCATCGCCGAGCATCGACTCGAGACGCGCAAAGTACGTCGACAGCATGGCGGCCGCGTCGCTGAGCGGCGCGCGCCGCAGGTTCGGACTCATCGCCGCCCGGTCGGCGCCGAACGCGCGCAACGCCTCGACGGGCGCGCCGGCGAACAGGTGGGCGATTCCGGCCGGCTGCATGGTGTACGGCACCGCGGTCCAGAACAGGCTCGAGTCGGCCCACTGGGCGACGATCTCGGCGATGCCGGCGCTCTCGACCGGATACAGCGGCGGCGTCGGCACCAGCCGGTCGATGACGCGGCACATCAGCGCCGAGTCGCAGTAGATGTCGGCGCCGATCTGCATGAACGGCGTCCGGCGGTAGCCGCCGGTAAGCGCGACGACGTCGGGCTTGGGCATGATCGCTGGCACGAACACCGACTGCCAGCGCATCTTCTTGAGGCCGAGGACGAGGCGGACCTTCTCCGAGAAGGGCGAGGTCGGATAGTGGTGCAGGATGAGGTCGTTCATGGAGGCGCCGGGAGTGCCGCGTCGAGGCAGCACGAACACGAGTTCGAAGGGTCAGGCCAGCTTGACGAGCTGCTTGCCGAAGTTCCTGCCCTTGAGCAGGCCGAGGAAGGCTTCGGGCGCCGCGGCGATTCCTTCGGCGACGCTCTCGCGGTACTTGAGCTTGCCGGTGCCGACCAGCGTGCCCAGCTCCTTCAGCGCCTCGGGCCAGACCTCCATGTGCTCGCTGACGATGAAGCCCTCGATCCTGAGGCGCGACTGCAGCAGCAATTGGGGTTGTTGCAGCGGGATCGGCATGCCGTCGTAGCCGCTGATCATTCCGCACAGGGCGATCCGGCCGAACGCGTTCATCCGCGCCAGCGCGACGTCGAGCACCATGCCGCCGACGTTCTCGAAGTTGCCGTCGACGCCGTCGGGCGTCGCCTCCTTGAGCGCCGCGTAGAGCGACTTCGAGTCCGGGTGTGCCTTGTAGTCGACGCAGGCGTCGAAGCCGAGCTCGCCCGTGACGTAGCGGCACTTGTCGGCGCCGCCGGCAATGCCGACCGCGCGGCAGCCGCGCGTCTTGGCGAGCTGGCCGACGACGCTGCCGACGGCGCCGCTCGCGGCGCTGACGACGATCGTCTGGCCGGGCTTGGGCTCGCAGATCTTGATCAGGCCGTACCACGCCGTCACGCCGGGCATGCCGACGGGGCCGAGATACGCGGAGAGCGGCACGTGCGTCGTGTCGACCTTGCGCAGCGTCCCGGGGACGCCGGCGTCGACGACCGAGTACTCCTGCCAGCCGCCGAAGCCGACCACGTTGTCGCCCTCGACGTAGGCCGGGTGGTTCGACTTGACGACGACGCCGACGGTGCCGCCCTGCATCACCTGGTCGAGCGGCTGCGGCTGCGCGTAGCTCTTGGCGTCGTTCATCCGGCCGCGCATGTACGGGTCGAGGCTGAGGAAGTGGTGGCGCACCAGCACCTGTCCGTCGCCCGGCTCGCGCAGCGGCTTCTCGACCAGGCGGAAGTTGCCGGCTTCGGCTTCGCCGCTCGGCCGCGACACGAGGTGGATCTGTCGGTTGATCGTCGCCATGGTCTTGCTCCTGGTCAATCGGATGCGTTGAGGCGCTGGATGCGCTTGCCGCCCGCCGGCAGGCCTTTCAGGTACTTGAACGTTCCGGTCGCGTGGGCCACGAGCTGGCCCTCGGCGTCGACGAGCGAGCCTTCGCAAAATGCCATCGACGCCGTCCGGTGCAGCCGCCTGCCGCTGCCGACGAGGCGGCCGAGCCCAGGGCGCATGAAGGTCGTCTTCATCTCGACCGTGACCACGCCCGACGACTCGGCGACGCCGTCGTCGCCCGGGCTGCGCGCCGCGTGCGCCATGACGACGTCGAGCAGCGTCATCGTCACGCCGCCGTGCGCGACGCCCCACGAGTTGGTGAGCTCGTCGCGCAGGCCGATCGCGATCTCGGCCTCGCCGCGCTCGAAGCGCAGCAGCTCGAAGCCGAGCAGCTCGACGAACGGGATGTGGACGAGGAATTCCAAGCTAGGCCGCGATGATCGCGGACACGCCGCCGTCGATCGGCAGAACCTGGCCGGTGATGTGCTTGCCGGCCTGCGACGCGAACAGCAGGGTCGCGCCCTTGAGGTCGTCGTCGTCGCCGATGCGCAGGAGCGGGGCGTGACCGGCGAGGTTCTCGGCGCCGATGCGCGCGATGATCCCCTTGGACATCTTGCTCGGGAACATTCCCGGGGCGAGCGCATTGACGTTGATGTTGTACTTGCCCCACTCGCCGGCGAGCGTGCGCGTGAAGTTCACCACCGCCGCCTTGCTGGTGTTGTAGGCGACCAGCGACATGTCGGCGCTGTTGCCGGCGAGGCCGGCGATCGACGCGACGTTGATGATCTTGCCCTGGCGGCGCGGGATCATGCTGTGCTTGCCGATCGCCTGGCTCATCAGGAAGATCGAGCGAACGTTCAGGTTCATCACCTTGTCCCAGGCCTCGATCGGGTGATCCTCGGCCGCCGCGCTCCAGGTCGCGCCGGCGTTGTTGACCAGGATGTCGACCCGGCCCAGGCGCGCGATCGCATCCTGGGCGACGCGGACGATCTCGCTCGCCTGGCTCAGGTCGGCCGCGAGCCAGATCGCCTCGATGCCGGAGCCCTTCAGGTGCGCCGCCGACTCCTGGAGGTCCTCGGCCTTGCGCGACGTGAGCATCACCTTGGCGCCCGCCTCGCCGAGCGCTTCGGCGATCTGCAGGCCGAGACCGCGCGAGCCGCCGGTGACGAGCGCGGTCTTGCCCTCGAGGTCGAACAGCTCACGGACGTTGGTGCTCATGGTCGTTGCTCCTGTCGAACATGGGTTGCGATGGCGATCACGCCGGCGGGTCGGCCATCCGCGAGCGCACCCAGATCAGGACGAGGCCGGCCGCCGTTGCCACCGCGCCGCCGACGATCACGCTCCAGCCGAGCACTGCGCCTTCGCGGCGAAGCGTGGCACCGAGCGCGATCGCGAACAGTCCGAGGTAGATCAGCAGCCATGTCAGCAACTCGAGTCGCTTCGTCGGGATCTTCAAAAGCACTCCTCGGCCAGCATCCGGCAGGTGTCGTCTCGTCGCTCGACGACGCCGAGCCACGCGTCGATGCGCGGCAATTCGTAGTGGAAGAAATAGCGGCACGCGGCGAGCTTGCCGACAAGCGTGTCGTCGCTCGGCAAGCGCGCGGCGCAGACGGCGACGTCCAGCCAGATCCAGGCCAGGACGACGTGGCCGAACGCCTGCAGGTACGGCGTCGCGTTGGCCAGCGCCTCGTCGGCGACTCCGGTCGCCCACGCGGCGCGCGTCGCCACGACGAGATGATCGGCTGCGGCGCCGAGTGCTTGCGCGTGGCCGGCCAGCGAGTCGATGGCGGCGGCGCGCGCAGCGGTCGCGGCCATCGCCGAGCGCAGCAGCGCCAGACCGCCGCCGCCGTCCATCACGACCTTGCGCCCGAGCAGGTCGAGCGCCTGGATGCCGTGCGTGCCCTCGTGGATCATGTTGAGGCGGTTGTCGCGCCAGTACTGCTCGACCGGAAAGTCGCGCGTATAGCCGTAGCCGCCGAGCACCTGGATGGCGAGGCTGTTGGCTTCGAGGCACCACTCGCTCGGCCAACTCTTGGCGATCGGCGTCAGCACCTCGAGCAGCACGCTGGCACGTGCCCGGGCATCGTCAACGCCGGTGTGCAGCTCGTCGACGAGACGGGCGCAGTACAGCTCGAGCGCGAGCGCGCCTTCGCAGTAGCTTTTCTGCGCCAGCAGCATCCGCCTGACGTCGGCGTGCTCGATGATCCGCACCTGCGGCTTCGACGCGTCCTTGCCGCCGGGCCCGATCGGCCGGCCCTGCGGTCGCGACTTCGCGTACTCGAGCGACGCTTCGTAGCCGGCGAAACCCAGCATCGCCGCACCGAGCCCGACCGCGATGCGCGCCTCGTTCATCATGTGGAACATCGCCCGCAGGCCCTGGCCGGGCTGGCCGACCAGATAGCCGATCGCCCCGGCCGCGCCGCGCACCGGATAGCGACCTTCGCCGAAGTTGAGCAGCGTGTTCGGGATGCCACGGTAGCCGAGCTTGTGGTTGAGGCCGGCGAGCGAGACGTCGTTGCGCTCGCCGGTGAGCGCGCCGTCGACGCCGACCAGCTTCTTCGGCACGATGAAGAGCGAGATGCCGCGCGTTCCCGGGACGAGCTGGCCGTCGGCGTCGGGGATCTTGGCCAGCACCAGGTGGACGATGTTCTCGGTCAGCTCGTGCTCGCCGTTGGAGATCCACATCTTGTTGCCACGCAGGCGGTAGCGCGGCCCGAGCGGATCGCTGACGTGGTCGGCACCGTCGGGAGTCGCGCGCGTGACGATGTCCGAGAGGCTAGACCCGGCCTGCGGCTCCGAGAGGCACATCGTTCCCGAAAAGCGCCCGGTGAACTCGTTCTTCGCGAACACCTCCTGCTGCATCGGCGTGCCGTGCGCCATCAGCAGGTTGGCGTTGCCGCTGGTGAGCATGCCGCCGCCGATGCCGATCGCGGCCTTGGCGAAAAAGCTGTTGGCCGCCATTTCGACGACGCACGGCAGCTGCATGCCGCCGAGCTCGTAATCCTGCGCCGCGGCGAGCATTCCCGAGCCGAAAAAGGCCTCGGCCGCGTCGTGGCTGGACTGCGGCAGGTGGACCTTCTCGCCGTCGAACCAGGGCTCCTCGGTGTCGGCGACGCGGTTGAACGGCGCGTACTTCTCGCGCGCGATCCGCTCGCACGTGTCGAGCACCGAATCGAAGGTCTCGCGCGAGTGGTCGGCGAACCGCGCGCGCTCACGCAGCGAGGCCACGCCGAGCCAGTCGTGCAAGAGGAAGTCGACCGTCCGGCGATAGCTCATGGCGATGCCCCTGCACGACCGGCGCGGAGCTCGTCCGCGCCCGGCGCGATCACAGCACCTCGAACACGCCCGCCGCGCCCATGCCGCCGCCGATGCACATCGTCACGACGACGCGCTTGGCACCGCGGCGCTTGCCCTCGATCAGTGCGTGGCCAGTGAGGCGCTGGCCGCTGACGCCGTACGGATGGCCGACCGCGATCGCGCCGCCGTCGACGTTGAGCCTGTCCATCGGGATGCCGAGCTTGTCGGCGCAGTAGAGCACCTGCACCGCGAACGCCTCGTTGAGCTCCCAAAGGTCGATGTCGGCGACCGTGAGGCCGAGGCGCTTGAGCACCTTCGGCACCGCGAACACCGGCCCGATGCCCATCTCGTCGGGCTCGCAGCCGGCGACCGCGAAGCCGAGGAAGCGGCCGAGCGGCTTCAGGCCGCGCTGCTCGGCGAGCTTCTCGTTCATCACCACCACGGCGCCGGCGCCGTCGCTGAACTGGCTCGCGTTGCCGGCCGAGATCACGCCGCCCGGGATCGCCGGCTTGATGTCCTTGATGCCCTCGTACGTCGTTCCGGGGCGGATGCCTTCGTCGGCGCTGATCGTCACTTCCTTGGTTCGCAGGCCGAGCTGCGCATCGGCGACGCCGGCGAGCGTCGTCACCGAGATCATCTCGGCGTCGAAGCGGCCCGCTTCCTTCGCCGCGGCCGCCTTCTGCTGGCTCGCCGCGCCGTACTCGTCCATCCGCTGGCGCGCGATGTTGTAGCGCTTGGCGACCTGCTCCGCGGTCTGCAGCATGTTCCAGTAGATCGTCGGCTTGTGCTCGACCAGCCACGGGTCGGCGAGCATGTGCTTGTTGGCCTCGTTCTGGACGCACGAGATCGACTCGACGCCGCCGGCGACGACGACGTCGTTCTCGCCGGCGATGACGCGCTGCGCCGCCATCGCGATCGTCTGCAGGCCGCT